>Ga0206840_1120_pt1 | contig 14134 bp, 12 predicted proteins | sample Alteio_BWOrgCont_24_FD_152633 | JGI IMG/M metagenome (GOLD analysis project Ga0206840, IMG submission 152633) | Enriched cells from forest soil in Barre Woods Harvard Forest LTER site, Petersham, Massachusetts, United States -... | ecosystem: Environmental > Terrestrial > Soil > Temperate forest >... | reverse complement strand
AAACCGGCCTGCCGGGTGTTTTAGTTGTCTTATCTTTGTTTTTAAAAGCTAAACCGGGAATGGTCGAGTAATCCGTTTCGCCTTTTGTAATAGCTTGAGTCAATTCCAATAAGGTTATTTCCCCTTCACCAATGATCACAAAATCGGCGCCTTCATCAAGGTATTTTTGGTAACGGTCAGTAGAGTCGGAACTGCAAACGATCACTTTACACCCTTTTGCCTTTGCCAATTTGCACATACTGAAAGCCGCCTCGCGCATATTGGTGAGGCACATTTTGGTGAGGTAATTGAACCCATCATCATACACCACAAAAAAATCGGGTTTATGCCGGGCCAATGCAGCTTCAACTTCTTGCGGCCCGGTGGCAAACATCGTATCAAACAAGGATACCCTGAACCAATTCTTCCGCATTAACGCAGCAGCATAAAGTGTACCCAACGGCGGATATGGCTGTCCCAGCGCCCACTGCTTTGGATCGAACCGCAAAAAGTAAGAGTGGGTAAAAAGAATGCTACTTTGCTGCATCATTATACCAGTTACGTTTGCGTATGTTGTTCGGTTGCCCTGCTGAGATTTTTAATGTAAGCTTACCGACGTGCTTTGCGGTAGATCGTGTAGTTATACATACACTGGTCCTGGTAGTAATCTTTGGCAACCATATTATCAATGATCAACTGTATATGCGGGTCTACCAATTCCCGGTAATCAAAATATAACGGTACCAATATCATATCAGGTTTGTTCTTCTTCATATCTTCAAAAAAACGCTTTTTGGCTGCTTCCGTTTGTGTTACATTAAAATAAATGGAAGGCGATAACCGCTCCGAATAAATCTGTACCTGCGCGCCATATCCAGCTACCAAAACTTTATGTTGTTCGTTTGTATTGGCTTTTACCCAAAGGCCAAGTTTTTTAAGATCGCCTTCATCTGGTTTGATGTAAGGCTGCACACAATAGTTGGGTGATTGCTCTTTTGTGCCTGATACTAATCTTTTCAAATTCCCTATTGGCTCAAATAAATTGGGCAAGAAAACAATCCAAATGATCACCAAAACACCCTTGAGCGATAACCGGTAAACCTTAATAAAATGAGCCACAAAAAGGGCGCTCATCAATGCCAATGGAGGCAAAACTTCCTTTAAGTGCACATTATCGTAAATGCCCACAGCATTAATCCCGATAAAAGCAAAGATGAGCCACAAAACAAACAGGTCGAACTTCTTTTTTATGAACAGGTACCCAAGTACCAGGGGATAAAACAATATCATGCCCGAATAGATGAATTTGGCCGATAGGTTATGAAACCGCCAGGCCCAATCGTGGTCCGTGGCGCTGCCGGAGCCAAAGTTATCGCTCAACATATAAGTATAAATGCTATGCAGGTCGATGCCGGCAAGTAGTGCGATAATGAGCAGCAATAAAATACCCGACAATACCCCGGCGCAAAACATCAAAGTATCGCGGCCACTTTTTCGCAGGCATACAATAAATAATGCCAGGCCAGCAAAGGATGCGGTCAAACGAAAGCCAAAGGCTATTCCTATTAAAAAACCACTGATGAATGTGTCCTTTTTATCCTTTGAAATAATAAAACGGTAGAATGCTGCTATAATGAATGTTTGCGAATAGGTCTCGGTGTAGGATACGTATTTGCCGCCGGTAGTGTGCCAAAGTAGTGAAAGGCCATAAAACGAAATTGCCAGTATACCGGCGTTTTTACCGGCAGTGTGCTTGGCTATTTTGTAAACGTAATACAACCCAACCGACTCGCACAGGGTACCCAGCACCCTCGGAAACCAATAATTGACACCAAAAAGTTTGTCTGATAATCCAAATATGGCAAAGATGAGCGGCGATTTATTATCAACCCCTCCGGTATACGGGACCATATCATGCCTGAACCAGTTTCGGCCGATATAGTGCCACATGGCTTCATCAAATGACAGCACAAATCCATTGCTGAAGAGTGTAACCAGCAACTGCATTAGTACAAGCACTAAAATTAAATGCAGCGGGCCTGGTTTCCAGCCCTGGATATGGGTTCTGGTCATATCATTATGACGAAGTTATTAATGTGCGACCGGGCTCATTCGCGGAGGTAAATTTAACGAGCACACGCATTTAACACAAGTATTATTCGTACTCATATTTAAAGTTTTTCTGAAATCGATGGCCTTATCGCTGTTCAATATATCCGTAAGGGATGCATCCCTGATATTGCCCATCACATCATGAAAAAAACAAGGCCGCACATTTCCATCAGCCTCGATCACTGCGGATACCCAGGGCGCGTTACATTTTTTAAAGGGGAAGGTATTCAATCCATAAAATGCAGCATAATAATCATAGATGTGCTGTATCTTTTCGGGCGACTCCGCTATAAACCGATTGCTGAAATCATCGTGATGTTCCGTTATTAACCTACTGATGATAGCCTGTAATTCGGGGAGTTCCTTTTCGGTCAGTAATATCTCATGCTGCCTGGGTTCTTCCCATGCCATCTGGCGGTTAAACGCATGGCTGCTTACATCGGCAGGCAGAAAGCTTACCTGGTTAATTCCGATACGTTTAGCTTCGTGAATAATGGATGCCCAGTTCCAAAAATTAAGGCGGTGTATAACCGTGCGGGCAGTTATTTTATAGTTAGGGTCTAAATGGTGCAGGTACTCTACACCGTCTTTTAATTTTTGGAACGCGCCTGGTATATTACGGATGGCATCATGCAGTTGCTGGTCGCCATCAAGAGAAACTACGATATCATGCACATATTTGATCAGTTGTTCGGCATGATGTTTTATGGTTAGGCCGGTAGTGAGCAGGGATACCTTTATCCCTACTTTTTGCAGCATTTGGCACAGCCTGAAAAAGTTCTGATTCAGCAATGCCTCACCTCCCGACATCACCACCACTTTCGTTCCCAGGTGCATTAGCGATGCCAGTAATCCGGCTACATCTTCCTCCGTTAGCTGCTGCAGGTTTTTATTATCCTTCCATATATCGCACATTACACAACGGCAGTTGCATGCGCTATGCGGCATCAGGATCACTACCGGCAAGGCCGAAATACGATGGGTGCGCAGGGTTTTATACCGGTGATAGATATGAACAGGTGATAATACCGGCATGTTTTATGGGTTTACAGTTATCCAATGAAAAGGGCCTTTTTTGCTCATCATGCTTAGGATGCTATCCGGGTTTAATAAAATATGGTGCTTAAGGCCCGCTAGTTCATCTATAGAATGGTGAAAATAGTTGTCGGCCATTTGCGGGTAGCCGAGGCTATTGTAATAGTTCAGGGTACGTGCATGGGCCTTATTTATTTCTTCGGGCTTATAAAAATGGGTATCCATAATATGCACCTCACCATCGGGATTGAGCTGCGAAAGCGCCTGCTCTAATATATCCTTCACCGAAGGGAAATATTGCACCGAAGCCGCAAATACAATAATATCAAATTTCTCGTCCTGGAAAGTGTCCTCATTAAAAGTGTCGTAAACAAAATCAAGATTTTCCTTGTCAAAAACCCGGCAGGCCTGGTTTATTTCAACCTGGTTTATATCAAGCCCGGTTACTAAGGAACCAGGTATATTGGCTAATTTGGAAGATAGCCAACCGTTGCCGCATCCTACTTCCAGTATCCGCAATGATTTGTGCTTTTTGAACAAATAAAGCAGCAGCCGCATGCACGACCGTTTCCTTATCTTCCACTCGGCTGCATGGATATTCAAAGGGTCGATATCCGGCAGCATACGCAATTGCTCATCGGTATATACCCTTTTTTCCTGCCGGCGTACTTCAAGGTAAAGATCTTCAAAATCTGTATTAATGGCCGGTGCTTTATTTATCATATCGCAATGGTTATATTCAAACACTATATTCAAAATCCGGATATTTCTGGCTGACGGTATTTCCACAGCCTTTGCAACAGTTTTATTTCATAAGGGTATTGGTACACATTGATCTTGTAACGCATACCGGCTACCAGTTTTATTGCCCGCCGTTTCAGGTCGTTAAGGCGGATATCTGTAACCGTCGGATATACGCCATTTAAAACCGTTTCAAAGTTTCTGATCTTATCAATCATTTCGGGAGTGAGCCACGGCGTGAGCGGGTTTTTGCGCATATCAAAATTTTCCCATGCGGGGCTTACCCAATCTTCAAGCGTTTGCGGGTATTTAAAACCAGAGGCCAGTACCTGTTTGTACAGTGTCGAACCTTCCGTCGGTACGGGACTATAGGTATAAAGTACGATCTCGGTACGCGGATTTACCGCCTTTACCTGCTTTATAAAATCTATCTCGAAATCTATCTGGTCCTGCACCTGTTTAGCTGTTGGTGCAGGTGTGCCGAGTACAAAAGAATATTCGGGTATGATGTCGAATTTCTTTAAGCGTTCAGCAAAACGGATGATCTGGTCACCGGTTTGCGTGCCGCCTTTATCCAATTGTTCGAGTATCGTATTATTACCGCTTTCGGCGCCGAAAAAGATGATCTTGCAGCCGCCTTCGCGTACGGCTTCTAATGATGAATCCTTGAATTTATCCATCGTATCTATGCGTGCCATACCCCACCACGACATTTTTTCGGGCTTGATCAGTTTGGAAAATTCGACGGTACGTTTTTCGGATACAAAGAAGTTGTTATCGTGAAATTCAATAGCATCCGCGCCCCATTTATCTTTGATGTATTTGACATCCTTATAAACAGTTTGTGCCGATTTTGCTTTCCACCTCGCCTCAAAAATTGGCACTACCGCGCAAAACGAACAGGTAAAAGGGCAACCGATGCTTGAGTGGTAAGCCATGGTTTTTTCGCCTAAATAAGTTTTGCCCAGGTACCATTTATCTATAGCGTAGAAATTGTTTAGCTTATCATAAGGCAAGGGTGGCAGAGGGTCCTGTTCAAACAGGTCCTCTTTGGGATTTTTAATAATATCGCCGTTGGCGTAATAAATTACATTTTTGATGAACTCATACGGCGTATTCTTTTCCAGCGAATCGATCAAAGCCGGAAAAGCGTGGTCACCGGGGCCGTTGATCACAAAATCGACATAGCCCGAAGTTAATACAGCTTTGGGCTGGGTTGATGGAAAATACCCACCCCATATCATAAAAGTATCCGGAAATTTTTCTTTGATAGCCTTCGCAAGAGGAACGGACTCCCTTAACTGCGGGCCGGGCATTACCGTAAATCCAATGTATTTATATTCACCTGTTTGCAGGTAACCGGATAACTTAGCAAGAGGATCAGCTTCACAGTTGCCGTCAACTATCGCCCACTCATATTTGCCTTCAACGGAGGCGGCAATACTCATTATGGAATTTGGAATGCGGTGTTTTGCAACAGCGCTTTTGGGATTAAATAACAGAATCTTATTCATATTAATTGACTGGGGTAAAAAACTTCGGGTAGCGTGGGATTGCTCTCCACGCTACACCAGAAGTCATTCAAACTATCTACAACAACGCTCAATTTAATTACGCGCCGAAAACAGGCTGGGTTGCCTGTAAAATCAAATAAAATTTGCAATGGCAACCCTTATTTAAAACCATTCGTATTTCTGTTATAAAGATTTAAGCCCTTGATCCCCGCAATTAAAAACTATATCAGCGAGCGCCTTTTAAACCGCTCCGTTACTGAGAAAAATTCCGCAGAAGCTTACGACCTGTGGTCGAGCGACTATGATATGCAACCGGGCAACCTTATGCTTGACCTGGATGAGATCCTGTTTGCACAATTGCTTGAGAAAATTAATTTCAAAAGTAAAGCCGTAGCTGATATTGGCTGTGGTACAGGCAGGCACTGGAACAAAATAGTAAGTCAAAAACCCTTGACCTTAACAGGGTTTGATGTTTCGCAGGGCATGCTTAATAAACTAAAGGAAAAGTATCCTTTGGCCAATGTTTGCAAGATCGATAATGATGTGTTTACCGATGTACGTTACGCACCATTTGATATTATTGTGTCTACACTTACCGTTGCGCATATTGAAGATATCGAACGTGCTTTAAATGCCTGGTGCAGTATGCTTAAAGCTAAGGCCGAGATCATTATCACCGACTTTCACCCCAAAATGCTGGCTGTTGGCGGTAAACGGACATTTAAGCATAATAATAAGCCCATGGCGGTCAAAAATTATGTCCATCCAATCGATACAATAAAAGATATATTACAGGATAAGGGTTTCAAGCTTGTCGCAGAAGAAGAATTTGTAATTGATGAAACTGTAAAGCATTATTATGAGGCCCAAAATGCATTGCCGGTGTATGAGCAATTCAAACACTTCCCGGTGATATATGGCATTCATTTAAAACGGGGTAATGATCCTGAATAACTTAAAGATGGCCTTAACAGGCGACCCGGCTAATATCAGGGTTACTAATGGCAGAATAGCGGAGATCCTGCCTTCGCCATTTGATACCGGGCCAGGTCAATATAACCTTGATCTTGATGGCGCAATGGTGTTCCCGGGCCTTATCAATTCACACGATCATCTCGACTTTAACCTTTTTCCTGCTTTGGGTGATAAAATCTATAAGAGCTATACGGAGTGGGGCCGGTATATCCATCAAAATTATAAAGAAGACATCAATAAAATACTTCGTATACCGCTTGCTTTGCGCGAACAATGGGGGGTTTATAAAAACCTGCTCAATGGCGTTACAACGGTTGTAAGTCATGGCAAAAAGATAAAGAGATCAACCTGGCCCATCACCGTTTACGAAAATTGCCAATCTATCCATTCTGTCAGGTTCGAAAAAAAGTGGTGGCTCGCATTGAACAACCCGCTTAAAAAAAATGCACCTGTAGCTATTCATATAGGCGAGGGTACTGATATTCCAGCCAACCAGGAAATTGATACATTACTCAAAGGCAACCTGCTGAAAAGGCCTCTTATCGGGATACATGGTGTTGCTATGAACATTGAACAAGCCAAGGCATTTAAAGCGCTGGTTTGGTGCCCCGAATCGAACCATTTCCTGTTGAATTATACAGCGCCGGTGAATTGTTTAAAAAAACATGTTTCCATATTATTCGGAACAGATTCAACCTTAACAGGTAGCTGGAACCTGTGGGAACATATACGCAGGGCCAGGGAAACACATTATATGAGCGATGAAGAATTATTAAATACCCTGACCACGAATGCCGCAAAAACGTGGGGGCTAGGATGCGGAGAAATAGCTCCTTATAAATTCGCCGACCTGGTGGTAGCAAAAAATAATGTGGCCGGTCCGGGTGCCTTTTTCAGCCTTAACCCTGAAGATATATTGATGGTATTACACAAAGGGAAGATCACTTTGTTTGATGAAGAGCTACATAAGCAATTGAAAAATATCGACCTTGATATGTACAGCAAGATATATATAAAAGGCCGCTGCAAATACGCAGCCGGTGATTTATCACTATTGATGCAAAAAATAAAACGGTATTACCCTGAGGCGGATTTCCCGGTGATATAAACATCAATTATGACGCTGCCTCAAAGAATTGCCTCGAAATTTTATCAAAAATATTTTAACGGTGTCGACCTTGACGATCATCCCCTGTGGAATTTTAGTCCCGATAAATTTAACGTTTGTCCCACCCCTGGTAACGGGTATGCAAATAATCATAAGTATATGTTATCTTTATTAAAGAAATGCCAATTACCTGCCCCTATTTTGTTGCTGCAATAAAGATGCAGACTATAATATTTTGTGGAACGACTTTTGGGGAAGTACTGCTAATCAAATGCATGCAGCAATAACCAGGAGTTATGAGCGATAATATACCAGGTAAAGAGTATACGATTGAACGGCTGAGCAAAAACAACATTTGCGACCTGCATAAATTGCATACTGCCCTTTATAAGAAACGCCACCCAAATGGTTATTTTGAAAAAAAATACGACACCTCTTACCTCGGTGTTGAGTATATAGGTTATCTCGCTTATGACAGCCAGCACATTCCCATCGCTTACTGTGGTGTTATCCCCTGTTTTATAAGGTATAATAAACAATTATACCTGGGCGCCCAATCGGTTGATACGATGACACATCCCAGGTATCGTTTCAAAGGCTTGTTTGTGCAATTGGCTAACCTTACTTACGACCTTGCTACCGGCGAGGGAATAAGCTTCATATTTGGTTTCTCCAATCAAAACTCCTTGCACAGTTTCCTGGTAAAGCTGAAATGGCAGATGACCGAAATGATGGACTGCTATGTGATACCGGTTGGCATTATTCCGGCAGAAGGGATAGCCCGCAAATTACCTTTTACCAAAAACCTTTATAAAAAATACCAGCAATTTATACTTAAAGATTACCTGGTTGATGCCAAAGGAATAGAGAATTCTGCTTTCAGGGATAACTTTGCCGGGCTGAACCGGAATGCCGGTTACCTGGAGTATCGTACCTATCATGACACACAGGTAATTAAAGTGGGCAACGCTTTGCTATGGATAAAGATCCGCAACGGAATGATGATCGGCGACATTGATTGCGAAATGTCCGATTTTGACGATGTGATGGAAAAACTATATAAACTTGCCCTTAAACTTGGGCTGCAGCGCATACAGTTTCATACCAGTCATCAAACCCAGCTATCTACACTATTTGCAGAAAGGTATGAGGCCAGGCCTTCGTTCTATGTCCTGTTTAAAAATCTTGGCTCAAACCTTCCGCTCGACAAGATCAAGTTCACTTTTGCCGATATTGATATTTTTTAACTATGGATCAAAACGATCACACCAAGGAATATTCCAGGTGCTTTCTTTTTTGGTATAGGTAAAGTAAATAGTGGATATGATAAAGATGTTCTATAGAACTTTTCAATAAACATTCGTCAAGCACTTCTCCCCAAAGTAACATGTGGCTTCCTAAATTTATTGTTTTAACTATGTTGATCTCTTTATAGCTGTCAACCCATTCCGGGATATAGAAACCAAAGTTTTTGCTTTTTATTACCTTAAAGGGAAGCTGCTCAACCGGCGGAGTGTTTGTGCTGTGATGTGATCCTAATTTGTATATGATACCCTTATATTCATAAGATATCTCGGACACTACAATTTTCTTTGATTCCACGATCTTTGAAAGCGTAATATTTGTGTGCCTCAATCCAAATACATATTTATTGTGATGCCTGATATCTCCCAAAAGGTCCATCGGGAAAATATTATAATAATCGTTTTGTTTAAAGGATATTACTCTTACCCTCCTGGGGTAACTATAGGCCGAAGCGAAAAATTTTAATTTGGTAAATGATAATTGCGGCTTTTTGTAATACTTTAAGAACAGTAAATGAGCTTTGATAAAGCTGATATGATATATCCGGCTTTTTCTCAATTTTAATAACAGCAATACCCCCTCCTTTTCAATTATCTTATCAAAAATATCGAGGGTCAGATCAGCGACAATATTAGCCTTTATGTTTTCATCGGTATCATCAGCCGGATTTGTGAAATACATTTTATACTCTCCGTTTTCGTCGATCAAGCTTGTACCTTCGCTGTTTTCTATCCAGGTACCGAAAACGATCGGGTCAAGGCAAAGCAACCAGTGACTTTGGGAAATATCCTTCGTAGTTGCGCCAATTTTAAGGTATACCTTTTCTCTTATCTTATCGCCGATGGTTATTGTTGCATACTCCCTGATAGCTGCATCCCCGAATATTATTTTCCTGAATAAACTTTTCATTTTTTTACAAAATGAATTAACGTAAATTCAAACAAAAGTTCTGTGCTGCGTATATTAAAATATTGTGCCGATGCCTTTTTAATATTCTTAGGCGAATAAACATAAACTGTTTGCTGATGTCCCTTATACCCGATATTTTTTATCAATGGCTTATCTGAAACGAGCAACCTGGTAAATTCAAGAAGTTTCCATCTCCAGCTCTTCTTGTAGGCATGGTTTAGTACCAGGGCCACCAGGTGGCCGCCGGGCTTCATAACCTGCGCCAGGTTTTTAAATAACAGATCAATATTGGCAATGCAGTTGATCACTGCGAAATCAGAAAGTACGGCGTCAGTTTTTATGGAGAAAGGGGGGTAAATGTGCCAATTTGCAAAATCAACTTTATCATTCTCCAAGAAGGTGATGTTACAGGTCAGGGCGCTGTTTTTGTACTGATCAATAGCCTTTTCCCTCATTCCTTTTGACGGTTCACAAAAAATGACCTGGTATTGGTTATTTACAAGCCATTCCAGGTCGCGCCCTGTTCCCCCGCCAAAATCAAGTACAGATCCGGCCTCAACAATGCTTATGAATTTTTCTTTAACTCTTTTCCTGGCTATTTCGTTCGAACCATCCTGGTCTAAAATGGCATCATAATTTCCTGCTATTTGATTGTAAAACGCAATATTTTTTCCGTCAGCTCCTGACTTTTCTTTAATGGCGGCTAAAAGCATATATTACATTTATATATTCAGAGTACGCAATAAACTACTTTGGGGTTGGTTTGTATACATTTAATATTTTTTGTTGATATGCACTTTGTATTTGTAAGTTATAATTATTCAGCCGATTGCGCAACACCGGAAGTGTGGATAGACCGGATCAAGATATACAGGGGCTCGCTGGAGTATTTAAGCAAAAATCACACCGTTACGCGTGTTGAGCAAATCAACTATGAGGGTCATCTTTCGCACAATGGTATTCGGTATTATTTTACAAATTTCCCTAAGAAAACTTACTTTCCCTGGCAGTTAAATCGCTTTGTGAAACGCTTAAATCCCGATATAGTAGTAGTCAGCGGGTTGCATTATCCTTTGCAGGTAATACAGTTGCGGTTAACACTGGGCAAAAAAGTCAGAATTATTGCACAAAACCATGCTGAAAAACCTTTTAAAGGCATAAAAAAAAACCTGCAAAAGCTGGCAGATCGCTGTATCGACGCTTATTTATTTGCGTCGCGCGAAATGGGAATGGACTGGGTAAAAAACGGCAACCTGGCATCAGCAGCTAAGATACATGAGGTGATGGAAGTATCATCTGTATTTTCACCAATAGATAAGGCCACAGCTATTGCAAAAACGGGCGTCAAAGGTAGTCCGGTATTTTTATGGGTAGGGCGGCTCAATGACAATAAAGATCCCTTAACAGTAGTGAAGGCGTTTTTGCGCTTTGCGGAATTAAATCCGGCATCGAGGCTATACATGATCTATCATACCGACGAATTACTACCGCAGATAAACGAACTGCTGGCCAGTTCACCACAAAAAGATGCTATAAAATTGATCGGCAAAGTCCCGCATGGCGATCTGGAATACTGGTTTAACAGTGCGGATATTATTTTGTCAGGCTCGCACTATGAAGGCAGCGGTACTGCCATTTGCGAAGCTATGTCATGCGGATGCATGCCTTTGGTTACTGATATTTCTTCGTTTCGGTTTATAACAGATAACGGACGCTGCGGATTATTATATAAACCCGGAAATGAAAATGCCTTGTTGGAAGCCTTAAAACAAACAGCCAGTGTCGATATTAAAGAAAAGCAAAAATTATCGTTGGCGTATTTCAAATCCAACCTCTCATTTGAGGCAATAGCACACCGGATTCAGGAAATTGCGGCCTCATTGTAGCCAAAGAGTTCCATCATGGCCACATTACTGTCTTTTACCAGGTAAGGGGCTACAGAACTATGGTCAAGTTCCGGGTTCTCCAGGATGCCTTTAATAATTTCCACCATATCATCCTGCATATAGGCAAAATGCCAGTTTTTTATCGCGGCATTCATCGGGCGCATAAAACTCACCACCTGCGCGCCGGCATAAAGCGCCTCCAGGCATACCACGCCAAAACCCTCATAAGCCGATGTATGCACAAATACTTTTGTTCGCCGCATTAATTTCAACACATCGGTATGCGGCAGCTCGCCCATAAGCGTTATATTATTCCCCAGGTCAAGATTGTCGATCATCGTTTTCAAAGTCTCCATTTCGGGGCCATTGCCGCAAATTACCGCTTTAATATTGGGGAACATATAACGTAGCACACTTACAATATTCACAAATAAGTGGTATTGTTTTAAAGGTATCAATGAGCCTGCACCAAAAATATCGATGTCCCTGTTAGCTGCCTGCTTGCCAAATATAGCCGGGTCGATACCTGTAGGGATTACCTGTGCCGGTGTTACCCGGTAATTTTTACAGAATTCATCGGCGATAAAATCCGACAAGGCAATTAACTCACCCTCTTGTGGCTTGATATATTTATAATAGTTATTCCCGGGCCTGGCATCCTGTCCAAGTATCCAGCAATAATGCTTCAGTTTATTTTTTTTTGCGAATTTATGGCCAATCAAAGCGCATTCGCCCATCCAGAAACTCAGCAACCCTATAATATTGTGTTGCCTGTTTAATTTCCGGAGTTTCAGCCACACCTTTATCCAATTGAAAAAGCGAAAAACATTGCCCCTGCTTTTACCCCAGAAAGATATAACAGTAACGCCATTCCATTCATATTCAGCAGCTAAAAAAGGATATTGAAATGCCAGGACGATGATAGTAAGCTGAGGAAAATTCTGCTTCAGATTTTTTACAAATACCTGCTGGGGTGGCACGCAAGCGCTGTCGACCTCATTTGCCGGGAAACCCGGACTAAGGATCACCAGGGTATCAGCTCTGCTCATCAAATGACACTATTTTATTGCACCAGGATAAGCTTTGCTTGTTATGCGTAATGAAAAGGATCATCTTACCTTCACCTGCCAGTAACTGTAGTTTCGCCAAAATAGCATTTTCAGATACCTGGTCCAGTTCGCCAAAAGGTTCATCTAAAATTAACAGGTCAAATCCGTGATATAAGGCCCTTGCCAGCATAAGCCTTTGCCTTTGACCGCCGCTCAGGTTTTTGCCGTTCTCGGTTATCACGCCATTCCAGCCCTCGGGGTATTGATCAAGAATAACCTCAAGGCCGCAAAAATCCATTACCTCGTTTAATTTAGCGGCATCATGACCGCCCTCAGCCAGTGTGATGTTTTTCAGAATTGTATCATGAATAAAAAACGTTTGTTGTTTAATATAAGACACCCTGTTCCAGTAGTTCCGGCGGGCGTTAGCTTGCAGTAGCTTATCATTAATGCGAACCATGCCATCATCCTCTTCAATAAAACCGAGCAGTATATTGATCAGTGTTGTTTTCCCGCGACCCGAGTTGCCGGATATGCCTGCAAAATCGCCAGGCAGCATTTCAAAACTAAGGCTTTCCAAAAGCGGGTGGCCGTTATACCTGAAATGAATTTTATCCAGCCGGATCGAGTTTATATTCTCAATTGTTTGCTTCTTCGTTTCTCCGCTATTATTTGCGGCGTCAAGGTCCGTGATCGTAAATTCATACGTTTTCATCTGACCGGCACTGTTCAATATCTTCACCACGCCCGGAATTATTTTATAAGCAGCAGCCAGGAATATCCCGATAGTAAGCAGGTCAATTGATGCATTGCCTCCCGACCATTTATTAAGCACGATCAATACAAAAAAGCCGAAAATGGTAAATACTTCTATAAGTCGCGATGGCAATTCCTGCAAGGTTTGCTGCACACGGATATTGTGGTTCATCATTTTTTGCTGGTTGGAATAACGGTCGGCAAAAAAATCCTCCCTATCATAAACGTTGCTCTCGGTGTATCCTGCAAGGGCTTCGCGTAGGTTTTTGAGCGTGTGTTCACTTGTCTTTTTGATATTGGCACGAACTTGTTTCAACCTGCGTTTCATCAGCCAGCCCAAAGCGGCAACGGCGGGCATCAGCAAAAGAAACAAGAGCACAAACAGGGTGACATGGTACCATAAAACCGCACAAACCGTAAATAGTACCAATACGCTCTGCGAAATGATCTGCTGAAAATTGGTAAGGATATAGGTACTGAACTCGATAGGCTGCTGGCTTATTTTGCGGATATGGGCCGATGAATCTACATTCACATACTCCAAATAACCCGACCGGAGATATTGCCTGATATTTCGTTCTGACAGCCTGCTGGCCACATTATAGATAAAACCATATTTTGACGCAGATACAAGCCAGGCAAGCAGGTTTTTAATACCGAATAGTATAAAAAAAACGGTAATGAGTAAAATCGAATTTTTATCAATAAGCTGACGGGGCAAAAACGAAAGATAAGATAAGCTGCCATTTTGAATATAGAAGTTAA
>Ga0206840_1119_pt1 | contig 14163 bp, 13 predicted proteins | sample Alteio_BWOrgCont_24_FD_152633 | JGI IMG/M metagenome (GOLD analysis project Ga0206840, IMG submission 152633) | Enriched cells from forest soil in Barre Woods Harvard Forest LTER site, Petersham, Massachusetts, United States -... | ecosystem: Environmental > Terrestrial > Soil > Temperate forest >... | reverse complement strand
GCTTCAAAATAGAACCCGGCGACAACCTTGAAATGCTCAAATTCAAGGGCCAGCAATTGGAGCACCAACACTTTCCGAGGGTGATAGAGAATTTGCTGAAAAAAATGAAATCTTGATTTGTGCTTAAAAAAGCAATGAGCCGTGTATTATTTCATATACAATCAGTGCGTCACCCTAAATTTTGAAAGCGATTACCCAATCATTAAAATGGCTACACGAATATTTATAAGCGGCTAAAACCGGATGATTACAAAGAGTATATTCCACATCGGATAGAGCCAGTTTCTCAATAGCCGATTTGAATTTTAAAGCATACCTCGCTCCGCTGCCTTTAGTATTTTTGGATTCTACAAAATCAGATATAGCATCTATAACCCGCATAGCTTTAGGCGAAATTCTTAATTTTAAGATCACGGGATTATTTTGCTGACAAATATTTAGAAAAAGCCGTCTCCAGGTCAATAGGTTCGGCATCCTGTCCGCGTGACAGGTAATCGATGAGTTCAGCATCGGTTGCTTTGCGCCCTATACCCGTTGCTATAGCTACAATATCCAGCTCTTTAAAATCTTGAGTAACAGTTTGTAGGCCTAATTCCTCTGCAAATTTAATAAGCAGGTCAGTTTTCTTGTCAGAATCCGATTTAATTATGAGCATAGTCATTACCCGAAGTTACCGTTTTTATTACTAAAACAAAAATTACGCTACTGCTCCTCCTTAAAATAAACCTTATAATAATTCATGTGCTTATCCTCATCAAAGCCTTTTTCTATCAGCTCCTTATTACCATGAATATAGATGTGGAAGTTTTTATCCAGCTTTAACACACTCTTGTAAACCCTCGACTGCTTTTTAACCGCTGCCGCCGAAATATCAAAGCTATCAGGTATGGGCGTTTCAAATTCATCTTCGAAGCCTTTTTTATAGTTTAGGAATGATGCTATACCTTGTTCGTTAACGATGACCTCGTTGTTAAATTCATCCAGATCAAAGCTTTCTTTTTCTTTGAAGTATTTCATAGAGCGGTTAAGCAGGTCGATCTTATCTGCTTTGGAAACTTCAAACTCGGTATCGATGTTTTTGGTGACAAAGTTTTTGTAAACGCCCAACACATTATTGGTTTGGTGGTAATTGTCATTCCTTATTTTGAGTTTTAGGAATTCGTCTTTCCAGTAAATAGCCTCCTGGCCGCGGTTGGTGTTATCGATCACAGCAACTTTATAGCCGTTTTCTTTTTCGGTATTGAAGATGAGGCAGCCTTTATCCAGTTTGTTGATATTGATAGCTTCCTGTTCGTAGCTCAGGCCGAAACCATGCTTTTCCGGGTAGACTTTTAAATAGGTTTCCTTGGTTTCAGATTTAAATAGGCCAATGGCATCCCAAAGTTCGCCTTCTACCTGTACATCTTTAAAATAAGCAACATAAAGTTCACCTGCTTTAATTTTAGGGTGATTGGAAACATTGTACAAATGTTTGGCCAACTGCTTGCTGTTTTCGTGGAATGCATTCGGGTTATCAAATATACTTTCGGCAAAATGATACACCTCGTTCAGGTTAAGGTCATCATTGGGATGGTAGAGATGGTATATCTCATTTATCTTCCCGAATGGAGAGCTAAAATACAGGTTCAAAATGCCTTTGAGCGTTTCGTCCGCTAAGGAAATTGGGTTATCCGAAAGCGCATAACGTTCATCCTGTAAAGGATTGCCAACATGATGAATGGAAAGATGGGAGAGGGAAGATTCAAAAAAAGATATCATTGGGTTTGCTTAGAGTATTTAAATTAGTTTCAGTTATCGAATAGGTATTTCCAAATACGACTATTCTTTACCCATTATTACCCTTTTTTAGTTGTAATGTAGTTTTGGCATTTAATGCTGTAACTACTTTTTTCCCGGTTCTGGCTTCCAATTCCTGTCTTGCTACCTTAGCCACGTTGCCGCCTTGTTGTGCTACTTTTTTACTTTCTTCAAAAGTTTCGGGGCTAAGGGCTTGCGAAATATCTTTTGTTGATGCTTCTGCAAGCATATTCAGGATCAACTCGGTATTGGTCATATTGTCCCTTAGGTTTTCTTTTTTTAAACCTTTCAGCATTTTGTATTCTTTAGTGGTTTTGCCCGCCCATGTACGTGTAATGATATCGGTAAGAGTTGCAAACTGTACTCCAGCTTTTAAGCCTCTTTTATTCCACTCATCAGTTAGCTCTTTACGTATTTCAATACTTTTCAGGCGTTGGTTGATCCAATTTTCTGAATAGCCTAATTGTAAATACTGTTCTAACGCCCGGTCAATAGTTAGTTCGGGATCTTGCATTTCGTCTAATCTTTCTGCTGCTATTTTTGCCATCCAAAGCTTAAAAGGCTCGGCCTTTGGGGATGGAATGGATTGTACCAACCTAAAAAGCTGTTCGGTATCAGCTACATCGGTCATGCGCATTTTCCCATCGGAGGCCTGCATTTTCAAACCGTGACAATTCGTCACGGTTTCATTCCCTTCTTCTTTAAGCCTTTGTTTCAGCTTTCTCCAATAAGCTCCCGGATCAATACTATCAGTCAATACAGCAATCACATCAACAATTGAAAAATACCATAACTCCTGCTCGTTATCCCAAACGGTACGTACCATTTTACCCTCAAATATTTTTATTGCCTCTTGTTTTGTCATGTAAATAAGTTTTGCGACGGATAAAACTACTAATAATAAATTAAGGCATAGCGGTTGGATACAGGTTCATATTATACATTTATTATCCCAGCCACCAACCATCAAAAAAACTGATGCCCAATGACAAATGACTAATGACAAATTACTACCTTTGCGGCTCAAAAAAACAGTGTCGATGAGCCAATCCGTGCAAATAAAAAATGCTTTAATCTCAGTTTATTACAAAGACAATCTCGAACCCATTATAAAGGAGCTTCACCGTCTCGGCGTCACCCTATATTCAACCGGCGGAACAGAAACTTTTATCCGTAGTTTGGGCGCCGATGTTGTGGCTGTAGAAGACTTAACTTCATACCCTTCAATACTGGGCGGCCGTGTAAAAACCCTGCACCCAAAGGTTTTCGGTGGTATTTTGGCTCGCCGCAATTTTGAGAGCGACGAGAAGCAATTGGCTCAATACGAGATACCTGAAATTGATTTGGTTATAGTCGACCTTTACCCTTTTGAAGAAACCGTAAAATCAGGCGCCGGGCAGGATGATGTGATCGAAAAGATCGACATCGGGGGTATTTCGCTTATACGCGCTGCTGCAAAAAATCATAAAGATGTAGTGATCGTAGCTTCAAAAGATGATTACATAGCTTTAGGTGATATCCTCAAGTCACAAAATGGCGAAACCAATATCGACCAGCGCCGTTTATTCGCGCAAAAGGCTTTCAACATTACTTCGCACTATGATACCGCCATCTTCAACTATTTTAACCAGGAAGAAGAACTGCCGGTTTTTAAACAAAGCATACAGCGCAGCACCGAATTACGCTACGGAGAAAATCCGCATCAAAAGGGCGTTTTTTATGGTAACCTGGACGCCATGTTCACCAAACTGAACGGCAAGGAACTATCTTACAATAACCTCGTCGATGTTGATGCGGCGGTAGCTCTCATCGATGAATTTACCGAGCCAACTGTTGCTATTTTAAAACATACCAATGCCTGCGGTATCGCCAGCCGTTCGTTTATCAAAGAAGCCTGGATCGACGCTTTGGCCTGCGACCCGGTATCGGCTTTTGGCGGGGTAATTATTGCCAATGACGAAATAAACGAGGAGACCGCAAGGGAGATAAACAAGATATTTTTCGAGGTGCTGATAGCGCCTGCCTATACCGATGAAGCTGTAAAGGTTTTAAAGGAAAAGAAGAACCGTATCATCCTCATCCGCCAGCCGGTTGAATTGCCTGTTAAGCAATTTAAAACTTTGCTTAATGGTGTAATTGAGCAGGACAAGGACCTGGTTATCGAAGGCCCTGAGCAAATGAAGCCGGTTACCGATAAGAAACCAACCGACCACGAAATGAGAGACCTCTTCTTCGCCAACAAAGTGGTGAAGCATACCAAATCGAATACCATCGTATTTGCCAAAAACGGGCAATTGATGGCCAGCGGCGTGGGCCAAACCTCACGTGTTGACTCTCTGAAACAGGCAGTTATTAAAGCCGAAAGTTTTGGATTCGACCTGAATGGAGCCGTAATGGCATCTGATGCGTTTTTCCCTTTTAACGATTGCGTAGAGCTTGCTGCCGAAGCCGGTATCACTGCTGTATTGCAACCGGGCGGATCGGTAAAAGACCAGGATTCTATCGATATGTGTAACAAAAAGGGCATTTCGATGGTAATGACGGGCATCCGTCATTTTAAACATTAATTAAAAAACACACGTACAAAAATTAAATCGTTTTTGGGCAATATTATTTTGTTTGATTCGCTTTAATTAGGCTAAATTCGTGAAATTAGCATCGCCGTTATTAACTTTAAGATCATTTTGAATTAACAGGAAACATGGGTCTATTTAACTTTTTTACACAAGAAATTGCCATCGATTTAGGCACCGCAAATACCCTCATCATACATAACGATAAAGTAGTTGTCGACGAACCGTCGATCGTTGCTTTTGACCGTACTACGAACAAGGTAATAGCCATCGGGCGCCAGGCCATGCAAATGGAGGGTAAAACCCATGAAAATATACGCACTGTACGCCCGCTGAAAGACGGTGTAATAGCCGACTTTAACGCTGCCGAGCACATGATACGCGGCATGATAAAAATGATCAACCATGGCAAGGGCTGGTTTTTCCCATCGCTGCGTATGGTGATCTGTATCCCATCCGGTATTACCGAAGTTGAAAAACGTGCCGTGCGCGACTCTGCCGAAATTGCAGGCGCCAAAGAAGTTTACCTCATCCACGAGCCAATGGCTGCCGCCGTAGGTATCGGCATCGACGTAGAGGAGCCGATGGGTAATATGATCATTGATATCGGTGGTGGTACGACTGAAATTGCGGTTATCGCATTATCGGGTATCGTTTGCGACCAGTCTATTCGCGTTGCGGGTGATAACTTCGACTCTGACATTGTACAATACATCCGCCGCCAGCATAACATTATGATCGGTGATCGTACGGCTGAAAAAATAAAAATTGAGGTAGGCGCCGCATTACCTGAAATATCCGATCCACCGGCTGATTTTGCCGTACAGGGTCGGGACCTGATGACCGGCGTACCAAAGCAGATCATGGTATCTTATACCGAGATCGCACATTGCCTCGATAAATCCATATCGAAAATAGAAGAAGCTATCCTGAAGGCGCTGGAAATTACCCCGCCTGAATTGTCGGCTGATATTTACCAGACCGGTATCTATTTAACAGGTGGTGGAGCCTTATTGCGTGGCCTGGATAAACGTGTCGCAGCCAAAACCAAACTGCCAGTTCACGTAGCCGAGGACCCGCTTCGCGCCGTAGTACGCGGAACCGGAACAGCGTTGAAAAATATTGGTAATTTTAAATTCCTGATGCAATAATTTAGATGTGAGATTTTAGATGTGAGATTTGAGACAGGCGCTTTTTTATCTCATATCTCAAATCTCATATCTCAAATCTTAACAAGCCAATGCGTAACCTCCTGATATTTATCACTAAGTACAACGCATTTTTTTTGTTTCTCATTTTCGAGGTAAGCTCGCTTATCATTTACATCAAATACAACTCTTTTCAAAAGGCAACTTTTATCAGTTCAACCAGTAAGGTAACTGGTGCGCTTTATGCACAAAGGGATCAATTAGTAAGCTATTTGTCGCTACAGGAAACAAATGATAGCCTTGCCAAAGAAAACGCCCGGCTACGCAACCAGCTTAAATCCTCTTTTTATATCGATACCGTATCAAAGCACGATGTAAAAGACACAGTTTACAAACAGCAATATACGTATATCGAAGCAAAGGTTATTAACAACTCCATTAACCGCAGTACTAATTATCTTACAATTGATAGGGGCAGCTTGCAGGGCGTAGCAAAGGGTATGGGCGTTATTTGCAGCTCGGGCTTAGTGGGCAAGGTGGTTTTTGTGGGGCAGCATTTGTCCGTGGTACAATCATTATTGCATAAGGATTCACGTTTCAGCGCTATGCTTGCTAAAAATAAGGAAATAGGGTATATTGAATGGAGCGACGACCTCGACCCGCATAAAGGCTTACTAAAGGATGTGTCCAACAATGCTGCTCCAAAAATAGGTGAGCCGGTGGTAACGTCCGACTATTCGCTTTTCCCGGCAGGTATACCAATAGGTAAGGTTAGTAACCTGCATACCAAAGCAGGCGGTTATTCGCTTAATATGGAGGTAAAGCTGTCGGTTGATTTCAGCAAATTGCAATATGTAGATGTTATCGTAAATAAATTGGCATCAGAACAGGCGGGACTGGAGGCGCAGCAAAAGAAAGATGAGTAGAGTAATTATCATTAACATCATCCGGTTTTTCGTGCTGGTTTTTATGCAGGTCTTCCTGTTGAAGAATGTCACCCTGTACAACCTTTCGACGCCGTATTTTTATATCATGTTCATCCTGCTGCTGCCATTCGAAACGCCAAACCTGCTTTTGTTTGCACTGGCATTCATATTAGGATTAACCATCGATGCTTTTTATGATACGCCCGGTCTGCATGCGGCATCATGCGTGTTGCTGGCTTTTGTAAGGATATTATTCATAAGCATAACCGTACAAAAAGAGGGTTTTGATAACGAACCCGAACCTACAATGAGCAATATGGGCTTCCGGTGGTTTTTTACTTATGCCCTTGTACTCACCTTATTTCATCATTTCTTCCTTTTTAACCTCGAAGTTTTCCGCTTTTCAGAAATACCGTACACGCTTACCCGTTTTGTATTGAGTTCGATATTTACCGTATTTTTGATGCTGCTTACAGGGTTTTTATTTTACAGAAGGAAAGAGCGTAAATGAACAGTTTTTTTGAGCGCCGGTACATCATTGCCGGGATATTTATTTCGCTTATTGTCATCCTGCTTGCCCGTTTATTTTATTTGCAGATCATTGACGACCGTTACCTTTTATACGCCCAGGGCAACGTGCTTCGTAAAATATATGTGAACCCGGCACGCGGCCCCATAATGGACCGTAACCATAAGATACTGGTTGAAAACCAGCCTTTTTATGATATCATGGTCACACCCAACCAGGTAAAATCATTTGACACAGCTGAGTTTTGCAAACTGCTGGATATTGACACTGCTGAATTTAAAAAGCGTTTTGCCAAAGCAGTAAAATATTCTCGTACGCAGCAGTCGGTATTTGATAAACAATTGTCGCAGGAAGCATCTGCTGCTTTCCAGGAGCGCTTGTCCGAGTTTCCGGGCTTCAACTTATCTACCCGTTACTTGCGTACCTATCCCGATTCTGTGGCCGCGCAATTTTTAGGGTATATTGGTGAGGTACATGATGCAGACATTAAAAAATCAGGCGGCTATTACCATCCCGGCGATTTTATTGGTGTGACCGGCGTGGAACGTTCTTACGAAAACGTGCTCCGTGGCAGGCGCGGTGTTCAAAATTTAATGTATGATTCGCGCAATAGGCCCAAAGGTGTTTATGCAGGCGGCGCATACGATACCGCAGCCGTAGCAGGTGAGCGGTTAATATCTTCACTGGATATTCGCATCCAAAAGCTTGGTGAGCAACTGATGCATAATAAAGTTGGCAGCATAGTAGCCATTGAGCCTTCAACCGGCGAGATTTTGTGTTATGTAAGCAGCCCCACCTATAACCCAAACCTGATGGTGGGCCATGACAGAGGCAACAATGCTGCCGAGTTGTATAAAGATCCATACAAACCGTTTTTTATACGTCCTATACAAGCCTATTATCCGCCCGGCTCATCGTTCAAGCCGTTGAGTGCATTAATAGCTTTGCAGGAGGGTATCATCACACCTCAAACTACGTATTTTTGCCCCGGGTACTATATGGCGGGTAATCACCGGGTGCCCTGTTTTCACGGCGAGGCGCATGGTACGGTTGATTTGAGCAGGGCGGTAGCGTTATCATGCAACGGGTATTTTTCGATGGTGTTTGAAAAATTGATGAACCATTATGGTACCAGGAATATCGACACCACTTTTACCAATTGGCGTAGCAAGGTTACCAAATTTGGCATGGGAACACGACTTGGCCTGGATATGCCGAGCGAGGGCAGGGGAAATGTGCCCACAGCAGCTCATTATGATAAAGTTTACAAAGGGCCAAACTGGCGCTCCAGTACCATCGTTTCGCTTGCCATCGGCCAGGGCGAACTGGAAGCGACACCCTTGCAAATGGCAAATATCGAATGTACCATCGCCAATCATGGGTTTTATTATAAGCCGCATTTGGTAAAAGCCATCGGTGAAAAAGACGTCATAAAGCCGGAATATAAAGTAAAAAATTATGTCGGTATAGACTCTAACTATTTCGAGCCATTGATCAACGGCATGGAAGCGGTGGTGGATAATGGTACAGCGGTGGCTTCAAAAATACCCGGTATAGTGATGTGCGGAAAAACAGGTACCGCACAAGTGCATGGTGAAGACAATTCGGTATTTGTGGCTTATGCCCCGCGCGATAATCCTAAAATTGCTATTGCAGTGATAGTTGAAAATTCTGGCGAGGGTGCGCATTGGGCGGCGCCTATTGCCAGCTTTATTGTTGAAAAATACCTGCGTGACAGTATATCGGTGCGCCCGTCAGGCATCACTCCGGAATATTTTATGAACGCCAACCGCCTGCCCGACCTTGGCAATTATGGTATTAAAGAAAAAGCAAAGCCTGTGCCCAAGGATACGCTCAATAAAATGGGTATTGATACTTCGGACAAGAAGGGTACGCTAAAAACGAGTTCGAACAGGAGAAAGAAACCTGCAAAAACGCCACTGGTAGCTGCAATTTTAAAAAAGGACGAGGATGAACAATAACCAGCAGCAGCGCAGCTTCTTTTTTAATGTCGACTGGGTAATGGTCATCATTTACCTGGCCCTGTGTACTATTGGCGTTGTCAATATCCATTCAGCCATGTATGACGACAAGCACCCCTCGCTGTTGGATTTTAGTACCGATTATGGCAAACAACTGCTTTATATTATTGTAGGGGTTACGGTCGGTATCGTTATCTTATTGCTCGAAAGTCGCTTTTTCAGTTCGCTGGCGCCGTTTTTTTATGGGATTACCTGCTTATTGCTGGTACTGGTTTTGGTTATCGGCCGAAACGTAGGCGGTAACCAGGCCTGGATATCGTTAGGAGGAGGGTTCAGGCTGCAACCCTCGGAATTTGCAAAGTTGTCCACTTGTTTATTGCTTGCGCGATATCTGAGTGGTACCAACATCCGGGTAACCGAAACCAAACCCTTTCTCATAGCGGCGGCCATTATTGGCTTCCCGATGTTTTTGATCATGCTGCAACCTGATGCCGGCTCAACGCTGGTTTTTAGTTGTTTGCTGTTTGTGCTATATCGCGAGGGGCTTTCGCCTTACTTTTTGATACTTGAAGGGTTATTTATCACGCTTTTTGTGGTTACTTTAAAACTCAACAATACGTTGCTGATAGCCGGGGTACTGGTGGGTGTATCGCTTATTATTATTCTGTTATGGCGGCGCAACCGGCATATAATGCGTATTATACTTACCGGCCTGGCGATATGCCTCGCCTTTGTGTACAGCGTTAATTTCCTTTATAACAAAGTCCTTAAGCCACACCAAAAAGTGCGTATCGATATCGTTTTGGGCATATCCAAGGACAATAAAGGTAAAGGTTATAATGTACACCAGTCAATGATCGCCATAGGCTCGGGTAAGATGTGGGGCAGGGGCTATATGCAGGGCACGCAAACCAAATACTCCTTTGTACCGGAGCAGGGCACCGATTTTATCTTCTGCACCGTAGGCGAGGAGTGGGGTTTTGCAGGTTCTGTCGTTGTACTCGGTTTATACCTGTTCCTCGTTTTGCGAATCATCCGCATAGCAGAGCGGCAGCGGTCGCCATTCTCGCGCATCTATGCATACGGCGTAGCCTCGGTGATATTTTTTCACGTTGTCATCAATATCGGTATGACTATCGGGATCGTGCCTTCAATCGGTATCCCTTTGCCGTTGATCAGCTACGGCGGGTCGTCGCTGCTTACGTTTACGATCATGATCTTTATCCTGGTTAAGCTGGATTCGAACAGGATGGGGATTATTTATTAGATTCCACCGATTTGATGAATGATTCCACCGATGGATAGGGCAACTCAAGCGTACCGCCTCTCCAGCAAAGCATAAAACTTATCAACCGTAGCCTGTTTGGTATCCCAATGATTTTTGACCGCATAGTTAGTTTTCAAAAAATTATCTGCCTCTTCATAGCTCGAAAAGCGGTTCAGGATGTCGATGGCCTCACTGTAGGCAAGATTGTAGCCATTAAACAGGTCTTTTATATAAAGCAGTTTATCATTTAAGGTGATGGCCTGTTTCAGGTCGGATATCGGCTGTATGTGCGGATGTTCAGCGTCTTTGCCGGATGTTTTATGCAGCTTTGCCGACATCATTTGATTGATGGTCAACGGCTCTTCTGCATGAACTTCTTTTTTACTTTCCACATGAGATGTTTCCTTTTTGGCCTCTACAGGTGGAATTTCTTTTTTGGCCTCAACTGGCGGAATTTCCTTTACAGGTTCGGGCTTTGCGGCTTTCACCGGTTCAGTTTTGGGCATTTCTTCTTCAACTACTTCCTCGATCTCAAAACCCGGGTCATCCTCATCTTCCCAGTTATGCGATTCGTCCAGTACCAGTTCATGTTTGATAATCTCAGGTTCCGGGCGCAGATAATGGAAATCATCATCGGCTCCGGTACTGCCCAGGTCAATATGCGCAGGCGACTCTTCAACACTATGCTTTGATCCGGGCTCCGGTTTGGTTTCCGCTACAGGCTTTACGGGATGTACAACCGGCTCAAAATGTTTCTCCTCCGTTTTTTTTACGGGTAGCTCCACTATTTGAGGTGCGGAAGAGTTTTGCATATTCAATTTGCGCAAAACCCCGGAATGCTCTGCCAAAAAATGGGCATTGGCTACAAATAGCTCAAGTTCAAGATCATTTATTTGATTTTCAGTATTATCAAGATAGTCGTACTGATCATTCAGCTCCTTCAGGATGGCGCCTATTTTTTTAAAAACTTCCTGTTGCTTCATGGCGGTGTATTCAAAATGCTTATCAAAAGTAGTATTAAATTATGATATTTGCCCGCAATAAAGGGGCCACAATGCTGTACAGCGAAGATGTTTTTAAGCGAAGAAGTGAACTGGGCGGCAGCATCGAGGTAATTTGCGGTTCCATGTTCTCTGGTAAAACTGAAGAGTTGATACGCCGCTTGCGGCGTGCCCAGATAGCTAAACTGACGGTCGAGATATTCAAACCCCGCACCGATACCCGCTTTGACGAAACCAACGTGGTATCGCATAATTACAACTATATCCAGTCTACACCTGTAGATACATCATCGTCCATATTATTGCTGGGAAGCGATGTGCAGGTGGTGGGTATTGATGAGGCCCAGTTTTTTGATGATGAGTTGCCCAACGTTTGTACCGTACTGGCCAACCGGGGTGTACGGGTCATAGTCGCCGGGCTGGATATGGATTACAAGGGCAAGCCATTCGGCCCTATGCCACAACTGATGTCCATTGCCGAATCGGTAACTAAAGTGCATGCCGTGTGTGTAAAATGCGGTAGTCCGGCGCTGTATTCCTATAGACTTGTGCCGGGCGAATCCACTATTTTGCTTGGAGAAAAAGAAAGCTACGAGCCGCTTTGCCGGGCTTGTTTTAACGAAGCATCGCAGTCATAAAAAGCCCCGGAACGGGTTCAATGTTCCGGGACTATAAACCATTATTATATTTTTATTCCAAACCCTATATTAAATGTTCTGCCGTCGGCCGGTAGTATGCCCGGGCCGGGGTACATATTAATACGCCTTGTAAAATATTTCTCATTAAGCAGGTTATTAATGCTGGCGGAGATGTGGTAGTTCTTCAAAAAATTATAATTGAAAGCCCAATCAAATACATGATAAGCCGGAACTAACCCGCTGGCGCCTGTTGGGTTAAAAACGGTATTATTGGCATCGCTGAAATTTTTGCTTACATAGCTAAACTGTAACGTGCTGGTAACATGCCTGCTAAAATAGCTCAGGCCGCTTCTGTCTATCCAGTCGGGCGTGCCTTCGGCATAATTGCCAGCAAGGCTTACATTTTTGCCCGATTGACTTATACTCCCGCTGGTGTACCTGGCATGGTCATAAGAAAGCGAATTGAACAGCCTTATATCAATATCCGAACCTTTGTTAAACGACCGCAATAACGAAACATCGCCATAGGCTTCTATACCTTTAGCCACCACATTGCCTATGTTGGTGTAATACAAATAAGGCACATTGCTGCTATTAGTTTCGGTAAGCGTACCTGCGCGGTTGCCATAGTAAACATAATAGGCATCCAGGTCGTAATTAAAAACGCTTTTTACGCTGCCGCGATAACCCAGGTCCGCACTATACCCACGACTGTCTTTCAGGTTGGGATTGATAACACTGAGCTGGTCGGCAGGGGTTACGGCGGCATAAAGGTAAGGGCGGTAAGCCTGCGATATATTACCGTAAAACTGGCTGTTTTGTGTAAGCTGGTATTGCAGTCCTGTCCCAAAAAGAGGAAAATCGCGGTCCTGCTTATAAGCAACAGGGACAGTTTGATTAACAATGGCCCCGGTCATATCGGTTTGAATATCCTCCATCCTAAATCCCGGTGTAATGCTGAATTTTGGCGTAACCTGGAAAATGTTTTCGGCAAATGCAGCATAATTGGTGGTATTCAGGTGCAGGTCGATCCCGTAAGGCTGTACTAAGTTTAGGTCAAAGTCGGAACCCGTGTCCCCAACCCCTTTTTGTCTTCGTTGGGTATGTTCTTCAAAGTACCTTATCCCGGCAGTAAAGGTACTGTACAGATTGCCCAACTGATAACGGTGCAGGAGCCTTGCTTCGGTGGTAAAACCATAATAATAGTCACGGTCAACCTGGCGCGGATTGTAGGTGTTCAATTTGGTATTTACAGTGTCCGGGACATTAGCGTTAGCGATAAATTGTACACTGTTGCGCTGGCCGATGATCCCATTCGAAATTACTTCCAGCTTTGTGTTCTTATCAAGCGCATAATTGAAAAGTAATGCAGGTATGTTGATCTCTGGATTAAAGAAATTACGCGACCTTGTTGATTGCCTGTTATTGGTATCAAACTGTTCATCGGTTAACCCGCCTGCAATTTGTTGAATGTAATCTGTACGCGAAAATTGCAATGCTATGCTGCCTTTATCATTAAATTGATATTTGATATTGGCATAATAAGCATGGTAATCAAATGCTGCATTGGGCCGCCATCCATCGCCGTTCCGGTCCGAAAAATAGCCGTAATAACTCCATTTGCCGCTTTTGCCGCCTGCCGAGTTAAACGAATTAAAAAAGCGGTTGGAGCCAACGGCCTGGTCGCTTTCAACGCCCATTACTTTTGTGCTGTCGCCCTCCTTCATTTTGTAATTAACCATACCGCCAAACTGGCTGCCGAACTGTAACGCCGCCGAGCCCCGCACAATTTGCACCTCGCTTATGCCTTCGAAAGGAGGCGTGTAATGGTCCTCCGGGTATCCAAAAATATCCGAATTGGTATTGTAGCCGTTTTGCCGCATATTGGTTTCAATAGAACGGTGTGTATCCGTTCCCCGGGTGCCTATGTTAACCTGCAAGCCTGCGCCGTCCATTTCCCATACATTGACGCCTGGTATTTGTGCAAACAGCATACGGGCGCTATTGTTATCCAGGTTGCTTTTACCGGCGTCGGGCGTGACCAGGAATGTCCGCTTACCTGCGAAAATATTTGTTCCGCTCACATCGGGTAAGTGTTTGGGCCGGGTATCTTTTATTTGGATGGTATCCAATTTTAACGTGTCTTTTTTTGTTTTTTCCTGGGCCTGTAATTGCGAAATGCTAAACACGCTCACTATTATAAGCCACAATATTTTATAAAATCTGTTCATCGTAGTTTAGTTTTAAATTATTGCTATAGTTATTCATGCCGGGATATGCAAATGACCGATTGTTCGCACGC
>Ga0206840_1118_pt1 | contig 14265 bp, 11 predicted proteins | sample Alteio_BWOrgCont_24_FD_152633 | JGI IMG/M metagenome (GOLD analysis project Ga0206840, IMG submission 152633) | Enriched cells from forest soil in Barre Woods Harvard Forest LTER site, Petersham, Massachusetts, United States -... | ecosystem: Environmental > Terrestrial > Soil > Temperate forest >... | reverse complement strand
AACAGCAAAATAGCCAGGTGCTTAGATTTGGCCCGTTGGTTGTGCCCGAGCCGGTGCGGTCGCCTACTGAGCAGCAATTAAAGAACTGGCAGAAAAAGCTGAACTATACTGTTTGGATAAATGATAAATGGACAAAGCACAGTGATCTTGCTAAATACAAACCAACAGATTTTGAATATTATGATATATGTGGTTTTTCAAAAAGCGCCGCAAAATTCGATAAGACCGATGGTATGATAGATTTGATGACCCATGATGCCTATGTTGAATATTACAAGGACATAACGGACATGAATTACCAAAAACCGATAATTGTTTTTCCGGGCGAAGTGGCAAGTGAGAAATAGCAGTTTTAATGTAATCAATGAATGATCTTTTAATGCAATGAAAAAAATCACCCAATATGCTGTTATCGTTTTTTTAATGCTGATTGCGATATCTGCTTACACCCAAAAACTGCCCGATAAACAAACTGCAAGCGTTTGGGCACCTGCAACTATAAAAAATGATGGTAAAGTAACCGGGTGGGAAAACCAGTTCCAGGCGTATAACAACAGTTGCCGCATTTGGTATACAGTTGCCAATGATGATGATAACCTGTATTTAATAGTACGTGGTAGCTGAATTTTTCGCCGTTATTGATCGTAGCAGCAAGGTATTTGAGCGGTACAGCCATTCTTAAAACGGAAGAACTGTACCGTAGTTTAAGAAAAGATACAACAGCCAATCGCAAACGGATAGATTCGCTGCAAACCGCCCTGAATAAATTAAGCGGGAATGTTATAAAAGAGTTTAAAATAACGGGTATAAAAGCTATTACCGATACGGTATCGTCTGTTTACAATACATCGGGAATAAAGACAGCGGTAGTTTATAATAGTCAAATAGAATACATATACAAATTGGCTGTACCGCTCAAATACCTTGCTGCTACGATCAATAACGGCGAAAAATTCAGCTACCACATTACGATGGATGTACCGCCGGATAGCGAAAGCGATACCATAGTTGGCCGCCCGATACCCGAAATGGCTAACGGAAAAATTTATATTGACATGAATAACCCCGATGACGGTTACCGGTTTTCCGCAACCGATTTTTGGGGAGAATACACATTGGCAAAAAAATAAAAGGGATAACAAAGCCCAAATCAAAAGTCTCCCCAACCGGGGGAGATTTAGAGGGGGCTATATAGACAGATTAAGAAAATAACCAACAAACCAAAAGGAGGCAAAAATGATAACCTACTTAATCAACTTCATCCTATGCTCTGGCCTGCTGCTGGCAGTATATCATTTCTTCTTAAGAAACGAGAACCTGTATCAATTTAACCGGTTTTACTTATTGTTTAGCCTGGCATTCTCGCTCATTGTTCCATCAATAACCATGGAAGTGTATCCCGCGCAACCAACACTTACCGAAGCCAACCAGCCTGTTGTAATCTGGGATATGGCAACAGCGGTATCTCCCATTATAACAGCTAACCACGCCGTACAGCAGTCGGTTACGCCGGCATCGGCACCTGATTACCTGCCCTATGCGCTGATAGCGATATATAGCCTGATAACCGTTGTGCTATTGGTTAGGTTTACCCGCAACCTGTACGCTATCCGGTGTGCTGTGGCTAAAAATGCTGCCCGGCCCATCAACAACGCAAAATTGGTATTGGTAAATGACGCAGTAACACCACACAGTTTTTTAAAATACATCTTCATCAACAAAAGCGAATACGAAGACGGCCAGATAGCACCCCAGATCATTTGCCACGAACAAACCCATATCAAACAGTTGCACTCGCTGGATGTGATCCTGATCGAGCTGTTCCAGGCCATCTGCTGGTTCAACCCGCTTATACCGTTCTATCGCAAAGCGATACAACTAAACCACGAGTTTTTAGCAGACGAAGCAGTTATTAAAAATTATGATAATACCCCTGCCTATCAATACTTATTACTGTCAAAAGCCGGCCAGTTGGGCGGCTTATACTTAACCAGTCAATTCAATTATTTAGCCACCAAAAAACGCCTTATTATGATGACCAAAAACACCACCGCCGCCACCGCCTGGTTTGCCCGGCTGGCTATTATCCCGGTAATTGCTGTTACCTTTTTACTGTTCTGCAATAAAACAGCCGCTGCGTTAGCGCCGGTTAAAAGTATTGCCTTGTTTAAGGGCCCTGCACCGGTTAAAAATAACGATACAGTAAGTAAAAAGAAATTACCCCGACCACCAATGCCACATTTGCTTATCAACTACCCCACTGCAAAAGAGGGTGCCTCTCCGGCGGTTTTAAAAGAGTACGCGGCAATCGAAAGTAAATACGATCGTAGATACTATCGTAATGTACCTAAAATAGCTTTATCACAAGCAGATAAAGATAAACTTGAGGAGCTATTCAAACAAATGAACCGAAAACAGCAGGAAGCGCAAAAGATAGTTTTTAGCTATCAAAAAAAATTCGGGCCGATCATACCAACACAGGCACGGTTAGATTCATGCGATAACAGTTTATATGCCGTATGGATAGATGGCGAGCGCGTAAAAACAAGCGAACTTAAAAACCACCAGCCGCAGGAGTTTAGCCGTTATGGAATTATTAAATTACCCAAAGTAGAATATAAATCGCTAACCTACCGCATTGTAGCTAATTTTTGGACTACAGCCTATTTCAATTCGCTTAATAAAAGATTGGAAAACCCGCATATAGTATATTATAGTACTGATAAAAACGGCGAAAAAATTACCGAATTTATAGAGTGAGTTAAGTTTATAAGACGCTACGAAGCCCTCCTCTTCCGCTTTGCGGAAGAGAGGGCGGACGGGCGAAGTATCATTAGCTATTTGGAGCGCGTGTGAATAATCGTCGCCCAATAGGGAAGTGCTCTCCTTTGGAGAGGATTTAGGTGAGGCTAAATAGTGACTTGAATAAATAAACTTAGTTATACCTAATGATTTAACCTAACAACAATGAAAAAACTAAACACCCCAATTAGTAAACATACCTTAACAGCCTTGCTGTTTACGATTGTGAGCTTAGCCGTCAATGCGCAAAAACTCCCGCAAATACAGGAAGTCAGCGTCCGCGCCCCGGATAACATAAAAATAGATGGCAAACTCAACGAGTGGCCCAGCCCCAACCTGCAGGCCAATAACTCAGCCGATAGGATACGTTATGTGATGAGCAACGATGACAATTATTTGTACCTGGCCGCTATAGGCACAGGGCAGCGAACAGGCAGAAAGATATTAAATGGCGGATTTATATTAACCATAAGTCACTATACCGACAAAAAAGCCAGGACGAAGGCAACAGATAATGTGGTTGTTACTTTTCCTATGGCGTTAGATGCTAATACCGCCTCGGGTATAATGGGCACTTTAACCCTGCTGGGCAATTATGTAGATGATACCGTAGCCAATCGTAAACAAATTGATTCAGTAGTACTGATAGCCAATAAAAAAGCAAGTACTGCTTTAAAAGAAATCAGGATCACCGGTGTAAAAGGACTTGACACGGTGATATCTGTTTATAACGAGTATGGCATTAAAGGTGCCATGCAGTTTAAAGTCCGGTTGCCCGTTATCGAAATAGCTATACCGCTTAAATACCTGGGGCTTTCAATTAATGACCCGGTAAAATTTAGTTATAATATCAGGCTCAACGCCGAACCCGAACCGGATCCTTCGGCAATGAAAGTAAGTAACGTCTATATTCCCGCGCCAATAATAACCCCTAATCCCAGCTCCGTAGCTGCTGTGCCCAATACCCAGGCTCCCGACCCTCCTAACCCTGACATGGCGTACACCCAAAACAATACTGATTTTTGGGGTGAATATATTTTAGCCAAGAAACCATAAAATAAGGCTGTGGCGCAGGGTAGGTAATATAAAGCTACAGGTAGACCAACCCTCTTTTCCGCGCAGTGGAACAGAGGGTCGGCCAGCGAAGCGTCGCCGGGTGAGTAATCGCCGAAGCGCTAAGAACACATTAGTCCAATAAATAAATCTTAGTTATCTTTCCAATACCTAATAATTTAACCTGTTAATCATGAAAAAACTCATTACCGCAATTAGTAAACAAGCCTTAACCGTCTTGTCATTAACAATTATCGCCTTTGCTGCCCACGCCCAAAAACTCCCCAAAATACAAACCGCCAGCGTATACGCCCCCGACAATATAAAAATTGACGGAACACCCGCCGAGTGGAACGGTAAATTCCAGGCCGATAATGACCCCGACCGGGTTAAGTATACTATATCCAACGACGATAAAAACCTGTACATTATTGTACGCGCCCGCGCCATTTTTGCCGGCGAAAAATTAATGCGCGGCGGCCTCACATTAACCATAAGGCCGATGACCGTAAAAACGAGCAATAAAAAAGCGCCCGATGATGTAGCGATTACTTACCCTTTGCAAACTAATAAACAGGACCTGGACAAGATTGTAAATAGCTCAAAATATTTCCAGGTTTTAAAAAACGATACCGCAGCCAACAAACAAAAGATAGATTCGCTGCAAAAGGCACTTACCAAAATGGCTTTTACAGCCTTTAATGAAATTAAGGTAGAGGGTGTAAAAGAAATTAACGAGCCCGTTATGTCTGTTTATAACGAAAACGGTATACGCTGCGCGGAAGGGTTTGGCCACCGGATGGAATTTACATTTGAAATGGCCATACCGCTAAAATACCTTGCGGCTGATATAAACAGCGATGGTAAATTCAGGTATAATATTAAATTAGGCGAAACACCCGAATTAGACCCATTCGGCGGGGTAGTTAACCGTGCCATCGCTCCGCCGGTAATGATGATAAATGGAGCGCCAGCGGCCGAGCGGGCGCCCGATAGCGACAATGAATTTATGTATGGCGTAGTAGATTTTTGGGCGGAGTACACATTGGCAAAAAAATAAAAACCCTGCCAAACCCTCTTTCCGCCGCAGGCGAAGAGAGGGTCGGCCAGCGAAGCGTCGCCGGGGTGAGTAATCGCCGAAGCGCTAAGAAGAAACCGCTTGAATAATAAAATCTAGTTATCTTTCCAATACCTAATTATATAACCTATAACAATAACAATAATGAAAAAACCCCTCACCGCAACACTTAAACAAGCCTTAACCGCTTTGTTATTAACGGCCGTTACTTTCGCCGCTCACGCCCAGGGCGAACCCCAGGTATTATCGGCCGTTACCGTAAACGCTCACCCCCAAAAACAACCGCAGATACAGGAAATAAGCGTCCGCGCGCCCGATAATGTAAGAGTCGACGGCAAAATGAATGAATGGGCAAGCCCCTATTTAGCACCCTCAAAAACAGAGGGATATTTGCAGGCCTACAACTCGTCAAGTCGAATTTATTATACAGTAGCCAATGACGATAATAACTTGTATTTCGTTATTCGCGGATTAGGCGGGGGCGTATCACAAAAGTTTATATCCGGCGGCCTCACGATAACCATAAGCCGGGCTACCGATAAAAAAAGAGAGAAAGCTAAAGACAATGTAGTGCTAACTTTCCCTATAGCACAGGATGAAAAAACCACCACGTTGGTCATGAATTCTATAGGCACCGCAGGTAGCTATGTGGATATGGACAGCGTAAAGTTTCGCAGGCAAATTGATTCTGTTAACGTGATATCTAACAAATTAATAACCGATGCCATGAAAGAGATACGCGTAGCAGGTATAAAAGAAATAACTGATTCTACGGTATCCATCTATAACACAGAGGGCATCAAAGCAGCTATAAAATTTATAAAAAGACAACCCATTGTAGAATTTGCCATCCCGCTGAAATACCTCGGTCTGTCGGTTGAGAACCCGGTAAAATTCAGCTACAATATCTGGGCGGGCGCTGTACCCGAACCTAAACAGCAGCGGCAAGACGTTGCCGTCGGAGTAGTTTACGCGCCTCCGGTTATCATGTCGGGAGGAGGAGGGGGAATGATGCCGCCACCTTCAATGCCGGTAAACAACAACGCAGGCTTTTTATTCAATCCCACCGATTTTTGGGGGATATATACGCTGGCAAAGAAACCATAGACTAAAATAAATAGACAACCCAACCCTCTTTTCCGAGCAGCGGAAGAGAGGGTCGCCCAGCGAAGCGTCGGCGGGGTGAGTAATCGCTACGCGCCAATCAAAAGCAACGGCACTGTGCGATACGTTTCCCCTAACCTTGGGGAAAGTAGAAGGTTAGGGTAAAATAAAGCGCTAATCAAAAGTCTCCCCAACCGGGGGAGATTTAGAGGGGGCTGGACCAGCGCGTTGGGTAAAACAAAGCGACAGGCCTGCCCACAAAATAATTTCCTTTTAATCACGTTTGGTTATCTTCCACATACCTAATAATTTAACCTGCGCAATGATGAAAATACCTGTTACCACCACAATTAAACCGGGTTTGATCCCCCTTATATTCATAGTAACGATATTATCCGCAACAGCCCAAAAACAACCCCAGGTACAGGAAATAAGCCAGCGTGCTCCCGCTAATATAAAGACTGATGGAAAATTAAATGAATGGGATTATTCGTTTCTAAACGCGTTTAATCCGGCAAGCCGCATTTTTTATACGGTATCTAACGATGATAAAAATTTGTATTTTACAGTACGTGGCCAGGGGTGGGGGGTAGGCCAGAAAATTTTTAACGGGGGGATAACATTTACAATAAGCCATTCTACAGAAAAGAAACTTCGGGAAAAAAACGCGGGCAATGTAATTATTAAATTTCCCTTGTTTCCGACGAAGCAAACTACAGCGAATGCAAGCTATATAATGGGGCCAATAGCCAATCTTAAAAATTTGCTGATTGATAGTATAGCCAATCGCAAAGAAATTGATTCTATTTTATTATTGGTCAATAAACGGATAAACGAAACAATAAAAGAGATTGGCGTCACCGGCATAAAAGAAATACCGGATTCTCTTATATCCATATACAATACAACGGGCATTAAAGTAGCTGCACAATTTATGAAACAGTTGCCTGTTATTAAGCTGCAGCCGGTTATCGAGATAGCTATTCCGCTAAAGTACCTGGGGCTTTCTACAACTGCCAGTAACCAGTTGCCGTTTAGTTATAATATTAAACTGAATGGCGCGCTTCCCGGCGCAGCAGTAGGCGATGATGCAGACCCTAATGAGCTTTATCTGAAAAGTTCATCAGATTTATGGGGGATATACACCCTGGCAAAAAAGCCATAAATAAAAAAGCCCGGCCCGTGCAGTGCGAAGAAAATATTTGGTTATAATTAAAACTTTAGTTATCTTACCCATGCAATTTATTTAAACCTTTCCTGTTATGAAAAATATAACCTTTACAAGAATCAAACCTGTTGTAGCCATGTTTATACTCATGATGGCTGCATGGACGGTGAGCGCTCAAAAACTTCCCCAAATACAGGATGTTAGTGTCCGCGCACCTGATAACGTTAAGATTGACGGCAAACTAAACGAATGGCCCAATCCCTACCTCAACGCCACTAAAACCGACGGTTTTTTAAATGCTTATAACTCTACCAACCGCATTTATTATACCATAGCAAATGATGATAACAATTTATACATTGTTATGCGCGGCCTGGGCACCAGGGTGGTAATGAAATCGTTAAGCGGAAGTTTTACCATTACCATAAGCCATGCAATGGAGAAAAAACTGCGCGAAAAGGCAGCCGATAATGTGGTGGTCACCTTCCCAATGCCGGTGGATGACAAAGAGATAAGAAAGGTATTAGGCCCCCTTCAAACCAACACGCAGTTCTATAATGAAGAAGAGATATACCCGGCGGGTTATCCTTTTATTAAACAACTCGACTCTATCCAGGCCATAACCAACGCGTTGGTGGCGCCTCTTATAAAAGAGATCAAGATAAAAGGCGTTCCGGAACTTCCCGATACTATGCTATCCGTATATAACGAAACGGGCATTAAAGCAATGATGCAGTTTACCTGGCGCCAACCGGTTTATGAACTGGCTATCCCGCTAAAATATTTAAAGATGGATGTGAATAACCCGGTTAAATTTAGCTATAACATCAAGCTGAATTTACGGGCCGAAGAGCAAAGTTCACGCCCCCGCCAGGATATGGCGCCGCCGCCACCGATGGTGACGGGGGGAGTGGGAATGGGAATGAATATGATCATGATTTCGCCTGATGCCGGTTCGATGTACCTGATGGCCCCAACCGATTTTTGGGGAAGCTATACACTTGCAAAAAAACCGTGAGTTAAACACGCCATGAAAGTTCTTTCTTTGCGCCACCGATAAAGCGCACGCAACTGGAGAGGATTATTCACGTGCTTGTTTTTTTAAGGATGTTCATGAGATAGTTTAGGTGAGGCTAAAGCGCGGCCCGTGCGATACCTTCCCCTAATTTAGGGGAAGGAGGAGGATGGGGTAAAATGCGACAGGAAAAGACATGGTAGGCAAGTCTCCCCTTTGGGGAGATTTAGAGGGGCCCCCATTTTGTTAATCCGCCATAAATACCTAAATTTCGTTTTCTTATTACTGACTTTATGAAATCACACATCCTCGCGCCTTTATTGTTCCTGCTTCCCATTTTTGCTATAGCCCAAAAAGCTACTACTACCGAAATAACCCGCTATAACCGGGAAGCCAAAGCTGTTACTATTATTAGAGACAACTATGGTGTGCCGCATATTTACGCGGCTACAGATGCCGATGTGGTTTTTGGCCTGATGTACAGCCAATGCGAAGATAATTTTAAAGGGATAGAAGATAATTACCTGTACCAGTTGGGCCGCCAGTCGGAAGTTGATGGACCGGGCAAATTGTACACCGATGTACAATTGCAAATGATCGCCGATAGCGCAGAAGCAATAAACGATTATAAAACCAGTCCCGAATGGTTTAAAAAAATAATGGATGCTTTTGCTGATGGCATTAACTACTATTTGTATAAACATCCCGAAACGAAATCGGTATTTGGTACCTACAAACCCTGGTATGCGCTCATGTTTACAGACGGCAGCGTATCCGCCACCGTAACCGGCGGACTAACCCTTAACGAAACCCAACGCTTTTACAGCGGAGCGCCCGATATAGGCTATATCAATGTCCCGCATAGTTATGAGCCTGACGAACGCGAAATAGGCTCTAATGGTTATGCTATCTCTCCGTCAAAAACAGCAAGCAAGCACGCCATGCTGTATATTAACCCGCACGTGCCGTTCTATTTCCGGTCGGAAGTGGAACTGGTGAGCGAAGAGGGATTAAATGTTTACGGCGCAGTTACCTGGGGCCAGTTTTTTGTTTACCAGGGCTTTAATCCGCATTGCGGCTGGATGCATACGTCAAGCAACGCCGACGTTGGCGACCTCTATGCCGAAAAAGTAACCAAAAAAGACGGCAAATATTATTACGAATACGATGGTCAGCAAAAACCCGTTACCGAGCGTAAACTGGTACTCAATGTAAAAGAAGGCGATAAAATTGTGCCGCATACCATAACCGGTTTTTATACCCATCATGGCCCGGTACTGGGCAGCCGCAACGGTAAATGGCTGGCTTTAAAGGCCGATAACCGTTCGTACAAAGCGTTGCTGGAGTCGTGGCTCATTACCAAAGCAAACACCTTTGCTGAATATAAAAAGGCAATGGACCTGCTTAACAATGCCACCAACAATACCGTTTATGCCGACGACCAAGGCAATACCGCGTTTTGGTACGGCAACTTTATGCCCAAACGCGACCCAAAGCTGGACTGGACACAACCCGTAGACGGCACCACATCAGCAACCGAATGGCAAGGCCTGCATACGCTGGACGAAATAGTGCACGTTTATAACCCGGCAACCGGCTTTATTATTAATTGTAACTCAACCCCGTATACGTCATCCGGCGCAAGCAGTCCTGATAAAACAAAATACCCGGCCTATATGGCTCCCGATGGTCAAAACTATCGCGCTGTAAACGCCATCCGCCTGTTCAGCGATGCAAAGGATTTGACCATTGATAAACTCATCAACTTAGGATACGATCATTACCTCACATCTTTTGATGTGCTGTTTCCACCATTATTTAAAGCTTACGATGCCGCAAACGACAGCACAAAAAATGCCCTGAAAGAACCCATACAGCTTTTAAGGCAATGGGATAAGCGTTCCGGTGTAAATTCAGTAGCCACCACATTGGCAACAGAATGGGGCAACCGGGTTATGCAGGCCGCACCGCGTGCCCGTTCATCAGAAGAAGGGACTTATCAAACAGAACGCGTAGCAGCAGGGTTAAAAACGCTGAGCGATAAACAATTATTAACTGATTTATCAGAGGCGATGAGAAACCTGCAAACCAACTACGGCGATTGGCACATTAAGTGGGGTGATATCAATCGTTACCAACGGCCTGCAAACGGCGTGTTTGATGATAATGCACCAAGCATACCGGTAGGGCAGGTGTCAGCCACGTTCGGGGAATTGCCTTCGTTTGTAAGCAGGGCGTCCCGCAACACAAAAAAACGCTACGGATCATCGGGCAATAGTTTTATTGCCGCGATTGATTTTGGCCCCAACGGACATGTAACCGCCAAATCCATCATGACCGGCGGCCAATCCACCGACCCAAAATCACCACACTTCACCGACCAGGCCGAAGGTTATGTAAACGGTAAGTTTAAAGATGTGCTATTTTATAAAGCCGATGTTTTAAAACACGCGGAGAAAACCTATCATCCGGGAGAGTAGCTACAACAGCCCTCAGATACGAGATCTGATTTGACAACTTTACAAAAGTTGTCAAATCTACCCGTCACTCTCGCAAAGGGCAAAAAATCATGTTAATCTTCAAATCCTACGAATCATGGTTCAGACAACCGTTATGGCATAGTTTTTATTACCAATACATAAAAATTGCAAAGCTTAAATAAACCTTTGCCCGCAATTTTGTTCTATGGTATTATATATAAAAACTACAACTATGAAAAAGATCCATTTATTAGCCCTTTTCTTATTATTTGCGGGCTCCGTTAGCGCACAATATTATGATCCAAACCGTCCGCCTCGTCAGCGGCCGCGCCGTATGGCCGAACGCCAGCGCCCGCAGGACCAGGTGCAGGTAGGCCTTGCATTAGGTATTAATACCTCAAATATTGTTGATGCAAATAATTCATACCGGGGTACAGGTACCGTAACCGGTTTTAACGGCGGCCTTACTTTTGATGTACCGGTTGCTTATAACTTCTCGTTCGCGCCCGAAGTGCTGTACTCACAAAAAGGTTATTTTGCCGAAACTGTTGACGGTAACCTTACCCAGCGTTATAATTTTATTGATGTGCCCTTACTGGCCAAATTTAAAATAGTGCCGGGTTTTAACTTTTTGATAGGTCCGCAGGTGTCATTCCTGGCATCGTCAAACACGACCTTCGATAATGGTTTTACCGTTACCAACCAAAACAACTATAACTACAACGGCAGCAATGTATTTATTGATGGCGTTATTGGCTTAAGCGTTGATTTTGGCCGCTATGTCGACCTGCATACCCGCTATGCTATCGATTTGAACCAAACAACCAGCAACAGTACCGTGATCCCCGATTACCGTAACCAAACCTGGCAGTTCGGTATTGGGTTTAAGTTTAATTAATTTTTAAGTTGATCAGGTTGATTGAGTGAGTGGTTGATTAAGTTAAATTTTACCAACCACTTCCTCAATCAGCTTAATCCAACTCAGTCAACCTTTTCACCATAGCTGTTCGGAAGATTAAAAAAGACTACTTGTCATTCTGAACGTAGTGAAGAATCTCAAAATGATAGGTCACCGTTATACCTGTACCGCGTTTACATTGCGCATTCAAGATTCTTCGCTCCCGCTCAGAATGACAAAAAAGCGATCTTCCGAACAGCTATGACCTTTTCACCAACTAATCACTTAATCAACCCAATCAACTATTCACCAAATTACAACCACTCGCTAAAAACAACCTCTTGCTCCCCACGCTTCCCCACCGCTTCACCCAGCGCCTTAAGTAAACTCATATCCTCATCCACCACCTTAGCAAATATATTACAGGCGTCCAGTCCGCGACCTTCGCCATAATAAATGCCCATGCAGTTGGATGTTTTTGTTCGTAAAGGTTTTGACGGCCCAAACACTACCTCGCCCGGTTCGGTAAATACAGACGCGTTTTCCTGTATAATATTCAGCGACGGCGCATTATCAGTCCATATTTCCTGCCCCGAAACCCTCGCGTGCATAAAAGTGCGCGTAAAAGGCAACAAAGAAGCAAACGCTTTGGCCGTAACCGGCGCATCATCAAGATATTTAAAACGGATAATTTTATTGTCGGATGTTTTTAGGATAAAGCCGGGCATAGTGGGGATATTTATGCCACTAAGATAACAAAAGACGCTGATTCCTCTTAGCCAACCACTCACTTAATCAACTCATTCAACCACTCACCAACCCTACGGTATCAAAAACCAAAACGTAGATCCCTTTCCCTCTTCGCTGTCGATGTTAATATGCCCTTTATGCTGCCGCACAATTTCTGCAGATATATAAAGCCCCAAACCCAGGCCCGAATACTTTTGCGAAGTTTCATCAACCCTGTAAAAACGGTCGAACAAAAACTGCTGTTTGCTTTTAGCTATACCTATGCCGAAATCGGTAACGGCTATTTTGGTGCCTTCGGGTATTCGTGTTACCGTGATGATAACTTTATCGCTTGCCGGGGCGTATTTAATAGCATTCGACAACAGGTTAACCAATACCTGCTCCAGCCGGTTCCTGTCCGCATGAATTTCAAAATCCCTGTCGCCCTCAATTATGAGTTGATGCTTTTCCGATTCGGATTGCAACTCACCGCAACATTCGTCAATTAACTCGCTTAATATAAAGTCGGTCTTTTTCAATTCCAGTTTTCCGGCCTGTATCTTGGTCACATCCAGCAAATCTTTTACCAGTTCTATCAGCTTATCTACCTGTTTAATACCTTTCTGCACAAAACTAAGAACCGGCCTCATTTCTTCTTTGTGCAAAGCCATGCGCTCTATCATCTGCAGTGCGGCCTTTAAGCTGGTTATCGGTGTTTTTAATTCGTGGCTGGCAATGCTTATAAACTCGTCCTTTTTGGCTAATAATTCGCGGGTAGCCACATCTATCAACTTTTGTACAGTAATATCCAGCAACGTACCTATAAAACGTATGGCAACGCCTTTATCATTAAAATAAGCGCGGCCCTTAGCTTTCAGCCATTTGGTTTTCGCATGTATGGCAGTAGTCCTAAACTCAATATCAAACTCGCCTGATCCGCCCGATTTTAATGTTTCCCTTACCAATTTCTCAACCCGGGAGCGGTCATCCGGGTGTATCATATTTAAAAACGCAATAGCGTCAATTGTACTATGCGGTGCCAGGTCAAATATTTCTTTACAACGTTTATCCCATATCAGCTCGCGTACTTGTGGATTATAGTCCCATGTACCCAGGCCTGCAGAATCAATAGCGAACTTTAACCGTTCTTTACTTTCAGCCAATAAGCGTTCTACTTCTGCCAATCCTTCCTCTACTTTTCGCCTGTCGGTAATATCCTCCATCGCCAGCAGTATCAGTTGTTCGCCATTTATATTGTCTATCTGGCGGGCATTAAGGTACATTATCCGTTTGCCAATGCTGGGGAAGATATGCGTAACCTCAAAATCCGTGATCTCTTTTTTCGCAGGCAGCACATTTTCCAATAGCTCTCTAAACAAGGGTATATCCCATTGCAGGTTACCCAACTCATAAATATACCTGCCCTCGGTTTCTTTTTCATTTGTTTTAAACCGATGGTAAAAGCCGGCTGTTGCCCGTTTTACCCGCAGGTCTTTATCCAGTATCAGTAACGGTTCGCGGATGGTGTTAACAATGCTTTCGGTATACTGCCGGGCACTGTTCAACTGCTCATTCCGGTCCATTAATTCCTTGTTAACGATCAATATCTCCTCGTTGGTGCTTTGCAGCTCTTCCTTGGATGTCTCCAATTCTTCGTTCAGGCTTTGCAGTTCTTCGCTGCCCGATAACAGTTCTTCATTGGCGCTTTGTAATTCTTCATTAGCCGTTTCCTGCTCTTCAGATACAATGCGCATATCCGCCCGTATTTGTATCAACTCGCGTTCCAATTGCTCGATCCGCATTTCCGAAGCATTATATACCGCATCTTCAGGTGCGTGCCCTATATCGAACATGTTTGGCTGTATACCGGTTGACGACGCGGGTTGAAACACAACCAGGTAATGCGGTTCGGCTATATCATTTAGCTTTAGCGTTTGT
>Ga0206840_1117_pt1 | contig 14333 bp, 12 predicted proteins | sample Alteio_BWOrgCont_24_FD_152633 | JGI IMG/M metagenome (GOLD analysis project Ga0206840, IMG submission 152633) | Enriched cells from forest soil in Barre Woods Harvard Forest LTER site, Petersham, Massachusetts, United States -... | ecosystem: Environmental > Terrestrial > Soil > Temperate forest >... | reverse complement strand
GTATGATAATTCTGATGAGTTCCCTCGCTTACTGGAGAAGAAATCATGAAAGCCAAATCGAAAAAGAAATTGTCGTCCACAAAGCCAGACTTCGCTACGCTCGTGGGCCGTGCTTTGAGACGAGCAGGTAAGAAGGCGCGTGAAACGGCCCGTATGCACGGAACAAAGGTTTATTTTATGCGAGACGGAAAGATCATTGCTGAAAAGCCGTAACTCTAAGGTGTTGTAAGGCGTCATAAGGTATCCTAAGGCATCGGCAAAAGTTATTCAGGGTTTCCTCTTACGCTCACATCTTCTAGCTGGGCGAATTCCAAACCCTCTATTTCCTGAAGAGATTTTCCCGCGATACCTTGCAGGTCCCCATAAAGCCCCAGCGTGCCAGTCACCACGCCTTCAATCTGCACTTCCCTCTTGGCCCATTGTTTGGTGATGATCTTTTTCTCCTTGTCGAGATCCTCTTTCATGGAAGAAAACGCCTCGACGATGGCCTGCACGCGCTGCCTGAATCGCGGTCCGGTTAAATACTGATAGACGACTTCCACCTTGGTTTGCTGACCCTCGGAGGCTTTCCGAACCGAGGCGATTTCGATCAGGGTTTGACGTAGGGCCATCGCAACTGAAAGTGCCGTTTTGGGGTGTGAAATCCACACGTTCTCCACCGACTCGAAGGTGTCGACTCCCTTGGGAAGAGCCTGACTCACGATAAGGGCGATTTCAGCTTTGGCCGTGCGCTGGTCTTCCCGAAGCTTTGTCAGCCAGGCGTCGCTCCAATTTTTGGTGCGTTTGCATTCCCACAGGATGGTGCCGCAATGCTGGCCCATGGAATTCACAACGCGGTGCAGAAGGTCGCCGCCATGCTCCCCCTTGGGAACGGGGATGATGGCGTCTCGCGGGAATTTTTCCCGGAGCAAGGTTTCAATTTCGAGTTCCAGCACCTCTCCTTGGAGCTGCTGGGATCCCTGTTCAGCCCGGCGTCTCAGATCTTCGATTTGCTTCTGCATGGCGGCGATGGTTTGCTCCTTCTCCAGAATTTTGAGATTCAAGAGTCCTTCCGCTTCCTTTTGGGCGACTTCCCGAACGCCGCTCAAACCTTCCTCCACCCTTTTTTCAACCGTCAATTCAAATTCGCGCTTGGCGGCGTCTAATTCCCGCTGCTTGCGAATCAGATCCACCTGGGCTTTTTGCGCTTCGGCGAGTCTCAAATCTCGCTGCTTGAGAACTTCTTGGAGGTCCAATATTTCCCTGGCTTGATGTTCCAAATCGGCGGCTAGAACAAGCTTGGCCTTTTTTGCCTCTTCCGCGATAATTTTAGCGCGTTCGGATTGAATTTTCTTGGCAACTTGAAGGTCCATGTTTTCTTTGGCCTTGGATAAAGCCTCCTCGCGTTTACGGAGCGCTCCTTCCTGACTGGCGATTTCGGCGTCCTTTTGTGCCAGACGCGATTCATATTTTCGGCGTGTAGACTCCAGCATCGGAGCAACCAGGGATTCGGTAAGTTTTATTTCGCTTCGGCACTTTGGACATTTGATGGTGGGTTCGCCCATCGCTTTTTCTCGCATAAAGGATTCCTTAAATGATACGGATGATTGAAGTCGTTTTAGAAAACCTCAGGAAAAACCCGGAATAGACATTCGTCCTCCATGTGCCTAAAAATTTGATACGTCTGATATTATTTTATGCCGATGAAACTCCATCACAAATATCAATGCCAAAAACCAGCAATCACTGGTCATTTTTCAAAATTTAGGGCACTCTACTTAAGACACTCTAAAAAGGGGGGTGCTAGGCCACACCTAAATGGCCATGCTTTCAACGCATGTGATGAGTGCCAAATATCTGGGAGATCCCCCGCGGGGAATAAGATGACTTTTGAGGTCTAAGGAAAGGCTAGGGACTTAGGAGAATCTTGGACTGATCCACGGGTGTGAAGGTTTGATTCGCGCCAGACACAAAGAGACGCACGATGTAAATCCCGGGTATCACGGTGCCGCCGGGTACCTTGCCGTCCCAAGATATGTCCCGTGTTCCCATGCCCACGGTCTGGCTCCATACGTTTCGACCCAAAAGGTCGATGATCGAAACGCGCGCCTCTCCAGAAAATTCCGGCAATCGCATCATCACCTGGGAGCCATTTACTTCCAGCTGCATGGATTGTGCAGAAAAAGTTTTGATGCCGACTCCAGTGTAGACCGATGGTGCGGAAGCTACGCTGGATCCCTGTGCATTCATCGCCACGACAGTGAACGAATACACTGTTGCGTTGCTTAAGCCGGTAACTACACATGTTGTGGCTCCGGTGGTGCTGCAGCCAAAATTACCGGTTGTCGAGGTCACGGTATACCCTGTAATGGGAGAGCCACCGTTCGAAGCCGGCGCACTCCAGGTAACCGTAATGGAATGATTCCCTGGCATTCCCACTACGGCTGTCGGGGCACCCGGAACCGTGGCGGAGTTCGGAGAGGTCAGGATCACTCCTTGGCTTCCAACAGCCACCCATTTTGTGCCTGACGATGTGACGGATTCGAGCGTCTGAGATGTGACAGCTGTCCGGGTCGTCCAGGTCACGCCGTCGGGCGAAGTGAGAACAAGACCGCTCGCCCCGACAACCACGAGTTGACTGTCCGCCCACATCACTGACATCGGAAAAATGGTACTCGTCAATCCCGAAGTCACGTTTGTCCAGGTCACGCCGTCTGGAGAGGTCACGATGGGCACGGTGGGAGCGAAGTTGGCGGCTAAACCCACGGCCACTAGTTCTTTACCCGTCCAGATGACATCTTCCAGAACAGGACCTCCCGCCGCTGCAGTCCAATTTGAATCATTGGTGGAAGTCAAGATCGTGCCCTCGTACGGAGCACTTGAGCCTCCCCCGGGATACTCTTGGCCCACCGCCACCGATTGCGTGCCGGTCCAAGCCACAGAATAGAGGGTTGACGCCGTCGCGGATGAAGTCGTCGCTGATTTCGCCCACGTCACACCGTCTGGAGAGGTCATGATGGGAGATCCGCCCACGCCCACCCATTGTTTTCCCGTCCACGTCACCGAAACCATACTGGAATCATTCGAGTTGTGCGACGTCCAGGTGATGCCGTCGGGCGAGGTCAGTACGAGTGCGTCGTCGTATCCCACCGCCAGCAGTTCGTTATGGGCCCACGTCACGGTGTTGATTGCCTTGGTGGTCCCGGATGTCTGCGGAGTCCAGGTCACGCCGTCCGGAGAAGTCAGAATGGTTCCTGAATATCCCACGGCCACGAACAGGCTGCCGGTCCACGTCACCGAGCTCAACTGGTTCGTCGTTCCCGAGGTCTGCGAAGTCCAGACGGATTGGGCAAAGGAGCTGGTTAAAGTTCCGGCCAGAAGTAAGACGGCTGCGGCATTGAATTTGTGATGGAGTTTCATCGGCATAAAATAATATCAGACGTATCAAATTTTTAGGCAGCAAGAATAATTGAATTGTAACGAATCCAATTAATCATGAGCCAAGCATTGGGCTGTCGAAGTGGCAAAAGGGAAGAAATTGGAAAGCCTCATTCCCCCGATTAACGTCGTTAACCTCGTGATTAAAACCCGAGATTTGCGGTCATGCCCAGACGCTCACTTCCGTTGCCATTGTCCGTGAGGGTCGGAGAGAGGTCGAAACGGAGCGGAAGTTTCGCCGTTTCCTGGGCGCGCACGAATACGTAATGAGTATCGATGAAACTGAAAATTGCGCCTCCGGCCCAGACAATGAGTCCACCGACTTCCCAGCGATTTCCAACGAAAAACTTAAGCCCGGTGCCCGTGCCGGATAAAAAAACATCTTCATCCAAACCGATGCAATAGAGACCCACCCCCGCGGTGCGTATTGCAATTCCAAACAGGGCCGTTCCGGGGGATCGGGCATAGATTTCTCCAAGTGACGGGCCAACGGTCGGACCGAAAACCCACCCTACCACAGGCACTGCGGTCAGCAACGTCCCGCCGGTAGCCAATAGATAGGCCGTGCCCTCAGTTCTCCCTCCTGGAAGTATGACGGGATGGCTCCGCGAGGAGACTACGGTATCCGGTTTTAGGGTATCCGATTTGACCGTGTCGGATGTCAGCCGTTCTCCGCTCGGCTGGGCCAGACCTGAGAAAGCCGCAAGGAAGAGTATCCAAAAGCTTTTTTGCAGGGAGGAGGTGGACACGGGAGAACCTTTCTTTCAAGCCGGGTTTTGGGCCCTCTTGAGAGTATTAGAAAGTCCCGGAGATGCTCTCCGTTAAGGTTCTATTTACTGTTTCCTTTGCAGCCCGACCACCCTTGGAACAGAAACTTTAGGGTTCTTCCGGGGGCATTTCACCCGCTTCATCCGGATCGTCCGCTTCTTCCAGCAGCCCCTTCAGCTTTTCCGCTTCCACGACATACCGTTTGCGGCAAAACTCGCAGAAGACTTCCACGTCTTCGCCGCCGAGGTACATGCTTTCCAATTCATCCCTGCCAAGTCCGGTCAGGGCCTGAAGAACACCCTTCTCGCTGCAGGGACAGAAGTGTTCCACGCCAAACTCCTGGTGGATTTGCGCCGGAAAGGGAGCCGTGAGCGTGGCGAAGAGCCGGGAAAGATCCAGCCCCTCGTGTTCCCCTCCTTTTCCATCCCCTCCACTCTCCTCATGCTTTACGGGCCGGATGAAGTCGCCAAAGTCCAGCGATTCCGCTATGTGCGTCACGGGAATCCAATGCTCGTCCAGAACTCCGGGAAAGGCTTCCATTAAAAAGCCTCCGCAGAAACGCAACCGTTCGCCGGAATCGTCACAGACGGCGACCACCCGAACCAGGGATTTCGTTTGCTCGCTTTGATGCAGGTAGTGCATCAGGCTGGCGGAAATTTCCGAAGAGACCATTTCCACCACTCCCTCGGACAGGACCTGACCTTCCTTGTCCAGCTTGCGCACGGTCAAGGAGCGCGGCAGCACCATGGGCTCAAAACTCCCCGTGCGCTCGAGTTCTTCCTGCGGGATCATGGCTCTCACCAGACCGAGGGGCGTGGCATCGGCGGCAAGCTTGTTGATGTCTCCGGAAAGGGAAAATCGCAGTTGCACGGTCCCCGGCCACTTGAGGCCCGAAGCCAGCAGCAGCGCGCCGGCAGCGGCTTCTCCCAGAAGCTGGCGGGCATACCCCCGCGCACCATGCCTATCGGCAATCCAATCGGCGGCCAAGGTGGCGTCCACCAGCACAAAACGGATTTCCACCTTCTCGCCGGTGGCGCGAAGGATGCGATCTTGGGTGGAAAACTCAACGGGTATGAATTCGGGCATGAATTCTAATTTAGTCCACTCCCGGAAAAATGATGAAGAAAGTTCTGCTGCTTTTGCACCCCGGCGTCGAAGAAATAGAAGCCGTCACCGCCATCGATCTTCTGCGCCGCGCCGGAATTGAAGTCATGGCGGTCTCCGTCATTTCCGATCTGGAAGTCATGGGCGGCAGGGGCATCACCCTGAAGGCCGATGCCCAGCTCTCCGCGGACCCAAAACGAGCCTTCGAAACCTTTGAAGCCTTTGACATGCTGGTGATTCCCGGAGGTCCGGGTGTGGATGAGCTGCGCAAGCACCCCGGCGTTTTGGAACTTGTCCGCCGCTTTCATCGCGAGGACCGATGGATCGCCGCCATCTGCGCCGCGCCGCTGGTGCTGCTTGATGCGGGAATCGTCGCAGGACACGTTCTAACCTCCTTCCCTTCCGCGGAGGGGGAACTGCGGCCCAAGGTTAAGGCTTACGTTTCCGAACGCGTGGTCCGGGACGGGAAACTCGTCACCTCGCGGGGTGCCGGAACCGCGGAGGAGTTTTCGCTGGCCCTGATTGAAATTCTGTCGGGCCCCGAAACCGCAGAAGAGACGCGCAAACGAATCGTGGCGCGCTGAGCATGCACTCGGCTTTCCTGCCCTACCTGGGCGCCTTCATCATCGGTCTTTCCAAGGCGGGCTTTGCCACCGGGTTATCCCTGCTGCAGACGCCGCTCGTCGCCTCGGGATTTCCGACCCGCTTCGCCATCGGTCTCGTCCTTCCCCTGCTCAACATTTCGGATTTCCTGACGGTGAGTGTGTACTGGAAAAAGTGGGACTTTAGGCTCATCCGCTGGCCCCTGGTGGGATGTGTCTTCGGGATAGCCGCGGGAATGTTCTTCGTGAACACCCTTTCCGACGAATGGCTTCGCAAGTCGCTGGGAATCCTGGGGCTTTTCCTGACCGTTTTGCTGATCATTCGCGACGTTTGGTTTCCGTCCAAAACGTATCTGCCCACCTGGTGGCAGGGAGTCCTGGTGGGACTGCTGGCGGGATTCGCCTCCACGCTGGCGCACGCCGCCGGACCCATCATCGCCCTTTTCCTCATCGCCCAAAAATTGGACAAGCAAACCTTCGTGGCCACCAACGCGGTGTTCTTTGCCCTGAACAACCTGTTCAAGGTCCCCCCTTATGTGGCTTCCGGACTTATCACGGCCCCCACTTTAAGGGCGGACCTGCGGCTTTTACCCATGCTGCCGCTGGGCATCGCCGTGGGCTGGCTCCTCAACCGTCTCCTGCCCCAGAAGTCTTTCACTTACGTGGTTTATGTGCTCCTGCTGCTGACAGCGGTCGAACTCATCGTGAAATGATGACGAAATAATTCGGGAAGGGGTCTCCTTGGGGCTGTTCTCCAGACTCCCCGTTTTTATAGCCGTTAAAACAGACAATTTCCAAAATCTGCTCCGATTTAGACCCAAGAGCCCATCGGACAGCTCAGAAACGACTCAGACTTCTTAGAAATATGTTGAAATAATTGAGTTCGAAATGTCCCAAAATCCCCCAAAAAGCCGTCTAACTGTTAGCAACTCGTTCCACGCAGAGGGTTTTGAAGGATGCTCATGGGCCAAATTGACGAAAAACGCCACTATTCGGACCCAAAATCGCCGGATGTTGAACTGTGGGCGCCTAAAAAGAGCTCTTTCGCCAAGCGCATCTTCAATAGCATTGCGGATATCGGGCTTTTAAACGGGGCTGAAAATTTTGGGCTTAAAAATTTGGGTTTTAAGGACCATCGCTCCGATTCGGGTTCAGGTTCAGGTTCAAATTCGGCATCGGATTCCTCTGACCCCAGGCAGCTCAAGTCCTCCTCAGAGAAGGTCACCGGTGCCTGGTATCCTTCTTCATTCAGCCCTTCCAGCCAGTCTTAATCCTACCTGGCAGCCTTCCTAACTCTCGCGCTAACTCTCGCACCTCTCTACAGAGAAATCCTTTAGTTCAGTTATTGTGGGGTATTCCCCGCAAACCGGGCAGGCCGGATCGCGCCTGCCTTTAATTTCGCGGAAGCGCATCGCGAGGGCATCGAAAACGAGCAGCCGATCCGTGAGCAACTCCCCCAATCCCAGCAGATATTTTGCGGTTTCCGCAGCTTGAATGGATCCGAGAATTCCTGGCAGCATGCCCAAAATCCCGGCATCGGCGCAATTGGGAACGCTGCCCGCAGGAGGCGGTTCCCGGAAAAGGCAGCGGTAACAGCGGGTCCCCGGGACATAAGTGAAGGTCTGCCCTTCGAAGCGCAGCATGCCCGCATGTGAAAAAGGTTTTCTTAAGAGCACGCAGGCATCGTTCACCAGAAATTTTGCGGCGAAATTATCGCAGCCTTCCACGATGAAATCATAAAGGCCCAGGATGCGCGCCGCATTGCCTGCGTTCAGAAACTCCCGGTGTTCCACAACTTCCACGTCGGGATTCATGGCGGAGATTTTTTCCTTGGCGGAAAGTGTTTTGGGCTTGCCGACATCCGCGGTGGAGTGCACCACCTGGCGCTGCAGGTTGGACAAGTCCACGCTGTCGCCATCGACGATACCCAACCGGCCAATGCCCGCCGCAGCGAGATACAGCAGTGCGGGCGATCCGAGTCCTCCCGCCCCCACCACCAGCACCTTGGAATTTTTCAGCTTAAGCTGGCCCTGAAAGCCGACTCCCGTCAGGGAAAAATGGCGCGCATAGCGCTGCATTTGTTCAGGGGTAAACTGGGGCATAGAAAGATGAAAAGCCTTCAGGGAAGAGCGTTGTTCGCCCGCATCATTCCAACTGGAAGAGAGGCGTGCTGAGGTAACGCTCTCCGGTGTCGCACAGAATCGTGACCAAGGTTTTTCCGTGAAACTCGGGACGCCGGCCGATTTCACCGAGCGCGAAGACATTGGCTCCCGACGAGGGTCCGGCCAGAATGCCTTCCTCACGCGCCAGCCGGCGCGTCGTGTTCCAGGCATCTTCATTGGAAACGCGAAAGACCTCGTCATAGGCCTTGCGATCCAAAACCGAGGATACGAAACCCGCACCGATGCCTTGAATTTCATGCCATCCGGGTTTGCCGCCGGACAATACCGGCGAGCCTTCCGGTTCCACCGCCACCACGCGCAAGGACGGGCGGCGCTGCTTGAGAAGCGCCCCCACGCCGGTGATAAAACCGCCCGTTCCCACCCCGGCCACGAGCAGATCGATCTTTCCCGCGGTGTCTTCCCAAATTTCCTCGGCCGTGGTCTTGCGATGCGCTTCCGGATTGGCGGGGTTGTCGAACTGATGCAGCATGTAATAGTCCTTGCGTGTGTGCAAGAGCTCGCGCGCCTTTTCGATGGCGCCCGACATGCCGAGATGGGAAGGCGTGAGGAGAAGTTCCGCGCCATAGGCTTTCAGCATGGAGCGGCGTTCAGTGCTCATGGATTCGGGCATGACGAGCAGGGACTTATAACCACGCACGGCCGCAATCCACGCCACCGCGATGCCTGTGTTGCCGCTGGTGGGTTCCACCAAAATCATGCCGGGTTTGAGTTTCCCCTGTTTTTCCGCCTCCAGGATCATGTTCAGCGCGATGCGATCCTTGAGAGAGCCTCCCGGATTGCGCGCCTCCACCTTTACCAGGAACAGTGAATCGCCGTGCGGCACCACCTTGTTCAGGCGCAGCAGGGGCGTGCGTCCAATCAGCGCCGTCAGATCGGAAGCGTAACGCATGTCCTCCGTTTGTGAAATTTCGGATGACGCCGTTTTGGAGACAATAGGCTTGGTCATGGGAACAACTTCCTTCAAGGTCCGTAGTCCATATCCAGGTGCAGGCCGCATTCGGTCTTGGCTTCCGCGGCCCAACGGCCGCTGCGGGCATTCTCGCCCGGAAGCGGCTTGCGCGTGCAGGTGACGGGGCTGCAACCGATGCTCGCATACCCCAGGGACGCCAGGGGATGTTCCGGAAGCTCCCACAAACGGAGATAAAGATCCACGTCCTCCTGGGGCCAGTCCGCGAAAGGCATGATTTTAATCTTGCCGCGCTGCACCTGCACAAAGGGCGTGTTCTTGCGGGACTCGCTTTGATCACGGCGGAGTCCGGTGACAAAGGCGCTCACGTCCGGCAGCGCCAGAAAGCGGCGCTGAACCTCCACCTTGTTGATGCCGCAGCAGGCGTCGGTGTGGGTTATTCGCAGTTCATCGTTTTCAGTGACCGCGTACTGCCGCCGCCCCGGATCGTCCGAGGCCACCGTGTTCACCTGCAGCCCCAAAGCATGGGTCAAGGTGTCCCGGTACTGCAGCGTTTCCAGAAAATGAAACCCCGTGTCCATGAAAAAGACGCGGACGGGAATTTTTAAACGATGCAGATGGTGCAGGAGGAGCGCGGCGTCGTGTCCGAAGGAGGTGGTGGCGATAAGCCCTTCACCGAACAGCCCGTAGGCGCGCCGCAAGCGTTTGTCTGCATCCAGGGAAGCGAACTCCTGGTCCAGGGCATGCGCCTGTTCACGCAGCGCTTCCAGGTTCGGATAGCCTAAAGAAGTTGGATGAGTCGCTTCAGTCATAATGCTTCACGTCACAAATAAAACATGGGCGCGGGTTCCCGCTGCTGACGCGCCTTTTCCGCTATCTGCGCCAAAGTGATGGAGGCCAGGTTCTTGTCGATGGATTCGCGCTGATCCTGGAAGATCTGCTGCAGGATTCCTCCGGTGACGGCATCTCCGCCCGCGATGTCGGCCCAGGGAAGAATCTCCCCCTCGGTGGCCTTGATGACGCGGGAAAGATCGATGGACTCGGGGCTGTCCGCCAGTTGGTATCCGCCGGCTTTGCCGCGCGTTCCCTTTACAAGGCCCACGCTCTTCATCAGAATGGCGATTTGTTCCAGGAATTTGAAGGGAATGTCGTATTCATCGGCGATTTCCCGCAAATGCACCGGCTTCGGGGATGCGCCCTTGCCCTTGATGGCGAGCGCGCACAGGAAGTGCAGGGAGTACAGAGTCTTGGAAGTAATCTTCACGTTTATAATATACCATATCAAACTGATATGGACGATAGGGTAAGCGGGGTCAAGAGGGGTTAATCGGAGCGCATCCACCTTGGCTTCCCTGCCTCAATCCAGGCCAATACCCCAATGACAAGCCGGATTACCTAAGATTTCTCCCCGCCATGTCGACCTCCATCATTCAAGCTCTTTCGCCGCTGACCATCCAAAAAATCGCGGCCGGGGAGGTCGTGGAACGGCCCGCCAACGCGGTCAAGGAGCTGGTGGAAAACTCGCTGGACGCCGGGGCCACCAAGATCACCGTGGCCCTGGAAGAGGGCGGCAAGGAACTGATCCGTGTGATAGACAACGGCACGGGCATGACCCGCGAGGACGTGCTGCAGTGCTGGCTGCCGCATACCACCAGCAAAATAAAGGCCCTGGAAGACCTTGAAGTCGTGTCCAGTTTCGGGTTCCGCGGGGAGGCCCTTGCCAGCATGGCGGCGGTGTCGGAATTCACCATTGAAACCCGGCATTGGGAGGAGGAAACCGGAACACGCCTGCGCGTGATCGAATCCGACCAGCAGGAGTTGCAGGAAGTGGCGCGGGCACCGGGAACCACCACCACCGTGCGGAACCTTTTCCGCAACAACCCCGTGCGCCGAAAATTTTTGTCCAGCGGAAAGACCGAAGGCACCCGCATCGCAACCATGCTCATGCGCCTGTCGTTGGCGCATCCGGGAACCTCCTTCCGCCTTTCCGAAGGTTCCCGCGAAATCCTGCACCTTGCCGAAGGGACCTTGCGCCGCCGCGCGGGAGACGTGCTGGGCGTTCATTTGCTGGAGGATTTGGTGGAGGTGGATTGGGAGAGTGGCGGCATCCACGTTCAGGGTTACATCTCGGAGCCTCAGCGTTTTTCCGGACGCCCCGGCCAGCTGCATTTTTTCGTCAACCGCCGACATGTGCAGGGCGGTCTTTTGACCCGTGCGGTCGCGCAGGCTTATGAGGTCATTCCGCCCGGACGCCATCCGGTGGCGGCGCTGTTCCTCACGCTCTCTCCCGCCGAAGTGGATGTCAACGTGCATCCCAGTAAACGCGAGGTTCGCTTCCTGAACGAGGCACGCGTCTTTTGGTCCCTGTCCCAGGCGCTCCGCACCGCGCTGCGGCAATCGCTCGGCGCACCTGAATTGAATCTCTCCGAAGCACTCGGATCCCGGCCCCTCTCACTTGAAAATGGCGCGCACCATGCCGGGGAAACGCTTCCAAAAACTTCCGAGACCTCCCCGTTTACCTTCTCCCCTGCTTCCACTGATTCAGATCCCGCTCAAGCATCCGGCAATGCGCCGCCGCTGGAGATGCCTGCGCCCACACTTTTCCCCTCCTTGGACCTAAAGGGAGGAATGCGATTTTCAACGCCGATGCCACCCCCCATGGAAAATGCGGGAGCACCCAGTCTTCAGATTCACGGGAGTTTCATTCTGGTGGCGGTGCAAAGCGGTTTTCTGCTGGTGAACCAGCAGGCCGCGCACGAGCGCATCCTGTATGAAAAGGCCCTGGAGGATCTCCGGCGTCCGGGACGATTCAGCGCCCAGCAGTTGCTGTTTCCCGAACTCGTCGAATTCACTTCCGAAGAGGCGCGCGTCGTGGAAGAACGCCTGTCGCAGCTTCGCGCGCTTGGCTTTGATCTCGAGCCCTTCGGTTCCACGGCGTTTCAACTTCGCGGTTTGCCCGGCGAAGTGGCTCCTGAAAAGGCGCGCGATATCCTCCGCTCTTTGATAAACCGTCTGCTGGATGAAAACAGCAATGAAGGCAAGGACACGGGCGAACTCGCAACGCGCGTGGCGCGTGCCTACGCCCGCGCGGCCTCGATTCCCCTTGGGCAGCCGCTTGATGCGGCGCGCATGGCCGCCATCGTTGACGGACTTTTTGCCACCCAGAATCCTTATGTGACACCCGGCGGCGCGCCCGTGCTCATCCGGTATTCCCTGGAAGAGTTGCGTCGGCGATTCGGGATCAAGCCCGGCGAAGCGGATTGAACCAAACCCCTTTTAGACAGGTAAATTTGGCGGATAGATTTCGACCAGGACCTGCACGATGCGCCTCGCTGCAAGGTAGGGTTACACCCCATCGTTATCACGGTTCTTTTCTGCTTAATTTTTTTTGAAAGTTCCTTGCTCCACAAATGCGACCCCTGTATTTTCATCGGTACAGGACCCGTTCAGCGGGCCGCACAGTGGAACGACTTTTAACGAAAGGCACTTCCATGAAACTCCAGACCCGACTCATCATTCTCTTCCTCAGCCTCACCTGCTCTTTCAGGCTTGCCGATGCCCAATACGGCTACAGGTATGGTTACCAGTACGTGCCGGGACCGGACGCCTATACCCATCACGGACTTTTCATTTCCGGCGACTTGGGCGTGGGAGGCATTAATTACAAGGACAGTCTGGGCATCACAGGCGGGGCCGGTGATTTTAACCTCAAGATTGGGGGTACCGTGGCTCCGAACTTCATTATCAGCGGGGATCTCATCAGTGTGCAGTCCGCAAATCCCGACGTCACTCAGAATAAAGGCCCCAAGGCTGGCACCGACTATGGAAACAACGGATTCGGTTTCTCAATGGACCTGATAGGAATCGGCGCGACCTATTACTTCATGCCTGCAAATGTTTTCTTGAGCGGCACCCTGGGAACCGGCTATTTCACATTCCATCAGGTGGGTGAGGATGATCAGTTCAGCAACAACGGGCTGGCATTCCAGGCGGAGGTCGGCAAAGAGTGGTGGGTTTCACCGAACTGGGGACTGGGAATCGGCCTGGTGTTCCTGGACATGAATGCGAAGTGGAGCAGTGCCGAAACGGGCAACGGATCCTTTCTCGGATTGATGTTCAACTCGACTTTCAATTAATCCGGCGTGCTGACCCCAGCCTGAAACAGGGCTGCAGGCTTAGGCCTCCAGCCCGCTTCTCTTATCCCGCGAACTTTTTAAGAATCACCGTCGCGTTGTGGCCGCCGAAGCCGAAGGAATTCGACAGGACGGCATGCACGACGGCTTCCCGGGCCTTGTTCGGCACATAGTCCAAATCGCATTCCGGATCCGCCTCATGGTAATTGATGGTCGGGTGCACGACCCCGCGGTAAAGAGCGAGCAGCGCCGCCACGGACTCGATGGCCCCTGCGGCTCCGAGCGTGTGGCCTACCATGGACTTGGTTGAGTGCATCATCAGCTTGCGGGCATGATCTCCAAAGCACTTTTTCACGGCCTTGGTTTCGCCGATGTCCCCCAGGGGCGTGGACGTTCCGTGGGCGTTCACCAAGTCGATGTCCTGAGGATTCATCCCCGCGCTGCGCAGGGCCGCCTGCATGGACAGGCAGCCGCCCAAACCTTCCGGGTGCGGCGAGGTGATGTGGTACCCGTCGCTGCTCTGGCCGAAGCCGCCGAACTCGGCGTAAATGCGCGCGCCGCGCCGCTTCGCGTGCTCCAATTCCTCCAGGCACAGCACCGCCGCGCCCTCCGCAATGACGAAACCGTCGCGTCCCTTGTCCCAGGGGCGTGACGCGCCCTGCGGATCGTCGTTGCGTGTGGAAAGCGCCTTCATGTTGGCGAAACCGGCCACCACCACCTCGACGACCGCGGCTTCCGTGCCGCCCGCAAAGATGACATCCGCGTCGCCGCGCTGCAGGGCGTGAAAGGCCTCGCCCAGAGAATGATTGCTGCTGGCGCAGGCCGAGACGGCGGTGTAATTGGGGCCCATGAATCCGTGCTCGATGCTGAGATAGCCGGAAGCCGTGTTCGGCAAAATCATGGGCACGAAGAAGGGCGACACGCGCTTGTGTCCGCGCGCGACTTTGACTTCCGTTTCCGCCTCGAAGGTTCCCACGCCGCCCATGCCGCTGCCGATGTACACGCCCACGCGCTCGGGGGGGCAGTCGCTTCCGGAAAGACCCGAATCCTTCAAAGCCTGGTTGCCGGCCACGACCGCGTAAACGATGGCGCGATCCAGACGGCGGGCCATTTTGGGATCCTTGAACATCGGGATGTGATCGAAGGCGGGGACGAGCCCTGCGATGCGGCTGGACAAGGTGCTGGCGTCGAATCGGTCGATGACCTTCACGCCGGAGGC
>Ga0206840_1116_pt1 | contig 14490 bp, 11 predicted proteins | sample Alteio_BWOrgCont_24_FD_152633 | JGI IMG/M metagenome (GOLD analysis project Ga0206840, IMG submission 152633) | Enriched cells from forest soil in Barre Woods Harvard Forest LTER site, Petersham, Massachusetts, United States -... | ecosystem: Environmental > Terrestrial > Soil > Temperate forest >... | reverse complement strand
AAAGGAGAGGGAGCTTGTATTGTAATAATAAATAAAACAAATCAGACAGTCAAAGTCCTCTCCTTGCGCCACCGCTAAAGCTAAAGCGCACGCAGTTGGAGAGGATTTAGGAGAGGCCTAACTAATGAAACAAAAAATACCACACCCATCCACGTTTATTAATGCTGATGATGTAATCACCATCCGCCGTGCCGCGCCCGAGGCAGAGCGGATGGTTAGGCTGCATCCCAGCCAGTTGGAAATCATCTATCGCCAAAAATGGGTTAAGTTATTGGTGCCCGAGGTTTATGGTGGCTTGCAAATAACCTTACCCGATTTGGTGCGGTTACAAGAAGCCATAAGCTGGACGGACGGCAGTACCGGCTGGGTAGTTACGCTTTGCAGTGGCGCGGGCTGGTTCGGTGGGTTTTTGGCGGAGGAAACAGCGCGGGAAGTATTTAAAGATAAGCATGTTTGTTTGGCCGGAAGCGGTGCGCCGGGTGGTGTTGCCGAAATTACAGGTAACGGCTATATCATTAATGGTAAATGGCGGTATGCAAGCGGGGTGCATCATGCCACGCATATTACCGCAAATTGCGTTATCAAAAAAGATGGCGAAACGGTTTTAAATGGAGACGGCGGCCCGCTTATTCTGCCTTTTATCCTCGATAAAAAGGATGTAAGCATCTTATCTGCCTGGAAATATGTAGGCATGATAGCAACCGGCAGCGATTCGTTTGAGGTTGTTGATCTGCGTGTTGATAATAAGCGTCAATTTAAAATTGATCAATCGCCAGCAGTTATCGGGCAACCATTATACCGATACCCGTTTTTGCAACTGGCAGAGGCAACATTGGCGGTCAACCTATCGGGGATTGCTATTCACTTTATGGATATTTGCGAAGATATTTTCAATGAAAAAATAAAACAGCCGCGGATAACGGAGGATCAGAAAGATTTTTTATTTGATGAATTAAACCGTGCAAAGGCGAATATGGATAAATATCGGCAAGCGTTTTTCGAAGCGGTTGATCAGTCCTGGACAGCCATACAAAATGCTCATAACATCCCCGGTGAAATATTAAATGAAGTTAGCGCAGCAAGTCGTAAACTTGCGCGATTTTCAAGGGAGAGCGTAGATAAACTGTACCCGCTCTGCGGTTTACAGGCTGCAGGCATCGAAACAGAAATTAACCGGGCATGGCGCGACTTGCATACTGCCAGTCAGCACACTTTGTTAACTTTTGACAGTTAGTTTATTTTATTCCGCGTATATCTTAACATTAACTTCATATTCTATCTTGATTTATTGCTGATATTTGTTCGTTTAATCCCGGACAATGAAAATTAACTACTTAGCCATCGTATTATTTAGCGTTGTTGCCATAGCAGCATCTGCGCAAACCAATAAAAAAAACTCATCTGCAAAAAAGCCGCAGGCCGAACCTGTAAAAGTTGACCCCGTACCAGAGCCCATTGTAGCACCGGTGGTTGAGCAGCCCGCTATCGTGGTATCGACCGACCTGCCACGCCCTAAATTGGTGGTAGGCATCGTAGTTGACCAAATGCGGTGGGATTACTTATACCGTTATTATAGCCGTTACGGCAATAACGGGTTTAAGCGTTTATTAAATGAAGGTTTTAGCTGCGAAAATAATAACCTGGATTATATCCCAACTGTAACCGCTGTTGGACATACATCGGTGTATACCGGTTCGGTGCCCGCCTTGAATGGAATTGCCGGAAATGATTTTATTGTACAGGCTACCGGTAAATCAATGTATTGTACCGATGACACTTCGGTTAGGTCGGTTGGCGCAGTAACAGATGCGGGTAAAATGTCGCCCCGTAATTTATTGACAACAACGGTGACTGATGAACTGCGTTTGGCTACCAATTTTAAATCGAAGGTAATAGGGATAGCTTTAAAAGACCGCGGCGGCATACTGCCTGCGGGGCATACCGCCAATGCGGCTTATTGGTTCGATGATAAGAGTGGAAACTGGATAACCAGCACTTATTACATGAATGAATTGCCGCAGTGGATGAAAGATTTTAATGACCAAAAACTACCTGAAACTTATTTAAAGTTAGACTGGACTACGCTTTATCCTATTGAAACTTACACACTAAGCACTCCGGATGATAATAAATATGAAGGTGCTTTTAAGGGAATGGACGCGCCAACCATGCCGGTTAAAACATCGGCCTTGTATAAAAGCGCCGGGCTGGGCCTGATACGTACAACCCCTTACGGCAATACCATGACGATTGACCTGGCTGTTGCCGCTATCAACGGGGAACAACTGGGGCAAAGGGATATTACGGACTTTTTAGCGCTAAGCCTGTCATCAACCGATTATATAGGCCACCAATTTGGCATCAACGCAATTGAAATAGAAGATACCTACTTGCGCCTCGACCGCGACATCGCTTCTTTCCTAACCTACCTGGACGCGAAAATAGGCGTAGGAAACTATACTGTATTTTTAACTGCCGACCACGGCGCGGCCCATAATCCAACATTTTTACAGGACCACAATATTCCGGCGGCCGTTTGGGATGACGGCACCGTATTGAAAGACCTGAATAAATTTTTATCTGATAAATATAAAATTGACGGCCTTGTTATCAGCCTTCTTAATTACCAGGTTAACCTTAATAACTACGCCATCAATTACATACACATGGACGAAAACGCCCTGAAAAACGATTGTATCCGGTTTTTAGAGAAAGTACCGGGCGTTGCTTTTGCTATCGATATGAAAAAGGCCGGGGATGCTAATATTCCCGAAGAACTGCGTACCCGCATTATTAACGGGTATAACATAGAACATAGCGGCGCTATACAAATAATTTTAAAACCGGGTTATTTTTCGGGCAAAAATACAACCGGCACTACACATGGCACCTGGAACCCTTATGATGCTCATAATCCGTTCGTGTTAATGGGTTGGGGCATACAACATGGCAAAACCAACCGCGAAACGCACATGACAGATATCGCGCCAACAATTGCCGCTTTGCTGCATATACAGGCACCAAATGGCTCGATAGGTAAAGTGGTTTATGAGGCGTTGAAATAGTCTGTCTGAACCATGATTCGTGGGATTAGAGGATTACCATGATGAGTTGAATGGCAAAAAATCCTATAAATCCTCAAATCTTATAAATCGTAGTTCAGGTAAATGAAAAAATATATCTCCAAATTCCACTATCTTACACAGGATCTGCCCAATCGCAGCCACGCCGAGCAGGCGCTGATAGCTTGCGGTAATGGCGCTAACTGGGTTCAATACCGTTGCATGACCAAGCCTGATGAGGAACTGGTAAACGAGATAAACGAAATAGCTACAATTTGCGATGATTGGGGCGCTACGCTCATGGTTACAAATCATTATCATTTATTAGAGAAGGTTGACGCGCAGGGCGTGCATATTGAAGATATGGACGCAGACCTGGTTGCCATTCGCAAACGGATTGGCGGGGATAAAACAATAGGCGCGTCGTCAACAGATATTCAGCGACTATTGTATGTACAGCAATTGGGCGTTGTTGATTATTCGGGTTATGGTCCATTCAGGCACACCGACACTAAGCCGAATAACAAGCCATTATTGGGTTTTGAAGGCTACCGCGAATTACAAAAATATCATGTAGAAATCCCCATTATCGCGGTTGGCGGTGTGCAATTGGATGATGTGGAGCATTTACTGGAAGCGGGCGTTTATGGCGTCGCGGTATCATCAGCAATTAATCTTGCTGTCGACCCCGGCAATATGGTAAAGGAAATTTACCGGAAGATTTATTAATTCGTGATATTTGTTCGTTATTATGCCGGAGCAGATGGCAACTAACTACTAATCTCCAATTAACTAATCACTATCGCCATGTCGTCACACCACATCGTACGCGAAAAACAGGAACCTGCCTTATTGGTATTAGGGATGGACAATTTTTCGGATGAATTATTGGGCCAGTTGTTGGAATGGAGCCCGACCGTTATAGTTACCGAAATGATGGCCGAAAAACTAAACGCCCTGGGTATAAAAGTAGATTGGATAATGGCCGACAACGACAGCGGAGATATTCAATCGGATGTAAAGCTGTTGCCGCTCAAATACAACTCCACGGTAAAAACCGCTTTTGAATTTTTGCTTGCCAATAACTACCCGGCGGTTAATATTGTGACGGACGAGTTTGAACTGAACAATTACACCGGGTTTTTGGATAGGATTAACATCGTAGTATTTTATAACCATAAAAAAATATACACTATAAATCCGGGTTTCAGCAAATGGTCTCCTGCCGGTGAAATTATTGAGTTTTTAGGCAATGCGGATAATTTGCAGATTTCCGGGCTGGATAAAACTGGCGAAACGCGTTATAAAACGATGGCCGATGGGATATTCAGCATCAGCTTTACCTCGCCTTATTTGTTTATCGCAGAACATTTATAATATTCAAAAAGTGACGAATAGGTATTTTTTATGTTATATACGGTATCAATATCTATAATAATAGGTATAATTGTATATAATTAACCTGGCATAGCTTTATTACTGGCCTACTTTTTGACTGTATAATATAGTTATCGTTAAACCGTTTAGCTAAAACACAGTCTAAAAACCAACGACCGGCATAGCTAATGCGGTAAAATAAAAAAATCAATATTATGAAAAGGACATATATAAACGTAATGAGTATTGCTTTTAGCGCACTATTGTGTGCGTTTTTAGCTTTACCGGCCGCTGCTCAAAACAGGGGCGCAGGCGGCGGTGGTGGAAATGGTGGCGGTGGTGGTTCACACCCATCAGCTCCGCCAAGTGGCGGTGGTGCAAGGCCATCAGTTGGCGGTGGCGGAGGTAGCGCGCCAAGACCATCCTATAATGGCGGTGGTCAGCGCGGTGGTAATACTGCTCCGCAACAACGTACAGCAGTGGCAACACAAAGTACAGCCACTCGTGTAACCGGACCGCGCCAGGGCGTAGCGCCTGGTCAGAGGGGTGTTTCTGCAACAGTGCAATTAGGTTTGGCGGCACGCCCGGCTGTTCAGGGTTCTGTTGGTGTAGTAGGTGGGGCTACACGTATCACAGCTGGAAGGCCTTATGCGGGTTATTATAACGCGCACGGTTATTACAATTCATTTTATGCGCCGCATTTAGGTTTTAGGTTAAACGTGTTGCCTTATGGCTATTTCCCATTTTGGTTTGGCCCTTACCAGTATTTTTATAGCGATGGTTTGTATTATCAATACCAGGATAACCAATATTCGGTGGTTGAGCCACCCGTTGGCGCGGCTATCAATAGTTTGCCGGATAATTCACAGTCTATCGTTATAAACGGTGTACAGTATTATGAGTTGAATGGCGTTTACTATCAACCGATAACCAAGGACGACGGCACCGTTGTTTACCAGGTTGCAGGTAAGGATGGTGAGTTGAATACAGACGGCGGAGCCGCTGTACAGGCGGTTGCCCCACCGCAAATTGGCGATATTGTAACGAGTTTGCCTGATGGCACCCGCACAATAAAAATCAACGGTCAAAAACTATATGTTTCGCCCGATGATTATTACTACCAGGATGCTGTAGATAACAACAACAATAAAGTTTATAAAATTGTAGGCACACCGTCCGACGAGCCGAACCATCAATAAAAAATTAAGTTTACAGTAAACGGTTTGCAGTTAGCAGGTTTTTATCTCTAATTGCAAACCGTTTCTTTTTGTAAACCTGCTGTTATACTATTGGCGGGATTGTTTATATGCGAATGAAGATGGCGGGTAATAGTTTACCTGATATATGTTATTAATGATCTAAGTTCTTCTGTATTATTCCTATTTAATTCGATCCGCCCGACGCTTTGACGCACAAATGCTTTAAGAGTTGGATTTGCTTCATTTAAATGATGCTCTTTTTTCATTTTATTATTCAGGGAGATAGCCTTAAGCGAATTAATAATTCCATGTAGTGGCTCCCACCATCCCAATAGCATAGTTTGTAATACGGCTTTATCATTTAATTTATCAAGACAAGCAGGGCACGCTATTCTTAGCTCTTTTGTATAGCTACTCATCACTATAAAACTCATTACAGTTCCAATAACAGTCGCGTTTAGACGTTCCCCGTATGTCCCGCAAATAGGGCATGGTTGTTTTCTTAAAAGATTACAATATTCGTTCAGCGTTTCTTCATCAAGGTCTTCAAATTGTATGTCAATAGCCGCAGTCAAATTTTTTGATAGCCTTCGTTCTTTAATAATTTGCTCCAGTAATTCTAACGCCTCGGGCCTTAATGAGGTTGCTTCTTCTGTTGCGAGCCGAAGCAACTTGCCGTCATCAAAACTTTCATAGTTTTTTCTTAACTCATCTAAAGACGGTACCATTCAATGCTGATTTAAATCTTTTAGTAAAACTAAAGAAATAAAAACACAACAAAAAAGCCTCAAAAAGAGGCTTCCAAAAATCTATCTAATCCAATAAATCCTTCAATCGTGTCTACACTTCCACCAAATCATCACCTGTAACGGTTGATTTAATTTTGGCTTCCAGTTCGTCCATCAATTCGGGGTTATCCAGTATTAATTGCTTAACGGCATCGCGGCCCTGGCCCAGGCGGGTTTCGCCATAGCTAAACCATGAGCCTGCTTTTTTGATGATGTTATGCTCAACACCCAAGTCGATAATTTCGCCGGCTTTGGAAATGCCTTCGCCAAACATAATGTCAAACTCGGCAATACGGAACGGCGGCGCAACTTTATTCTTTACAATTTTTACCTTAACGCGGTTACCCGAAACTTCATCAGTATCTTTTATCTGCGATATACGGCGCACATCCAAACGTACAGATGCATAAAACTTCAACGCGTTACCGCCGGTAGTAGTTTCGGGGTTACCAAACATAACGCCGATCTTATCGCGCAGTTGGTTAATAAATATGCAGCAACAGCCTGTTTTGCTGATGGTACCTGTTAACTTACGTAACGCCTGCGACATTAAACGGGCGTGTAAGCCCATTTTCGAGTCGCCCATTTCGCCTTCAATTTCGGCCTTGGGAACCAACGCGGCAACCGAGTCGATAACTAAAATGTCAATAGCTCCCGAGCGGATGAGGTTATCGGCAATTTCTAAGGCCTGCTCGCCGTTATCGGGTTGAGAAATTAGCAGGTTCTCTACGTCAACACCCAGTTTCTTCGCATAAAAACGATCGAACGCATGCTCGGCATCGATAAACGCGGCAATACCGCCTTTCTTCTGCGATTCGGCAATGGCATGGATAGCCAGCGTGGTTTTACCGGATGATTCGGGGCCATATATTTCTATTACGCGTCCCTTTGGCAAACCGCCAACACCTAAGGCGATGTCCAATCCTAACGAGCCGGTCGATATTACTTCGGTAGGCTCAATAACGGAATCGCCCAGCTTCATGATGGTGCCTTTTCCGTACGATTTTTCCAGCTTATCCAATGTAAGCTGCAATGCTTTTAATTTCTCTGCGTTGCTCATATAAAAATTATCTCAGCGACAAATATAATACTTTATTTTATAAATACTAATTTTTTTAGTATTTTGTTTGTTGAGTTGATTAGGTTGATTGAGTTAAATGGTTTATTTTTAACTCAATCAACCTTTAACCTATTCTACTGCTAACTTAATCAACTTATTTAATCCAATCAACAATCATTTATCCACACTTCTTTTCGCCAATTCCTTATGCATCGTATTTGCCGCTTTTTTCTTTTTTGCATCCTTAACCTTTTTAACTTTTAAGGCTTCAGCTTTTAATAAGGCAGTTTCGGTATTATGCTGCTCAAAGTATTTGCAAAACCAGGTTAACGGACATATTTCGCATTTGGGTGTGCGGGCTACACAGATGTACCGACCATGTAATATTAACCAATGATGCGCGATACTTAATTTCTCCTGCGGAAGATATTTTACTAACTGCTTCTCTACTGCCAATGGTGTTTTGGCATTGGTGGTTAAACCGATACGGTTAGCAACTCTAAATACATGGGTATCTACAGCGATTGCCGGCGCATCAAACACTACGGACGCTATAACATTGGCTGTTTTGCGGCCTACGCCGGGCATTTTTTGCAGGTCGTTAATGTCTGAGGGTACTTCGCCGTTAAAAACATCCACCAATATTTTTGCCATGCCTACCAAATGCTTCGCTTTATTGTTGGGATAGCTTACGCTGCGGATATAAGTAAAAACTTCATCGGATGTTGAAGTGGCCAGATCAATAGGCGCAGGGAAACGCTCAAAAAGCGCAGGTGTTACCTGGTTAATACGCTTATCAGTACATTGTGCCGACAGGATAACAGCCACCAGTAACTGGTATGGTGATTTATAATGTAATTCTGTAACTGCTTCGGGTTGGTTTTTTGAAAAATAATCAACAAAATGGCGGTAACGTTCTGATCGGAGCATGGGTAAAAATAGGAAGTATTGAGTGAAAAACAAATGGCGGCGATTACTCACCCTGCCGACGCTTCGCTGGGCGACCCTCTCTTCGCCTGCGGCGGAAAGAGGGTTGGGAATGTGGTAAAAAGAAAGCCCGGAACAAATTGAATTACCCCGGGCTTTTTGTTCTTTTGGCTACAAACTACCGCAAACTTTTTGAATGGTCGAGTATGTAATGAATGGTTTGCAGTTTGGGTTTCTTCATTAAAAGATCCAGGTCTGCGCGGATGGAATGATAAAATATCAAATCATCTCCCTCCAGGTTTTCATGTACATCTAACTTTTTCACTTCGGTTTGTTTAGTGAGCCCGTTTGAAGTAAAGGTTTCACCCATAAGCTTTTTGAAATTAATTAGAATAATAACGTAAGCTAATATAGAATATTTTACTAAATGAAAATTAAATGAAAAATTATTTTTGGCGAAAGAAGATTAAAGATTAGTTAATGATGTAAAGATTGAAGATTGTTATTAAAGATTAGTTAATGAACTAATAGCCACTAATCTTTAATCTTCAATAGCTAATCTTTAAAAACTTTAATTCTTCAAACTCATCTCCTTGCTTTGCATCATTTTGCGCAGGTTGTTTAGCGCGTAACGCATACGACCCAGGGCGGTATTGATGCTTACATCGGTAATGTCGGCAATTTCTTTAAAGCTCATGTCGGCAAAATGGCGCATGATCAATACTTCCTTCTGCTCTGATGGCAACAGTTGTATCAATACCTTTAAATCGCTATGCGTTTGCTGGCGCACCATGCGGTCCTCGGTGCTTTCATCGTAATTGCCTAAAACCTCGAAGATGTCGAAATCATCGCCGTTACTTACCATTGGCGCACGCTTTTCGCGGCGGAAATGATCGATAACCAAATTATGAGCAATACGGGTTACCCAGGGAAGGAATTTGCCTTCTTCGTTATACTTGTTAGCCTTTAAGGTGTTAATAACTTTAATAAACGTGTCCTGGAAAATATCCTCGGCAAGGTATTCGTCTTTTACCAATAAGTAAATGGAAGTATAAATTTTTGACTGGTAACGGCGCAGCAACTCAACCAACCCTTTTTCGTCGCCGTTAATGTAAAGATGGATTAGATCCTGATCACTTTGCAATTGAAAATCCATAAAATAACTACTTAGCTTAAATTAATTTTGTGAAATATTTTTTAAGTAAAGTTTAATCTATAGTATTTTCTCCTTCTGTGTTAATTAATTGTTATACCAAATAAAACTAATTATGTAGTAAAAACCAAATTAATTTTAGTTAAATATAGTTAAAATATTGCAATCGAACACAATTACTATGCGCTAATAACCGTTGCAACTCTAAAGTTAAGCATAACTATTTTAAAAGATATGTGCGAAAGTCACCCAATTGCAAGTATTTATATAATTGGTAATTAGGCCGTTTATATTCGCAAACCCATTTGGATTCTGCTAAATATTTTAGGATTTTTGCATTTTGAAACAGTTCATGGTTGATAGATCATAGTTCATAGCAAAAAAAGCTATATTCTATGAACCATGATCTATCAACTATGAACTAAAGAATGGTTAACGAATTAGAAAAAGATCCTCAAAAAAATATTATCATAAAAGGCAGCCGTGTTCATAACCTCAAAAATATGGACGTGGCTATCCCCAAAAACAAATTGGTGGTTATCACGGGTATGTCGGGCTCGGGTAAATCGTCACTGGCTTTCGATACATTATATGCCGAAGGGCAGCGCCGTTATGTAGAAAGCCTATCATCCTACGCACGCCAGTTTTTAGGCCGGATGAATAAACCGGATGTTGATTATATTAAAGGTATCGCCCCGGCAATTGCTATCGAGCAAAAGGTAATTACTTCCAACCCGCGCTCAACCGTTGGTACCTCTACCGAAATATATGATTACCTGAAGTTGTTGTATTCGCGTATTGGCAAAACTTATTCGCCTATTTCAGGGGAAGTAGTGAAAAAAGATTCGGTTACGGATGTGATCAATTTCATTTTATCATTGCCGGATGAAACGCAGGTGACGGTTTTATGCCCGCTATATCCCCACAACGACCGGAGTTTAAAAGAGGAACTGGCTGTATTGATGCAAAAGGGTTTTGTGCGGGTGGAATATCAGCAAAAAATATCAAGAATAGAAACCTTACTGGAAGATACAACTATTATCGACGACGGATCTTGGTTGATAGATGATGAAAAAAGTAAAGGCGTTTTCCACGCGGTGCGGATAGTTATAGACCGCATCACCAAAAACGATACCGATGAAACCATTAGCCGTTTAGGTGATTCTATCCAAACGGCTTTTTTTGAAGGTAAAGGCGATTGTTACGTGCGTTATACAGAGCCGGATAGAGATAACGAAACGGAACGCTTTTTCTGCGACAGGTTCGAGTTGGATGGTATCCGCTTTGAAGAGCCTACGCCAAATTTTTTCAGCTTTAACAATCCTTATGGTGCCTGTAAACGCTGCGAAGGTTATGGTAAGGTTATCGGAATTGATGAGGACCTGGTTATCCCTGATAAAACTAAAAGCATATACGAGGGCGCTATCGCTCCGTGGCGCGGCGAGAAAATGCGTGAATGGAATGATGCCTTAATTAAACATTCGTTAAACTTTGATTTCCCCATCCATCGCCAGTATAATCAGCTGGATGCGAAACAGCAAAAACTATTATGGACTGGCAATAAATATTTTCGTGGTTTGGATGATTTCTTTAAGGAAATGGAAGCGCAAACCTATAAAATTCAGTACCGCGTAATGTTGTCTCGCTATCGTGGTAAAACCACCTGCCCCGAATGTAAAGGCAGCCGGTTGCGTATGGATGCTTCGTATGTGAAGATAAATGATAAGTCTATCACCGATGTGGTTTTGATGGCTTTGGATAAAGCGCTGGAGTTTTTTAAAACGATTGAACTAAACGAGAACGATGCCAAAATAGGAAAGCGTTTATTAATGGAGATAACCAACCGGCTCGATTTTTTAAATGACGTTGGGTTGAGTTATTTAACTTTAAATCGCTTATCAAATACCCTATCAGGCGGCGAATCGCAGCGGATAAATCTGGCTACTTCATTGGGCAGTAGTTTGGTGGGTTCGATATACGTTTTGGATGAGCCAAGCATTGGCTTGCATCCCCGCGATACGCAACGATTGATAACAGTACTTAAATCGTTACGCGATGTGGGCAATACTGTTTTGGTGGTTGAGCATGAGGAAGAAATAATGAAAGCGGCTGACCATATTATTGATATTGGCCCCGCGGCGGGCACGCATGGCGGCGAGTTGATATTTTCGGGCACGTACAATGAAATTATAAAAGACAATAACAGCCTTACCGGGCGTTATTTAAGCGGTAAAGAAGAAATTTCTATCCCCGCGTCCCGCCGCAAATGGCACGACTTTATCGAAATAAAAGGCGCGCGTGAGAATAACCTGAAGCATGTGGATGCGAAATTCCCTTTAGGAGTTCTTACAGTAGTTACCGGTGTATCCGGTTCGGGCAAAACCAGTTTGGTTAAGCGAATATTGGCGCCTGCCCTGCAAAAAGTATTGGGCAATTATTCGGGCGAGCAAACCGGCTATTATGATTCGATAGAAGGTGACTATAGCCGCATAGAACAAGTGGAAATGGTGGATCAAAACCCCATAGGCCGTTCGTCGCGCTCAAACCCGGTAACTTATGTAAAGGCATGGGACGAGATACGCAATTTATACGCGGCGCAGCCGGTAGCCAAAGCCGCCGGGTTAAAGCCGTCTGCATTCTCATTTAACGTTGAGGGTGGCCGTTGCGATGTATGCCAGGGCGAGGGCGAAGTAAAGATAGAAATGCAGTTTATGGCAGACATATTCCTGCCTTGCGAAACCTGCGGCGGCAAACGCTTTAAACAGCATATACTGGATGTAACCTACAACGAAAAAAGTGTAGCCGATGTGTTGACCATGACTATTGACGAGGCTTTAGAGTTCTTTGCCAGAGAGCCAAAGATACTTGCTAAAATAAAGCCATTGGTTGAGGTTGGTTTGGGTTATGTTCAGTTGGGGCAATCATCCAATACATTATCGGGTGGCGAGGCGCAGCGCATTAAGCTGGCATCGTTCCTGGTTAAGGGGAATAATACCCATAAAACACTCTTCATATTTGATGAGCCTACAACCGGGCTGCACTTTGCAGATATTAAGAAGCTGCTTAAATCGTTCGATGCGTTGCTCGATCATGGCAATACCATTATTGTAATAGAGCACAATATGGACGTTATTAAATGCGCCGATTGGGTGATTGATATTGGCCCCGAAGGTGGGGATAATGGCGGTAGGGTTGTGTTTAACGGGCTGCCGGAAGATTTGATTAAAGAGAAGGATTCTTATACGGGGAAGTTTTTGAAGGATAGGTTTTAACCCGATTTGTCATTGCGAGCGATAGCGCGGCAATCTCGTCGCTATGCATGGCGACGAGATTGCCACGTCGCTCCCAATACACAGCCCCAGGCTGCTCCTCGCAATGACAATTCGTTTATACCGCCGCCGGCAAATTAAAAAAGAAAGTAGTGCCCACACCCAGCGTTGTTTCGAACCAAACTTTGCCGCCTGCATTTTCAATAGAATTTTTTACGAAGGCCAGGCCAAGCCCGGTGCCTGAACTTTTGGTGGTGAAGTTGGGTTCGAAAATCTTTTCGCGCATAGCTTCGGGGATGCCGTTGCCGTTGTCTTTAAGCGTTAATAAGATGTTTTTATCCGTCATTACATAATCAATATTGATCATTCCGTGCCTGTCGTGCGGTACAGCTTCTATAGCGTTTTTTAACAGGTTGTTAAAGCAGCGCAATAGCTGGTCACGGTCGGCATTGATATAAAATGGCGTATCCATCATGTGATATTCAATGGTGACATTATCCATTTGCTTAAATATCGTAACCGCCTGGTTAATAATGTTAAAGATATTAATGCGCTCGATGCGTGTGTCTGGCATTTTAGCAAAGGCCGAAAACTCGGAAGCTATTGATGACAGGCTTTCAATCTGCTCAACAAACGATTTACTGAACCGCTCAAATTTTAAATCAAACTTTGGGTCCTTATCGCGCCACGATTTCTCTAATAATTGAAGGCCCAATTTAAGCGGGGTTAGCGGGTTTTTAATTTCATGGGCAACCTGCTTGGCCATTTCGCGCCAGGCGCTCTCACGTTCCGATTGCGCCAGTTTTTTTGCACTGCTCTCCAGCTCAGACACCATGCTGTTATATTCCTTTATCAGGGCGCCTATTTCATCGTCCCTGTCCCATTTTAAGGGTTCATTCTTTTTGCCATAGATTATTTTACCCAAACTCGCTTGTATAAAATTTAACGGGGCGGTAATTTGCCGTGCAATAAATATCGCGAACAACCCGATAGCTATAAAAATCAGCGCATAAATATTGATCATAATATTTAACAACGACCCAATTCGCTCCGTATAATCGGCCTCGTTGGAAAAATAGGGAAGCTGCAAATAAGCCACAACATCGCCCTTAGCATCTCTTAACGGGGCATAAGCCGATTTATAACCTAACGATCCCAGGTTTTCTTTCCCGTTTATAAAACCCGAATTATGCTGTTTGTTTAGGCTGATATAGGCGCGTGCATTCATTCGCGCCGGCAGCAATCCATATTCATAAATTTTAGGCTGGGTACTGATCATTAGTTTGCCTTGTTTATCAAAAAGAATAAGGTCGGTTGAGTAAGAAGCAGCTAACCGGTCAAACGACAATTTTGTTTCCTCGGTAATATGTTTCAGATATGGGTTTACCCGGGGTCCTTCAAGCGCGTCGGTAATCCGGCTTATCTTATCCTTTATCATCGTATCCTGCTGATTTTGGTACTGAGTAGTGATAGAAAAATAAGTAACAATACCTACCAGTACCAAAGTGATAACAACGGCAAACACCATCGAAAACTGGATGCGCGTTTTATAAAGAATACGGTCGAAATTTATTTTGAGGGTCCATTTTAGCCGGTTATCATGAAAGTTTAATATTTTAATACGAATCCACAACCACCTTACCAGGATAACCAGC
>Ga0206840_1114_pt1 | contig 14517 bp, 12 predicted proteins | sample Alteio_BWOrgCont_24_FD_152633 | JGI IMG/M metagenome (GOLD analysis project Ga0206840, IMG submission 152633) | Enriched cells from forest soil in Barre Woods Harvard Forest LTER site, Petersham, Massachusetts, United States -... | ecosystem: Environmental > Terrestrial > Soil > Temperate forest >... | reverse complement strand
CAAAAACAGAGAAGGACAGCCCTCGGGTTGAGGAGGTACGATCGTATATAAAAAGTATATCGGGTTTTAAAAAATTAACGGTTATAGAATCAGAAAAAAATAAAGGTCTTGCAGCTTCCATAATAGGAGGTGTTACTGAGGTTATGAAATTTTCAGACCGCGTAATTGTACTTGAAGATGACCTGGTAGTATCAGCGAACTTTTTGACATACATGAATCAATGCCTCGATTTTTATGAGAAAAATTTAAAAGTGTTTTCAATAGCTGGCTATTCCCTGCCAATGAAAGTGCCCCCTGGTTATGAATACGATGTTTATTTTTCTCCCAGAGCTTCATCATGGGGGTGGGGTACATGGAAAAACAGGTGGAGCGATATTGATTGGAATGTAAGCGATTTTAAAGAATTCAGTAATAATAAACGGAGCATTAAATTATTCAACCAGGGCGGCAGTGATATGTTTAAAATGCTGAAAAACCAAATGAATAAAAAACTTGATTCCTGGGCTATTAGATGGTGTTATCACCAATTTAAAATTAAAACTTATACAGCTTTTCCTGTACGTTCAAAAGTACAGAATATCGGTTTCACCTCTGAGGCAACCAATACCAATGTATACAACAGGTACAATACTGTTTTAGATGATGGGGAAGCCTTATTATTTGATTTACCGTCTGAGGTAGAACTGGATGCAATTTTTTTTAAAGCAGTTTCAACACTTCTACAGTAGAAAAACACGTATTATTTCAAGAATCAAGACGTATTTATTAAAAGCTGGCTTTAAGACAAATGGATAACAAATTAAAAGTTTTATTTATTTTGCATCTACCGCCTCCTGTACATGGCGCTTCGATGGTGGGACAACTCATACAGGGTAGCCCATTAGTAAATAATTCTTTTGAAGCAGACTACATTAATCTTTCGATATCCAAAAATCTAAATGAGATCGAAAAATATGGGATATTGAAATTTATCAGGTTACTGAAATTACAATTTAAGGTTTTATATCACTTATTTAAAAAACGGTATGATCTGTGCTATGTCACCTTAACGGTGAGCGGGCCCAGTTTTTATAAGGATTTGTTTATCATAGTATTGCTAAAGCTATTCAGGCGCAAAATAGTTTATCATTTTCATAACAAGGGTGTAGAAGATGCAAGCAGGCTTTGGATAAACAGGGGCCTGTATCGTTTTACTTTCAGTCATACTAAATCCATATTGCTATCAAGCCACTTATACCCGGATATAAGGCGTTATGTTGATGAAAAAGATGTGTACTATTGTCCGAATGGCATCCCTCTAAATCCATATTTTGATAACATCAGGCCCCAGGAGAATAATACGAATATCTGTAAGCTGCTCTTTTTTTCTAACATGATGCAACAGAAGGGAGTATATATATTACTGGACGCGTGTAAAATATTAAAGTACGACAAAATCGATTTTGAATGTCACTTTGTAGGGGCATGGTCCGATATTTCCCAGGACGATTTTATTTACCATGTAGAAAAACGCGGCCTTCAAAAACATGTATTTGCACATGGAGGTAAATATGGAAATGATAAAGGTTCTTTTTTTTCCAATTCGGATATTTTCATTTTCCCAACCTATTATCATAATGAAACTTTTGGCCTCGTAAACCTGGAAGCCATGCAATTTTCATTGCCGATTATATCTACTACTGAAGGTGGGATATCAGAAGTTGTTACAGATGGCGTTACCGGCTTTTTAGTTCCACAGCAAGACTCAGAATCCTTAGCTGAGAAAATAGAAACATTAATTAATGACCTTGATTTGCGGCATAAAATGGGGAAAGCAGGAAATGAAAGATATTATGCTAATTTCACATTAGAACATTTTGAAGCCAGGTTAGTTAATATTCTAAAGGATTTAGGCAAAAAATGATTTCCTTGCCAATATGCACCACAGGCCTTCCATATATATAAGTGGCCTTTCAACATTAACAATCAAGTATTAAGGCATTTTATAAGACTTGATAAACAATATGCACATACCAAACACTGTAATAGCCAACGCTGATGATTTAGGTTACAATCTTTCTGTTAATAAAGCAATTCTGTACTGTTTTGAGCAAGGATATATCAACAGTACATCACTTATGACAAATACATCTTCTTTTGATGAAACGGCAGATCTGATACACAGGAATCCTGTTATTAGCAATATAGGCATACATGTTGACCTGGTTGAGGGAAAACCTTTAACTAATTTTAAAGAAGATTACCTGGATGATGCAGGTAATTGGGATATTAAAAAAACAAATAAGGTATTTAATCCTCTTAATGGAGCGGCTAAAATGGCATTTTCAAAGGAAATAAATGCCCAGGTGGACAAGGCCGTAGCCGCAAAAATATCCCTTGTGCATTTAGATTCTCACCTGCACCTGCATACACTTCCCTGTTTTTATAAACTTTTTTTGGCAGCCGCCAAACACCACAAATTAAAGATAAGGCTGGCACAAACTTATAAGGAAGGGAGCCGGATAAAATTTTATTACAGGAGATACATTAATAATATATTTAGTAAAAACGGGTATAATTATTCCGACCATTTTGAAACTGTTGAAGTATTTTTACAAAATAAGAACCTGGTAAACAAAAAAATAATTACAGAGGTAATGTTACACCCCTGGTTTGACCCTGCGGGCACCCTGGAAGACCACTATGACAAGGATACATTAACAAAATGGATAAATTTTTTGAGAATTCATTAAGCTGTAAATAAAGTGGCCCCTTTTGAAACGATAAAGCTATTTGATTATTCGATCCTTGCTTCTGATATCGGTTTTTTACAAACTAAATCGAAGTGCGTGGTTAATACTATCAACCAATACTCCTACATTATGGCGGAAAAAGACCCTGAGTTTAAAAAGGCTCTGATGGACTCGGATGTACTGCTACCGGATGGGATAGGGATAGTTATTGCAGCCAAGGTATTAAAAAATAAAAAAATAAAAAAGGTTGCGGGAGATGACTTGCATCATTACCTGCTCCAAAAACTTGAAAGTGAAGGCGGGCGGTGTTTCTACCTCGGGTCTTCAGGAAAAACACTCGGGGAAATCGAAAAAAGGCTTACCAGGGAATTTCCTTCAATAAAGTCGGGATTTTATTCCCCGCCATATAAACCGATTTTTGATGAAGCAGATAACCTTCAAATGCTTAGTGCCGTTAATTCATTTGCACCTGATGTATTGTTTGTTGGTATGACGGCGCCGAAACAAGAGAAATGGAGCTACATGCTTAAGGATAAGCTTGATACCAATGTAATATGTTCGATCGGGGCGGTATTTGATTTTTATGCGGGAACCATTAAACGCCCCAGGAAAATATGGATAAAACTTGGCCTGGAGTGGTTTATACGGCTCACTAATGAGCCAACGCGAATGAGCAAACGTTACCTGTATTACGGCGTTCCGTTTATATACATGATTATTAAAAATAAGACACATAATATCTTCCATAAAGCTGCATCTGATATGAATTAGATATTATTCATATCTATAACATTTGATAAAATAGTTTCAATTGTACCTATTATCTATTTCTTACCAAATTGATTGATTTGTTCACAATCTTATAACAATAAGTTAATTGGTTTAAAAAAACTATTAATTTAATAGACTTTATAGTAATTCTTCACCATGTATTAATTTACTCAAATGGGGAGTTTATTACCCACCCTTTTTAGTATAATGATTTGGAAAAATTATGAAAAAGGCAATATTTAGTAAAACCTATAGCGGTTTTTACGCGTTATATCTGCGTGAAAGTACTGTAAATGATAAAAAAGGGCATAAATATGCACATTATCCATTTTGAGCATAGTTATTGTATATCATTTCACACAAAACCTTGAAAATATGGTACACAGGTACAAACAATTTTATAACGCGATCAACCTGACACTAGATTACCTGGTGCTCAATGTTTCCCTGATCGCTGTTTATAATCTTCTCGATAGCTCACTGATCCCGTGGATGAATAACAAAACTTATCTTCCGGTTGTTCTGGTGTTCAATCTCTTGTGGTTATTATCCTCAAATATTACAAGCTTATATAATTCTGTTTCTGATAACGATCTAAAGGTTTTTCATAGTGCTATCAAAACATACCTGTTATACCTGAGTTTAATTTGTGTTGTCATCCTGCTGGTAATTGGTACCAAATCATATTTTATTACAAAAGAGTATTTGTTTTATTCCATGTCACTGTTCGGTATGTTACTGGGTGCGTGGAAAGTAACGTTTTTTGCCATAAGGAAGAGTGACCGTGTATTGCTTAGTAATTCAAGAAAAGCGATCATAGTAGGGGCCAGCCGTGCCGGGAACGAGTTATACAACCAATTTAACAATAAAGTACTTAAAGGGTATGATTTGCTGGGCTTTTTTGATGATGAGCCTTCCAAAGTAACGCAACAGCACTTATACCTGGGCAATACCAGCTTGTGTATGGATTATGTACTTAGAAACAATGTTGACGAAATCTTTTGCGCACTGCCATACTCTGAACACAAAACCATTGAGCGTTTAATGTCAGACTCTGACAAGCATCTTATCCGTTTTAAGATCGTTCCCGAATATCACGAATATTTCAAAAATACTTCATACCTGCAGAACCTGGGTAATATTCCAATCCTGTCTGTAAGGGCCGAACCTTTAGAAAACATTCTGAACAGGGCCATTAAACGTGCATTTGATATTGTATTTTCCCTGGCTATCATATTGTTTGTTTTCAGCTGGTTGTTCCCGATCCTGGCAATATTGATCAAGTTAGAATCAAGAGGACCTATATTCTTTAAACAAATGCGTTCAGGACGCGATAATCATGCCTTCTTATGCTATAAATTCAGAAGCATGAGGTGCAATAAGAACCTGGAGCATAAACAAGCTACATTAGGCGACCCACGCATTACAAAAGTTGGAACATTCCTGCGTAAAACAAGCCTTGATGAGCTTCCGCAGTTTTTCAATGTACTATTAGGCAATATGTCAGTAGTTGGCCCGCGCCCTCATATGCTGAGCCACACTGAACAGTATTCTCAACTGATTGACCAGTTTATGGTACGCCACTTTATGAAACCCGGTATCACAGGCTGGGCACAAATAAACGGTCTCCGCGGCGAAACCAAAACAACAGAAGCTATGCTTGAACGCGTTGAAGCTGATGTATGGTATCTGGAAAACTGGACGTTCCTGTTGGATTTAAAGATCGTTTTCAATACCATTTGGAAATCAGCTACCGGCGATAAAAACGCCTATTAATTTATTATTTTAAACTTTACAATAATTTAAAACCCTCATCTGTTGAGTTTTAGTTTTATAACTAAGCGCAGCAAGGTGAGGTGAGGGTTGTCCATTTAGCTTTAGCGATTAGAGGTGTTCCAAATATTATTATCCCGATATTTTAATATCCGCAACATGCATATTGCAGACAAGCAACTGCATAGTATACCTATACCCTTAAAATAAGAAATCCCTTTTAAAGAATCTTTAAAAGGGATTTCTTATATCCTGGTATTACCTGCGAGTACTATTCAAACTGATTTTTAATGGAATAACCATATTCCTTCAGTAATTTTTCTTTCCTGAAATGGTCAACGTCTGCAGCTACCATTTCGGCCACAAGCATTTTCAAATCATATTTTGGTTTCCAGCCCAGTTTTGTATTCGATTTTGTAGGATCACCAATTAACAGTTCAACCTCGGTAGGGCGGAAGTATTTTGGATCGACAGCAACAACCTGTTTACCGGCCTCTAATTGATAATCAGGATTCGAGCATGAAACTACATATCCTTTTTCGTCAACACCGTCACCTTTGAATTCTATCTCAATACCAACCTCGGCAAAGGCCATACGCACAAATTCTCTTACGCGCGTGGTTACACCGGTGGCAATAACGTAATCCTCAGCTACTTCCTGCTGTAATATCAGGTACATAGCTTCAATATAATCTTTTGCATGTCCCCAGTCGCGTTGTGCATCCAGGTTTCCAAGGAATAAGCCGCTTTGCAAACCCATGGCAATTTTAGCAACTGCTCTTGTTATTTTACGTGTTACAAAGGTTTCGCCGCGTAAAGGGCTCTCATGGTTAAAAAGTATACCGTTACAAGCGAAAATACCATAAGCTTCGCGGTAGTTAACGGTTATCCAGTAAGCATACATCTTAGCAACAGCATAAGGCGAACGCGGGTAAAACGGTGTAGTTTCTGATTGCGGAACAGCCTGTACCAAACCATATAATTCGGAGGTTGATGCCTGGTATATTTTGGTCTTTTTCTCAAGCCCCAATATCCTGATAGCTTCCAATAGCCGTAATGTACCGATCCCGTCAGCATTTGCTGTGTATTCAGGAGTATCAAAACTAACCTTTACGTGCGACATTGCACCCAGGTTATATATTTCATCAGGCTGAACCTGCTGTATAATTCTTATCAAATTAGTAGAATCCGACAAATCGCCATAATGAAGCTTAAACTTTACGTTTGATTCATGCGGGTCCTGGTATAAATGGTCAATACGGTCAGTATTAAACAAAGAGCTTCTTCTTTTTATGCCGTGCACTTCGTAGCCTTTATTCAACAGAAACTCAGTCAAATAAGCGCCGTCCTGCCCGGTTACTCCCGTAATTAATGCTTTTTTCATTCTTTATTTATTTTTTGCTAAGGTGGATATACTTTTTATTATCTTTTTTACGGAATAAGGCAAAATTTGGTTCATCTAATGCCAATAAATCGCCTTACCTACCATTTACGAAGATAAATTATTATCCTTTACGAAAAAACAATTTGAGGGAAATTTATGAACCGGGGTTGGAGCAGCTATATTATAATAACTTTACTCATTTGATTGATCCCGCTTCCGCTAAGCTGGATAAAATAACATCCCGGCTGGGGTTTCTGGTTAAAATCAAGGCGGTAACTACTATCGCCAACCTGTACGTTTTGGTTTAAAATAACATCGCCGCGTGTATTGAGCAGTTTAATATTAAGGTCTTTCACATCCGAAGTGTTAAAGTTAAATATAATATAACTGCTGGCAGGATTAGGGTAAACACCAATACTGGCAGTTTTTTGGGAGAAAGTAAGGGCTACAGTGTCCCGCGGCGGTATTGGAGTGCCGTAAACTATAGGCGGCTTTGTAACTGTACTATCCGGGTTTTTGAATAGTAATACCGACGAGAACGCAGGTATAGTGGCCGAATTGGTATAAGTATTATTTTTTACATCAACATAGGTGCCGTTTAGTTTGGTATTTACACTGGCATTAGTGGCATTATACTGATAAAAAATTTGTGTAGTGGGATTTATCACAGTAGAGGTAGTGGGGTAAAAACCTACGTTATCCAAATACATACTTATGTCCTCGTCTTCCAGTAGAAAAACTATTGCCGCATTTGCTGACGCAGCCGTCGGTGCTATCATAAGCGTATTCTCAGTTCTTGTACTATCAATATCCACGTATTTTATCTCAGAGATGCGGTTATAAGGGGTGCTGTTATTTCGGATAAAAACCTGTAACCGTTTGTGGCCTTTTGTAGCTATCATGCTGAATTTTAACATGTAAACATTGGCGGTAGAGACGGCACCCGCGGCAAATAAAAACATTGGGTTATTGCTCGTTGAGCCCGATTGAAAAGAGAAATATCCTTTTAACGAACCGCCATCAAGCTCACCCGAACTATTCCAAGCAGATAAAAAGTTGCCATTTACTGACCACGTCAAAGTACCTGTAATATTCTTGTTAAATGCCGAATTGGTAAACATGCTTCGTTTTGAGGCGGCCATCACCAGGTTGTAGTGTGGTAAAGCAGTAGTATTTACCGAAGTTAGGTCTTTTCCATAGCGGTATTGCCACAAGCCCAGGTCAAGCAATGTACCATTGGCGTTTATCGGGAATATATTATCGATAGGACTGGAATAGTAATTATTATTAAATGTCGCAAAGTTGATAATGTCGTTCAAATAGGATTGCATATATACATTTTGTTGTGTTTTATACTCAGAATATATGATGTTGTTGTTTACTATATTATTCTTTATAGTGAATTGGGCTTCATTGTGCTGAAAATACACCTCTGTAGTATTATTAAAAAAAGTATTACCGGTTGCGATGATATTACGGGCATGGTGAAAATACAAGCCTGTAACACAGTTCGAAATAGAGTTTCCGGTTATGGTTACACCGGTTGTATTGTCATCGAGATAAATACCCGAAGCACAACCCGGGAAAATACCGGTTGAACCTGCCGGTGCCCCTATTGAGTTGACTACTATATTATTGACTATCTGTATACCAGTATGATTTTGAAGAGAATCCAGGTTAGCAGCGTCGGTATATATTGCACCGCCATCGTCTTTTATCAAATCAAAATTATTGATATAATTATTTTTTACAACGGTGCTGTCGCCGCCGAAGTCTATACCTACGTATCCTACATTAGTTACAATATTATTTGTTACCACCCCATTTGCAGTCCCGGTTACAATTATCCCTTCATAACTGGTCCCATCTTTGGGTTGGCCCATACCTGCTATTACACCTGTGTTGGTTAATGTATCATTGGTAACCTGGGTTGCTGTTTCGTTTCTGCTCACTATCCCACAGTTGTTATTATTTTGCAAATTGCAATTGCTAACTACCATACCGGTGCTAAGATTAATATAAATTGCAATTTGCCCGCACGAAATAAAATTACAGTTGGTTACGGTGAGGCCATTAACAGTAAAACCATAAATGGCGGTATTATTACAGCCAGTAAAAGTAAGCCCTTTAAATGTCATGTAACTTTGAATGTTTATATTGACTAAGTAATCAATTGCCGCTACCTGTACACTTCCATTAACAGGGGTTGTGGATCCAAAATACATCATAATCATTTTGGTCGTTGGGTTATAATACCATTCGCCATATTCGTCAAGCGTATTAGGGTTATTTTGAAAAAAGAACCCATAATTATTTATTGGGAGGAGCGATGACGTTTCTGAATAATTTACAACAGTTGCAGTATTTGAGGTAACCGTTCCTTTTGTAATCTGCCAATGGTTTTTGCGGATAACGATATCAGCGCCGGTCCAGTTTACAGAGGTGTTTAACGCGCTGCTTACTATCTGCGCATCGTTGGTATGACTGTCTATATTCAGATACCCCGAGTTTGGAGCATCGGCATTAGGGTAACGTCCTAATGGCTGTGATACTCCATTTAATGTACAAACATTTGCTGTGGCTGCGCCAAGTGGAACAGGTGCTTCATAAATACCGCCGCCCATGTTTACCCAGGCGCCTGTAGATACCAAACCCGTAAGGATAGGCTTCGCACCTGTGCCCCACGATGAAAAAATAATATGTAATGCCGCAGTACCGGATTTGGTAGGCGTTATGGTGCCTGCAAAGGAATCGCCGCATTTAAACAAAACGGAATCGCCGGGCTTTAAACTGTTATAAAATGAATTTAATTTGGTGATGGATTGCCATGGAGTGGCTTTATTCTGAGCCTGGGCCGTTGTGTACGAGTCGTTACCGCTTGCCGCGAAATAATAATTCGCAGCGTGGCATTGAATTACGAGGAATATAGCTGCAATTGTTATTACAAACTTCGAAAACATATTATCTAAATCAACAGGTAGAATTAATTAAAGCGGCTTTTTGTACGGGATTTTGAACCTGTATGTTATAGATTTTTAGCAGGATTTTGTGAGATTTGTGAAGACTAATTCCATAACTATCAATGAATTAGAGACATTCAAATATTACTTAATGAGGGAAAAAAATGCTCAGGACTGCTTCCTGAACAGGAAAGTACCCAAAAATAGTACTACCAGGACTATTAAAACGATGTAATGAAGCTGCGGAACGTGGTAGGTTTTATCCTGGATTTTGAAAGTGATGTTGAAAAGCACTATACTTATGATCGGAAACCAGAGAAAGTTTCTAAACATTTGAATTTTTTTCATTCTTGTATTTTTAGCAGCAACAGCCACAATATCCGATTTTGAACGCATCTGTCAAAAAGTTTTTTTGGTAACCAGCGGCTTTATACGGTTATTCTGAATTTACTGTTGTATACCTTATTTTGATAACCAGTTTTTTAACGGTATCGTAACCTTCAACTTTTATATTGGGCCGGTGCGCATCACCTGGAAAAAACAGGAAAAATTCGCCCGGTGTAGCTATATAAAATTGACCATCAGCATTATAATTAGCCGCATCGCGCGATGCTTCATAGGGCTTTATTATAGTGGCTGACGATACCGGCGCAACGCCGATCTTCTCTTTGCCATGTATCACATATTGCAGATCGATATAATTTCGATGCGATTCCCATGCCGATTGGTCAAATGTCTTCGATGGTGCATCGGTTATAGTCGCATAAACATTGTCACCGTCTATTACATATTTTCCGGGCTTCAGCGTGTCTAATTTGGGGTCGTTCAGAAATGCAAATGCTTTATCCCAATATGCTTTATTGGCCTGGTATTGTTTGGCAAACTCAAGGTAATTGGTTGTCTTGTTCAATTTTAGTTTGGACTTACCCGCCCATTGCCGGCTTTTGGCCCATTTTTTTGCCGAGGCATCGGTCCATTTTTGCTGGGCGAAGCCGGTATTAACCATCGTTGCAGATACTATAAACAGCAATAAAGCAGTATAGTGCGTATGACATTTCATTGGTTATTGGTTTAATTGGAATAACAAAGCTATGATTTGTGAAATAAAATTATTTGTTTGGTAAATATTTAATCTTTTACAAGGTTTGTATAACTCAATCATCATTTAAATTACAGCCTTGAAAATACTGCACAGCGTTCACCCGGACGATTTTAAATCGTATTCAACTGACAAAATAAGAGAGCGGTTCCTGGTAGACCAGATCGTACAACCCGATAAACTAAATTGTGTTTATACCCACTATGACAGGATGATCATAGGGGCAACCTGCCCGATGGGCAAAGCAATTGAACTGGCAAATTATCCCAACCTGCGTGCGGGCTATTTTTTAGAACGAAGGGAGATCGGTATTATCAATGTAGCAGGTGATGGCCGGGTAAGCGTTGACGGCACATTTTACAATGTTAATAAACTCGACTGCCTTTATATAGGTAAAGGAGTTAAAAATGTAACTTTTTCAAGCAAAAATCCTGAAAAACCTGCTGTTTTTTACCTGCTTTCGGCACCGGCGCATGTTAATTACCCGACAACATTAATGACACATGCTGAAGCAGCCAAAGTAAATACTGGGGATGCCTCAACGGCAAACAGGCGCACCATAAACAAGTATATTCACCTTGACGGGATAAAGAGCTGCCAACTGGTAATGGGATTGACCATTTTGGAGGAGGGAAGTATATGGAACACTATGCCGCCGCACACGCATGACAGGCGTATGGAAGCCTATTTTTATTTTGACCTGCCTGCCGGACAGAAAATATTCCACCTGATGGGGCAGGGGGGCGAAACAAGGCATATTGCCATGAACAATTATGAGGCCGTGGTATCGCCGCCCTGGAGCATACATTCGGGCAGCGGCACAGCAAGTTATAGCTTTATATGGGGCATGGCGGGCGAGAACCTGGATTACACGGATATGGATGCTATTGCCATAACCGATATCAAATAAAAATCAGACCAATGGAAAATAAATTCTCCTTAGCGGGCAAAGTAATTGTGGTTACAGGTGGTACAGGTATACTGGGCCACTCATTTGTGAACGGCATCGCCGAAGCAGGCGGAACGGTGGGCATACTTGGCCGCAATGAAGCTGTGGCTAATGAGCGGGCTGACGCTATTAACAAAAATGGGGGCAAAGCGCTTGCACTTGTGGCAGATGCTTTGAACAAAGAGCAGCTTATAGCCGCAAAAAACCTGCTTATAAATAAATTTGGAAAGATAGATGGCTTAGTGAACGGGGCAGGCGGTAACATGCCCGAAGGCATATTGCAGCCCGAAGAGGATATTTTTAATATGAACCTGGACGGGATGAAAAAGGTCTTGGAACTAAATCTTTGGGGTACAGTATTACCTACACAAATATTCGGCGAGGCAATTGCCAAAACGGGGAAGGGGAGCATCGTAAACATCTCATCCATGAACTCAAAGCGTGCCGTTACTAAGGTGTTGGGTTATAATATGGGCAAAGCAGCCATGGACTGCTATAACCAATGGTTTGCCGTTGAACTGGCCAACCGTTATGGTGATGCCATACGGATGAATGCGCTGGCTCCGGGATTTTTTCTGACCGAGCAAAACAAGAATTTACTAACCAAACCCGAAGGCGGCTACACACCACGAGGCGAATCAGTGATCAGGAATACACCCTTCAAGCGTTTTGGCCATCCCGACGAACTTATAGGGGCATTGGTATGGCTCTTAAGTGATGCCTCGGCTTTTGTTACCGGTTCAATGATATGTGTCGATGGTGGCTTTTCGGTGTTCAGCGGGGTATAAACCAATTGATTTAGTTAAGTATCGGCACATCCATTCCGGGTGTGATTTTCTTTTTCCCAAGGAGAAGTTTATTAATAACAGGCTGAAACTTCATTTCCAGTAAATAGGATATAATGAAGATTAATACCAGTTTTATGCCGATCTGCGCCAACGGATTAGGGAAAAATGGGAAATTGGCCCAGATAAATATAAAGTGTATGATGTACAATGCATACGATATTGAGGAAAGCCTTTCGAACCAGCCAAAAATAGTATTGAAGCCTACTACCTTAATTTGCCACCAGCCTAATCCAACCAAAATAACCAGCAAGGCAAACGAATAATGCCTGAAGGTAATAGCAGGGAACGAATTGATTAATATCTGACCCCCTGCATGGTGTAAACTGATAACAGGTATAGCCATCAGTATGGTCATAACCAGGAGCGGGATTATAGCATGTATAGTGTTTTTTAAGGTGAATGTTTTATACTGCACATAAGTCTGGGCGCAGATAACGCCCGTCCACCACATGCTGAAGTAAGCCAGTACCAAAAATAAATGGTTGGGATGGTACAGGTAGAGGAACCATCCGGCAACTGAAATGCCCAGTACCAGGTAATTAGCTAATAATTTTTTGTTTGCACGCTTAACCAGGTATAAAAAGATAGGGTAAAACATCATATAAAACCACCATTCGTATGATAATGACCATAAAGGATAGTTTCTTAAGAAAGGCAAAACAATAACACCAGGCTTTAGGTCCGAATCCTGTAGCATGAAGAAATTACCTGCCAGGCTTTTATAATCATTTACAGTAAGGGAATGATGACTACTTAATGCGACCAGTATAGAAAGGATAAAAGCAATGATCAATATAGGATAAATGCGGACGGCCCGCTTTAAAAAATATTTGGCAAAACTTAAATGCGCGCTTTTATAACACGATAAGTAAATAACGAAGCCCGATATTAGAAAGAATATGATAACGCCTTCCTGGCCAAAACGAAAAGGGAATTTAATAATAGATGGGAGTTCTGCTAAGCCGCGGTTACCCATATAATGATAGACCACCACGTATAAAGCTACGAAACCCCGCAGGGCTTCGATTTTTCTAATTTTCATCGTAAACAAACATAATAATTAAAATATATTATCCGGACAGTTATGATAAGATGTTGCTGATACCAGGTTTTCCTGTTTTTGGCAGAGTGTAAAATTATCCCGCTACCGGCTCAATAAATATCTGTTTCATCCGTGGAAATTGGCTTTGTATGGTTTTAGTAATACGTTCGATGGCATCGGTTATCTCTTTAGTGCTCAGGTTAGCCTTAAAAACAGTATTCAATTGCAGCAATATTTCTTCGGGGCCCATATAGGTTGAAAAATGCTTTTTTACTTTAATAACAGCGCTATCGGCTTCGGCAAGTGCAATAACTTTACGCAGCGTTCTCCGGCCGGTGGGTTCGCCCATCAGCAAACTTTTGCTTTCGCGAACCAATAACAAGGAAATGAGGATCATAATTGTGCCAATGGCCATTGAGGCAATGCCATCGTAATAGGGGTTATTGAATAAATGGCCCAGGTACACGCCTGTGAATGCTACAACGAGACATATCAAATCGCCGACATCGCCTAAAAGCGCAATAAAAATAGAAGGGTCCTTACTGTCAGTTATCTCTTCAAAAAATGGCTTTTTCCCGCGCTGCTTGTTAAATGCTTTTAACGCAGTAACCAGCGACACCGTGTTAAAAGCAAAGGCAATGGCCAAAATAACATAGTTCCAGGTTTGAGTCTGGTTAAACTCGGGCTTTTGCAAACGCATTAATCCTTCATAAAACGATATGCATCCGCCCAAAATAAAAATGACCAGGGATACCATGAACGACCAGAAATACAGCTCTTTACCATAGCCGAAGGGACGCAATTCGTCCGGCTGCCTTGTGCTTGCTCTTACGCCCCATATCAACATTAGTTGACTGATGGCATCGATAACAGAGTGAATACCCTCCGACAGCATAGAAGAACTGCCCGTAAATCCTGCAGCAATAAACTTTGATACCGCAATTAGAATATCAACACTC
>Ga0206840_1112_pt1 | contig 14863 bp, 13 predicted proteins | sample Alteio_BWOrgCont_24_FD_152633 | JGI IMG/M metagenome (GOLD analysis project Ga0206840, IMG submission 152633) | Enriched cells from forest soil in Barre Woods Harvard Forest LTER site, Petersham, Massachusetts, United States -... | ecosystem: Environmental > Terrestrial > Soil > Temperate forest >... | reverse complement strand
CGGTTGTTATTATAGCATTTGTGATGCCTGTTGCTGTTGTAGCACAATTGTGAATATTGTTGGTATCGTTACATAGTGGATAAGAGCCGTCAGTAGTTAATTGGGCAGGAGAGTTGGGAATACAAGTCACATGGGTGCCAGACAGGGCTGCGTAAATTAAAATTGTTGGTAATAAGGGCAAACAATAAATAGGGTTATCAGCACAATTTAAAGCAGTGAGCCCAAAGGGTAAAGTTGGCAAAGTAGATACCTGATTAGAGTCAATATCTAAAAGAGCTAAAGATGAGGGCAATGGTGGCAGAGTAGTAATTTGGTTGTTTGAACAAAATATCTCCGTTAAGTAATTGGGTAGATTAGGTAAAGTGGTTAGTTGATTATAATTACAGATTAAATTACGTAAATAAGGGGGTAGAGCTGGAAGATTTTTTAGATTGTTTTTCGCACAATCCAGAAAACGTAGAGAATCGGGTAAGGAAGATAAAGTTATAATTTGGTTATTGATGCAATCTAAATAAGTTAAGGAATCTGGTAACGATGGCAACGATGTTAAATGGTTAAGGCTACAAACTAAGGTGTCAAGTCCTATAAAATACTGAATACCTGCAAGATTACTAATATCAAGGTTGGTTGCTCTTAAACTTGTTGCATACAGAATGGCAGTGCAGTTAGTATCCAGTTGCTTACTACCATTAAAACAAGACGGGTACTTCTGAATAAGATAATTCCTGAAATTAGTATCTGGCAGGGTTACATATTGGGCGGAGGTTGTTCTAATAGTAATAACAGAAAAAGCAACCACTAAAGCGAGCTTAACTAAAAAGTTCATAGGCGTAGGTTTAAGCTCTAATATACAAAATATAGTTTCAGGAAAGAACGGATGCGTTTTTTTTTGTAGTTAAAGTCATAAAAGCCTTTTTTCGGTTAAAGTGAGGTAATGATATCAATCATCTACAGGATTTATACAGACTTTTATGCCAAAACAGGCTTTTTTATAGTTTTTGAGCCTAAAAATGCGTTAGTTCGGCACATCATTTGCACAACTTTTGTTAAGGCATTGGCTTAAACGGTAAGTTTTATTAATTTACTTATTATCCGCCCAGCCGGAAACAAAACTTTTATAAAGTATAACTAATAGTAACATGAAAAAGATTTTTGCAAGTTGCATTACCTTATTTTGCGCAGTGGCTTCAATGGCGCAATCCTCTCCGTTCGACTGGCCCAAACAGTTCATTACCGACCAGGATACCGTAACGGTATACCAGCCCCAGATAGAAAGCTTTGTAGGCAACCAGCTTAAAGGCAAAGCCGCAGTGCAGTTCGAGACTCCAGGTAGGGGAGAGTTGTATGGTATTATAGAGTTTAGCTCGCAGGTGCAAACAGATGTTACGCATAACATGGTTTACTTAAGCGATTTTACTGTTACAAACACCAGTTTTCCATTGCTTGCAGACAATGGTAAATTGGTGGGCGATTTTGTAAGTAATAAACTAAATGGGCAGGTATCCTTTACGCTAGATCAGGTAAAGAGCCAACTCGCCATCAATAAAAACCTTAATAACCGAACGACAGAGGTAAAAAACGACCCGCCGAAGATCTACTATAGTTCTATCCCGGCAGCGTTTATAACAGTGGATGGCAATCCGGTTTTAAGTAAGGGCGACAAAGGCAACTGGCACAAGGTAATCAATTGCCCCGCGTTTATGGGCTTTAACTCTCAAACTAAGGTGTACGAGCTTTACCTGTTTGGGAAGTGGTTTAGTAGTAAAGACCTGGATGGTCCTTGGCTTATGGACAATAAACCCGACAAGAAACTCAGAAAGTTATTGCATCTTGTGCAACGACATGATACTACCTTACAAGAATTCAACCCTCCGTCCCAGGAGATAGGGCAGTTGCTGGCAGACGGAAAATCTCCAAGCATTATTGTTTCTACAAAGCCCGCAGAGCTACTCATCACAGATGGAGAACCGGAATACGAGCCTATTCCGAACACGGAGTTACTATATGTAAAAAATACCCGCAGCGATATATTTAAATACGTTGGCGATGGTAAAACCTACGCCCTACTATCCGGTAGGTGGTTTAGCACAACAGACATTACCAACAACGGGGCATGGTCGTTTGTTCCGCCAGACCAGCTTCCTGCCGACTTTAAAAAAATTCCTGAAGGGCATGCCAAAGCCAGCGTGCTGGCCTCTGTGCCTGGTACGCTACAGGCGCAGGAAGCATTAATAAGCTCCCAAATACCCCAGACCTCTACTGTAGACCGCGGCGAAACGCTGGAAGTGCATTACGACGGCGAACCCAACTTTCAGCCAATAGAAAACACGGGTATGACGTATGCGGTAAACACCGAAATACCGGTAATATATGCCGAAGGCGGTTACTATGCCCTTAGCCAGGGCGTGTGGTTTTCTTCTGCGTCTCCTATGGGCCCCTGGATGGTAGCCACCTCTATTCCGCCTGTTATTTATAGCATTCCGCCAAGCAGCCCTATTTACTATGCTACCTTTGTGCAGATATATGGCTACAATCAAAATAGCGTTAACATGGGTTATATGCCAGGTTACTATGGCTGCTATGCCAATCCGTATGGCACGGTGGTGTATGGCACCGGTTGGAACTATCAGCCCTGGATAGGCAACTACTGGTATGGCAGGCCTTATACTTACGGGCTGGGCGCTTGTTTTAATTGGACTCCCTGGGCAGGCTGGAGCATGGGCTTTGGTTACGGGTCGCTGTACTATCCCGTTTTCAGGCCATGGTGGGGGCCAATGGCGTACCGCCCCGGCAGATTTTATGGCTACAACAGGCCTGTAAATATTTATAACTTTGGCAGGGGAGGCCCAGGGGGATTTAACCGCGGCGCCTGGAGCAGTGCGCATGGCAGCCCTTACTACCATGCGGGGCCTGATAACCATGTGTATCGTTCTAATGGTAACGGAAACTGGCAAGTGCACAACAACGGAAGCGGCTGGCAAAACCATACTCCAACCCCTCAGCAGCACGCCCAGTTTCAGACCCATCAGCAGAACGTGCAGCGCTTTAACACACAACAGAATTTCCATAATGTTAATACTGGTTCTACAGGCTTCCATCCTGCCGTATATTCCAGGCCAGCCGGTGGCGGCGGGGGCGGTAGCTTTGGAGGAGGAGGGTTTCATGGCGGCGGATTCGGAGGCGGCGGAGGTTTTGGAGGAGGAGGCGGATTTCACGGAGGCGGCTTTAGTGGCGGCGGCGGAGGTGGTTTCCACGGCGGTGGAGGCGGCCGTCGTTAACAGAGGTAAAATAGTATATGATAGTAAGCGCTGGCCTTTGGCTTGCGCTTATTTAATTTTAAAATGCCTAAACCAATAAGTCATTATAAGAAAAATGGAAACTATAAAAGAACTTAGGCTTGCAGTATTAATAGACGCTGATAATGTTTCTTCCACCACTATTAAAGGTATTATGGAAGAAATAGCAAAGTACGGAACACCCACCTTTAAGAGAATATATGGCGACTGGACTAAACCAAACTTATCGGGCTGGAAGACGGTATTATTAGAAAACGCCATCACGCCCATTCAGCAATACAGTTATACTACCGGTAAAAACTCTACGGACTCGGCAATGATCATTGACGCTATGGATATACTCTATTCAGGCCAGGTGGAAGGCTTTTGCATTATATCCAGCGATAGCGATTTTACAAGGCTGGCAATCCGGCTACGGGAGGCAGGTATGAAGGTTTTTGGATTTGGCGAAAAGAAAACGCCTACTCCGTTTATTTCCGCATGCGATAAATTTATATATATAGAAATCCTTTCTACTACTAAAAAAGTCCAACCAAAGGCTACCAGTGTAACTAAAAAAGAGAAAAATAAACCTGTAGTACCCGCTAAAGAGCCGCTGGGTAAAATAGACAAAGAGATTATAAAGCTAATAGCGGATAGCGTGGACGACCTGGCGGACGACAGTGGATGGGCGTTTCTGGGGCAATTGGGAAACCTTATATTAAAAAAGCAACCAAATTTTGACCCCAGGAATTATGGCTTTACCAAGCTGGTGCGTCTTATAAAGAGCATTAACCAATTTGAGGTACAAGAGAGAGACACCGGTAAGGGTAATATTAAACAGGTGTATGTAAAGGCCAAATAGCTTTCCAGGCTATGCATAAATTATTTACTTCCTCATCCACTCAAAAGACTGCGACCAGTCGTAAAACTCATCTATACTAAGTTTGTTGGCTTTTAGCCATTTTTCAATCTCTTTATCTCCCGAAGATTCATAAACAATGTAAGTAAATGGCTGTAGTAAATTTCTGTTGTATAGGTCTATAAAATAAGGTATGTAATAGTCCCAGTAAAAGCCTTTGTTTTCATTTTGGGCATGCTTAAGGAGTTCGCAAACTAAGCTGAACTTATATGTGAATAGCTCTGTCTCAAGCCTTTTTTTTGTTTCATCTTTATAATTTAAAGCTACAATTAAAGATATTACTAGTTCAGAACTAATAAAGCTGGAATCGTTAGGATCGTAATAGATTGTAAACTTGTGTTTGCCTGTTTTCTCAACCTCTCCTTTCATTATTATCTTAACGCCCTCCAGAGCGTCTTTGGCTCGTTGCCCCGTGGGTTCATCAATAAGAAATCTGGAGAAAGCAAACAAAGCAGGGATGTTTTTGCCCTGCAAAATTAATAACCTTCCCAAAGCATAATGCGAACTGGCGTGCGAAGGGTTTAGCTTTATTGATTTTTTAAGGCAGGCAATCGCATTGTCCTGGTCTGCCATTTGCCAAAAAGTAATGCCTTTGCCATAATAGAGCAGGTTATCGTCCGGAAACTGCTTTAAACCCTGGTTATAAATGGTTAATGCGTCTAATAGTTTGTGTTTTTCTTCCAATGCATTACCATAAATTAAATAAATATTGTTTAGGGTTTTTGCATCAGGATGTTTTTCTATGGCCAATTTACAGTATTCAATGGCTTCGTCATGTTTACCCAGCAGAGTTAGGGCAAGGGCTTTTTCCCTTAGCGCAAAAAAGTTATACTTGTCCAGTCCCAACGCCTTATCGTACAAGGCAAGGGCCTTATACAATTCTCCCTTAAACGTGAGCTCCATACCTTCGGCCACTAATTTTTCTGCCGCTTGCTCTTGTTGGGCAACTAGTAAGCGTAATGAAAATAGAAAAACAAACAGCAAAATAGTTTGTTTCATAAGGGTTGATGTAGAACTAAAAAAATATTAATTAAAGTTAAAACTGGCAAATTAAAAATAGTGGATTTAATTCTTTTTATCAAACGGGCGCTCTAATTCTTAACCTAAACTATCTTTGTAATAACACTAACAAAACTTTTTTATATTTTTAACAACTAAACAAATCGCTATGGAAGCCTTTCACGAGGACAAAGTTTTTGAAAAAGTAATATATGCCGGAAAAGAAGTAAAGAACAGGGAGTTTGACCGCTGCACGTTTAAGCAGTGCGATTTATCTAATAGTAACTTCTCTAACAGCCGCTTTTCTGAGTGCACGTTTATAGATTGCAATTTATCGTTGGTAAAGTTAAGCGGCGCTTCTTTGCAAAATATAACGTTTAACGGCTGCAAGCTGGTGGGCATTACCTTTAGCGACTGCAAAGATTTTTTGTTTAGCGTAGGGTTTAACAATTGCATACTTGACCTATCCTCTTTTATGGCCAAGACCATGACAAAAACCCGCTTTGTGAATACCTCCCTTAAAGAAGTAAATTTTGTACGAACCGACCTTAGCAAAGCGCTGTTCGAAAATACCGACCTGCAAGGGGCTGCGTTTAACCAAACGCAACTTAAAGAAGCCAATTTACTATCGGCTTTTAACTTTTACATAGACCCGGAGATTAACGATATTCGTAAAGCAAAGTTCTCTACCCAGGGGGCGCTGAATTTATTGGCGAAATACGATTTGAAGATTGAGTAACTAGTAGTAAATTACTTTTTTGTTATTTTATACCAATCCGTTTTTCCCCAAATAGAATCAAAAGTCTCAATGTATCTTAGTCCTGCCTTTTCTAATACGTTCTTAGAGTTTTTATTTTCTGATAAAGCTGTTCCGTAGATATGCTCTAATCCCATAGTAGTAAACCCATAGTCGCGCGAAGCCTTAGCTGCCTCGGTAGCGTAACCCTTGCCCCAATATCTTTTTATAAATCTATAACCCAAATCGTAATAGTTACTGTGGTTATTTATAGATTCAGTAATCAGTTTTAAGCCCGCCCAGCCAATAAAACTATTACTTTCCTTTTCTAATACAGCCCAACGGCCGATACCATTAGTTATATATTGTTCCCTTATAAACTCAATAGATTCTCTTGCCTGTTCAATAGTAGTAATAGGCTTGTTTCCCAAATACCGGTGTACTTCCGGGTCGCGGTCAAGCTCAAACATTCCTTGTTCGTCTACTGGTAGAATGTCCCTTAAAATTAGCCGCTCTGTTTCTATGTAAAATTTCACAGTAGTTCACTCAACTTTAAATAAGATGAAATTTAAGGCAAAGTTACCTTCTTTAACCTTTTGACCTTAACCTTTAAACTTAATTAAAACGCATGCGCCAGGTTAAAGAAGAACTGCGCATCCTCCTGCGAGTAAGCATAGTCGAACCTTAGGATGGTATTCACGTTCCAGGCTATGCGTAGCCCCAGCCCCTCGTTGTAGCGGTAGTTGCTAAATTTGTTAAAGTCAGAGAAGCCGTTCCACACCCCGCCTATGTCGAAAAACGGCACGGCGCTAAGCGCAAAATGTTGTTTAAATAAGTCGAACTGGGTAAAACGGTAGCGCAGCTCCAGGTTGGCAAAGTTCATCAGCCTGCCCAAAAAGCGGCTTTGCTTGTAACCGCGCAAGGTAGTTGGCCCGCCCAAACCCTCTATACTACCTTCGGAACTCCACTGATCCTGGTACTCGAAAAACGGAGCATTGCCTGCCGTATAACCCATGCCGTATCGGCCTGCGAAGATCAATTTCTTAAATACATTGGGCAGCACTCTTTGGTATACCTTTACCTGCCCAAATGTTTTATTAAAGTTAAACTTAGAGCCTAAGGCTTGCAACGATAGCTCGTTGGTAACCTCCGCAAAAATACCCTTGCTGGGGTCAGGCTCCAGGTCGCGGGTGTCCCACACGGCGCCAACCTGTACAATGTCTATAAAGTTTTTGCCAAGCCCTACCAGCTTACCGGCGTTGTAATCCTGGGTAATGCGAGTAGCGCGCTCTATTGCCCCTTTGTATTTTGTAGAGCCGTCGTAGGCGCTTATGTTTACCTGCGCCGCCTCAAAACCCACCAACAGGCGCATTTTACTATCAAAGTAAACGTGCTCGGCGCTTATGTTTAGTATGGCCTCCTGTTTGGTATAGCCGTTGTAGTAGTGGCTTGTGGAGTCGTTTTGTACAGTACTTAAATTGTTTTCATAAGCCTTGTAGCGGGAGTTAGTAACCTGGGCGGCATTATGGTCGTTGTTGGGGTAATAACTAAGTTTATCGAGGCTGTTCTCGTTTATGCCAAAGTACAGCAAATTGGGGTTTATCTCGTAAGCCGCTTCCCCTCGCAGCCTCCATTTAGTATTTAATACATAAGGGATATCTACAGCAACGGCGGCTTCGCGCTGGTTTTTGGTAGTGTTAAACAATACCGCGGTAATTTCTGCCCTATAAGGGGTATATTTAAAAAAGGGGTCTGTTTTTTTGCCGTTAAAGTACAGCGCGCCTTCTGCGCCGTAGCCAAAACCGTTTATGGGGTCAGAGCTAAGTTCGGGCACTCCCGTTACATACATGCCTTCCTTCTTTTCAGCCAGGTCTTCGTCCGATAGTTGCTTCTCATCCGCGATGGCAAAAGGCAGCTTTCCTTCGGTATTTACAGGCACAGGGGTTGGTTGTGCAAAAGCCGCTGCAAGGGCCGCAAAAAATAAGACTAGGGTAAATTTAATTTTCATTTTCTAAAAAATTTAATAGCGCAAAAATAATCTATAAAGCTTTCTTCTATGTTAAGGAATTGTTAATTATTCCTGACTTTGCCACTGCAAGCTTAAACGGCGATTTTGGAAGATTTCTGGAAGGGTATAATTGGTTTAAAAACCGGCAGTGAGTATTTGTGGTAGAATATCGTTGATTTATGAATACAAAAGATATATGGTGGTATTTACTAAAGGTTACTTTGATATGTTTTTTTGGTTGAATTTCAATATATTTAAAATGTGAATTTTCTATATTTACATAGATTATTTGTAACATTTTTAATGGAATTTTTTAAATGAATTTATCTGGTTTAAGAGTTATTGATTTCACGAAGCCTTCTTACTACAAAGAGATTTGCGGGAATAAAATTGCATTTTATGAAGCAGGGAAAGGAGAAAAAACCATTGTCTTTATACATGGTAATTCCATGAGCGCTGAATATTATAAATTTCAGTTTGAGAGTGAGCTGGCCGAGCAATATAGATTAGTGTCTTTTGATTTCCCTGGTAATGGCAATTCCCCAAAAGCGTGTGTTCCAGAGAATGGTTATGGTTTTAAAGCTACTTCCAATATACTATTAGAAGTAGCGAAATATATTGGAGTAAGTTACTTGGTAGCCCATTCTCTGGGGTCTAATGTGGCATTGTTTGCTGCAGCCAAGGACAGCTCTGCCTTTAAAGGGTTGTTTCTTTCGGGGGCATTAATAATTGATGATATTCAGACTGAACTAGCAAATGCTACACATCCTAATCCTGCTGTAGTTCTGTTTTTTAAAGGCGAGCATACTGAAGAAGAGAGACGACAAATTTTTGAAGCAAATGTTTATAGGCCAACAGATCAATTATATTCTCTTTTCCGAGCGCTAACTATAAATTCAGCTTCTGAAATAAGAGAGTATGTGAGCAGAGATATAGCCAATACACAATTTTACTTAGGGCACAAAAAATTTATTAAAGATTTTAATAAGCCTGTAGCCATAGTAGAAGGAGAATATGATTCGATGGTAAATTTTGATAACCTTAGTAAAATAACTACACCTGCTTTATGGCGTAAATCACCTTTTCAGGTAACAGATTGCGGACATTGTTTGCATATTGAAAAACCTAATGAAGTAAATAAACTGATAAAAGCTTTTGTAGAAGAGAACAGCTTACCAAATAATCCTGTTTAAGATTCTTTAATTCCCTTACCGCTTAAAAAGTGGCGCTACAAGGCGATTATAATAGAGAAGATAAGGGTAGCGCCCAATTCGAGAATGCAAGAGTTTTTAACAACATAGTTTTATTCTTTCTGCCTATCACTTAATAAATTTTAAACATATCCATTGGCAATGGCGTAGTTTATAAGCGCCGTAGTATTAATGACGCCGGACTTTTGCAGCATATTTTTCCTGTGGTTATTTACAGTATGTTCGCTAAGGCAAAGCTTTTCGGCTATAGTTATGCTGCTTAATCCCTGGTGTAATAGCTTTAGTACCTCGCACTCTCTTTTTGAAAAAATATTTTGCCCGAAATCACTTTTAATTTCTAAAGTGGTGAAGTTCCCCTCCTCGCGTTTCTCGATGGTCAAAATTATTCTGTCGTACTTTTTTAAAGGCGAAACATTACTACCTATACCAAAATTGATGGTAGGCTTGCCTTCAGCATCAGGTTCAAGGTAAGTTGAGTATTGCCAGAAATACTCATATTCCCCGTCCTTTCTTTTAAGCCGGTAATTAAATGAAAACTTGTAATCCTGGTATGTTTCCGGAGGAACGCTTTTTAAAAATGAGATTATAGAAGGAAGTATTTCCATTACTAATACCTGCTTATCGTCAGGATGAATAAGAGTGAGTGCGAATTCGACCCCTCCTTTTTTAAAATCCTCACTGCCGTAGCCAACAATATTTTTTACACTTTCACTATAAAACAAATAATTCATAGTACGGTAGTCTATTACAAAAATAATGGTAGGCGCAAGCTTTAAAAGATAATCCAGCGAGGGATGAAGCTGCATAAGCGAAGTATAGTCTTTTCCTTTATCATTGCTTATTGCATAAAATACTTTTCTAAACTCCAGCAAGTAATCTTTTTCCTTATTCTTCATTTCAGTTATAGAATTCCATTGGTAACAGAATAACTGATAAGCCCCGCTGTATTGGCGGCCCCGGACTTTTGCAGCATATTCTTCCTGTGGTTATTTACAGTATGCTCGCTAAGGCAAAGCTTTTCCGCTATGGTTACGCTGCTTAATCCCTGGTGTAACAGTTTCAGTACCTCGCATTCTCTTTTTGTGAAAATAGTATCTGGGTTTGTAGTAATGGTATCTATACTAATAGTTTTGTAGCCGACTGTTTCCTTTTTCTCTATAGTAAGCCTAAGCTTATTATCATTAGAAGCAGGCAAATTACTGCCCATGCCAAAATTGTACCGGAGATTACCCGCTTTATCAGGAAGATAGGTGGAGTATTGAATAAAATTTTGATAAGTTCCGTCCTTTCTTTTGTATCGGAAGTTAAAAGCGAACTTATAGTCCTTGTAAATAGCAGGGGGGATCTTTTTTAAGAAGTCTTTTATATAAGGGTAAATTTGCGATACCAAAATGTTCATGTCGTCTGGATGGATATTAGACACTGTAAATTCTAGCCCTCCTTTTACATAATCTTCCGCAAAGCGGCCTGTAAAATTAGTTGCATTTTCATTAAAATATAAGTACTGCATCGTATTATAATCAATGATAAACACCAGAGAAGGGGCAAGGCTTAGGTTTAGGAAATTATCCAACGAGGGGGTAAGTTCCATAATAGAAGAATGAGTATCGTCACCATTATTGCTTATACAGTCAAATACTTTTCTAAACTCCAGCCAATAATCTTTCTCCGTAGTAATTTTCATTCATTTTTAACATAGCTGTTTTTATTACCCACTTAAATGTAAGTAAATAATTGTAAATAAGAATACTAATGAATTACAATAAAGTATATTTTTTCAAGAATTAGTGTTGCAAATTAAGGAATAGTAGCTGTGTTTCTATAAAATATGACGAAAAGTAGTCATTTTTTTAACCAGTGGTAATAGAGAGCTTTACGGAACAATTATTAATTCATTTTTCTATGAAAAAACTACTACAATCACCCCTCTTTTTTCTTTTATTTAATTACTTTTTTGTACTAACTGCAAGCGCGCAAACATATTATATATCCACTATAGCTGGGAACGGCACGGCAGGTTATTCCGGGGATGGGGGAGTGGCAACTTCCGCAGAATTAAGTGGCCCTTTCGAAGTAGCCGTAGACGCTTCCGGCAATGTATACATTGTGGATTCTTATAACAATTGTATCCGTAAGGTAACGACCGGTACGGGCATAATATCTACCATAGCAGGAAACGGTACGGCTGGCTATGCAGGCGACGGGGGAGCGGCAACTTCGGCAGAGTTAAATAATCCTACCGGAGTAGCCGTAGACGCTCTAGGGAATGTATATATTGCAGACTTTAACAATAACCGTATCCGTATGGTAGCGGCCGGTACGGGTATAATAACCACTATAGCCGGGAACGGCACAGCGGGTTATTCCGGGGACGAGGGAGCGGCAACTTCGGCAGAGTTAAATTTAAATCCCCCTGGCGAAGTAGCTATAGACGCTTCCGGCAATGTTTACATTGCGGACGCTGGGAACAGCCGTATCCGTAAGGTAAGCGCTAGTACAGGCATTATTAGCACCATCGCTGGAAACGGCACAGTGGGTTATTCCGGGGATGGCGGAGCGGCAACCTCGGCAGAGTTAACTTATCCTGATGGAGTAGCCATAGACGCTTCCGGAAATGTTTACATTGCGGACGTAGAAAATAACGTTATTCGCAAGGTAACAGCGGGTACGGGCATAATATCCACCATAGCCGGGAATAGCACATCGGGTTATTCCGGCGACGGGGGAGCGGCAAGCTTGGCAGAGTTAAATAATCCCGTTGGAGTAGCTGTAGACGCTTCGGGCAATGTTTACATTGGGGACTATGAGAACAACGTTATCCGTAAGGTAGCGGTAGGAACGGGTATAATATCCACCATCGCTGGGAACGGCACAGCGGGATATTCCGGGGACGGGGGAACGGCAACCGCGGCAGAGTTAAATTCCCCTGCCGGAGTAGCCATAGACGCTTCGGGCAATGTATATATTGCGGATCAGTTTAGTAATCGGATACGTAAACTAAGTCCTGCAATTACTTGGATAGGTTCAACCAGTACCGACTGGAACACTACAAGCAATTGGAGTACGGGCAGCGTGCCATCTTCAACTGATATTGTGACTATTCCATCGGGCGCTTACCCGGTGGTTACAAGTACGGCAAGCATAGGGGGGCTTACCATAGCAAGCGGAGCCACCTTAACTGTAAACGGAACATTTGCGGTAAGAGGCGACCTAATCAACAACGGCAGTATAACAGGCAGCGGCAACCTAATCTTTAACGGAAGCAGTGTCCAAACCATCTCCGGTGGCGATATATCTACTAATACCATTGGAATTAACAACTCGGTTTCAGTAACTAGTTCTACAATAGTCTCAGGATACATCTATCTTTATAGTACGCTTACAACCAATAACAATCTAACCATAGACCTGGACAATGGTGGAATAGCCAATAGCGGAAGCGGAGTTATTTCGGGTATTGTAAACGTCACAAAAACGTTTGGCGGTTCTTACCATCTTGTTTCTGCTCCATTACAGAATATGCCTGCCGCAGACTTTGCAGGCACATTAAATTCATCCCCGTATTTTTACGATTATAATGAAACAGTGCATACTTCTACCCTTGCCGACGGCTACTACGATGGCTGGGAGGCGCCAGGCTCAGGCGCCCTGCAGCAGGCAGTAGGCTATCTTACTGATAATCATCCGTCTTTACAGTCTTCCGGTAATTATGTGTCTAATTATACTCCAACAGTAACCTTTAGCTATACGTCAACCAGCCCAACGCCGGACGCTCTGCACGACGGTTGGAACTTGTTGGGCAATCCTTACCCTTCCTTTTTGGACTGGGATGAGTTAGCAAACACGCTTGTAAACACAGCCATATACTATTACGACGCCTCCCAAAGCCAATATATCTCCTATAACGCAGGCGTACCAGCCAATGGCGGTATCATCCCCTCTACGCAGGGAATATGGGTGCAGACTACAGCAACTGGACAGACGGTTACTTTTAGTAATTCTGCCAGAACAACTACTAATAACCCACCTGCTAGCGTTCACAGAACTGCCGCGCAAACAAACATTCTGCAACTTTCTGTAAGCAGTGGAAGCCATAGCGATAATACGTACTTCCGTTTTGATAGCAGCGCCACCTCTGATTTTGATGGCAAATTAGACGCCCGCAAATGGTTCAACAGCGATTCTACCCCAACTTTATACTCTCAGGTAGGATCAACTCAGTATTCCATCAACTCTTTGCCCTACCCGGCTATCGGCACAATAGTGCCATTAAAGTTTGTTCCTGCATTTTACGGGCAATATACCTTTAACGCCGCTAACATAAGCAGTCTTAACCCATCTGTAGATGTAAGCCTGCAAGACCTTCTGTTGGGAACTACTCAGGATTTGACCACAAGCCCAACCTATACCTTTACGGCAAGCCCCGCAGATACTACCCAAAGGTTCAACCTGGTGTTTAGGCAGTCGGCGATAACCGCTGTTCAAAATGCGGCTACTACTCCGGTAGTTACTGTTTATCCTAACCCAACTACTAACAACCTAACCATTAATACTCCCGAAGGAGGGCAGGCGGTTGTTTACAACGCATTGGGCGAAGCAATAGCCACCCAAACGGTGCAGGCTGGTACTACTACTATTTCGCTGGGCAACGCCCCCACAGGAGTTTATACGGTTATAGTAACCGGGCAAACAAATGCATACGCGCCTGTGAAGGTGATTAAGAATTAAGCCTTAAATTCCCTCTTCGTGCAATGCTTGTGGGATGTGAAGGGGTCAGGGTGATGAATTTTATTGAAACTCTGATGATAGAATATACCGAATAAAGTTTTACTTATAAAAGAAATTAGCGATGAAAAACAATTATAAAGTAGTAGTTACAGTACTATTATTATTTACAGCGGCAGGCGCATTTTCACAGCCTGGATTTCCGGGGCCGTCAACAGCTACTCCCCTGGACGGAGGAATAACAATAGCCCTGCTGGCAGCCTTAGGAATAGGGATAAGGAAAGTATATGGAAAATACAGGAATAAATAATAAAGACGTTGCAGGCTTTATAAGATCAAAAGTATTCAGAGATAGTGGTTACTTCTTTGCCATCGGCTATGCCTTTAGGGTATTGTTTTTTTACTTTTTACTTTCTTATGCAACCGACGCGTATATAGCCTTGGTTGATCCTGATGGTAAATACAATTTCTCTGATACGCTTGGTAAAGTAAACTTTGTGACTCTGTTAAGAAGTTCTATTCTATACCCTGCAGAATGGCTTCTTAAACTATTCGGGTATCCCACGTTTATTACTACATTCAACGTCGGTATTATGGGTTCAGGCGGGGTTAAGATGGTTTATAGCTGCATAGGCATAAAAGCCCTTATAGCGCTTACTGTAGTTGTGGCTTGCTTTCCGGCAAAGGCAAAAAGTAAGTTGTTATTTCTGTTGATGGCATTGCCCGTTATGCACCTGTTAAATATCATTAGAGTTACTATACTTGCCGTGCTTAACAAATTTTCTTATACTCTTTCCCTGGAACATCATGAGGTATATAATACTATTATATACGCTTATATAGCGGCTTCATTTTATATATTTACAGAATATTTCTCAGAGAGAAAAATGAAGCCACAGGTTGCGCTAGACTAAGCACTTTATAACCTTTTAACTTTAACCTTTAAGCTTATGTGCTACCTTTATTTTTTTGTGGCAAAACCGCAAC
>Ga0206840_1110_pt1 | contig 15196 bp, 14 predicted proteins | sample Alteio_BWOrgCont_24_FD_152633 | JGI IMG/M metagenome (GOLD analysis project Ga0206840, IMG submission 152633) | Enriched cells from forest soil in Barre Woods Harvard Forest LTER site, Petersham, Massachusetts, United States -... | ecosystem: Environmental > Terrestrial > Soil > Temperate forest >... | reverse complement strand
ATTTTATACGATACAGGGAGAAGGATTTAATGCGCAGGAGTTGTTGAGCGGCCAGGACTACTACGCCTACGAGGTAACACCCCACAAATTTTACCGGATTGTTGATAAAACCAAATTCAATCTTTTCCTGAAGAAAACCCAGTCGACATTTGCTATGGCGAAGGCTATGCTGATCGACATGCCTTATAAAGTTGTACTCAATTTTGCCAGGCCGGTAAAAAAGGTAAATAACCCTAAGGCGATATTATCTGCTGATAGAAAACATGTTATCTTGCAAACCAATATGGATGAGATCATCAAAAATCCATCGGTAATGAATTTGAAGATAGACTTTTAATAAATATGAAGTGGTATGAAATACCCGGTATAAAACTTACCGGGCAGCCATTTATAAAAAGGGTAAAGGCCGGCGGTAAAACCATTTGCCTTGTCGGTTATAATAACGAAATATTTGCACTCTCAGCAAAATGCCCGCACGCCGGCGGCGATCTTACACAGGGCTGGTGTAAAGAAGGAAAACTAATATGCCCCTTGCACCGTTATTCATTTGATTTAAGAACAGGAAAAGGCAGCGAAGGACAAAACGATTATATTGATAGCTATCCTGTTGAGATTAAGGATGATTCTGTCTATATTGGCATTAATTCATTTTGGGAAAATTTCAAACAAGCATTTAAATGATGGAAACCATTGAAATTGATGACCTGACCAGGGACTTTTATAAGGCGGTTAGTTTCCGGAATGAAAAGGCTCCGGACAAGGACAACGTAATGATACTATTTTATGGTGACGGTATAATTATCAATAACAGCTTTATGCGCCCTATTGGTTTTTCGGCGGAATCGTTTGTTACGAGTCTTGAATCTGAAATTGCAGAAGGTACGATGAGTCAATATATTATTCATGAACTGAATAGCAAAACGCAGGTTTTTGGCAAGTTGGCCCACCGTATAAGCGTTTATGAATATAATTTAGGCGAAGAAACATCAGGCCGTTTACCTCGCGGCGTGAATTATATCCAATTTGCACAAGTCGAAGATAACTGGCGCATTGTTTCTATGGCCTGGTGCGATGAAAATGAGGATAATATGATCCCGCCAGAGTATATGCGGTAATTAGGAATAGACCTCTTTATTAGCTGAAGCTAATGTATTCTTCAGCAATCCCACTATAGTCATCAAACCAACACCGCCAGGTACCGGCGTTATCCATGAGGATTTTGGCGCTACATTTTCAAAATCAACATCGCCGTACAGTTTATAGCCTGATTTGGTTAGGATTGACACCTCGCGGTTCATACCAACATCTATCACCACAACACCATCCTTAACCATATCTGCGGTAATAAAATTCTTTTTGCCAATGGCGACGATCAATATATCCGCCTGTAAAGTAAAGTTTCTGATATCAGGTGTCCGGCTATGGCAAATAGTTACGGTGCAATTGCCGGGGTAGGTATTGCGCGCCATAAGAATACTCATTGGCGAACCGACAATATTACTGCGGCCAACCACCACACAATGTTTGCCGGCGGTATCAATATTGTATTCCTTCAGCATCAGCGTGATACCATAAGGTGTTGCAGGGATAAAAGAAGGTAAATTGCGCTGCATCCGACCCAGATTGATAGGGTGGAAGCCATCCACATCCTTGCGGTAGTCTATCTTTTCGGTTACTTTTTCCGGGTCGATATGTTTGGGCAGAGGAAGCTGAACGATGATACCGTCGATGTCCGCGTCGGCATTCAGTTCGGCTACTTTGGCTAATAACTCTTCTTCGCTTACCGTATCTTCATAACGGACCAGCGTAGACTTAAAACCAACCTTTTCACAATTCTTCATCTTGCTGGCCACGTAGGTTTCGCTGCCGCCATCATGGCCAACCAATACAGCCACCAAATGTGGTTTACGGCCGGTGCGTTCTAATATTTTAGCTGCTTCTTCAGCAATTTCAAGCTTAAGCTTTTCTGATACGTATTTTCCGTCGAGTAACTGCATGTTTATAAGAGTCAAGAACTAAGAGTCGAGAGTCAAGATTTTCCTGGTTCCTGGCTCTTAACTCCTGGTTCTAATAATTAATCTAATTTCAGCACCGCCATAAACGCCGATTGCGGTATTTCAACATTACCTACCTGGCGCATGCGTTTTTTGCCTTTTTTCTGCTTTTCGAGCAGTTTTCGCTTACGAGAGATATCACCGCCATAACATTTAGCAGTAACGTCTTTGCGTAAAGCTTTCACTGTCTCTCTCGCAATAATTTTAGCGCCGATGGATGCTTGTATAATAATTTCAAATTGTTGACGAGGTAATAGCTCCTTTAACTTTTCGCAAATCTTTTTGCCAAAATCATAGGCATTGCCGCGATATATGAGAGATGATAGAGCATCAACAGGTTCAGCATTTAAGCGAATATCCAAGCGCACCAAATCCGATTGCCGGTAACCGATCTGGTGATAATCAAAGGAGGCATAGCCCTTGGAAATCGTTTTCAGTTTATCATAAAAATCAAAAACGATCTCACCCATTGGCATCTCGAATATCAGTTCAACACGATCAGATGTCAGGTAAGATTGATTTTTTATAAAGCCACGTTTTTGAATACAAAGCGACATCACCGGGCCTACAAATTCTGATTTAGTAATGATCGTCGCTTTGATATAAGGTTCCTCAACAAAATCAATTTTGCTGGGATCGGGGAGGTCTGACGGGTTATTCACCTGTAATTCCTCACCTCTCGTGGTAAACGCTTTGTACGATACGTTGGGCACGGTAGTGATCACCGTCATATCAAATTCGCGCTCCAGGCGCTCCTGGATGATCTCCATATGCAGCATACCCAAAAAGCCGCAACGGAACCCAAAACCTAATGCCGCGGATGATTCAGGTTCAAAAACTAATGAGGCATCGTTCAATTGCAGCTTAGCCATTGATTCGCGCAGTTCCTCGTAATCCTCGGTGTCAACCGGGTAAATGCCGGCAAATACCATCGGTTTTACTTCCTCAAAGCCCTGTATACCTTCGGCGCATGGGCGATCAACGCGGGTTATGGTATCCCCGACTTTAACTTCGCGGGCTTCTTTTATACCGGATATAATATAACCCACATCGCCGGTTTTGATCACATCACGCGGTGATTGTTTTAATTTTAAGGTGCCTACCTCATCGGCATTGTATTGCTTTTCAGTGGCGAAGAATTTTACTTTATCACCTTTCCTGATCTCACCGTTAACCACTTTAAAGTAGGCCACAATGCCCCTGAATGAATTGAAAACAGAGTCAAATATCAAGGCCTGTAAAGGCGCTTCCGGATCACCGACAGGAGGGGGGACCCGCTCCACAATGGCGTGCAAGATATCATGCACACCCATACCGGTTTTACCGGATGCAGCTAAAATATCCTCACGTTTACAACCTATCAGTTCAACTATTTGGTCTTTTACCTCCTCAGGCATAGCGCCTGGAAGGTCCATTTTATTTAATACCGGGATGATCTCCAGGTCGTTTTCTAACGCTAAATATAAATTGGATATCGTTTGTGCCTGTATGCCTTGCGCTGCATCTACTATCAGCAACGCGCCCTCACAGGCAGCTATAGAACGGGAAACCTCGTATGAAAAATCCACGTGTCCGGGAGTATCGATCAGGTTGAGGATATATTTCTGCCCGTCCAGTTCATAATCCATCTGTATCGCATGGCTCTTGATGGTAATACCGCGCTCACGTTCCAGGTCCATATCATCAAGTAGCTGGTTTTGTGCATCACGTTGTGAAATGGTGTTGGTATATTCAAGCAGGCGGTCGGCAAGGGTACTTTTGCCATGGTCGATATGCGCTATAATACAAAAATTACGAATGTGCTCCATTGAAGCGCAAAAGTAGCGTTTTAGGGCGAGATTTGCTACTTAATCGACAAGCAAAATGGGGTTAACATAGTTAACACAATTTCGGCGGTTTTTGATTTAAATTATTGATTATCAATATATTATATAAAAAATGTCAAAAAAGCGTTAACCATGAAATAAGAGTTTTTGCAAATTATATCCAATGCCGGTTCAAAACTTCTCAGCATAATTAATAATAAACTTCCCCACCTGCTCCTGTTCAGCAATAGTCAACATTTCACCATCATATATCCAATAACCTTGCTCATCAAACAATATTCTGCCCAAATAATCCGGTTTCTCATCGAAAGCAGTATATAAATTGTAACATGTCACTTTTGTATTATTTTCAATATCCGGCACTATCCGTACGATCTCATCCGGGCCGTTTTGGCGCTTTACCCAGGCTTTAGCTTCCCTGGTTAGCTCGATATTTCTTATTATCATATTATCAATACGTTGTCTTAACATCCTTATAATCCAAATCCGTTAAATCTTTAACCGACCCAAAGCCGATCACATCATTGATAACTTTACTATCGGTCATTTCAATGGCGCGTATCAGTTTATCCGAACCAAACCTGTCTTTTATTTCATGCATAGTTTTCAGCGCTGTTTCCTTGCGGTCCATATCATCAAACAAGCTGTAAAGCATATTACCATTGTTCACAAAATTGGTGACGGCTACCCGCATATGCGTAATGCCGGTGTTAAATACCGGGGCTGCTCCGCTTAGGTTTTCAAATTTTCCTACCCGCAGACGTATCATCCGCATCAGGCTTATGGCATCCTGTACAGGGATGGTAATACTGAAGCCATCATCCCAACGACTGCCATCTTCGTAACGCGCCGTGAAACTGATAGCTTTGCAATAGAACTTGTGTTTTACCATCCGCTTTTCGAGCGTAAGGCAAAGGGTCATAAATAACTGGTCGATATAGTTCATGCTTTTGCGCTTCTCGGCCGATATTTGCCGCATGGCCTGCATCCCGCGATAATCATGAGCCACAATATTTGTCTCGATAAAATTTAGCCTGTAATGCCAGAAGATACCTTCGATACCTTTGAAAATGGCTTTTAATTTATGCGGACCCGCATAGCGCATTTCGAGCGGGGTTTTGATGCCGCCGCGCTCCAGCCGGTAACACATATTTGAACCTATACCGGGCAGGTCGCCAAGTCTTAACTCTGTCAAAACTTCGTCGATATTTTCTTTTGTGATCAGCATCAGTCCGCCACGCTTTTTCCCGATCACGGACCCCAGCTTGGCTAAAAAAGCATTCGGAGCGATGCCTATAGAACATTCGAGCCAATCGCCGACTTCATGTAAAATATCGTACTTGATCTGTTTTGCCAGGCTTACGGGATCTTTATGTACATACTGGTAATTGCCGAGGTTGATGATGGCTTCATCAATACTCTTGGGTACCACATCCTGGCAATATCTACGCAGTACGCCGATGATCTTTTTATGAAACTCGCGGTAACGGTCGGGGTTGCTTTCTACCGGCACCAGGTCGGGGCAAACCTTCATGGCATCATTGAGGCGCATGCCTGCTTTTAACCCGCGCGCCTTAGCCTCTGTCGAAAGCGAAATAACACAGCCAAACTTCCCGGTATAAACACAAACACCCACAGGGCGGTTGCGAAGCCAGTAATTTACCTGCTGCTCACAACGGGCAAAAAAGCTGTTCATATCCACAAACAGCACCCGGGGTTCGTCTTTTGTTTGTATTGAGTTTTGATTCACAATACAATATTACTAATATTTTTAGTATTTACAAGTGAATGTTAGAGAGATTTTTATGAAACCGCGAATGCGAAAGCTACTGAAACAGCTTATAAGTTATCTTCCGGGTCGTCTTATCAATTATCAATACCCCGTCTTTGCCGCTGGCATTTCCACCAACACTGTTAATATGCTGAATACCGTATTTTTGGCCGTTAATAATTGTATCAGTTGTTGTTTCTGTGCTGGCAAGCTTTCTTTCAAGTTTTATCCCCTCGATGTTGAGCAATATCATACTTAGCATTCCCTGCCTGTCGCTTATACTTTGCGCCGGGATATACCAGGCGTTTACATTATCAAACCGCTTGACACAGCTTGTAATTGCCGGGTAATAGGATTTTATAGCTGAAGGCAACATGGTCGTGTCCGTCAGCTTTATATAATTCTTACCGGTAATATAGGCTGATAAGGAATCATCGTTTTTCGACTGTGCATCCGAATTAATGAAACAGAAAAGTAATACGCTAAAAATGAAAGCACCCCGCATAGTAACAATAACTCAATCCCGGCAAGGATATTATTCCCCGCGTTTCAATCCGTACTTTTCTATCTTACTATACAAGTGGCTGCGCTGGATATCAATATCATCCGCTGTTTTTGAAACGTTCCAGTTGTTCTTTTCCAATTTGAATTTGATATACTCGCGTTCCGCATAATCCTTATACTCCTGGAAATTGGCAAACTGGTCAAAATCTGTTTGCGGGGTAGCCGCAGCACCATTTGTTGCAGCAGCCGGAGCAGATGGGTTAGCAAAAGCCTTCACATCATTATCAGTGATCGTTTTATCGCTTAGGATGATAAGCCTTTCAACCATATTCCGCAGCTCACGGATATTGCCTGTCCAGGGCAATGCTTTCAGGGCTTCAAGGGCGCCGTCGGATATTTTCTTTACCGGCATACCGTAATCGCTGCAAATCTCTTCCATGAAACTTTGAGTGATCAGGCCTATATCGTCCTTACGTTCGGTTAGCGGCGGAACGTGTATCAGGATAACACTTAGCCTATGGTAAAGGTCCATCCTGAAAGTACCGGCTTCAATTTCTTTCAATAAGTCCTTGTTGGTTGCCGCGACTACACGCACATTAACCTCAATTTCCTTTTCGCCGCCAACACGGGTTATTTTATTTTCCTGCAAAGCGCGCAGTACTTTGGCTTGCGCCGAAAGGCTCATGTCACCGATCTCATCCAAAAAAAGTGTACCGCCATCTGCCGATTCAAATTTGCCGATGCGCTGTTTTACAGCCGAAGTAAACGAACCTTTCTCGTGCCCGAACAATTCGCTTTCTATAAGTTCAGATGGAATAGCTGCACAATTAACCTCGATCAGCGGGGCGTTTGAGCGGTTTGATTTTTCATGAAGCCAACGCGCCACAAGTTCCTTACCGCTGCCGTTTGCTCCTGTTATTAATACGCGCGCATCAGTAGGGGCAACACGTGCTATGGTTTCCTTTATTTTCTCGATCGGCTGCGAATTACCCAGGATATCCCTGACTTTTGATACCCGGCGTTTTAATACTTTGGTCTCGCTAACCAGGCTGCCACGATCAAGGGCATTACGTACCGTGATCAATAAACGGTTCAGATCGGGCGGTTTGGATATAAAGTCAAATGCGCCTTTCTTGCTGGCTTCAACAGCAGTTTCAACCGTACCGTGGCCCGATATCATGATAAATGGCAGATCAGGCTTTATGGCCAGCCCTTCCGACAGCACTTCCATGCCATCCATCCGGTTCATTTTTATGTCGCAGAGTACCAGGTCGTAATCGTTCTTCTCTATCAGCGCGATTCCGTCGACGCCGTTATCAATGTCCTCTACTTCGTAGTCTTCGTATTCCAGTATTTCGCGTAAAGTACTGCGGATAGCCCGCTCGTCATCAATTATCAGGATTTTAGCCATGTTTGTTATTAGATAGTATAGTTAGTCGCGCTAAATTAGGAAATTGTATAGAAAAATGAACACTTTCTATTAAAATAATAATGCCCCTCCTAAAAAGGAAGGGCATTAGTTCAGCAGCAAAGCTGTAAGCCGGGTTCTGTTAAATTCTATCATTGATCTGGCCCCGCCATTGCTGACGGGTTCTAGCAACCTACCCATCCTGGCTGTGCCGATAAATCGGTACAAGAAGCGAGCAGCTTCAGATCCAGGACCTATTTGGTCTTTCAACTCCTGAGGTTTACCGCGATCCCGGTCGCCCGGGAAAGCCGTGAGCTCTTACCTCACGTTTTCACCCTTACCGCGACGAATCGAGGTGGTTTATTTTCTGTGGCACTTTCTGTCACCGGCTGAACGGCGCCTTCCCGTTAGGAAGCAGGATGCTCTGTGTTGCCCGGACTTTCCTCTCCCGGCCAGGAGCCAGGAGCGATAGAACGATTTGCAGTACAAAGGTAGTGCTTTTAATTCATAGATGATGGTTCATAGTTCATGGCAAATTATGCAATGACTATTTACATTTTGCAAGGTCCGCCTGAACTTGTTCCTGGGTGATAACATTGAGCTTATTACCAAAGGAATTACAAACATAGGTTAGGGTCTGTGCTAATTCCATCGGCGAAAGGTCATTCGCGGGCATGGCATCATCAAAAGCTTTTCCGTTTATGGTGATAGTACCTTTTAAACCTGATTTGATGTAACATGCTAATGATGATTTGTTATTTTTAAGAAAAAGCGAATCATTAAGCGGTGGGATCAATGCCGCTAAACCTTCACCATTTGCTCCGTGGCAATTTTGACAATGAGTTTGATAAATTTCGGCGCCGACAGAATAATAGCGTTTAAATTCGATGCTTGTTTCGCTTTCGCAGGATACAATAAAAAACAGCGCTAATAAAAGTGAAATAGCGCCGATTACTTTCAATTTCATTGAGTGATGATTTCGTCGGGTTCGGATTGCAGGCTTTTTATATCTTCTATCATCTGATCGACTTGCTTGGGATCGGTGCCATCATAAGCGCCGCGTACCCTTTTTTGCTTATCGATCAGTACAAAATATCCAGCGTGTACGTAACCCCCGGCAGCCGAACTATCTTTTTTTACAGCAACTAAATAGTTTTTTTCAGCTATGTCATAAGTGTCTTCCTTTTTTCCCTGTAAAAACCACCAGGTATTTCCGGTGACACCTAATTTATCGGCATATTTTTTCAGCACAGGTACGCTATCATGTTTGGGATCAATGGTGTGCGATATGATCTTAAAATCGCCCAGGCTTTTAAAAGCATCATATACCTTCAGCATATTGCGGTGCATAACCGGGCAAATGGAAGGACAGGTGGTGAAGAAGAAATCGGCCACATAAATATCGCCATCCAGGCTTTTATTACTGATACTGTCGCCGTATTGGTTTACAAACTTAAATTTGGGTATAGTTTGATAAATGGTATCCGTTACCGATTTACCGTCAACAATTTTAGTTACCGGTTCGCGGCTGCCAAAAATGGGCAGTGTTTTTTTATCGGATGAACCTGGTTTGCAGGCACTCCACATTGCTAATACCAAGAACCCTAAAGCCAGCTTCTTCATTTAATTTTATGATCTGAAAGATATTTATTTGATTCTTTAATGGCCACGTTAACCTGGGAATCAACAGCAGCTACTTGTTTTTTCTGGTCGGTATAATACTTCATCACCTCATCGTGAGATTTACCCGACATATCGGGCTGAAATTTACCCATCCAGTCTTCCATAGCTTCCTGGGCAGCTATAACTTTCAGGTCTATGGCCTTAACGTTCATTTTTTCGGCAGTGTCTTTCAGTTTTGATTTCAACAGGCTGTCCAGGTGCGATTGGTTCTTCATCAACACCTCGTCCTTGCCCATTACTTTATCGTGCACCTTTAATATATCATTTAGCAGGTTCTTTTCTTCCTGGGTATTATCAGCGCAGGAGTAAAGGGCCAAAGCGGCTAAAATGGTTACCAGTAATCGTTTCATAGAGTTGATATTTACGCGCCAAAATTAATGTTTAAATAATAAGGCTGGTAACTATTATTTGTTTTGCTCCAATTGCCTGATATAAAAGATATAATCAGTAAATGGTAGATCAACACCACCCGATTTTAGATACTGGCCTGCCTGGGCGCGATGATGCGTACCATGATTGATCACATGGGCCAAAACATCGCTCAACTTATTTTCGAAACTTTCGCCTTTGGAGTTTTTATAGCTTATCATTTTGTCAAAATCAGCCGGAGTGCATTTATCCAGGAAATTGATCCAGCCCTTGCTGTTTTCCTCAATTATCTTCGCAAATGTATCCGCCTTCCAATCCGGCCATAGCGCGCCGCCGATTGCAGGTTCGGCTTTACACCTCGCCAGCCATATTTGTCGGGCTGCCAGTAAGTGGGCCATTAATTGAACCGGTTTTTCGGGACTACCGGCATTGATGATCATTTCTGTCATCAGGAGGTTTGTATGCATATCGTAGTTAAACAGCCGGATAAAATATTCTTTCATGCATCAAATTTAGCAACAACAAATTATCGGGTCAGCCTGTTGTTTCATTTGTTTGCAATCTTTCGATTTAAACTTTTAAGCAATAAATTTTAACATAAGCATAATGTAATGGTTACCGTAACTTGATATACTCAAATTACATTTGTATCGTAAAAGTGATTGTTATGAAATTTACCATCAGTTTTTCAAGGCTTATCAGCAATTTTCGTGAATGGATGCTTCTCAAGAGCATGAGGTCGACATTTATTCACTAAAATTCTTTCCTTCTGCTTTTCGTTTATCCAATTATATTGTACAATTTGGTGTTCAAATATTGTTGTCATTTAATTGCTGATCGCAATGGGTGACTCATTTTCTATGGATAAATTTGATAGATCTCTATTTGGCGACGATTTTGAGTGGGGCGTCTCAACCGCTGCATTCCAGATAGAAGGGGCACACGATGCGGATGGCAAAGGCGAATCGATATGGGACGCTTTTACTGCCAAAAAGGGCAAAGTAAAAGGTGGCCATAGCGCTCAAATAGCCTGCGATTTTTACAACAATTATAAAGCTGACATCGATCTTGTTAAACAGCTTAACATCCCCAACTTTAGGTTTTCAATATCATGGACACGCATCCTGCCAAACGGCAACGGCGAAATAAACAACGCCGGTATTGATTACTATAACAACGTAATAGATTATTGTCTTGAACAAGGTGTAGAACCCTGGCTTACCATTTATCACTGGGACCTGCCGCAAGCACTTGAATCAAAGGGTGGATGGATAAACCGGGATATTATAGAATGGTTTACTGAATACACCGCCATCTGTGCACAAAATTTTGGCGATAGGGTAAAGCATTGGATGGTAATGAATGAGCCATCGGTATTTTCGGGGGCAGGGTATTTTTTTGGCATCCACGCGCCGGGGAGAACTGGTATCAGGAATTTTTTACCGGTAATTCATCATATTGTTTTGAGCATGGTTGCAGGAGCAAAAAAGCTACGGGAGATTTTACCAGATGCAATCATCGGCACCACATTTTCATGCTCCTATATTGAGCCACGTTCTGATCATAAGAGAGATATAGCTGCTGCACACCGTGCGGATGCATTGGTAAACCGCTTGTTTATTGAACCGGTGCTGGGATTAGGGTACCCAATGAACGATATACCAGTATTAAAGGGGCTTGAGAAATACATTCTGCCCGGCGATGAGCAAAATATGACTTTTGACTTCGACTTTATTGGTTTACAAAACTACACTCGCGAAATAGTCAAATACTCGTTCTTTACACCTTATGTTGGGGCAACATTAGTTAAAGCATCTGACAGGGATGTACCCACAACTGTAATGGGATGGGAGGTGTACCCGCCCGCCATATATCATATACTGAAAAAATTTGATGCCTATCCGCAGATCAGGGAAATTATGATTACCGAGAATGGAGCCGCGTTTCCGGATGAAATGATTGATGGCAAGGTTAATGACCTACAACGCACAGAATATATAAAGGCTAATTTGCAGCAGGTATTAAGGGCAAAAGAGGAGGGATGTAAGGTAAATGGTTATTTTGTGTGGACACTCACCGATAATTTCGAGTGGGCCGAAGGCTATCACCCGCGTTTTGGCTTGATACATATTGATTTTGATACGCAAAAACGCACCATAAAATCATCAGGGTATTGGTATGCCGGTTTTTTAAAAAAGTAACTATTTATGGACGAGCTCCATGCCCTGTTCTGTTTTTGAACCAGGCGATAAAGTTTCTGTTTTAACCGATTTAGGTAAATTGATATAGAACGTTGTTCCTTTTCCGGCTTCGCTTTCAAACCATATTTTACCTGTATGCTTTTCAATGATCTGCTTACTGATAGAAAGGCCCAGCCCAAATGATTTTTCGCCCAATGTACCCGGGCGCTTGGCATCGGTAAACATATTAAACACTTTATCTTTCATATTCTCAGGGATACCTATACCCTGGTCTTTTACTGAAATGATGACGTTATCATGTTTTTGAATGGCCCTCACTTTTATTGCTTCGCCAACCGGGCTGAATTTTATCGCATTTACGATCAGGTTGCTCAATACACGCCATATTTTTTCACGGTTGATGTTTAATTCTACCATATTGTCAAGCCCTTCAAGCAATATTTGCTGATGCTTTTCGGCAGCTTTAAAACGTAACAGATCAATACTATTATTCAACAATGCATTTACTTCAACCCACTGCTTTTTAAGGCCCGCAGATGAAGTATTGGTTGCTTCCAATATCTCATTTATCAGTTCGAGTGTATCAGTAGAAGTTTCCTTAATCAGCTTCAGCTGGTCAGAAAGATCCTTATCATGTTCACTTTCTTCTACCATCACACTTGTTAACGAAGCAATACCCCCAAGCGGATTGCGCAGGTCATGGGCTACGGCGCGTAAAATGCGGTCCTTTTCCTGGCTGCTATATTTAAGCTCATCAAGCGCCTTCTCAAGATTTACTTTTTGCTCATTGATCTGCCTATTAAGCGTAATCACAGTAGCCACATCAAGTTTTGATCTCCTGTAATTGCGCCATACCAGGAATATAATGGCCAGCAACATAACAGCGCAAACAATAGCTAGATCAAGATATATTCGCTGAAGCTTATTATTGTTATTTAGCCCATCTATTTCATATTGTTTTTGAAAGTTGGCGAGCTGCTGATTTACATCGCTTTCTTTTAATAAACTCAGCTTTTTGATTGTTGAGTCCTTAAGCGAATTATATTGCTGAATATAAGCCAGTGCCTTTGACATGTTGCTTTTTTGCTGATAATAGCCCCCCATCAACCTGTTCCAATCAGCTTCGGCTGCTTCATTTTTTACATAATCCAGTTGATGCCGCAAACCAGTCAGCAATTGTAGTAGTGAGTCATTCTTTTTCTTTATCAAATAAATTTGACCGAGCTTTAATTGAGCAAGTACAGCGTCACCATTATCTGCGCCTTGCTGCTTATTAATAGCAATACTCTTTTTGAGCAACTTTTCAGCTTCATTATATTGCTTAAGGTACATTAAGGCCTCACCTTTGTTATTATAAATAACACCGCGCGCAATTTCGATATACAGGCTTTTTACCTTGAATTTATTGCTATTATCATTTACATATTCAAGCGCCCTGTCAAAATAGGCTACTGCACTATCAATTTCGCCGGTATGGGTATAGCTTTCGCCGATGTTATCCAATAGTTCCTGCTGCCGGTAAAACCAAACAAAGCCGTGATTGTCTTTTACCAAGAGGCTTTTTGCATAACTTTCTTTAAAGTAATTGGCGGCCAGCTTGTAGTGCCCCTGCTTAAACATGATCATACCCATACGATAGGTATAGTCAGACGCAGAAGCCTGGTTCAGGTAGTTTTTGCCCATCAGGTACCCCTGGAAATAACACTGGTACGCATCATTGTATTGATTGAGACTAAAATACGTATCGCCTTTAGCATAATTGGCTTCAGCAAAATTGGCAGCGTACTGTTCTTTGGTCGCGCTTTTTTGCGACATCAGCAGCATGCTGTCGGCATAAGGCAGAGCCATTTTATAGTTGCGGTTTGCCTTTTGCCAGTAAACATAATGAAAGCCATAATACCTGAAGCGGTCATTAATTGTCGGCTCCTTTATTTGTGAAAAAGACTTGTCGAGATAGGAGATAGCATTTTCCGGCTGATTGATGTCATAATAATGGGTAACCACATCAAAAATACCTTTAAATGCGTCTGAATAACCAGCAGATGTTTTTTGCTGTTTATCACATGAGACAAGAAAAAATGGAGTTAGGAATAAAAGGAGTATTACGGGGTTAAACCTTATAATTTTATTACCGAAAACAGCTACCCGCTCTAAAAAATGGCCCATACAATATCACATTATACGGAAGCGAATAATGTGATGTTATAACTTAAGTGTCATTTTTATTAACATTTCTGTTACTTAAATGCATCTTCCCCGGTGATATCCATCCCGGTTATCAGCAGGTGAATATCATGAGTACCTTCGTAGGTAATTACCGACTCCAGGTTCATCATGTGACGCATAATAGGGTACTCGCCTGTAATACCCATACCACCCAGCATTTGCCTTGCTTCGCGGGCTATTGTAATGGCTGTTTCAACGCTGTTGCGCTTAGCCATGGATATTTGGGCAGCAGTGGCCCTGTTCTCATTTTTTAAAGTACCCAGGCGCCATACTAATAACTGCGCTTTGGTAATTTCAGTAATCATTTCAGCCAGTTTCTTTTGCTGCAACTGGAAACCAGCTATCGGGCGGCCAAATTGCACCCGTTCTTTAGAATAACGTAAGGCCGTATCGTAACAGTCCATTGCGGCCCCGATCGCACCCCACGCTATCCCATATCGGGCCTGGTTTAAGCAGCCTAAGGGCCCCTTTAGGCCCGATATATTAGGGAAAACATTTTCTTTTGGAATTTTCACATTATCAAATACCAACTCGCCGGTGGCTGATGCGCGTAACGACCATTTGTTATGTGTCTCCGGTGTGGTGAAACCTTTCATACCGCGCTCTACGATCATCCCGCGGATTTTACCGTTATCATCACGTCCCCAAACCACGGCAATATCCGCAAAAGGGGAGTTGGATATCCACATTTTAGCGCCGTTAAGGATATAATGGTCGCCGGCATCTTTGATGTTGGTGGTCATACCACCCGGATTTGAACCATGATCGGGTTCGGTTAATCCGAAGCAGCCCATCATTTCACCCGAAGCTAATTTGGGCAGATATTTCTTCTTTTGCTCTTCAGAACCATAAGCATAAATAGGGTACATTACTAACGAACCCTGAACCGAAGCAGTCGACCTGATACCCGAATCGCCACGCTCAATTTCCTGCATAATGATACCGTACGAGATATAATCCAATCCCGCACCGCCATATTCAACAGGTATTGTCGGCCCAAAAGCCCCAATTTCAGCCAGGCCTTTTATCAATTGCTTTGGGAACTCTGCTTTTTGGGCATAATCTTCAATTATCGGGCTTACCTCCTTCTTAACCCAGTCGCGTACGCTGGCACGTATCAGCTTGTGCTCATCAGTAAGCAGTTCATCCATTAA
>Ga0206840_1108_pt1 | contig 15604 bp, 3 predicted proteins | sample Alteio_BWOrgCont_24_FD_152633 | JGI IMG/M metagenome (GOLD analysis project Ga0206840, IMG submission 152633) | Enriched cells from forest soil in Barre Woods Harvard Forest LTER site, Petersham, Massachusetts, United States -... | ecosystem: Environmental > Terrestrial > Soil > Temperate forest > O... | reverse complement strand
GCTTGATCGCCGATTTCAAGGATTCAACCACGGGATGAACCAGCTCTTTGGCGATGAAAATGACCGGCTCGATTTTTACGAAAAGTTCGCGAGAAGCTAGCGAAGCCGCGCCCATGCGTTCAGAGAGGCTCTGGATCAATTGGGTGATTCCGCGCCGGTGATATTCGGAGGTGATGCTCAAACGAGTCTTGCGGTCGTATTTCTGAGGATTGGGCGCCCAGGCCTTCTCCCCCCAGGAAACGAGCTCGCGCGCGAAGCTGTCGCGTCCCGCATAAAGTTCGGCGGGGTTAAACGTCAGGATCACCATCACTTCGCTGTCCAGCTCAATCTTGTGGGTTTCCCCGGCATAGTGGAGCATGAACTTCCGGTCGCCTCTCAAAAGGGGTTTCAGGGCATAGAGAAGCTGGGGGGAAGCGTTGGCTTCGTCGATCATGAGCACGCTGCGCGAGGAGGTGGTCTTGGAGGGGATCGCGATGCGCTTGCCGTCCACCTTGCCGCTGCGGGCCAGAAACTCCCGGATGCCGAGCTCGAAGATCCCATCTTTCATTTTCAGGCCCATCGTGGCGTCCGTGACCTTCAAGTCCTGATAGGCGTTCAAGGTGTAAAGCGGGATGCCCCATTGGCGGCAGAGGTTCCTCACACCCGTGGTTTTGGCGGTACCGGAAGTGCCATTGAGAAAAATGACGCGGGGACGGTGGACCCAGCCGGCAAAATCCTGAAAGGGCTGCCAGAATCTCAAGAACGTGGAATACATCCGGGAGATCTCCGGCGTGACACGCACAAATTCCGCGGTGGAGACCTCCTCTTCCGGAAGCGCGACGGCGCGATTGAAGTCGTCTCGAGGAACGTCCATCCCACCGAAACGCGAAACCAGGGAAATTTCAATCAGGAGTTGGCCGTTTTCCCGCTTGACCCTCAAGCCGCTCGATAGCCGCTTCCAATCGGCGATCTCGGCGTCTTTAAGCGGGTAAAGCTGGCCGGGCGTCCTGAGCGCAAATCCGTCTTCGGTTTTGAAAATCTTGAAATCGTTGTCCAGAGTCGTGCTTTGCCCCACGGAGAGATCCTGGGTCTGGACGGCGAAGACCGTGGGTTTGGGTTCCATCTCGCGCACAGCCAATTCCCGGAGAATGCTCTCTTTGATCTCTCCCATGTTTACAAACAAGTCATAAAGATCGAGCCCCATCTCCGGCACCAGGGCGATCACACTTTCCGGCAGGACCCATTCTTCGATTTTCAGCCGATCCCCATCATCAACTGCCAAGAGATACTGTATCGTTACGGCTTTCATGAAGTAATAAAGCGGGTGGGTTCTAAACTGTTCCGGTTCGATGTCTCTCTGTTTTTCCATCTGGATCAGAAGGGCGAGCTTCAAGGCGTCGCGCGGACTGAATCCATATTGAATGCCGAATCCTCGGTCGCGGTCGCGCTCATAAATCTCATGCGCAAGAGAATCGACTAGGAGGATCTCGTTATCGCTCACGAGGGGAAACCGGTTTTTCACCACCGCGGCGAGTTCCTCGCCGGTAAAGGCCTTCACGCGGACGGGCCGGTCGAACCGGTTGATGAAGGCCGAGGAAAACTTGTGCTCCTCAGGGCTTGAGATCACGAAATGGACCCAGTCCGGCAGGACGTAGGTTTGAGGCTCTCCGCTTTCGTCTTGGAGGATGAGCTTGGAGGTGGTGAGGAGTTCGTTTAAAAGGACGCGCTGCCTTTCGGGAATTGCGTCCATGAAGTCGCAAAAGAGAATCTTGGGCTTGCGGTCGAGCGTCGGGTCGCCCAAGTTCTTTTCTAAAACTAAATTGTCTGCGATGAACCCGAGGGCAAGACGGAAGGTGTCGGAACCGTCTTCCCGGCGGACGCCGTATTTGTTCATCAGAAGCTCAAACTGTGGAAGGACGGAAGACAGAAGATGCATTCGCGTCATTTGCGGGTGCGACGTCAAGACTTCAAGCTCGTATCCGGTTTTATAGGCGAATTTCCGGATCAAATCCAGGGCGTCGGCCCCATCCTCTTCCAGGAGAGCCACGGGCCGGTGCAGAGAAAACTTGGTCGCGATTTCCCGCAAGGCGCGGTTTTGAGAGGGGAGGTCCTCGGGGAACCGGATCTCGTCTTCCAGTGCATTGCTCGCCCCAGGACTTGCGGGAAGCTCGATCCCGTCGAAACCAAGGTTCGCGCCCGTCGGGCGGATGACGACCGGCTCATTCCATTCCTTGAGAAGGGCATCGAACCGATGCCCGAAGACGTCCTGGACCACGGGCCATAACGCTCGGAACTCGTCGTCTTTCAAGCCCACGAGATAAGAGATCATAACGCCCCGGAAAAGGGCGCGGTCCACATCTTGTCCTTCGTCCAGGGCCTTTTTCACCATGCGCGTGACCGTGATGAGCTGGCGAGGGCTTAGTTCCTCCTTCTGAGGATGCGCGTCGGACAGGCGAATATGCAGAGCGGCCAAAGCCGCTTTGGTCACCGCGTCGAGATCCGTCCGGCGCTCTTTAAGATAGAAGTCAATGATCAAGCGGGCGTCATCGGGTCTGACCGCGTTGTCCGCCCAGATCTTCTGGGATTCCGTGTCCACCTTGTACGGAATCGGCTCGCGGGCGCGCGTGGACTTGGCCGGGTTCTGGGCGATCGCCAGCACGAAATCCGGATGCCGGGCAATGACTTCGTCTTTAAGCCCGGGGTGAAAAGTCCCCAGATCGATTTGACCTTGCTCGGCCAGCTCGTGAAGATAGGAAATCACTTCCTGGGAGTTGGCTCCGATCGCGCCTTCATCCAGGAGGCAAACCCCGCCCTCGGAATAAGCCTTGAGGAAATCGAGGACATAATGGCCTCCGACCTTATCGGAGGTGAGGACATAATCGGCCCCTTTCTTGGAAAGCCGCCCCATGAAGACGCCGGGATCGATGTCCTCATACATCTGGATCTTATAGAACGGCACCCCGAGGCGCTTGGCAAGCTCCTCGTAGGAGGAGGTCTTGCTGCCGCCGGGATAGCCTTCCGACACGATGGTACGTCCGTACTTGACGGCAAGCACGTTGGCGGCCAAAAGTCGCAGGAAATTCTGCATCGGCGCGAGGAATTCCTCTTGGGGAACATCCGCATAGGAGGTCTTCACCTCGATTCCATCAATGAGCAAATAGACGCCGTCGCCCCGTTTTTCGTACCGGACGGCGTTTTCGTCAATTCTCGCGGGCTGGAAAGAAAGCCGCTCGCGGTATGGAGTCCGCAGGCCGATGCCAAGGCAATAATAGGCCGCCCGTTCGATTTCCGCCGCGTCCAGTCGAGGCCGGCTCTCAAGCTCTTTTAAGAAGACATCGATATCGGCGACCCCCATGCGGTTGTGTTCATAAGCGCGGTCATCAGCTTGCATCTGATAAAGCCGGTAAGCTTCCGCGACGTATTTCTCGATCGCCTCCCGGTGTTCGGCTAATTTCGAGGTCATCGTTTGGCGGCTCAGGTAAGCGACGGGGTCCAATTCTCCTGAAATGTTGACCGTGAAGAACCGGTTAAGCTCGGCCTCGCCCAAGGTGATTTCTTCCTCGGCGGACCCTGTGGCGACAGCCCTCAAGTTAGAGGGAGCCGTGGAATAGAACCACCGCGCGAATTGAAGCTTTTGAACTGGCCGGCACTCCGCCGGAGTATCGGCCAGCGGCTTTCCATATTCCGCGCGCAGCCGTTCCCAGAGTTCGGGACCTTTTCCCTCAAGCTCCCGGAAGAGGTCGATGGCCTCGTCTAAAGAGATCATGTCTTCCATCGCTTCCAGGCGCCCCTTCTGCCAGAACTCATTCAAGAGCGGCGCAACCTTCGGGTTCAAGTGGGTGTAATTGCGAAGGACCGCGACGTGGTCCCGGTTGGGGTCAAAGCGCGCTTCCTTGATGAGGGTGGGTAGGATCCCCAGTCCGGTCCGGAAAGGGATTCGCGCGCGTGCGGCGCCTCGGCTTGGAATATATCCGCCCAGGAACTGTCTTTTATTGTGAAAGTAGCTTAATGGGATGTCGCGAACTTGGGTCTGCGGGTTCCCCCCTCGAATCATCTGCATCAGGGAAGACATATTGTCGGCTGCGTTGTGCAGGATGAGAACGGGCTTGCGGGTTCGGAGGGCGGATTGAAGAGCCTCCTGCTTGGTCGTGCGCCAAGGCGGGGTTGAGGCTAACCCTCGAACGAGGCTTTCCTTGACTTGCCGGATGATGTGATCCACTTTTGGAATATCGACTCTATTCCACATGAAGCCATAGGTCTCGTATAGCGCTCGCTCAAAAGCTATTTGGGGCGCCAAACCTTCGTCCAGATACGTTTTTAAGAGATCCGCATGGCGGATGATTTCGCGGCGGGTGACGACCTGGGGAGAGGTGAGACGGCCGGACTTGCGAGCGCTGCGGATCGCCAGATGAATTTTATGGAGCTGGGTCGCGTAGGCCATTTGTTCGGTGAGGCCTTTACTGGTGAAGATGCCCTGGATGGTGGAAAGTAGGTCTTTGGGATCTTGGGCGACGTGGAATCGGACGACGTGGGCGGCAATGCGGGGCGGAGTGGGGTTCCGGCCCCGCATGCTCTCGGGATTCACGGCGAAAAGCCAGAGGTTGTTGCGGTTGATCCGGGCGATCTTGGCGATGCTGTCGTCCCCGGTGGCAAATTCCGTGAGATACTTGTCGGACTTTTGCGCGATCTCCGGGAAAAGCCAAAAATAAAGCGCGTTCATCCGGCTGACATTGATTTCGTTTTCGAGAAAGACCTGGCCGCCTGCGCTGATCTGGGAAACATAGGGCGGCTCATAAAGCGCGTGCCCGCCGCTGCGGGTCGGGCGGAGCCGCCCGCGGAATTCGGAAAGGTCGGTATCCTGGTTGATGGTCTTCTCGTTTAAGCCGAAGCCGATCAAGGCCGCGAACATCCGGCCGATCTCGGTCTTGCCTTCGCCGGACGGCCCTTCGAGCTGGATGACGTTCGAGCCGTATTTCAAACCGCGGGCGAGTTGGCCAAAGACCCTGCTTTCCAGTTCCGTGACGACAAAGGGCACGCCGAGGCGCTCTTTACCGTAATTCAAAATCAAGTCGTCCTTTGTCATTTTCGGATTCCGGGCGGCAAAATCCAGGAAATCCGCGGATGCTTTGACCTTCACCCCTCTGAAATTGATTTCTCCCCGCTCCCGGTCCAAGGCAAGATCAAGGCCGTCATGGCGGTCACGGGGATCGAAGACAAGCCCTTCTTTGCTGAAATAGTCCCACAGCTTCTCCCGGTCCTTGTCGGATTGGACGCGAAGGTATAGATAATCGTAAGCTTCTCCGGCGGAATTTTTCCAAGACCAACGGTTTTCCGACGCGTGTCCGCGAATCCTCCGGGCGATCTCCAAAATGTCCAGCCAGTTGAACCGGACGTCGTCCCCCCAAGCGGTTTGACTTAAGAAAGCCTCCATCTTTTTGAGGACTTGGATTAAGTCCGGGGCGAAACCCTCCTGCGCCAAGGCGGCTTCCAGATTTTCGTCCGGAACGAAGGGATCCACGGTCTGGACGAGGGGACGGTTCATGAAGGCGTCGTCTTTGATCTCCGCGTCCCTATGCATCGTAAAGAGGATGTGAAGATTGGGCGGAATGACCAGCTTCTCGCCTTTCCCGGGAATTTCCACCATCTTCTCCCAAAGCACGGAGTTGAGCTCAAAGCGCGTCTTATCCGGACAGGCCTCGATGTTCTCAAAAACGAGCATGTATTTCTTCTTGGGGTGAAGCCGGGCCTGGCGCGCGAGCTTGACCAGAATTCCGTCCCGCGCCTCCACGTGCTCCGCCCAGTCCTCTCCATGCCGGAGGATTGCCGCCATCGCCGGGCGAAGGACCGGATCGTTCCTCAGAGTCTCGTCGGTATTCCAGTCCTCCCAATAGCGGTCCACTTCGGACCGGCCGCTGTCGTCAGGAATCTCCGAAAGGCGCAAAGTCCTTTGGAGCGCCGTTCGAATGTCGCTTTCCCCGGCCGCCTCCAGGATTTGGTTCACATCTTCCTCCGGAATCCACTCCTTGGGCAGGTTCATGCCGAAGAGCTCTTTGCGCCGGGTGAAGTGGTTCATCGATAAAAAGACCGTCTCCGTGTCCTCCTCGCGGCTCATCTCATCCAAAACCTTTTCCACGAAGAAGCTGTTGTTTTCGTCCACTTTGAGCAGGAGCGGCCGCTCCACTTGGAAGGCGCGATTGATCTTGGCGCGGATGTTCACCTGCAAGGGAACCTCCCCCTTCTGCGGCTGGCGGTCCAGATTCTCGTAGTCCGCGTAATCCATGAGCCTCCGAATTCTCTTGCGAGGATTGGCATAGAACTCGGGATCGGCGGCCTGGAGCTGGCCGAACAGGGGACGGTGGTCGGGATCGGCAAAGCAGTCCTGCAGGATTTGAACGAAGGCTTCCTTATCCTCGGGGCTGCGGATGGCCCGCCCGTAGACGTTTTGGGCCGTGACGATAAAGATCTCCAGCGCTTTTTTGATCGCGTCCGCGTTTTCCGCCCCGCCGTACTGCAGATAATATTTGCTGAAGTCCACGTTGAAGCGGGTGAGGTCGCGGAACGTGACGGCCGATGTGTTTTCCGGGTCCAGCTTTTCCAGAACTTTAAAATGCAGGGTGTCGGCGAGGGCTTGGACCGCCTCTTGCTCTTCGGTCGTGAGAGCGGTCCTCTCGCGCAGCCCGACCCGCTCCAGAAATCGGCGGACGGCGGACGCGTATCTGTGAACGGAACCCTCGATGTCGTTTAGGATTTGGGCGAATTCCTCGTAGGGAAGGTCGGAAGCCGCGGGCGAGGCCATCCGGAACCGGCCGTAGAGGTAGGCGGAATAGGGCTCCGCTTGGTAATTTTGCCGCGTTATTCCGTCCAAACCGGCTCGGAAACCCTCCCGGAACGTCGCCGGAACAAACAAGGACGCAACCTCCACTTCATCCACCGGCTGGTCGAAACCCTCCAGGAATTCGGCGGCGACGTGGATTGGAGATGCGGTGTTGGTGGTACGCGCTCTGTTCATGTCGAGCAAATAATTACTGATCTGACCCGGGACTTTTGCCATCCAATTGATGGCCTCAGTCAATTCCCTGACGATGATCGGCGTGAGGTTCGCTCCATACGTAGTGCGGATATCCGCCAGTAAACGGATCACCATCAATCCCCGGCTGTCCAAGACCGGATTCTGCATGGCGGCGGCTAGGAGATCCGGGTCCATAATGAGCACCCACGATCGATCGCCTTTTTCAATCTCGTCCACCTTTTGCAAGGCTGCGGTGGTCATCGTATAGACTTGAGCGGCAAATTGCTCTGGAGAGTTTGACTTGGTTTTGTCAAACAGCCTTGAGACCGCAGGAAGACTTTTGGGCGTTAAGATGCCCAACATGCGAAAGCCCTTGGCCAATTGATAAAAATCTCCAAAGTCTCGCTTTCGAAAATCGCGGCTGATCTGTGTTGTGAGATCTAAATAATCCGGGGGGAAGGACGGATCGGCCAATGGATGGAACTGTACATCATAAAAAAAGGCCGAAAGCCAGACGTAAGCATCCCTCCTGATGGGCTGGCTTGGATCGGTGTCGAAGCGTTTTTGACTTTGGATGTTGGTGATGGTCTCGATCAATTTGGGATAGTTTTGGGGAATGAGGAGCCCCCGTGAGTGGACGCTGGACAGTACCTCGAGCACCTCTTTGGGAAAGTCCGGTTCAATGCGCAGGACCTCACCCAAAAACCGCCAGTCCCAAGAAAAGTCGGGATGCTCGCTGCGAGTTTTCTCTAGTCCTGCAAGAAGGCCGTTTCTCTGGGCCTCGGGCAGCTTCAGGATCGCGTCCACATAGTCCCTGAAGGCGACGACATTGTCCGGACGCACAAAGTCGTGGATGATCAGGCGGCCGGCAGGATCATGCAACCGACACAAGATGTCGTCGACGAATTGAAACATATTGCCGAAAGGGGAAGGGTCCGAGTTGATGAGGCGCAGGATGAAGTCCTTTTTCAAAAGGACGCCGGCTGTGTTTTTGGCGTGGGTCGCCTCCGCCATATTTCCGAGAATCCAAAATGGGATGGGAGCGGCTCCGATAAGCCCCGAATGCTTGGCGACCCCCTTGAGGATCTCCAAATCCAGAAGGTGGGTGGGTGCGGTCCTTGCCGCGACTTTTTCGGCGAGAGCCCGCATTTGTTCGAGGTCCGGGAATTGCATCGTGGGAAGACCGCCGGGTGGGGCGCCCCTCAGGTGCTGGCGTGTGGCGGGATCCCAAAACTTGTCCGCAATGGTGGTCAGCAAATCGATGCTTACGATTCTGGGATCCAGTTGGGCAGACCTTTGAATCCGCAAATGCTCCTTGATGGGCCAGGTACTGCAGACTTCGTAAGAGAGCGACGCGATGGTGAGCCGGATGTTGTCGTTGAAAAGCCCTTTGGCCGAACCGATTGTCTTATTTCGGATGGATTGGCTCAAATAAAGCTCATGCAGGTGCAGGAAAAGCTCTCGAAGCACCGGAGAATGGGTTATGAGGGCGCGGTTCTGAAGAAGCATGTCCTCCTCCATGGGTCGAATGCCTCTCAGGGAGGTCACGCACCCAACCGCCAGAATAAACTGGCTCTTGGAAAGTCCGTTGAGCCAGACTTCGCAGTCGGGAAAACCGGACTTATGAAAATTAGACTTAAAGGAAAGGAGGCTTCCCACATGATAGGAGGGATCGATATCCACAAGGCTCTGCACGGCCTTTAAGGCTTTCAGGACCCTGGTGGGATCCAGGTCTAGCACCGAAGTCGAAATGAGCTCTTTCATAATCTGCTCCATTTCCGCATCGGTCTTGCGGGCGATCAAATCTATCCAGAGGCCGCTTAACTCTTCATCTTCAGTGAACAGGATGGTTTGCACCTCGGCCGAAAGAGGGGGAGCGCCGATGGGAGGAGGCGCGAGGGAGGGGGCAGGTCCGCTGGTGGTCGGTAGGCGCGCGTGCGCAACGTTTAGAAACACCCCGCCCCGGTAGGCAAACCAATGCAGCATCCAAGTGATGCAGACCACGGTCAAAAGTGAGAACTCGATAGCGCCGGGAATGGAGATATATTGGGCCGCCATGGAAAAGCTTCCGAGGAAGAAAATACCCCGGGCCATGGCGGTCTGTTTATTCAGCTTGGTCCATTTTTTCGTCAGGGGCTCATATAAAAGGCTGGAAAGAAATGTAGTAGAAAATAGGATAACCACCGCTTTACCGGGGATGACGTCACCAAATAAAAGGAACAGTGAGGGAATACTGAATACCACGACTGCTTCTGCGGCGGGTAGGTGGACGAACTCGAAGATCAGGGGATACAATTTGGCTAGAGCGGTTTGAATTTTCTGCCTGTAATGGACGAGCAACACGGCGATGATTCCCGCCACGCTCAAGGAAATAATAGTGAGTTCCAACCCCGCGAAGGTATGCATATCAAGTTGAGGAGGATGAGCCGGAGGCGGAGCCTCCAATCCCGGATATAAGGGTATTTGGATTTGGCCTCTGAGAACGCCAGCCGCGAAGGAAAATGCCGCCGCGGTCAGCAGAAGGCGCGGACGCCCGGAGAAGAACTCCAAAAAGCCGGTGAGCCGGTTTGATAAGGCCTGTTCCTGAAAGACCGCCGGCGTGGATATCCTGGATCGTCCCGTGCCGGACGGCCGAAAAGCCTCCGCCGGAACCGACGTCAGGACAAGGCTCGCCGCCAGCGCCAGGCAGAGCGCCCGTTCAGCGAGCCGCGGTTTTTGCAGCCCTCGAAAAAAGGTCATAGGTCTCTTAAAGATAGCGGATTTATGTTACGGGAATGTGTCGGAAAAGCCTTGTTTTTGGAGGCATTTGTGCCCTGCCCGATGGTCCCAGATTCGCTTGGGCCCTACTTTTGGATTGTTCTCTCTTACCGCAATTGAGAAACGAGTACCGCGCGGCTCAGAAAGCCCTTGTAATATAGAACTCTTGCTTCTATAATGCAACATGCTTCCACGGGTTTTTCTGGGTCGGCTTAAGGAACTGCTGCGGCGGTTTCCAGTCGTGTCCGTGCTGGGGCCGAGACAATGCGGGAAAACGACGTTTATTCGCTCCGCCCTTCCCCAATGGCCCTACCTCGATGTGGAGAAACCTTCCGATAACATCCGGCTATCCGGAGATCCCGAACGCGCGCTGCAAGCGCTTGGGACGCGCTTTATTTTAGATGAAGCGCAAGAACTTCCCTCGCTTTTTCCGGTTTTGCGCAGCCATGTAGACCAAGACCGGAAACGCAATGGCCAAGTCGTGCTGCTCGGATCCGCTTCTCCGAAACTGATGACCCATATCTCCGAAAGCTTGGCGGGACGCGTGGGATTTTTGGAAATGACGCCGTTCCAATGGAAGGAACTCGAGGAGCGCAAGAATTTTAGGCTTAATGACCTTTGGCTTCGTGGCGGTTTCCCCGACAGCGCTCTAACCCACAACACCGCCGCCAGGCTGGATTGGTTTGAGGGCTATACGCGAACCTTTATCGAGCGGGACCTGTCGGCGTTAGGTATCGATGTTTCACCGGCGCAGATGCGAAAACTTTGGACGATGCTCGCCCATTTTAACGGGCAAATCTGGAACGCTTCACAATTGGCGTCCTCGATGGGCACGAGCTACCATACCGTCAATCGGTATACCGACATCTTGGAATATACCTTTCTCATGCGCAAACTTCCGCCGTACTATGCCAATGTCGGCAAACGCATCGTTAAAAGTCCAAAACTCTATTTTCGCGATACGGGACTGCTGCATTTTTTTCTTAACGTTCAGGATCGCCGAATGCTCGATGTGCTGCCGGCGCGGGGAGCGAGTTGGGAAGGTTTTGTCATTGAGCAGTTGGTGAGCGCCTTGCGGCGTTCGACGCCTCAAATCGAACCCTTTTATTGGCGGACGGCCGCCGGGGCGGAAGTCGATTTATTGGTCCAGTTAAAAAATGGATGGATTCCTTTCGAAATTAAGCTTCATTCTTCACCGGGCCGAGAGGCGACGCATGGCTTGAGATCATGTATGCAGGACTTAAAGCTAAAGCATGGGTATGTTCTATACCCGGGGGATAAATCCTATCCCCTAAGCCCTGATATCACCGCCTTACCCATTGAACCCCTGCTTCGCGATCCGTCTCAATTTTTGGATTGAGCAGACGCCTTTGAGGCGACCGATCTACGCCGCTGCGTTTTCACCATGCGCTTGGCGATCGGGTCCAGGCTCAACGCCAAACAGATCGAGCGCCTCCGGCACGCTGCGCGCGATCGGAAAGTCCGCGGCGCTATACCCCATCCTATCGGATAGAAATTGCTGGAGAGGCTCCCACCGCACGCCAAAACCGAACATAGGCACGTGATTCATATCTCCAAGCTGCATCTGAAACTCCAAATCAAAGAACATATTTAGCATATCGACCACTTTTGGCCCCTCCTCCCAGAAGAAAGCAAAACCGTAATCCTTTCGCCCGGAAAGAACCTGATGATTGGAATGCGCGGTGATGGGCAGGGTTCGCGCCACATCCTTCTCAAGACCGGTGAGTTCTTGGCTGGCCGGCACATGCAGGACCGCTTGGAGAAGGTATACAACGGAGAGAGCTTTCGCGGCGGCTAAGACAGGGCGCCATAACTCCCCCCCGCGACTGACCAGACGGACATCGTGCTCTCGCTTAAAAAGGGCCTCCGCCAAGTCATGCGCGGCCATGCTATCTTCCGGACCCGGACGGCCGGCGAATACAAAGGCTTGCGGCCAATTGAGGCGATCGATCTTGAGCCAATAGATGGCCAGCTCCCTATTCGCTTTGCCAAGATCTGCGGGACGCTCCGGGGAAGCCGCCTCGGCCAACCGCAGGAGAGCCTGCACGGCTTCTTCACCGGAGCGGACGATCACGCCATAGTTCTCCGGACGTAAGGACAAAGCGTCAAACAACGTTTCCCAAAAGAGATCGCCTTCCAGCTCGAGCATCACCATGGGCTTTCCCCGACGCATCGTTTCCAGAAGGACATCGAGAACTTCAAAGGTATCGCCGATGCCGCACGGAAACAGCGCTTGGCCGAGGGTCTGCTCGGCTTGCGCCCATTTCCGCGCGTTGGTATGGCTTACGCGAATGATATGTTCGACATCGGGAAAAAGGTCTTGCTGAAACCCAGTCCTTCGGATGACGCTTTGCATTTCCAGCGGCCTTGTCCTGCCCGACTGGCCGCGAACCCAGGAATAAGCCTGCCGAACAATTTGGGGCAACCCCGGTCCGCCAGTGTCAAAGGGAGCCAGTCCGTGACGTTCCAGGGCGATTGCAAAATCCGCCGCTAGAATGGCATAGGGCCCGTCATGGGTATGCGCACTTCCTGAAATCCCGACCGTGCGTCCCTTTTGCTCCTGCGCGAATTCCTGAGCGCCTTCGCGCTCAAGCCGAACCATGCTTAATCCCGGCCGATCCACTTTTGCCAAGGCCGTTACAATTCCCACAAGGCCAAACACAAAGGGAATAAGCCCTCCCCAGAATCCAATGTTTTGATCAGGAAATTTCCATTGATACGACGATCCAAAAAGGCGGTTTAAGAGCGCGATAACTGCACCCACAAGGGGAGGACCCGCCCTATTAATGCCGAGATTAACGGGAAAGGAGAAGGCCTGCGCCAATCCCATTTGGGAAAATTCCGCTTTTGGAATTTGGTTGGAGTTAAACCAGTATTGATAAAACTTGATCATGCCGTATAGAAAGCAACAGATTTTAACCTCCCTGGGCGTCACCCAATATAGATGAATCACGGTGTTCCAATGCCAGGAATGAGCGGCGCTTATCCAGCTTAGGGCGACAACACTGACGGCGACCGCCCCCAGATAAGTAACAACCTTAGAATCAAACAGCCGATGCCGATAGGACAACGCCTTAAATCCCGCCGCAAGCAAAGCTCCGCTGAACGCCGCTAAGATACCTAGAACGAAATTCCCGGCATCGAAGGGAACTCCGGTCAACCAGGAGATCAGCGGCTGCATAAGCCCCACGGCAAGAAACCAGAGCGTCAGGCGCAGATTGGATATCCAAAACCGCTTCTCCTGAAAAACAAAGAAGCCAATCAGCCACATAAATAATCCCTGAAACTGATTGGCTGCCGTCGAACTTACCGGACCGGCTTTCAGCACGGCCAAAATGGAAAACACCTGGCTGCCGAGATTGGCCAGCACCATGAAAAGGAGAATGATCCCGATGGGAACCTTGTCGATTTTTTCGATCCAATACCGCTCGGTTCCGCTCGGAACCGGAGTGACGGGCGCCGTAGGCGTCACCGGCTTTGCGGAGGTATCCCAAACCAGACGGTACAACTGAATTAAAACCCATAGGAGCGCAATGACTAGCGAGGCGGGCCCCCACTGAAGCAGCATGACCATGATGGGGTCTGTCACTTTATGCAGATTTTCATACATGAGAAAGATGAACACGCCAACCAGGACTTGCCGTATAAGAACCTGCCCGATACCTTCATTCATGGATAGGCGGATGTGCTGGACCCAGAGAAAGTGACGACCCCATGTAAAGTCATACGGAGCCCCATGACGACGGATGCGCGACGTGCGAAACATCAACACCATGCGGCTGAAGGGAATCCCTCTTTTGAAAAACCGAACGGCCCCCGATATAAAGCGGCCCCCAGCCAAGGGCGCGATGATCGCCTGATTGGTGAAGGCCGAGGTAATTGAGAGAGGTCGCGATAAACCCCGAGGGACGCCGATCCCCAGAGCAGCAAAAGCTCTCGCCTCCGGCCCCATCAGGAGGAGAACCGCTAAACAAACTCTAAGGCCGGCGGCGGCCGCGCGCATCAGGCGCTCCTTCTCATCGACTCTTCCCCTTCGTTCGGAGTCGTATCAGGTAATGGGTTTGCAGAATCCTCCGGCGGACGATAAACAAATTTCGGGAGAAGCAAATCGCGGTATGGGCCTGAACCATCCGCAAGCTGAACCCGGAAGTTCGGGCTCGTTCCAACTGATTGAGGCGGAATTTTGACCTGGACGACGCCGATGCCCTCGACCCATAATATTTTGCCGAAATTCACCCACTGGTCGCAATCACATTCGCTCGCGCAGTCTACTAGGACCCATCCGGCAGGGGGCGATTTTGTATCCTTTTTTTGGATCGCCTCCGAAACGCTCACGGCCTGGGACTTGACGACCCAGGCGAGCAGCTTCACAAAGCCTTGACCTGCGTAGACATCGGACTCCTGTCCATTTTCCGGAAGAACCATCAGAAAGGGGCCAACACCTTGGACCAGGCCGAGGGCTGTAATTTGTCCAATCCCTGGGATTTGACCCCCTCGGTACAGCGCCCAGCCGCCGGCATGGAAAAGAGTCTTCTTCCTTCTAGCAATCTGCCAACCCGGATCGGTAAAATGTGGGACCTCGGGTTTCCATTGGACGCCGGTGAGTCGCGCTATGCGGACGCCGGCGGCGCCATGGTATTCTGCCCCGGGAAGCGCCAGAGCTTGACGGTCGAATGGAAAGGGCTGCGCGCAACCCAAGGGTTGAAAAGCGGACAATCGCCGATCCGCCGCGACGCCGAACGCGAGCGCCGCCATGGCCAGGCCAACGGTCAAACGATGAAGGGCCCTGTCGAACATGCCGATTTTGTTGATTCGGTTATCCCAACAATGGTGCCGTGCATGAAAGTCTGGAGGAGGCGTCCCCCAACCCTCAGGCGGCTGACTCCGTAAGATACTTTAGGGAGCCAATCGCCAGCCGACGTAGGCCTTTTTGGATGAAGGGTCTTTGCCATATTGGGACCGCCGTCTGATCTTTGCCAAGCCGATGCTCCAACCAGAGCGCATAGGCCGCTTCGCGAAGGTCAAGTCGGTAGAGGGCTGCCGCTGTCCAAAGACGCTGGAATGCCGCATTCATGGATGACTCCAGACGCCGCGTGACGTCCTGGCGCGTCCAGACCTGGCCGAGCAGGTTCTGCATCTTGGCGAAGAACGAGACGGTCACCCCCCCGGCGTTGGCCAGAACATCGGGGACGATGCGCGTGCCTTTCTTTTTTAGGATGGCCTCCGCGGCCTCGGTCATCGGACCGTTGGCCCCTTCTACAAGGTAGGGAGCACGAATCCAACCGGCTTCAACCGCTGTAATTGTGTTTTCGCGCGCGGCCGGGATCATCACCGTGACGTCCGCTCCCCAAAAGGCCTCGGCGTCGCCGATCCTGAAATCCAGCTCATCCTGCAATGATTCCACTCCCTCTAGCGTGCCGCCATGCTCCTCATAATATAGTTTCAGGGCTTTAAGGTCAGCCAAAGAAAATCCCTTGTCCTTGATCAGGACCAGCATATTTCCGGACGCATTGCGATCCGCCAACGCCTTGACTCGGGCGCCGCGCCGCACGGCCGCCAGGGCAGCCTCGCGGCCGACATTGCCGAACCCATGGACCGCAAAGCTGTGATCGAGAGCAAAGTAACCGTCCTTGATTTGGCCGATGAGCGGATCCCCCCACACCGATAGAGCGGCCCGTGCCGCGATGACCGCACCATCCCCGGTCGCCTCTTCCCGTCCCTGGATACCCCCGCGATCGGCCGGGATGCAGGTAAAGAAAGTCAGGAGCGGACGATAACGCTCAGGATCATTCAAAGCGGCGCTGACGACCGCATCATAGAAGGGCGTCCTCGAGCCGT
>Ga0206840_1107_pt1 | contig 15674 bp, 3 predicted proteins | sample Alteio_BWOrgCont_24_FD_152633 | JGI IMG/M metagenome (GOLD analysis project Ga0206840, IMG submission 152633) | Enriched cells from forest soil in Barre Woods Harvard Forest LTER site, Petersham, Massachusetts, United States -... | ecosystem: Environmental > Terrestrial > Soil > Temperate forest > O... | reverse complement strand
TGAAAAAATACTGGCTCATCTTTTCGATTTATTGGCAGGAGGGGCTTTCCAAAAGAGCGTCGTTCTTGATGGAACGCTTTCGCGCGTTTGTGGTTTTGATGAGCTTTTATTTTTTTTGGTCGGCGCTGCTCAAAAACCGGACAAGCTTTGTTGGCTATGACCGCACCCAGATGCTGACTTATGTGCTGGGTATGAATGTATTGCGGAGCCTGGTGTTTGCCACAAGGACAGAAGAGATCGCTTCCGAAATTAACCATGGCCGGTTGTCCGGTTATCTCCTTAAGCCGGTCAACTTTATGCTTTACACGCTTTTTCGAGATCTATCCGAAAAATCAATTAATTTAGTCTCCTCTATCATCGAGGTTTTTGGGCTTATTTTCATCTTCGGCGTCCATGTCCATTGGCCGCACAATTTTCAAACATGGCTCCTTTTTATGGCCTCCGCGGCGGGTGCAACCTGGCTCTACTTCATCTTAAGCTTTACGACGGGCTGCTGGGGGTTCTGGACCGCTGAATCATGGGGCCCGCGCTTTCTTTTAGAGCTGTTTTTGGAATTTACGGCCGGTGTCTTTTTCCCCATAGACGTGCTGCCCCGGCTCGCCCAGCATATCATCAAAAGCTTCCCTTCCCCTTATCTTGTCTTCTTCCCGCTGCAGATTTTTCTTGAAAAATTGAATTCAAGTCAAATTATCAATGGGTTTTTAATGCAAGGCTTCTGGATCCTGGCGATTTCCGGCTTATCCCGATGGGTCTGGGTCAAAGGGATGCAGAACTATAGCGCGGTGGGCTCATGAAATACTTCCGAATCTGGGGCCGTCTGGCGATTATGAGCTTCATGGTGCAAGCCGAGAGCTTTATTTCGTCCTTTGGCTACCTATTGGGGAAACTTGTCCGGATCGGCTTTTTCTTGTTTTTTCTCTTCTCCATATTCAAGCACACCGACGCGCTTGTTGGATATTCACTGCAAGAAGTCGCGCTGTTCTTTCTAACCTTTAATATCGTCGATATTTTAGCGCAGCTGTTTTTCCGAGGCATTTACGGGGTCCGCAGCCTTATCAGAGAAGGAGACTTTGATTACTTCCTTATCCAACCCACTAACGTCCTTTTTCGCGTGGCCTTTCATACCGTCGACTTTTTAGACGTTGTGACGATTGTGCCTGTTTTTACAATCACTTTTTACGTCATGCGGCATATCGGAGGGCTGGGCGGCCAGACGGCCGTGCCTACAATTCGATGGTTCCTTTATGGCCTTCTAACGCTTAACGGACTGGTCATTGCCTTCGCTATTCATATTGCCGTAGCCTCGCTGGCGGTTCTCACACAGGAACTGGAGAATACCATTTGGATCTACCGGGACTTAATGACGCTGGGACGCTTCCCATCGGACATTTATGATTCTCCGATGCGCGGGATACTCACGTTCATCGTTCCCGTCGCTGTGATGGTCAGTTTTCCCGCCAAAGCCTTTCTTGGCAAGCTTGCTCCCTTATGGCTATTCCATGCCTTGGCTATGGCGACGACCAGCCTGGCGCTTAGCCTTCTCTTCTGGCGATTTGCCACCCGCCGATATACGTCGGTCTCTTCCTGAAATCATTCACATCTGTTTACAGCTTCGTATAAGCCTTGACGACCGGCTGGCCTCAAGCTAGACTCGCACCAGTAGCAAATACGTTCTTTGGATGATGTACGACGATAAAGGCAGCCCCCGGGTAACTGGGGTGAGTACGCAAAGCCTCCGAGCCGCATCGGCCATTGGCCGACGGTTAGCGGGGTTACCGAATCAAAATGAAGAATAAAACTTTTCTTGCGTTATTTTTTTGCGCGATTCTTGTTGCCGCTCTCCGGGAGGGGGACCGCCAGACTTCTGGCGGTAAAGCGGCAACAGGAATCGCGTTTTTATTGCCCCAATCCCCGCTTGATTTGTCTGACCTGGATGTCCGCGATGCGCAAAATAGGCCCCTAAAAAGCTCTTCAGCTACCCAAGCACTGGCCGCTCTTTTTAATGAAAATCTTTTGAATTTAACTGTTTTCGCAAGCCCCCATGCAATGACCGAAGTTATGAGTTTGGTAGATTCGCTTTCACATCTATTTAACAAGTTGATTCTATCCAGGCTTCCGATCGCTTTTGAGTCATTTCAAGATGTCTGCCCGCCCTCCTCCAGGCGCTTTGTGCACAATGTTCATAACCTGTGGATAATGTTTTCCGTCGGGATTTTTGCAGTTTTCTTGCTGCTGTCCGCTTTCTCGCTTAAACGGTCATCGCTTCAAGTTTACCTCCGCCTTTAATTCCTCATTGCCCCGTCAATTCTTCTATTGACGGCGAGCCTAACTGCCTGTAAATAAGTGCACATTTGGTTGATAAATCAACAAGGAGGAGTGGTATGAATTTTCTGATTCACATCGGACAAAAGCTTTTCTTTTTCGCGCGCGCGCACACACGCGTATATAGTAGCGCGCTAGATCAAAACTCAGCCCAACATGGGCGCTTGGGGGACCAACCCCTCATGAAAATCGCCGACAAAATCAATTTCGCCGTAAGCCGTTCAATCCAACCCGCGAGGAGACCCGTCATGAAACGAAAATCACTGAAATCGCTTGTCGCAAGCACATCGCTGGCCCTTTTATTCATGGGCGCATTAACGAACGCTGCATGGGCCTCCGACGACTCGGCGCTGACGCTCAGTACGAACAACGGCACCACGAAATTTTCCGTTCAAAATTCCGCTCTGACCGATATTTTCTTGGTCAATTCTGCCGGCAGTGTTCAAGTCACCTCCAACACGGTTTTGCAGGGGACAACCTTCTACCAAAGCGGAAATGCCGTCATCGGGGCGGCGTCAAGCAGTTTGGGGTTCTTCGGCGTAACGCCGGTCGCCCAGCAAGGGAGCGGACAGAACCTGCTGACGGCCCTTACCAACTATGGCTTCTACCCGGCCGGCTCCAACATTCCATTCAACTTGAATAACGCCGCCCTAAGCGGCGTCACATCCTTGTCGATGAACAGCACACTGACCGGAATCACCTCCGAGACAATGAGCGGGCTCATGACGACCTACGACAACCTTGGCACCAAGGGCATGGGGCTGGGGACAGTCGTAGCGTTCAGCTCCCAGACCGCTCAAACCGCCAGTATTGGGACGGGGACCTTGAACTACGCGAATACTCCGCCTTCCGGCGCGGTGCTGGTTATTAACTATTACATGGTCATGACGGTTGGCGGTGGAGCTTCCAACTCAACCGTGGGATTTACTTGGACAGACACCAGCGGTACCGGTAACGGAACATACACATCGCCGAATCTGCTCAGCACCACAGCCGGAACCTATATTCAGGGGACCGTGACCATCGAAACAAATGGTTCCGCCATCAAATATTTGACCACCTATGGCGGCAACGGAACTTACTCCATGTACGTGACCATGATGCGGATTCTATAACCGTCAATCTATGAAGGCAGGGGAATGGGCATAAAGAAGTTTCACAAAATAGTGATGGCCGCAGCCGTTCTGGGAGGACTATTCCTCCCAGAGACGGCTCACGCCGTTTACACCGGTTTCACCATCAGCAACGCCACGTTCACTCTCACCTTCGGCCAATTTTTCAACTCTGGAAACTTCGTCGTCGCCGGCGGCAGCGTGACCATGGATCCCAACAACGCGGTTAATCTGGTGGTCGGCGGCACCTGGACCGTGACGACCGGTTCTTTTTTCTACCCTGGAAATGGCACCGTCAATTTCAACTCCACGGCTTTGGGCCAATACATGACCATTATGAACCAAAAAATTCCTTTCTATAACGTTAATTTTGGCGGTACCGGCGGGGGATATTACACCTTAGTGGAATCCATGACGGCCACCAACTCGGTGACGATCGGCGCGGGGCAGACTTTGAGTTTACTAGGGCTACAGGTGAGCGCTCCCAGCTTCACAAACAGCGGTTCGCTCGTCATGGTCGGAACGGAAACGCTCACGTCGATCCCGTCCAATCAAGCCTTTTCGACGGTCACTTATAACGTGACCTCCGGAAGTCCGATTCTGATGTCCACATGGACTTACGCCAACTTAACCATCATCGCGCCGAGCTATACCATGAATATTGCCAGCACCGCCGGGTCGTCACTTACTGTGAATGGAAACTTGATCATCTCTTCAGGGACCGTGGATGTAACGGCGAATAACATACCGGTCGCCCTGGGCGGCAACTTAACCAACGCGAATAGCTCCATACTGAATATGCGGCAAAGCACGATGACCTTTACCGGGACCGGTTCGACCAATCAAATCATCAACAATAGAGGCCAGCCCTTTTACGCGTTAGTGAGTTCCAACGTGGCGGTGGGCGGGGGCGTTACGTTTGCGTCCAGCTTTTCAGTCACCAACCTGACCGTTAATGGAAATGGCTTAGGCGTTGAAACCACCATTTATTTCAATGCCGGGTCCACGTTCACAGTAGCCAATTTGTCCATACTCGGCCGGAATATAGGCAACCCCGTGGATATTCGATCCACCTCGAACGGCACGTCTTGGTTTCTAAACAACACCAGCACCAACACCGTCGCGAACATCATGGTGCAGGATTCCGACGCCCGGCCCGGGCTCCTCATTTCAGTTCCCACAAATGAATGGGAAGATTTATTGGGCAGCAACAAAAACTGGTCTTTTATCGGAGAAAATAATTTCAAAATCTGGCAGGGGAACGGTCCTGCAAACTTTGGATCAGGATCAAAAACGGACTGGTTCTACGGAGAGAACTGGGATAAAGGGATCCCGGGTCCATCTGACCAGGCCACCATTGCGAACACAGCCAACCAGCCTGCGCTCTTAAATAACGTGACGATATCGAACGTGATTATTAACAGCGCGGCTACACCTTTCTTGAACAATTTCAATCTGACGGCCAACAATATCAATGCCGTCAACAACTGGGGCACGATCACCAACAACGGCAATTTGTGGTTAAACGGGGTGGAGACGGTGTCTCCAGCGCCTTCCAATCAAGCAGGCTCCACGGTAACCTATCAAGGGAACAACGGCGGCACCATGCTGGTTTATTCGACCTGGACCTATTCCAACCTTTATATTAATGACCAGGGCGGCGCCACCTACGATCTCACCCCTCTTACCGGCGGCCCGTCGACGACCACCGTCACGAACAATCTCACCATTTCGCCGGGTACGCTGGATACCACGTCCAACAATAACGCCCTGGGCGTGACGGGGAATGTCACGGTGAACAATCCCGGTCAAACGACGGCTCTGGTATTGGAAAATTCTTCCATGACGGTGGGAGGAAACTGGACCTTCCTGGGAACTAGCCTCCCCCGATTATTCCCCGGCGGATCGACCGTGACCTTCGTTGCCAGCAGCGCGGGTCACACCATCACACCCGACAACCAGCCTTTCAATGGCCTCAATATCACTGGACCTGGCGGCTCTTGGACTGTTTTAGGGGGAGGCTTGACCGCCTCCACCGCCACGATCAGCGCGGGCGCCTCCTTAACCTCGAATGGGAACAGCTTAACCATTTCCAGCTTGACGGTCGGAGGAAACTTCGTTTTTGTAGGAACGGAAGCCGTGAGCTCCGTTCCAAACTTCCTGGCCGGCTCAACGGTCACGTACATCAGCCATGGGGCAGGATCGCTGTTTTTGTCGACATGGACCTACGCGAACGTGTTCTTTAACGGCAATGGCGGGACCTTCAACCAAACGGGTCCGGGAGCCACCACCGTCAATGGAACCCTCACGTTAACCGCCGGAACCCTTACAACCACGGCCAATAACTACGCGCTCAATATCGGCTGCGGATGGCTCAATAACGGAGGCACTTTTACCGTCAACTTAAGCACGGTAAGTTTTAATGGCGTGGGTCAGAACTGCGGCATTACCATGCGGGCCCTCGCTGATCCCTTCTATAACCTCTGGATCAACGGGCCCGGCAGCACGTACACCCTTCAGGATGCGTTTTTTGAAACGACGGCAACCACAACGCTGACGCAAGGGACTTTGAATACGGGCGCCAACCAACCGGTCGTTTTCAAAACCAGCTTTGTGAATAACGGAGGTAACTTCGTCGCCAACGCCAGCTATGTAAGTTTCAACGCGGCCGTCACCCAGGAAGTCTACGGCAACGGGACCAACTTCGGCATCTTGGTGGACTCCAACACCAGCGCGGGAGGGCTGGTGTTTATGTCAAGTTTCACCGCCACTTCGCTCAACGCCAGCGCGTCGGTGCTCAACGCCGCGACTACCATGTACTTCGTCGCCGGGACAACCGCGACAGTCGGCAATCTCTATGCGCTTGGGAAGGCAGCGGATTACGTGAACATGAAATCAAGCACGACAGGATCTTCCTGGCATTTGAACAACACGGGCACCAATACCGTGTCCTTTCTCACCGTAAGAGATTCTGACGCACGTCTGGGCAATACCATTACTCCGATCAGTAACGGCGCCAGCCAGGGCAACAACCAAAACTGGAACTTTGGGGTTACCGGAACCATCAGGAGATGGTCCGGCGGTTACAATACCAACTGGTCGCAAGGGGAGAACTGGGACTCGGGCATTCCTCTCGCATCAGATTTTGCAATCATTCTCGGTACCGCCACAAACATGCCGACCCTAACCGGCAATGTGACCATTTCCAGCCTCACCATCCAAAGCGGCTCATCGGTTACCCTGAACGGCTTTAACCTAACGTACACGAGCTGCACGAATGCCGGCAACTTCGTATGGCAGGGAACGGAAGTCCTAACCTCATCGCCCACCAATCTGTCGGGTTCCACGGTGACCTATACCAGCGGAGGGGCGTCGCTTCTCTACTCCAGTTGGACGTATCGAAACCTGGTCATCAACGGCCCAGGCGGGACATTTACTATTTTTGGAGGCTCTTTAACCGCCAACGAAAGCCTTGCGCTCCAGGCAGGAACACTCAATACCGATCCCGCCCACAATTATGCGATCGCGATCAGCAGCAACTGGGCGAATACCGGAGGGACGTTCACCGCCAATGCCAGCACGGTGACGTTTACGGCGACGACCCTCGGTCATACGATTCAATCCGGCGGCGGATCCTTTGCCAATGTCGTTTTCAATGGAAGCGGCGGCTATTGGACGATGGTGGACTCGATGACGGTACTATCCACGATGACGTTTACGGCCGGGACATTGGATACCTCGGTCAACAGTCAACCCATCTCCCTGGGCGGGGATTGGCTTAACAATGCTGGGATCGCTGGGACCTTTGTGGCGCGCGGCAGTACCGTTTCCTTTATAAGCAGCACGAGCGGTCAAACGATTAAGAACCTCGGCCAAAACTTCGCGGTTTTAGTTGATTCCAATACCTCCAGCGGTGGAATAACTTTTGCCTCCAGCTTCACGGCGACGAGCCTGACCATCAATGCGGCGGGTCTGGGCAGCGCGACCACCGCCTATTTCAACGCGCTATCCACATTCACTATTCCCGCGCTCACGCTGCTAGGCTCCAGCGGCCAGACGGATTGGCTCCGCTCTACGGCGACTGGATCTTGGTGGTTTTTGAATAATCAGGGAACCAATAACGCCTCCTATGTCGATGTGGAGGATTCCAACGCCATGCAGGGCAATCTGATCGTCGTCACGGGGGGCGGCGTCAATTCGGGGAACAACCTCAATTGGGCTGTGGGAGCGGGTCAGCTGAGGTATTGGAGCGGGAAGTCCGGCACCACATGGAACACCAGCTCTAACTGGGACACAGGGTCGCCAGGCCCACAGGACTCGGCGATCATCCTTTCGACAGCCACGAATTATCCCATCCTTACCCTAAACGTGGCTTTCTCCAGTTTAACGATCCAAAGCACGGCCACGATGACCTTAGGCGGCTACAATTTAACGCTCTCGAGTTTCACCAACGGGGGCAATCTCTATTTACTAGGAACAGAGGCTGTCTCCTCTATCCCGAACAATCTGGCGGGATCGAGCGTGACTTACAACGGATCAGGAACCCCCGTCGTCTTTTCGACTTGGTCATACAGCAACTTGGTCATCAATGGGCCGACCGGAAACTTTAACGACCCCCCGACCGGGTCGCTAGGCGTTCAGCAAACATTCACGGTACAAGCCGGGACATTCACGCAAAATACGCTGTCGATTACGGCCAGCAGCTACACGCAAACCGGGGGCGTATTTTTAGGAGGAGCGGCCAGCCTGACACTCACCGGCAACTTCAACCTTTCCGCCGGCACCACTTTCTACGCCCCGACCCAAAACATGATATTTAACGCGGGCAATTTCACCAACAGCGGTATCTTTAAACCTCAAACGGGAACGGTGGACTTCACCGCCAATGCCACCCTGACGGGCCAGACCACGTTTTATAATTTCACGGCGGGACCGGCCGCCATCGTCCTGACCTTCGCCGCCGCTTCCACTCAAACCATCACCAATAATTTTACGCTCGCTGGACAGAATGGAACGAGTTTCGCGAACATGCTGTGGCTGCGCTCGACTTCAAACGGCAATCAATTCTATTTAAACAGCACGGGACCGGATGTTTTTCAAAATGTCGACGTGCAGGACTCCTACGCGACCGGCAACGTGCTGGCCACACCGACGCCATCGACAACCACCGGCAATACCAGCCGATGGGTCGTCCTCCAGCCGGCCGTCGTGGCCAATTCTTTCGGCACCACGGCGACGTCGAGTCAAAACCGCGTTGTTCAAAATAACAACGGCGTCTGGGTTTTCTTCACCGAGGGGAGCACTTTTAAATGCACCTCGAGCCCCAGCGGCAATAGCGGCACTTGGAGCCCCGCGCAAACCGTCTTCCCTTCCGTTCCCGCGTCCAGCATCGGGTCCGTTTATTATGATGCCGGCAGCTCAACCGTCTACGTCGCCGCCACCAACAGCACGCCGCGCGTCTACAACAGCACCACCACCAGCATCGTCTATCTCACGTCCGCCACGCTCAACGCTTCAAGCGTCTATCCGAATTTTGTCACCTTTAGCCCGGCCCAGGCCATCAATATGGACTATCAGTTAGGAGGGCTAGGGCTTGATTACACCCTTTGGAACAATGGAGAGGTGGGCATCGGCATGGGCGGCGACGGCAATGGCTGGCTTGTAGCGGAGTCCTGCCTGGACGATACCATTAGTTCCAACACCTATAACGTGGCCCGATTTTTCACGGCCACCCTGTCGAGAACCCCCTCCGGAGTCACGCAAACACAGACTCCTTCGAAGACCGCCGGGCCTTTTCTCGGTGGCGGTCCCATCGTTGTTCCCTATGACAACAACGGCAACATGATGCTCATTTACATGCACGACGGAGGCACGCCGGGGAATGTCGGCTGGTACTATTCAAAGGCGGCCCTCGGTACCAATGCTATCTCTAGCCAGGGCTCTCTGGGCATAAACACGGTGAATACCGATACTTACAGCGTGACCGCCGTTTATGACTCCGCGAATATCGCGACGCACGTGGCGGCGGTCGACAGCAGCGGCAACCTCCAATATGTGGAATATACCGGCATCGCATGGTCCTCGCCAAACCAAATTACGACCAGCGCCCAGACCCCCTCGTTGGATCTGGCCTCGGGCAGCGGAACTCCACAACTCTACGTCATTTATCAGCAGGCGGGCGGCCTCAACATTAATTATGCAACGGCTCTTATCTCCAACTCGAGCACTCCCGGAGCTTGGACGATTACATCGCCATGGGAACTTGTCGTGAGCGGATCCCTCGCCTATCCCCACATCACCAACACGAATGCGCTCCCCATACCGCCGCGGGTGATCTGGTCGGACGTCAATTCCAACCTGTATTTCGGAACCCTTTATCTCAATAACGCGCCCTCCTTGCTCGCCATTTCTCCCTTGAGCGCCCCTTTCACCTTAAATCCTTTTGATGTGACCATCACTGGAACCAATTTCGGCGCGAACAACCTGAACTATGGCGCGGGAGTACAAGTTGCCGTGCTTTACAACAACGGCAACCCTTTAAGCAATTACGCCTTTGTCCCGATCAGCGTTACGTCGACGACCTATGTGAATGGCGCCAACGGCACCACCCTGCGGGCCACCATGCAGGTGAGCAATTTGGTGGGCGCTTTCGGCGCGCTCCCAGCCATCTCTTCCACCAGTCCCAACTTCATATTTCAAGTGACCAATCCCGATGGTCAGCAATCAGCCGTCAGCACAAACACGCTCGTTATTCCCAGCCCTATCCTGTCCTCGGCCACCGCCGTCTCGGCCACGGGTAACAGCCTCGGCCTCCAGGCGGTCTCCGACATTCAACTTTCGGGCTCGAACTTCCAAGGTTGGTCCCCGCTGGTACCGTTTGTGTCCACAAACGTGCCCAGCATTGCTGTGGGAAGCTCAGGAATCTCCGTTACCACCGTGACCTTCGTGTCATCGACTTTGGCGTTTGCGAGCGTCAAAGTCGCTACGAATGCGGCGGCGGGATACCAAACGATCAGCATCACCAACCCCGACGGCCAAGCGACGCTCAATACCCTAATTAGTTCTTTCACCGTCACGATACCAACCACCACCCTTTACCTGCCGGTGGGCGGTGTCGCCTACACGAATCCGACGGCCAATTATGTGAATAGCCTTTCCAGCTTCACCGGGGGCGCCGGAACTTACTGGGGAGGCGCGCCGTTTGGCGGGACCATCTCCGGCGTCCAGGTCCTCATCCAACAACAAGGAACGGGGTACTATTGGGATGGGAGCAGCTTTAATCCGGTGACGACCCGGAGCCAGGGATGGAACGCGGCAACGTCCGGAACCAACCCATGGAATTATACCCCCTTCACCGGCTTCGGCACTCCGGCGCACAAATCTTCCTACACCGTTTGGGCCAGAGGATTAACATCCGATCATGGCACCGGAATTGACGGATCCAGCATGACCGTCATCGTTGATAAGAAAGATCCGGGAGTGGAAGGAACCGTCAACATCACCGTGCCGGCTCAAAGCACAGCCACGGCCAGTGTCTTAAACATCCAAGGGCTGGTCGAAGATCCGACGAGCGGCGTCTTGGCGGGATCCGTCGCGGTCAAAGTGATTGATTTGGGTGCGATCTACGCGGATGTGCTCGCCGGAACGCCGGGCTATCCCCAATATTGGAACGGGACTTCGTTTGACACCAATTCCGCGGATTCCGCTACATTGACAACAGGAGAGCAGTCGGCGGACGCCCCTGGACCTAACACGCCTACGGGCTGGACCTATACCCGAATTTCCGGCGCCAATCTCCAAGACGGGGATGGTTACCAAATCCAGGCTCAGGCGACGGATGCTGTTGGAAATATAAGCGCCTGGCTGCCCAGCGGCTCAGGCATCACGGGGTACTTTTTCACCTATGACATCACGCCGCCCACATCGACCTTGACCTCGCCTCCCGCGGATTTGACGACCAATACAACGAACACCTATGTGACGGCGCCGTTGTCCTCCTTCGCCGGAACGACCCTAGACAATACGTCTGATGATTCGACGGTGGAGCTTGAAATTCACGTCGTGGGAACGTCGAATTGGCTACTTCCTTCCTGCACGGGCTTTGTCAACTTTAATCCTTTCGGGTCGGCGGTGGTGGGGATCCCGGCTACGATCGGTCTCAATACTTGGCAACTCACGACGAGCACCGCGATATGGACGGACGGCGCTACTTACGAAATCTATGCGCAAGCCTCCGACGATGCCGGGAATGTCGAAACCAACCCCACTTTAAAATCGCGGTTCCGGTACGATACAAAGACTCCGCATTCTTCCCTGATCAATCCTCCGTATAACAATTCCAACAATACGCCTCTCGCCTACGAAAATGTGACGGTTTTGACGGGGACATCGACCGACGTTAATGACTTTGGGTTCAAGGATTCCGGCGTCACTCAAGCTCAACTCTCACTTTACGACACCGGAAACGGCGTCTTTTTCGATCCCATCACCCGAACATTCCATTTGCCTCCCGGAAGCCCCGGCTGGGACAACACGACCAATACGACGGTCTATCAAAGTTCCGTCGCATGGGCCAGCGTCAGCTACGCCGGCAAATTGTCTAACGGCACCGTTTATAACGTCCAGGTCCGCGGGATTGATGCAGCGGGGAATGTAGAAGTTCCCCTGACCACCTCGACGTTCATGTACAGCGTTTCTTCGCCGACCATCGTCACGTTGGCCCCGGTGAGCGGGGAATACAACCAACAGGTCCTGACGTATTCCGGCATGGTCACCAATGCGCCGGCCGGCGTCGCCTTTATGCCTATCCGAATCCAGCGCCAATCGGATGGGTCGATCTGGAATGGGAACAGCAATTTCTGGGGGTCAGACCCCGGCGTAGGCCAACCGCCCTTCGCCACCCCCACCTTCGTTAGTCCGGGCCAGTATAGCTGGTCTTATACGGTCTCGGTCCCAAGCAACTTCTACAATACGGGGTCGGATACGTACACCGTGACCGCTTACGCTTATGACAAAACGGTGGACGTCGTCCATTCCAGCGTTTCCGTTCCCGTCACGTTTGCTTACGAATCCATTCCTCCGGTCTCCGCCATTTCAACGCCCACGCCGGTGGCTTTCTACAACAAAACAACGAACACGCTCACTCAAATTTCGGGCACGGCGACGGATCCTTTTGGAGGGGTTGGGACGGGGATCAGCACGGTCTGGGTCCAAATCCAGTATGCCGGACCCGATGGCGCCTTTAATTCCGGCGGGGATGACTTGTATTGGAATGAAGCCTCTCTGTCTTGGAGTTCCACGCCGTCCTTTAGCACAGCTACGCTCACCTCCAGCGCGACGGGATGGTCTTACAGCAACTTACCCCCCGCCGACTACCACTCGACGGCGGGCGCCAAATACCTCATCATGAGCCAGGCCTTTGACAATGGACGGGCAGCCTCGTCGCCGAACGCCATCACGCCTGCGAGTGCGACGCGCGAGGTGACCCCAACGATCATCGGCAGTCCGAACTATTACTACTTTATTGTGGATTCAACAGCCCCAGCCGCGGTAATCACCCAGCCCGGCACGACGCCTACCGATATTATTCCGGCGATTTCTGGCACGGCAACCGACGTCTCTCCGGGACAGGTCGCCTCGGTCAATATCGCCTACCGCGACACCTCCACGAACAAATGGTGGAACCCGTCAACCGAATCTTTCAGCCCGGGTCTCTCGGGTCTCGGAGGAACGGACGAACCCCCTGCGAATGCGTATGTTTCAGCTCCGGTGGTTGCAGGGGCCTGGTCTTTCACCGGCGCATCGACGCCGACCTTTGTGAGCGGCAATACCTATCAAATATACGCGATGGCGATCGACTCGGCGACGAATCAAGCCTCTTTCCCCGGCGATAGCAATTTCACGGTCCCGCCGATCTCTTCCAGCTATATTCAATTCACCTATCAAATTCCTCCCCCGGTCACGACGATCACCTCGCCGGATGGCACCAATCCCAATTGGACCCCCGGGGCCCCCAATCCCGTCAATCTCCAAGGGACGTCCAACAACGCCACCACGGCGCAGGTGCAAATCATCGACTGCGGCCCTAACTTGGTCTGCGGCACGGGCAATGACGATCTGTACTGGAACGGCTCAACCTGGGTCTCGACGAGCGGCTGGGTCAATAACGGATTTGCCGGCGTCACCGCTTTTAATTCCATCACCGGCGCCTGGTCTATGACGATCGCTCCCGGTAGCTGGAACGGGAACCGCAATTACACGATTGAATCCATGGGCATTAACACCCTTTACAACGAAACGCCCAAGACGCCGGCGGTGACCTTTGTCGTGGACAACACCGCGCCCGCCGTGACGCTTGTCACCCCCGATACAAGCGCCTATCGCAACAGTCTGCCGATCTTATCCGGAAATGTCTCCGATATAGCCCCGGGAACCGTCGCGTCCGTGCTCTTTCATGTGTTGCGGGACGACGCGAAATATTGGAACTGGCAAACCTCCACATTTACAGCCGCATCGCCCCCGGCCACCGATCTGACAGCCACCAATGTTTCAGGAAATCTCTGGAGCTACACCACGGATTATTTCCTGGTTAATACCGGGACAGGGGCCTGGGAAAATGGACGCACGTACACGGTCCACGAAGTCGCGTTCGATAAAGCCGGCAATCCAACCGATCAAGCCCAATCGGCTTTCACCTATGACATCCTGTTTCCAACGGCCACGATTGTGATGCCCACCCATGGGCTGACCGCCATTCGGAGTCTGCCGGTGATCTCCGGAACCGCCGCCGATAATTTATCCAATGCGAACGTCCAGCTCGCGATTTACAGTCCCTCGGACGTGTCCTGGTTCGATGGATCCGGATTCAATATCAACCAAAGCACGCCGAATTTCTTCCCCGTGACCACAGTGGCCGGCGGCGGTACCACATGGAGCTTCACCGTTCCCTTGAACACGTTTAGGAACAACCGTCAATACACGCTCATCGCGCAAGCCATCGATTCCGCCGGAAATGCGCAGTCGAATTTTGTGCTCAATACCTCTTCCCTGACCGTTTCAATCGATTCGGCCGCCCCAACCAATACGATCATCGCCCCTCCGTCGGCAAACGCTTCTTATCAACCCGGGCAGATCGGCACGTCGGGGAGCACACCGAATTCCCGGTTTAACGGAACGGATAATGATCTAGGAATTCTCGCCTCAGGGGTCAACACCGTACAAATTCAGTTGTCGTACATGCTTGGAACGACCGCTTATTTTTGGAATGGGAACGCCCAAGTGTTCTCTTCTTACACCGTAACCGTCAGCTCTTGGTTCCCCACGTTCTTAAGCGGCCCCACGAGCTGGATTTATCAGCACGATATCAATTGGCCGACCGACGCCAGCCATCTGGTCACCTTAAATGCCCAGACGATCGACAAAGCATCGCTGGGAGATGGGAGCAACGGCGGCAATATCAGCCCCACTTCCTCTGTATCCTTTATTGTCGATTTCGTTGTCCCTGCGGCGACCATTACCTGGCCCAGCGCGAACGCCGTCATCTCCAGCGCCGCCATCCAAATGGTCGGAGTTTCATCCGATGATCTGGCAGGAGTACTGACCACGCAGGTTGAAATCTCCACCGGCCTGGGAGGCTCCAAATATTACTGGACCAGTTCCAGCTGGACCATCAATCAAACCTGGATCACCACCGCGACCGCATCAACCTGGTATTACACGATCCCCAATACCGCTCTAGCCCCCGGCAACGGTGACTTGTATTACCTGCGCTCCCAAGTCTCCGATGCCGCCGGAAACCTCTTTGATACCCCAAGTACCACCTTCACCTATAACACGACGGCTCCTACCGTGACGATCGTGCCGCAGCCGCCCAATAATGGCTTCTACTCCGCGGTCCAGGTTTCGACTTCCTTTGTGGGGACCGCCAGCCCCTCGGGCGCTCCCAATATCGTAGTCAGCACCGTGACCCTCACGCTCCAAGATCTTACGGTCAACACCAGCTACTACAACGGCTCTTCCTGGGTGTCTGGCGCAGTCACCTTCCCGGCCCAAGGCACGGTCGGCAGCTGGTCCTTTAATAATGCGGCCCTGACCTTCGTGAACGATCGCCAATACAAGCTGACCGCCACCGCGACGGACAATTCCCAGGTTTCGGGCTCGGCCAATTTCACCTTCATCTACGATGTCCAGAAACCGACCTCTACGGTCACCAGCCCGCCGCCCGGCTACTTTACGGCCGCA
>Ga0206840_1103_pt1 | contig 16094 bp, 16 predicted proteins | sample Alteio_BWOrgCont_24_FD_152633 | JGI IMG/M metagenome (GOLD analysis project Ga0206840, IMG submission 152633) | Enriched cells from forest soil in Barre Woods Harvard Forest LTER site, Petersham, Massachusetts, United States -... | ecosystem: Environmental > Terrestrial > Soil > Temperate forest >... | reverse complement strand
CCGGAAGTCCGCACAAGTCGGAAAGTCCGGAAGTAATTTACAAAACTTTATTAATTTTATTAAAAAAATCAATCTTTCGGACTTTCGGTCTTATGCCGACTTTCCGACTTCTTTTAATTAAACTGTCAATGCAAATCCTTCGCGGTAATTACGCTTAACATATTGGTTTACATCGTCAAAATTGGTAACCTTCATGTTCTCGTTGTCCCAAAGCAATTTAACCTGGCCCGGATAAGTATTGCGGCCATTAGCGCCTTTTACAGCCAGGTCGTGCCCTCTTACCGCAAGGTTTGCCATTAGCAACGCTTCTGTTAATGGACCAGCCCTTTCAAACGACGAGCTCAGTTCTGTTTTTCCATAACCTGCAATACAGCCTTCTATCCATTGGCCGTAGTGTCCTTCCTGTCCGCCGGGCACACGTGCCCAGCGTTGTTTAACGTTCTTCACGGCATCTTCCTGCATGCGTGAACTCGGCAACAGGTGAGCTGCATCCGAATAGGTGCTGGAAAACATTTTGCCTTTAGTACCGATAAATAGGCAGCCATTGCCTTCTTCACCACCCCATTTTTCATTGGCGCCTAATTCCTCCGGTCTTTCCGGCTCAATACCGCCATCCATCCAGTGGAGCGTAATATCACCTTTGGTTTTATGAGTCTTAGGGAACGTCATAGTAATGTGGCTTGACGGTGGGCAGCTTTCAGGGAAAACGCCCTTTTTGAATTCTCCAACATAAACACTACCCACGCTCGCCTGCACATCTTTTACATATTGCAGATCTAATACCCTGAACGGAGCTTCAACCAGGTGGCAGCCCATATCGCCTAAAGCGCCGGTACCGTAATCCCACCAGCCGCGCCAGTTAAACGGCACTACATTATCAACAAAATCTTTATAAGGCGCATTACCCAACCACAAATTCCAGTCTAAGGTAGGCGGCACCTCCATTTTAGTTGTTGGCCATGCTACACCCTGCGGCCATACGGGGCGATTTGTCCAACAGTAAATGGTATGTACATCGCCTATTAAACCGGCATCATACCATTCTGACATTAAACGTGTACCATCGTTTGACGCGCCCTGGTTACCCATTTGTGTAACCACTTTGAATTTCTTGGCAGCATCCGTTAGCGTACGCGCTTCCCAAAGATCGTGCGTCATCGGTTTTTGAACATAGACGCCTTTACCGCGTGCCATAGCATTGTAGGCTACAACAGCATGTGTATGGTCGGGTGTTGAAACCGAAACGGCATCAAAATTCTTTGATTCCTTATCAAACATCTCGCGCCAATCCTTGTACCGTTTGGCATCGGGGAAGTTTTTAAATGTAGTAGCGGCTTGTTTCTCGTCCACATCACACAAAAACGCTATGGTAGCTTTGCCTGTTTTGTTAAAATATGCAATGTCGCTTTGGCCCTTGCCACCGCAGCCAACACTGGCTACAACTAATTTATCGCTCGGCGCGATGTAGCCTTTACCACCTAACACATAGCGCGGCACAATCATAAACCCGGCAGCCGCAAGCGCGCCTTTTTTTATAAAATCCCGCCTGGTGGGATCCTGGGGTAATTTTTTAGATTCGTCAGTCATAAGTATTTTATTAATTACTGAGTTAGTGAATTAGTGATTTAGTGAATTTGTCTGAGCGGACGATTTATTGACCGGCAGATTTTTATAAACCGCATCAATCACTAATTCGCTAACTCACTAATTCACTCATTATATTAACTAAATATTTCCTTTTTTAAGTTCATCCACAGCATGGTTAGCAGCGCGGGCTGTTAAAGCCATATAAGTTAATGACGGATTTTGACAAGCAGTCGATGCCATGCAAGCGCCATCGGTAACAAATACGTTTTTGGCATCCCAAACCTGGTTCCACTCGTTTAGCACCGAAGTTTTAGGGTCGCGTCCCATACGGGCTGTTCCCATTTCGTGGATACCGCGACCCAGTACTGGTTCGCTTTGATAAAGACCTACCTTTTTAACGCCGGCCGCTTCCATCATCTCCTTGGCGTCATTGGCCATATCGATACGCATCTTCATCTCGTTGTCTTTCACCGTCGCGTCTATAGCCAATACAGGCAGGCCCCATTTGTCTTTTTTATTTTTATCCAGGTAGGCCCTGTTTTCGTGGTATGGCAATGTTTCGCCGAAACCACCGATGCCCATAGTCCATTCTCCCGGTTCAGATAAAGCATCTTTAAATGCCCCGCCAATACTGAATTCAGGAATACTCCGGCCCCACTCTTCGCGGCCCGCGCCACCCTGGTAACCAAAACCGCGAACATAATCGCGTTTTTCGCCATTTAAATTCCTGAAACGCGGGATATAAATTCCATTGGCCCTTCTGCCGAAATAATATTTATCGTCGTAACCCTCAACAACGCCACCGGCGCCTACGCCTAAGTGGTGGTCCATCAGGTTGTGACCCAATTCGCCGCTGCTGCTGCCTAACCCATCAGGCCAAACATCGGTAGCCGAATTCATCAATACCCAGGCCGAGTTCAATGTAGATGCGTTTACGAAGACGATCTTAGCGAAATACTCGTAAGTCTTGTTGGTTTGGGCATCCAATACCTCTACACCTTTAGCTTTTTTGGTATCCTTATCGTATAATATTTTGGTTACTATCGACCATGGCCTTAAAGTAAGGTTACCGGTAGCTACAGCTGCCGGAAGTGTTGAGGATTGCGTACTGAAATATGCGCCGAAGGGGCAACCCAACCAGCATTTGTTACGGTACTGGCAGCTGCTACGGCCCGGTAACGGCTTGGTGATATTGGCTGTACGGCCTATGATCATATGCCGGTCCTGGTCTTTATAATGCGCATTAAAACGGGCAGCCACATCCTTTTCTACACAGTTCATTTCCATAGGCGGCATAAAATTGCCATTAGGAAGAATCGGTACATTATCATGGTTACCTGATATCCCTGCAAAACCTTCAACATGGTCGTACCACGGCGCCAGATCTTTATATCGTATTGGCCAATCCACGCCATGGCCGTCCTTAGCATTTGCTTCAAAATCGGTATCATGCCACCTGTAACTTTGCCTGCCCCACATTAAAGAACGGCCACCTACGTGATAGCCACGGAACCAGTCGAATCTTTTTATTTCCACATACGGGCTTTCTTTTTCGTTTACCCAGTAATCCAGGTTGGTTTCGTTAAGCGGGTAATCCCTTTTTAGTACAGGATAATCCTTTTCCATCTGCGTAGTGCGACCACCGCGATGGGCGAATTCCCACGGCGCTTTGTTAGCGTTCACATAATCCTTGATGTGCACAATATCCCTACCACGCTCCAGCATGATGGTTTTTAGGCCCTTCTCTGTTAATTCTTTTGCTGCCCAGCCACCTGATATCCCTGAGCCAATGACGATAGCGTCATACGTGTTTGCAGACATAGTTAATTTATTGGTTTAAATGGTTACTCCGACTAATGTAGGAATTTTTATTTTTCATTTTTTATTTCATTGTGTTTTTTTCACACAATAAGTAAGATTGGCCTATTTTTGGCCTAAATATTCCCTTTATTCATCTCACTTATAGCATGGTCAACCGCGCGCGCAGTAAACGCCATATAAGTAAGTGATGGGTTTTGGCACGAGGTTGAGGTCATACTTGCACCATCCGTGACAAACACATTTTGACAGGCATGTACCTGGTTCCACTTATTCAGGATTGATGTTTTAGGATCATTACCCATCCTTGCGCCACCCATTTCGTGGATATCCAATCCCGGGGCCTGGTGATTGGTTTCAGCTTTAATATTCTTAAAGCCAGCGCTGGTAAACATCTCGGTCAATTGCTCAACATAGTCCTTCTGCATCTTTGCGTCGTTATCATCATAATCGACGGATATTTTTAGCTGCGGTATGCCCCAGGCGTCTTTTTTAGTTGCGTCAAGCGCGACGAAGTTTGTCTCTTTAGGAATGGTTTCGCCCATCATATGTGAATATGCATACCATGAGCCATATTCCTTTTTAGATAAACCAGCTTTGAAGTCTTCCCCTACGCCATCATGGCTATGTTGGTAGCCCCGGTAAGCGCCGAGCCCACATGCATAGCCGCGCAAGAAATCGGTTTCCTGTTTATATACGTTCCGGAAACGTGGTATGTAACCACCTCCGGCGGGGTTGCGGCCGTCAGTTGCCCATTCTGTAAAACCTTCCACTTCAGCGCCTATGTGTGCCGAATAATTATGAAAAGCAAAGTATTTTCCTAAAACACCGCTATCATTACCCAAACCATTAGGAAAACGGTTTGATTTGGAGTTCAGCAATATCAAATTTGTATTCAATGCGGCCGCATTTACAAAAATGATGCGGGCATAATATTCTGTCGTTTGTTTGGTATTCGAATCTATAATACGAACGCCTACTGCTTTGCCTTTTTTCTCATCATAGATAATAGACTCCACTACCGAGAACGGCCTTAATGTAGCCTTGCCCGATTTGAGCGCCCACGGAATAGTGGATGCATTAGCGCTAAAATAACCGCCAAATGGACAGCCCCTTTGGCAAAGCGTGCGCTCCTGGCATTGGCTGCGCCCCTGATCTAAATGTATTTGGTTTGGCTTAGACAGATGCGCGCAACGGGCGCTAATCACGTGGCGGTTTTTATAGGTAACCGCTACGTGTTTACTGAAATATTCTTCAACCGCATTTAGAGGATAGCCAGGCAAAAATTCGCCGTCGGGCAATTCAGCCAAACCATCTTTATTACCGGATATACCCGCAAACAACTCCACATGGCTGTACCAGGGTGCAATATCTTTATAACGTATGGGCCAATCCACCGCAAAACCGTCACGTGCAGGGCCTTCAAAATCAAAATCGCTCCAGCGCTGGGTTTGCCTTGCCCACATCAGCGATTTACCGCCAACCTGGTAGCCGCGTATCCAGTCGAACGGCTTTTCCTGCACATAAGGATGTTCATTATCCTTTACAAAAAAGTGGGCCGCATCTTCCTTAAAAGCATAGCAACGGTTTACTATCGGGTTGGCTTCCTGCACATCCATCGGCATTTCACCGCGATGTTTAAATTCCCAGGGATACAGGTTGGTGGTGGGATAATCTTTAATATGCTTTACATCACGGCCGCGTTCGAGTATCAGGGTTTTGAGTCCTTTATCTGTGAGCTCTTTGGCTGCCCAGCCACCGCTCATACCTGAGCCTATTACAATGGCATCAAAGGTGCGTTCTTTCACGCTGTCAATATTCAGATTAGACATTATGCTTTTACATTATTTTTAACCGGGTACATGGCATTGTAACGGCCGGGCACCAGTTCGTAAACAATTTCTTTCGTCATAAAATACTTGGATTCGGTATAGCCAAAAACCGTGAGCCCTTTTACAGTTCCATAGAATGCCTGCAGGTCTTTCGAATACTTATTATCCTTTTTATCTTTATCCCCCGGCTTCTTTTCAAAGGTATTTAGTACAGCAAGCTTTTGATCTTTGCTGCATTCTGAGAATCTTTTGCTATACAGCTTTTGGGTCAGGTCATTAAATTCACCCATGCCTTTAAAAAATGCTTGCTGATCGGCCTTTTTTGAACAGTCATTCAGCATCAGCCAAACAAATTGGTCAAGGTTCAAATCCCTGGCGCCAGGTGTCGCGGTTTTGGGGATAATGGTTTCTGCCATGTCCGCCACAAGCGATTCCTGGTCCATGGTAACATCAAAATGCGAGTAGTGTGTAACCGGCATTTTCATGGTACACCGTGGCAGCAATGCTGCGCTGCCAATAACTAAAGCAAGATTTCGTAATGCGGAACGTCTGTCCATTTCAAAATGGGTTAAATTGCCTGTTTAGAATTTATCGCGGTTTTATTGCAGGCAATATAGATGTATAAGTGACATTATAAAAGTAGTAACGTGAAAAAAACAGGGTAATTGCTTTCACATCTACTGCTCAAGATTAATTCCCGGGAAATTTATAAAAGAATTAGTTAAAAGCCCCACTTCTTCATCATTTGTAAATCAATTTTTACACAATCAAAGGGGTCCTTGCCCTGGTAGGATTCCTGTTCGATGATAAACCACGATGTTCCGCCATTTCTCCTGGCTTCTTTAATAATGTCCTTAACAGGCATCACGCCCTGGCCCAATATGGTGCTATCGTAGCCGTCCATGCCCTGGCCTGTATTGCTTTTTATTTCGTCCTTCACGTGCATCAGCTCAAAACGGCCGGGATATTTTTTTAGCAGATCCAGGGCTATACCACCTGCACCGAGCATATTGCCCACGTCCATTTGCTGGGCCACTAATGCCGGGTCGGTATTGGCGAGAATGTAATCGTATAAGGTACCGTCGCCAACTTTTGTACTGAACTCAAAATTGTGGTTGTGATAGCCAAACTTCATGCCAGAGGCTTTGCAAAGCTCGCCGCATTTGTTAAACTGGTCCATAAACTTCTTCAGTTTATCGGTATCGTGACGCAGGCTTTCGTCCAGCCAGGGGCTTATCACATATTTCTGTCCTACAGTGGCAGCATCCTCAATCGTATATTTCCACTTATCGGTAAAATCATTTTTTGTATCATCCCAGTCCTGTGCAGTCATTACTGTATGGCCGCTTGGCATTTGCAGTTCAAGGTCCGCTAATAGCTTTTTAAAATCCTTCGGATCGTAGCCGTAAAATTTCCGGTTTATATAGTTGGCATGCTCTACAAATATATAGCCCATATCTGCCAGCTTCTTTAGCGAGCCTGCCGGGTCCGTTTTCATAGCATCACGTACCGAATAAAGTTGAATACCTACCCGCTCGATCTTTCTTGGCGATGCAAAAAGATTATTTGGCAATAAGGCTGAACCTGCAACCACAAGGGTTGTATTCTTGATGAAATTTCTGCGTGAATTATCCATTTTTATATGCTTTTAATTGATTGATTTTAATTACCTATCTATCCTCTATTTACTCACCCGGTCATTGCTGCGCTCGACCACCCTCTCTCCGCCAAGGCGCAAAGAGGGTTTTTATTTAATTGCCTATCGGGAATACCGGGAACAAAAGACTTGAATTGCTTACAAAAGCCAGATGCCTGCTATCCGGGGCCCACGACGGGGTGTTAATAGTGCCCTGGCCACCATACAGGTAAGCTACTACCTTTGACGGGCCGCCACCGACAGGCATCACCCTTAAATAAACATGTTTGTAAAAGGGATGGTCACCAGGGGCTACCTCATCCTTATTAAAGGTGATATATACTATCCATTTTCCATCCGGCGATACATGCGGGAACCAGTTGTCATAATCATCATTGGTTAGCTGTGTTTGCTCGCTGCCGTCTGCTTTCATGCGCCAAACCTGCATCAACCCGCTGCGCACCGAGTTGAAATAGATATATTTTCCGTCGGGACTGTACTCAGGCCCATCATCCAAACCGGGGGTATTGGTCAGCCTTTCTTCGGGGCCGCCGCCTGAAGGGATGCGGTAAACATCAAAATTGCCGTTGCGGTCGCCACAGAATACAATGTATTTACCATCCGGCGACCAGCCATGCATATAGGATGGCCCGGTGGGTGTTATCTGTTTTGCCTCACCCCCGCCAATCGGCACAGTAAAGCCTACCGATGCACCTTTATCGCCGTTGCCGCTGCTTATCGCCAGCATTTTGCCATCAAATGATATAACGTGGTCATTGTTATTATGGGTAGCCACACCTGTATTAATAGGCGTTGGGGTTAATGTTGCCAAATCGAAATGATATAGTGTTCCATCCCGGTTATAGATAAGTGTTTTGCCGTCCTGCGTCCAGTTTGGAGCCTGTAAGGAGCTTGATATCTGGTAAATAACTTTGCTGTTCTGATCGTCCAGGTCCAGTATCTCGATGCTGCTCCCGATATAGCCGCGGTAAGGCACCAGGGTTTTTGGAGCAGGCACTACAATGCGCACATTATTAAACCTCGCCTGCTCAGAAACATCAGGATTATGCGAACAAATAAATAAGCCCACATAAACGTCATCACCAATGTCAAGGCTGTCGAGTTTCTCGCTCACAAACGTTTCGCCTTTATGCGCTACCGACATGGTATAAACGCCACCGCGCCTTTCCAGTTGGACAACATCGGCCCCGACCAATTCAAATTTCTTTTCTTCGGTCACCCCGCTAATTTTGCGCCTGAATTGAAGCGAAGTTAACCCGTTGCCATGTACCACTGCGCTTATATGTGTCGAGTTAGTATCCAGCGAGCTGCGTACCATCCAGCCTGCTTTGCGGTGCTCTTCAACTCCTTTGCCTATGAATGCAATATTGGTGCGAAGGATAAAGTCGCCCTTCATCTTTTTCCACACGTAATGGAACTCATCGTGTGTGGCCCAGACATTGGTACCTGAGCCTTGCAATTGATATTGTTGCATCTTGCTGTCGTAGGTACCACTGCCCGGATGTTTTACGGGGCCTATGTCACCCTGCCCGTCAAATATGCCTACTGTATTGTCCTGTGCATGGGTTGTAATGGTTAAAAAGCTGACACAGAAAAACAGCAAAGTAAGCCTGAAGCACATTTTATTTTTCATTAGGACTGGTGTTTAAAGGACACTTATAATTGGGTTAGCTAATTTATAAATTACATTTACAAATGCGCAATTAGTTATGTAATTTTTACAAAAGTGAAAATGCCAGGCATAAAAAAGAGGGATGTTTTGCATCCCTCTTTTTATTTAAACACATAGTAGTTATTTTTTTATCACTTTTTCTTTGTGCTTTACCTTGTAACCATTGTAGTGTTTGTGGTGCTTGTGGAATGTGTTGTGTACCTTTTCGCCTAATGTTGAGGTTGGTTTAACCTTCTCCTTGTTTTTAGTTTCTGTTTGGGCAAATGACGCTACCGCCACAAAGCATGCCAGTAATAATGCAATTATTTTTTTCATGATTATGTTTTTTTTAACAACCCCGCTTGATCATAAATGTTTTAAAATGAATTATTTGTGCGTATTCTGCATTTAGGGGCAGGTTTAGGCAGAAGATGCTGCCTTTGCTGCGATGAAATGAATCCGTAATTTATCTAAGATCCATTTTTTATATCACCCATCCCTCTAAACTTAAAAAACTTAATAAATATTACTATTTATTGCTGTTAACTTAATAATATTTATATTTAAGTAATAATTAAATATAAAACAAAATCTACTCTCACAGGTTGTATTGTAAAGAAATACGGTCCGCTTATCCGGACAAATAACAAGCCTTATCGTTGATCAAAGAAATCTTATCTCCGCGTCATTAACTAAAGCTTTTTAATCACAGACTATCTCCGCGCTAATTGGCAAACATCGCCAATAGTGGAATACAAGGAGACTAAAACAAGGGCAGGGATGAAAATCAGTGTACGTTATAAGCTTTTTGCAATTTCCTTCATCATACTCGGGATCAACGTGGTATTGGGCCTGGCGGTTTATAAGAGCGACCGAAAGCTTCTTGACTCCGAACAATGGGTTCAGCACTCAGAGCAGGTTATTATACAATCGTCTAACATACGATCACTTGCGAGGGAGATGCAAATTACTTCGAGGGATTTTTTAATTACTGATGACAGCGCATTTCTCGAGCCGCTAAATCATACCCAAAAAGCAGCTTTTAATTATATAGGGCTTCTCAGGCAGCTTACACGTGATAATCCTGCACAGCTGAAGCTTACGGATTCTCTTGATCTTTATATGCACAAGCTGGTGAACTATTCGTCAAAAACCATTGAATTAAGGAGTAAGCAAGGTTTATCGTCTGTTATTGCCTATACCGCCGACAAAAGCCGCAGACGCTATACGAACAGGATCAACCAGATTGCTAATGCAATCCAGGGGCATGAAGATATTTTATTTAAACAGCGGAAGCAAATGAATGCTCGCAACGAGATGGCCTTTGGCCGGTTTTCGCTGATCATATTTATATTGATGGCAGGATTTACTATTCTTTTGGTGATCGTTGCAGGGAAATATTTATATCAAGCCAAAGAGAAACGGAAACGGGCTGCGGAATTATTAATAGCGAATGATGAGCTTTTATTTCAAAACAAAGAAAAAGGGGACCGTGCTGCTGAGCTTTTGATAGCTAATAAGGAACTATTGTTTCAAAATGAAGAAAAAGAAAAACGGGCCGAGGAATTGCTAGTAGCCAATAAGGAGCTTTTGTTTCAAAATGAAGAAAAAGAAAAGCGGGCAAAAGAGTTAACGATAGCTAATAAAGAACTATTATTTCAAAATAATGAGAAGGGAAAAAGAGCAGAAGAATTAAAACTATCAGAAATAGAGCGTATTGAAATGGTGGATGAGCTGTTGCAGCGGAATAAAGAGCTCGAACAATTCGCTTATATCGTTTCTCATAACCTACGGGCGCCGGTAGCTAATATCCTGGGCGCTTCTAATGCTTTAAATGATATGGGATTGAGCACCGAAGAAAAGATAATACTTAACAAGGGAATACATACATCTGTTATAAAGATTGACGAAATTATACATGATCTCAACCATATTTTACAGGTAAAAGGCAAAGTTAATGAGACTAAAGAACTCGTTAATTTTTCGGGTTTGGTTGATGACATAAAAGCCAGCATAACCCACTTAACAGATAAAGACGATATAGAAATAAAATACGATTTTCCGGATGTGAATGAATATTTTACAGTAAAGCCCTATTTGTACAGCATATTTTTAAATCTTATTTCGAACAGTGTTAAATATCGCCGGCCTGATAGCCACTGTGTTATTGAAATTATGAGCCACCTATTAAAAAATAAGATCGAATTGATTTTTAGCGATAATGGAACGGGCATCGATCTTAAGAAAAAGGGTGAGCAGGTTTTCGGCTTATATAAGCGCTTCCACGAAAATATTGAAGGTAAAGGAATAGGTCTGTTTATGGTAAAAACGCAGGTAGAGACTCTTGGAGGAAAAATAAGCATAAAGAGCCAGGAAAATGTAGGAACAGAATTTAAAATTGAATTTGGGATATGAGCGGCGATATAAAATACATTATTGTAGACGACGATGCGATAAATAATATGATTTGTACACTGATGTTGAAAAGGACATTGCATGAGGCTGGGATCAAAACATTTGAAGAACCCCTGGAAGGACTGGTTTTTATTCAAAATAACGTTAACGGCTTAATAACCCATTCGGTACTTTTCCTGGATATTCACATGCCTGTGTTAACGGGCTGGGACTTTTTGGGGCAGTATGAGAATTTCAGCGAAGAAATTAAAAAGCAGATCAGCATTTACCTGCTTTCTTCTTCAATTAGCCAGCACGACAGGGACAAAGCTAAAAACTATAAATCCGTTAAAGGATTTATATCCAAACCATTGACCACCGCAAAGATCCTGTCAATTGCCGGGAATGAATTTTAATTCCACGAGTTGTATCTATTTAATCAGCAATTACGCATCGTTCGCCGGCAAGCATTTGCCGGCATATTTCTTCATCATCAGGCATTATTATTTCTTCAGCCTCCTGTTTATGATTTTGCTTCAACTGTTTGCGCCTGCGCGCTTCTATGAACCGCCTTACCTGGTTACGGTCCTCCAGTATCAAACCCGGCACTTCAACAGGCTGGTTATCCTCGTTTTTGGCTACCATGGTAAAGTAACTGGTATTGGTATGGTTTATTTTATTGGTTTTGATATTCTCGGATATTACCCTTATGCCCACCACCAGCGATGTGCGGCCCACATAATTTACCGAAGCCATGAGGGATACAAGGTCGCCCACTTCAACCGGCTCTAAAAAATCAACGGTATCAATAGAAGCTGTTACACAATAATTACCCGCATGCTTGGCGGCACATACGTAAGCCACTTTATCCATTAATGACAGCAAAATGCCGCCATGTATCTTCCCACCGAAATTGGAGTACGAGGGGATCATCAGTTCGGTAATAACCGTCATGGAAAAACTTACGGGTTTATAGGATGATGTATCGTTTATGTTTGCCATGAGAGGGGCCTTGGTGGTAAAAAATGTCTTATAAGTCAGGAATTATGTGCCAATATATCATTGATTTTTTGAATTATCACAAGGGATGCACTATATTGCCTTATCCATTATGCCTTATAAAAGATCATTTGCTGTCCTTATTATTCTTTTTTGCACCCTAAAATGCGTCGCACAGGAAATTATTGAAAAGAAAAACAAGCTAAATGACAAGCTAACGGAAACATTCTACGTTTCGATGGCCAACCAGCAAATAAAAAGCGGGCCCTACCAGGCTTTTTACCATCGTAAAACCCTTGTAGCCGAGGGAACATACCTTGATGGCAAAAAAATTGGGATATGGAATTTTTACGGCACAAGAGGCAATCTTTTGCAGCGGTACAATTTTAATAAGGATTCGCTGGAATACGAGGCAAGGGAGCGGTTACCCTCCGATTTCCATTACCTGGTCGATAAAAAAATTACCGATTCGGACCGGGTCACCAAGCCTTTAAAAATAGGCGGACGATATTTTGGATTTTTACCTTACCTGAACGTATTTAAAACCCCATTTCCTATCTATGGTGATGACAACGAATTGTATGTAGCCACAGTAGAGCTACTGATAAGCCCCATGGGCCGCCTTGCCGATTATAAGGTGCGCCTGGTGTCGCCCTCCCTGGATTACGATCAAACCATAAATTTATCGCTCAACTTTTTTAAAGAAGAAGAAAAGCAATTTATCCCGGCTACATTTAATTACAAGCCCGTATTATCACGTATTATTATTAGATGCAGGGTAACAGATAACGGCGGGCTTGATTTTTATTAGCCGAATATCTAAATGAAAAATGCCGAAGTATTCCTTCGGCATTTTTCATTTAATAAATCGGTAATTCACTAATTCAACATTATTAATGGTGGTGATGGCCATCAGGACCATGTGCATGGCCATGTGATAATTCTTCGGGCGTTGCCGGTCGCACATTAATAATATTGCCTTTAAAGTGCAATTCCTGACCAGCCATAGGGTGATTGAGATCGACAATAACAGAATCCTCTGCGATTGACACTACCTGTCCCTGGAAATGGTTGCCATTATTATCCTGTAAAGGAAGTATACTGCCTATTTCGGGCATATCGGTACCGTTAAACATTTGTTTCGGCAAGTTTGCAACAGCTTCTTCATCATAATTGCCGTAGGCATCTTCGGCCGAAAGGTGAAAATCGTATTGGTCACCGGTAGACAGTGTGCTGAGGTTTTCCTCGAATTTAGGCAACATTTGCCCCGCCCCATATAAAAAAGTCAAAGGCTGCTCTTCAGTAGCGCTTTCAACTAAACCTTCTTTACCCTGTTCGTCTTTAACATACAAATCGTAAGTTAACGACACTACCTTTTGTGCTGCAATCTTCATGCTGTCTTTTTTTTGATAAGTTTTTAATTGGTTATTTGTTTTAGGGCGCCCTCAATATTTTCGGCAGGTAAGCCGCAGGTTTTATCCCTGCAAACATATATCCGCGTTGCTTCGGCGAGCCGCCCGTGCAGCAAAGGTAAACTTCCTTTTTTACCGCCCAAGATAATTTTGTTCGGGACGTAATTTTTTTCAAAATCCTGCCTAACCTGTTCGAAGCTGTTCCCTGTTATTGCAACTTCGTAAAGGCCGAAAACTTCATTCAGCATCAGCATGGCCCAGTTTGAATAGGATGAACCATATTGCGCTATCTGCGGGGCAACATTACACAGCAATTGTGTAGAGATTTTGGAGTAACTGTCATCATCGAACAATAACCCAAGCTTTTTTAAATTATGCGCCATAACCGAATTGGATGCCGGTATTACGTTATCCATAATTTCGGATTTACGTGCTATCAGTTGTTCATCATCATTTGCGGTATAAAAGAATATGCCATTTTCGCCATCATAGTAATATCGCATTGCCTTATCAGTCAATTCTTTGGCTTTGTAAAGCCATTGCTCATCAAATGTCACTTCATAAAGAGCAATGAAGGCATCGATCACATTGGCGTAATCGTCTAAAAACGCGACCGCATCACCACTATAAATACGGGCTAATCTTCCTTCTTTATTTATAAGATTTTTAACAATAAAACTTGCATTTTGCAAGGCCAAATCAAGATATTCCGGCTTATCGAATGCGCGGTAAGCTTCGCACAGCCCTTTAAGCATCAAGCCGTTCCATGAAGCTAATATTTTATAATCCAGCCCCGGGCGGATGCGTTTACCGCGGGCTTTCAAAACTTTTTCGCGGGCTGTGTTAATTTTTGAAATAAGTTCAGCAACAGTTAACCCCAACTTTTCAGCCAATTGCTCATCACTTTCGTTGCGGAAAAATACATTGGTATGCTCCTCCTCCCAGTTGCCATCCTCCGTGACATTATAATAAATGCAGAATAATTCAGCGTCAGCACCCAGGATTTGCTCAATTTCTTCTTTAGTAAAAACGTAGAATTTACCCTCCGCCCCTTCGCTATCAGCATCCAAAGCGGAGTAAAAGCCACCTTCGGGCGAGGTTAATTCGCGTTTGGTGAAGGTAATGATCTCATCAGCAATTTTGGGGTATAATGAGTCGTACTGCCATATAGATGCTTCAGCGTAAAGGCTTAATAACTGCGCGTTATCATAAAGCATTTTTTCAAAATGCGGCACGTGCCAGCGGCCATCGACCGAATAACGGGCAAAACCACCGCCGATATGATCATAAATACCACCAAAAGCCATTTTGTGCAAGGTCAGCTTTACTTGTTCTGCTATTGATTCTTCACGCATTAGATAGGCATAGCGCATCAAAAACTGCCAGTTGTTAGGCATCGGGAACTTGGGCGATGAACCCATCCCTCCTTCCCTTTTGTCAAAATATCTCAGCCAGTTTTTTACGATGATCGCGACATCTTCTTTTTTATATGTCGCCTGTTCGCTATTAAATTGAATTGATTCGTATTGCCGGATGCCTTCGGTCAATTTCACAGCGTATTCTTCGGCATCTTCAGGTTTAGTTTTATAAAAATCAGCCAGGTTAAACAACAGGCTCACCCAATCATTTTTACGGAAATAGGTTCCGCCATAAATGGGGCGCTGATCGGGCAGGCAGATGCAGTTTAACGGCCAGCCGCCACGGCCGGTCATCAATTGTACTGCACTCATGTATATTTGGTCAATATCAGGGCGTTCCTCTCTATCTACCTTGATACAAACAAAATATTCATTCATCACAGCCGCAACCCTTTCGTCCTCAAAGCTTTCATGCTCCATTACGTGGCACCAGTGGCAGGCTGAATAACCTATACTGACTAATATCAGCTTGTTTTCATCCTTCGCCTTTTGCAATGCTTCTGCGCCCCATGGGAACCAGTCGACCGGGTTATTGGCGTGCTGTAAAAGGTAGGGCGAGGCGGAATTGGCGAGGCGGTTCATAGGGATAGATATACAATATGTGTTATATCACAGTCCAATTTTCAAGTTCGATACCCGCAAGCCTGTCAAAGTCAGATATATTCCTTGTAACCAGTGTTAAGTTATTAAAGATGGCTGTGGCCCCTATCAGCAGATCAAAATCATCCAATATCCGTCCCATTTTCCTCAGCCTGGCTTTTTCCTTAGCATAAACATCTAAAGAACTGAAAATCGGGATTACAGTAATTCTTTGCTGAAGTTGATTTATTTTTTCAGCATTTCTTTCCGGAAAGGAACTATTTTCGACGCCATACTTTAATTCGGCTATTGTAATTTCGGAAAGGAAGCATTTATCAGTGCCAATACCTTCAATTTTCTCAGCAAGATCGAATAGACCCTTAAACAGGTAAATGCAAATATTAGTGTCAAGAAGATATTGTTTCAAAACGGGTCGGTATTTCTGGTAAAATTCCTTGCGTTTTTCAGGTCAGCAATAATTTCATCAGCAGATTTTTCAGGTATAAAGTCACCAGTCAATGCTTTTAAAGAACTCTTTTTATTTTTCTTACTGGATTTTAATGAGTCAGAAAGCCCCGAAATCAAGTCCAATTTGCTATTAGAGCTTAAATTTTTGAAAAGTTCAAGATAACCCTCAACCAATTTTTTATTTATATCTGTTGTTTGCATATCTTCTGTTCAGTTTTATTAGTCTGATAAACCAGGCTTATACAAAAATACAAAATTCCTATATCAAATTAAATAATC
>Ga0206840_1064_pt2 | contig 16275 bp, 7 predicted proteins | sample Alteio_BWOrgCont_24_FD_152633 | JGI IMG/M metagenome (GOLD analysis project Ga0206840, IMG submission 152633) | Enriched cells from forest soil in Barre Woods Harvard Forest LTER site, Petersham, Massachusetts, United States -... | ecosystem: Environmental > Terrestrial > Soil > Temperate forest > O... | reverse complement strand
TATCAAAACCGAACAACTTTATCACCTAATATCCACATAAATACCTTAAAATAAGCAATATACATGTTTGGCACCTGATTAGAGTAACGATTTGGACAGTCTTGTTTCGTAACAACATCACATTCAAACCGTTGCCATGCTAAAAAGCTATCTCAAAACCGCTCTTCGCTTCTTGCTGAAAAACAAAACATTCAGCTTTATCAATATCATTGGCTTAGCCACAGGTACTTTATGCTGCCTGTATATATTATTGTATGTACAGGACCAGTACAGCTACGATAAACAACATAAAAACGCCGAAGATATTTATCGTGTCAATACAGATCTGAATCTGACCGGCGACAAACATCATAATGCCACAACTTCACCACCGATAGCGCCGGCCATCAAACGCGATTTTCCCGAAGTGGTGCAATTTGTACGAACTGTAGGAACGGGCGATGGCAAAACATTGCTTAAATATAAGAATGAGACCTTTTATGAGACCAAGCTTTCATTCGTCGACTCAACTTTCTTTGATGTTTTCACATACCATTTTGTTTACGGTAAAAATACGCCGGGCTTACTGGCACAACCTTACACCATTGTCCTGCAAAAGTCTGTTTCCGACAAGCTCTTCGGCAATACAGACCCTATTAATAAAGTAATCAATATTGATAACGGGGAGGGCAAGCATGATTTCAGAGTGGCAGGTGTAGTAGATAATAGCTTGGGTAAATCAGTTCTAGACATCAACATATTTGTTACCATGCGCAGCGGGGGTACCGGTCAGTTTGTATTAGATAATACTGCCTGGGCCGGCTATAACTTCACCAACTCATTTGTCAAATTACGGCCGGGTGCAAATCCAGCGGTCTTAGAGAAAAAGTTTCCTGATTTTTTAAATAAATACGGCGCACAACAGCTTAAAGCGCTCGGCATGACCAAAACCTTGCATCTGCAGCCTGTTTCATCCATACATACCACTGCGGGTTTCGAAAATGAGCCGGGTAAAACTATCAGTCCAACCTTGCTGACCATCCTGGGGCTGATCGCGCTAATGATACAGCTTATTGCCTGCATCAATTTCATGAATCTATCTACCGCCCGCGCTTCAAAACGGGCAAAGGAAGTAGGCGTACGTAAAGTGGTTGGCGCCGGCAAAGGCGACCTGGTTAAGCAGTTTTTGGGCGAATCCTTCCTATTGGCCCTCATCGGCGTGTTACTGGCGCTGCCTTTATTATACCTTGCACTACCCTATCTTAACCAAATTACGGAAACCAATATCCAACTGGCATTGCTAAATAATTACAGCATTTGGATAATGCTCGTTATAATCGTTGTTATTACTGGTATGGTTGCCGGCAGTTACCCTGCCTTTTACCTATCCGCCTTTGAAGCCATTAAGGTGATCAAAGGCAATTTCACCAGCCAGATATCAGCTTCAGGCATACGCCGCTCACTGGTAGTATTTCAGTTTGTGCTTTCTATTGTGCTGATAACGGGCATCATCATTATTTATAACCAACTTAATTACATTAAAAATAAGGACCTCGGTTTTGATAAAAATCAAAAGCTCATTTTCAGCTTTTATACCGAAGATCAGCAAAAGAAGATGGGCACACTTGCAACTGACCTGCAGCGATTAGCAGACGTGCAAAGCGCAAGCCGTTCAAATAATTATCTCAGCAGATTTGTTGGCCGCGACCATGGTGTTTTCCTGTCAGGCGGCAATCAGTCGACTGCCGTTGATGCCCAGAATATGGATACCGATGAAAAATTTGTGAAAGCCAACGGCATTAAGATCGTAGCAGGCCGAGATTTTCGCGTTAACGATACAACGAGGACGCTGATCAATGAAACACTTTGCAAGCGACTGGGCATCGCGCCGGATAAAGCCGTTGGAAAGCTATTGTATAGCCAATATTTAAATGGGCCGATCAGTCATGTTGAAGTGGTTGGCGTGATGAAGGATTTTAACTACAATTCGCTGCATGGCGAGGTGCGCCCCTTCATGTTGTTTTATAATAACGACCCGAATGCATTTGCGTACATGACCGTTTCGGTTAGCAGCAATAATTATAAAGAAGTACTGGGGCGAATAGACGATGTTTGGCAAAAAGACCTGCCCGGCGTGCCGTTCGAATACAGTTTCCTCGATAAAGAAGTTCAAAAACAATACTCGGCCGAACTCAGCCTGTCGCAGATCATCAATTCATTTACAATAATGGCTATTTTGATCTCGTGCCTTGGATTGTTTGGTTTGGCGGCTTTCAGTGCCGAGCAACGCCAGAAAGAGATCGGTATCCGCAAAGTGCTTGGCGCAAGTGTAACCGGTGTTGTCGCTTTGCTTTCAAAAGAGTTTGTGCGGCTGGTTGGCATTGCTTTTATTATTGCTACACCGATAGCCTGGTTAGCCATGCAAAAATGGTTGGATGCCTTTGCCTACAAAGTACCGTTAAGCTGGTGGATGTTTGCGGCAGCAGGTGTGCTTTCAATACTGATCGCATTAATTACGGTAAGTTTTCAGGCCATTAAAGCGGCTTTGGTTAACCCGGTAAAGAGTCTGAAGAGCGAGTGATCGATCTTTTTAGAGTTTAGAAATTAGGATTTAGCATTTAAACATCATGATAAAGAACTATTTGAAAGTCGCCTGGCGAAATTTGATTCGCAATAAGTTTTCAACCCTTATTAATATCGGCGGGCTTGCCGTGGGTATGGCCGTAGCTGTATTAATTGGCCTCTGGCTTTTCAGCGAATTATCTTTTGATAAAAGTTTTCCGAACCACGATCGTATTGCACAGGTGATGCAAAACCAGTGGATCAACAACGAAACCGATACCTGGAACAGCCAGGCCTATCCTTTGGGCCCTGATCTGCGCAGCGAATATGGCGCTGATTTCAAGCATGTCATCATGTCTTCATGGACCGATAACCATATTTTATCATATGGCGATAAAAATCTGAAGGAAAGCGGCAATTATATGGAGCCGGGCATCACTGATATGCTATCGCTCACGATGCTCCAGGGTAACAGGAACGGGCTTAATGATCCTTCGTCGATATTGCTTTCGCAATCTACCGCCAAAGCCATTTTTGGCGATGCCGACCCGATGGGCAAAATCATCAAGATCGATCATAACAACAACCTGACAGTTAAGGTGACCGGCATTTATGAAGACCTTCCTGAAAACTCTTCTTTCGGCGACCTGACGTTTATTTCACCATGGGCTTTGCTGGTAAAGGATCAACATTATGATACCCGGTTCAATAACCCATGGGGTGCAAGCTGGTTCCAAACATTGGTACAAATTGCTGATAATGCCAATATGAATAAAGTTTCGGATAAGATCAAAGACCTTAAGATGAAAGATCTGGTGCGTACCAATAACAGCGATGCCCGGTTCAAACCGGTTCTATTCCTGCATCCTATGAATAACTGGCACCTGTACGGCGATTTTAAAAACGGGGTAAACACCGGCGGGCGCATACAATATGTTTGGCTTTTCGGTATCATCGGTGTATTTGTGCTGCTGCTGGCCTGTATCAATTTCATGAACCTGAGCACCGCCCGCTCCGAAAGACGGGCCAAGGAGGTTGGCATACGGAAATCTATCGGCTCGATGCGGGGCCAGTTGATCGCGCAATTTTACAGCGAATCCATGCTGATCGCAGTTTTGTCGTTCATCTTGTCGCTGCTGCTGGCCCAGCTATGCCTGCCATTTTTCAACGACCTGGCTGATAAACACACGCAGATACCCTGGAGCAGCGCCGCGTTTTGGCTTGCGGGCATAGCGTTTACGTTGTTTACCGGCCTCATTGCCGGCAGTTATCCTGCACTGTATCTCTCATCATTCAACCCTGTAAAAGTTTTAAAAGGCACATTTCGTGTAGGAAGGCTTGCCGCAATCCCACGCAAGATCCTGGTGGTGTTGCAATTCTCGGTGTCTATCGTCCTCATCATCGGCACCATTGTTGTTTTCAACCAGATACAATATGCCAAAAACCGCCCCGTCGGCTATAACCGCAATGGATTGGTGACCGTACCTATTCAAAACGATATTATTGGCAAACAGTCTGAAGTAGTTAAGAATGAGTTACTGGCAAGTGGGGTTGTAGCATCTCTATCCAAATCCGGGTCTAAAATAAGTGATTGGTATCCAAGCAACGGTGGTTTTAAGTGGGAAGGCAAAGACCCTGGTTTACAGGAAAACTTTAAGAGCCTGGCCATATCACCCGAATTCGGGAAAACTGTGGGTTGGCAGATCAAAGAAGGGCGCGATTTTGATCCGTCCCGCCTCAGCGACTCTTCCGCTTTCATCATCAATGAAGCATGTGTTAAGTATCTCGGTTTCAAACATCCTATAGGCAAAACCATTACCTGGTTAGGCAACGGCAATTATACGATCATCGGCGTGGTGAAAGATATGGTCAACCAGTCAGCTTACGAGCCCATAGAGCAAACCTTTTATTTTATGAATTCCCACTGGACTTTGAATAATTTCGATATCCGTATCAATCCGAATGTAAGCACGCACGACGCGCTCGCCAAGATCGGGGCGATCTTCAAAAAATATGATCCCTCTACACCATTTGAATATAGTTTCGTTGATGAAGACTACGCTAAAAAATTCGACAACGAGGAACGCATAGGCAAACTCGCCAGTGCATTCGCTACGCTTGCTATTTTTATCAGTTGCCTGGGCCTGTTTGGCATGGCATCGTTCTCAGCCGAGCAGCGTGTAAAAGAAATAGGTGTGCGTAAGGTATTAGGTGCAACAGTATTCAACCTGTGGCGTCTTTTATCAAAGGATTTTATTGTGCTGGTAGTTATTTCGCTCATCATAGCCGCGCCGGTCGCATACTATTTTATGAGCAAATGGCTCATGAATTATACCTACAGGCAGGGGATCGGCTGGTGGGTATTTGCAGTTACGGCGGCTGGTGCAATAGCTATCACATTGGCAACCGTAAGTTATCAAAGTATTAAAGCGGCCATGGCAAACCCCGTGAAAAGTTTGAAGACGGAGTAGATAAATGAGCAGTGATTGGTGAATAGTGATTAGTTGTATTTAGAGCTTAGAAATTAGGGTTTAGGATTTAAACATCATGATAAAGAACTATTTAAAAGTTGCATTCAGAAATTTCTGGCGGCACAAACTGTTTACATTCATTAACGTCATCGGCTTATCGATAGGCATAAGTGCAGCACTGGTTATTTACCTCCTGGTACACTATGATTTCACTTTTGATAAGTTCCATAAAGACGGCGACCGCATTTATCGCGTGGTAACCAATTTTTCATTCTCAGGTTCACCCGGTAATAATCCGGGTGTTTGCGGGCCATTGCCCTGGGCGGTAAAAAACCAGGTAACAGGCCTGGAGGAGGCAGCCCCGATATTCAGATTATCTCAACCGAATGTAACGGTCCCCAACGGCAACAAAACATCGTCGCGTTTCAAATTACAAGATAACGTGATAGTAGCGGACAGCGATTATTTTAAATTGTTTGAATACAAATGGCTCGCCGGTTCGGCCAGATCGGCACTAACCGCGCCGTACCAGGTGGTACTTACTTCTGACCAGGCGGAGAAGTATTTCCCCGGTTTGAGTTACGAACAAATGCTTGGACGTACGGTAGTTTATGATACATTAAAAACTACGGTGACCGGAATTGTGCAAAGTATTAAGCAAAATACCGATTTCACCTTTCACGATTTCATTTCATTTCCAACAGCATTCTCAAATCCTTCGCTAAAACAACAATTACGTTTGAATAACTGGGGAGGCGTAAATCGGCAATACCATCTTTTCGTCAAGCTGGCGCCCCGGGTCAAAACGGCACGCATTGAGCAGCAACTGAATGATATTGAGAAAAAGAATGGTAAGCACAAGCCGGGTGTAACGGAAGCATTTGCATTGCAGCCCCTGGCTGACATTCATTTCAATGATACTTATGCAACCTTTGATAATGGCCGGGTTGCGGATAAAACAACATTGCTGGAATTGTCCGGCATTGCTCTATTCCTGTTATTGCTGGGCTGTATCAATTTTATTAATCTCACTACCGCGCAATCGGCGCAAAGAGCTAAGGAGATAGGCATACGTAAAACGCTGGGCAGCGACCGCAAACAGTTGGTATTCCAATTTTTGAGCGAGACTTTCCTGATTACGCTTGTTTCCGTGATCATTTCGGTTGCCATTACACCTATTGCGCTCCAGCTTTTTTCAACGTTCATTCCGCAGGGCATTTATGCCGACCAAATCTTAGAGCCGAACATTGTTCTGTTCCTGGTATTATTGACAATCGTCGTCAGCCTCGCTTCCGGATTTTATCCGGCTATGGTGCTTTCGGGCTACAAACCTGTTTCGGCCATTAAAAATCAGGCTAACGAAGGCAGCAGTAAAACGCGTAACATGGTGCTGCGAAAATCGCTTATCGTAACCCAGTTTGTTATTGCGCAATTCTTTATCATGGCAACCATCCTGGTGAGCAAGCAGATCTATTATGCTATTCATAAGGATATGGGTTTCAAAAAAGATGCTATTCTGATAATCAATTCTCCGCAGAAAAACAGGCAGGAACGGTTAAACCAGGTATTGCTCAATAAATTCAGGACCATTCCACAAGTCGAACTCGTAAGCAAGGGTGGTGAAGCACCTATTTCAGGTAATCCATTCAGCACCGAAGGCACCTATAAAGACGGGAAAAAAGAGATCAAAATGGAAAACCTGGGTTTCGTATGCGGCGATGAAAACTATATTAAAGTCTATCACATCAAATTGTTAGCCGGGCGCAACCTGACTCCGGGCGATACGTCGAAAACATTCCTGGTCAACAATACACTGGCTAAACAGATCGGGTTTAAAAATCCGCAGGACGCTGTCGGTAAAACGATCAGTAATTACAATGGCAATATCAATATGCAAATCGTTGGCGTAGTATCCGATTTTAACCAGGAATCGATTCATGCGGCTATTCCACCGTTGGTAATACTAACCAGTACCGATCATAATTATAACGGCACATTCCATATCGCGTTAAAGCCTCAAACAGCAAACGGCGAGTGGAAAACTGCTATAACATCAATGGGAAAAGCCTGGAAGCAGATCTATCCTGAGGATGATTTTGAATACCAGTTTTTTGATGAAAGCATTGCTCAGCTATACACTAATGAACAAAACACTTCGGCTTTACTAAGCTGTGCAACCGGGTTATCCATACTGATCAGCTGCCTGGGTTTACTTGGCCTGGCTATTTATACCACCAATCAACGCACCAAGGAGATCGGGGTACGTAAAGTACTTGGAGCAACAGTAACGCAAATAGTTGTATTGCTGTCGACAGAAATGGTCTGGTTGATCGTACTGGCTTTTGTGATCGTGAGCCCGGTGGCGTGGTGGGCCATGAACAAGTGGATGCAAAACTTTGCCGATCGCACCACGATAAGCTGGTGGATATTTGCGCTGAGCGGAGGAGGAATGCTGATTACAGCATTGTTTACCGCAGGCTTTAGAACTATTAAGGCGGCACTGGCAAACCCGGTTAAAAGTTTGAGATCTGAGTAGCAGTGGCAGTTGGCAGTTAAAATGGATTAGAATTTAGAGCTTAGAAATTAGGGTTTAGGATTTAAACATCATGATAAAGAACTATTTCAAAATCGCATGGCGAAACCTAATCAAAAACAAGGTTTCGTCCTTAATTAATATCGGCGGGCTGGCCGTGGGTATGGCCGTGGTAATGCTAATCAGTTTATGGATATGGGACGAGGTTACCTTTGACCGTTATCATAAAAATTATAACCGCATTGCCCAGGTGATCCAAAACGTTACTAACAACGGCGAAGTGCAAACCTGGTGGCAGGTGCCTTACCCGCTCGGTGATGTTTTGCGCAAAAGCTACGGAGGTGTCTTTAAATCGGTGGTGATGTCGACCGGTGTCGGCGGCGGAAACATATTGGCACTGGGAGATAAGAAATTGACGGAAAAAGGTTCCATTATGGAGCCCGGCGGCCCCGAGCTATTCACTTTAAAGATGCTTAAAGGCAACCGTGACGGCTTGAAAGACCCAACATCGATATTGATATCCGCGTCAACAGCCAAAGCTTTTTTCGGGAATAATGACCCCATGTACAAAGTACTTAAATTAAACAACCAGGATAATCTGAAAATAGCCGGTATATATGAAGATCTACCCAAAAATTCCACGCTGGCCGATATGGCTTTCATAGAAGCATGGGACCGTTTTGCCTCGGATAACCAGCTAAGCCAGATGAAGGAGCCCTGGCGTCCGAATTTTGTCACCCTATATGTTCAACTGGCTGATAACGCCGACCTGGACAAGGTATCGCTTAAGATCAGGGACGAAAAGTTGCGGCATGTGAGTGCATTCCTCGCCAAAAAGAAACCGGCATTATTCCTGGAGCCTATGAACAAATGGCATCTGTACACTGAATTCAAGGATGGGAAAAACACGGGCGGAAGAATACAGTATGTATGGCTGTTTGGTATCATCGGAGTATTTGTATTGCTGCTGGCTTGCATTAATTTTATGAACCTAAGCACCGCACGTTCTGAAAAGCGCGCACGCGAAGTTGGCATTCGTAAAGCTATAGGCTCCATGCGCAGCCAATTGGTCTACCAGTTCTTTGGTGAATCGCTGCTGTGCGTACTAATTGCTTTTGCCATTTCTTTATTGCTGGTACAATTAAGCCTTCCATTCTTCAACCAGGTGGCCGATAAACAAATGGTCATTCCATGGACATATCCGGGCTTCTGGATCGCTGGAATAGGTTTTAGCTTTATTACCGGCATAATTACAGGTAGCTATCCTGCGTTTTACCTGTCATCTTTCAAACCTGTAAAGGTCTTAAAGGGGTCTTTCCGCGTGGGGAGATTGGCGTCAGTACCACGTAAGGTGCTGGTAGTATTACAATTTACCGTTTCGGTGGTGCTGATCATCGGGACAATCGTGGTCTTCAGGCAGATACAATACGCCAAGGACCGCCCCATAGGGTACGCCCGCGACGGTTTAGTTTCTATACCCATAACAACAGCTGATATTCATAAACATTTTGACGCCGTAAAATCGGATTTGGTAAGTAGTGGTACGGTAACCGAAATAGCCGAGGCTGATCAGCCACCGACCGATAGAGGCGGCAGCACCAGTGCCGTGGAGTGGCCGGGTAAGGACCCCAACCTAAGCACCGATTTTGGGCAAGATTATATTTCGTATGATTATGGGAAGACCATTAACTGGGAATTTAATTCGGGCCGTGATTTTTCGAGATCATTCCTGTCCGACTCTTCTGTTGTGATCATCAACCAGGCTGCAGCTGATTTTATGGGCATGAAAACCCCTACGAAAACCTACATTACTTATTATGGCAAACAGTTTAGAATTCTTGGTGTGACCAAAAACATTATTGTCGGCTCACCCTATGAGCAGGCACAGCCGTTGATCTATTTCTTATTGACAGGTCCCGGGAATGTAATGTTAAAGATCAATCCGAAAATAAGCGCCAGCCAGGCCATTGATAAGATCGCATCAGTATTCAAAACTTATAACCCCGAGCAACCATTTGAATATCACTTTACCGACCAGGAGTACGACAAAAAGTTCGGCAACGAGGAACGTGTGGGCAAATTGGCTACCGCTTTCGCCAGCCTGGCCATATTTATCAGTTGCCTCGGCCTTTTTGGTATGGCATCGTTTATGGCTGAACAGCGTGTAAAAGAGATCGGTGTGCGTAAGGTACTTGGCGCATCAGTATTCAACTTATGGCAATTGCTGTCAAGAGATTTTGCATTTTTAGTGATCATTTCACTCATCATTGCTTCGCCGCTAGCTTATTACCTGATGCACAATTGGTTGCAAAATTATCAATATCATACCGGTGTTGCCTGGTGGATATTTGCAGTAACCGGCGTTGGCGCTATGGTGATCACCTTGCTTACTGTGAGCTACCAGAGCATTAAAGCCGCATTAGCCAACCCGATAAAAAGTTTGAAGACGGAATAAAGCCAGTTGGCAGTTTTTAGTTGGCAGTGGGCAAAGATTAACTTTTTAGAGTTTAGAAATTAGCATTTGGAGTTTAAAAATCATGATAAAGAACTATTTAAAGATCGCGTGGCGGAACCTTTTAAAAAACAAGGCGCATACCTTTATTAATGTTACCGGCCTGTCCGTAGGTATGGCTGTGGCTATACTTATCGGCCTCTGGATTTGGGATGAATTATCCTATGATAAATATTTTCAAAACTACGACCGCCTGGTGCAGGTAATGCAGCACCAAACTTTCAACGGTGAACGCGGCACGCAAAGTTCGATACCGCTGCCGTTAGGTCCAAAACTACGTGAAAGCTACACCGGTCCGGGCAAAGACTTCAAGTATGTAGTCATGTCTACCTGGACACAACCGCACATTCTTGCCTACAAGGATAAAAAGCTGAGCCAAAGCGGCAACTGCATGCAGCCCGAAGCGCCGGACATGTTTGCTCTAAAAATGCTGAAGGGCACCCGGGCAGGCCTGAAGGACCAATCGTCCATATTGCTGTCGGCAAAACTGGCAAAAGCGCTTTTTGGCGATGCCGACCCCATGAACCAGGTGATTAAAGTTGATAATAAAAGTATTGTAAAAGTTACAGGCGTATATGAAGATCTGCCGCGTAATACGTCATTTAATGATATGGCATTCATGCTTCCATGGGATTTTTACCTGGCTAATAATCCCTGGACGAAGGGAAACCTTAACGAATGGGGCAACAACTCATGGCAGATATTTGCCCAATTGAACCCAAATGCAAATATAAACCAGGTTTCATCCCGTATTAAAAACCTTAAGTTAAACGCCCTTACCGTAGCGAATGATAAGCTTAGCCTCAGCTTTAAACCGGCTCTTTTCGTTCATCCGATGAGCAAATGGCACCTGTATTCAGAGTTTAAAAATGGAGTGATCGTAGGCGGAAATATTGAATTTGTATGGATGTTCGGCATCATCGGCACCTTTGTGCTGCTGCTGGCCTGCATCAATTTTATGAACCTGAGCACCGCACGTTCTGAAAAGCGGGCCAAAGAAGTGGGCATCCGCAAAACACTGGGCTCGTTACGCCAGCAACTCATTACCCAGTTTTTCAGCGAATCGTTACTGGTATCGGTTTTTGCATTTGTATTTTCCATCATCCTGGTGCAATTGGCCCTTCCATGGTTCAACCAGGTTGCGGATAAGCAAATGACCATACTTTGGTCAAGCCCGGTATTTTGGATCATAGGGTTGATCTTCACCTTGCTCACCGGGATAATTGCAGGCAGTTACCCGGCATTTTACCTGTCATCTTTTCAACCCGTAAAAGTGCTGAAAGGAACTTTCCGTGCCGGGCGTTTAGCCTCTTTACCGCGCAAAATATTGGTGGTATTGCAGTTTACTGTTTCAGCTACTTTAATTATCGGAACTGTGGTGGTCTTTACGCAAGTACAGTACACCAAGAACCGGCCGGTTGGCTACAGCCGCGAGGGCATGATCCAGGCATACCAGCAAACACCTGATATAAATAAGCATTTCGAAGCAGTAAAATACGACCTGGTGAAATCCGGCGCTGTAACTTCAGTAGCGGAATCCGGCAGCCCGGTAACCGATATCTGGTCCGATCAGAGTGGCTTTTCATGGCAAGGTATGCCGCCCGGCTTACAACCCGACATGAATGTGGTCCACGTCAGTCCTGATTTTGGCAAAACTGTGGGCTGGCAGATCAAAGAAGGGCGTGATTTTTCGAAAGAATTTTTAAGCGACTCGTCAGCGCTTATTGTGAATGAAGCCGCAGTAAAATTTATGGTTTTGAAAGCCCCTGTAGGTATGCCGATCAAATGGTACAGGGATTTCCACATTATCGGGGTTGTGAAAGATATGGTGATGACCTCCCCTTATGAACCTGTTAAGCCAACCGTGTTTTCGGAGTTGAATGGAGATTATGGCATTACCAATATGAGGCTGAACCCGCATATGGGAACCAGCGAGGCGATCAGTAAAATAGAAAACGTATTTAAGCAATACGACCCGGGAAGCCCGTTCAACTATGAGTTTACCGATACAACATACGCCAAAAAATTTGCGGACGAGGAACGTACCGGCAAACTCGCCGGGTTTTTTACCTTCCTGGCCATATTTATCAGTTGCCTGGGCCTGTTTGGCATGGCCTCATTCATGGCTGAACAACGCACCAAGGAAATCGGGGTAAGAAAAGTACTGGGTGCATCCGTAGCCAATTTGTGGGGGTTAATGTCAAGGGAATTCATCATACTGGTTTTCATTTCACTGGTAATAGCTGCGCCCATTGCTGATCATTTTATGTCGGGTTGGCTATTACGATATAAATATCACGCGGAATTGTCGTGGTGGATATTCGCCTTAACTGCCCTGGGTGCTATGGTCATTACTTTGTTAACCGTAAGCTATCAAAGTATTAAAGCCGCTACTGCTAACCCGGTGAAAAGCCTTAGAAGTGAGTAGGCAGTTGGCGGTTTGCAGTGGGCAGTAAAAAATGGATTAAGATTAGGATTTAAAATTTAAACATTATGATAAAGAACTATTTGAAGATCGCCTGGCGAAACTTAAAAAAGGACAAGCAGTTCACTTTACTGAATGTGATCGGTCTTTCCGCAGGTATCGCTTGTACTTTGCTCATTTACCTGTGGGTTCATGATGAGATGAGCTATGATAAATTTTTTGATAATGGCAACCAGATATACCAGGTGATGGAGCATCGCGTGGGTAACGGAGGCCAAAACCTGACTGATGAATCCTCGGGCCTTGTGAGCGAAACGATAGCGCTAATGTCACCGGAAATTAAATATGCCGCACCTGTAGCCCCCACGGATTGGTTCCAGAAGGCGACTATGACCGTGGGGGATAAGAATATTAAGGCGTCGGGGCAATACGTTGGGAAGGACTATTTCAACATTTTCTCCTTTAAATTGCTCAAGGGCGATAAATCAAATGTTCTTGCGGCTAAAAATTCTATCGTTATTTCTGATGACCTGGCGCAAAGGCTTTTTAATACTACTGATGCGGTTGGCAAAATTATCCGCCTCCAGCACGATAAGGATTTTGCGGTAACAGGCGTGTTTGAAAAACTACCTGCAAACTCATCGCAGCAATTTGATTTTGTACAGCCATTTGAATACCTGGCTACTATTCCCGGCCAGGGCTGGGTAAAAACCTGGGGAAACGGCGGCCCGCATAATTTTGTACTGCTGAAACCGGGCGCAGATATTGATGCCCTCAATAAAACAATAGCCAATGTGATAACAAAAAACTGTGGCGATACTACCCGCAAGCTTTTTGTTTCCAAATTTTCAGACAACTACTTACAAAATACTTTTAACCATGGCGCAAGGGTTGGGGGAAGAATTGAATATGTGAGGCTTTTCTCATTGGTTGCCATTTTCATTTTGGTGATCGCATGCATCAATTTCATGAACCTGAGCACCGCCAAAGCATCCGGCAGGATGAAGGAAGTAGGGATAAAAAAAGTGGTAGGCGCAGGCCGCAGTCAATTGATCGCGCAATTCCTTTCGGAATCGTTATTACTGGTTACTATCACCACTATCCTGGCCGTTGGCATTGCCTGGCTGCTACTGCCCCAATTCAATTTATTAACAGGTAAGGATATTCATTTGCATTTTGACCTGTCGCTGGTCCTGATCTTAATTGGTATTATCCTGTTTACAGGATTAGTTTCGGGCAGCTACCCTGCATTGTATCTTTCAAAATTTAACCCGCTTGCGATACTGAAAGGAAAGCTCAATTCATCCTTTTCCGAGCTGCTTGCGCGCAAAGGGCTGGTGGTATTCCAATTCACGCTTTCAGTGATGCTGATTGTAGCGGTATTAGTAGTTTACCGGCAGATACAATTCATACAGTCTACCCGCATCGGTTACAATAAAGACAATGTGATCCGCTTTGATTCGGAAGGTAAACTGATGGGTACCGAGGAAACATTCACAGCCGAACTAAGGAAGGTTCCCGGTGTAGTAGATGCCAGCTTTACGCAGCACAACATGGTCGGGCGTAATTTTGGCACTGCGGGTTTAAGCTGGCCCGGCAAAAACATTCGCCAGGATGTTTATTTCGAAGGCTTCTTTGGCGGCTACGATTTTTTCGAAACTATGGGTATGCAATTTGCCGAAGGAAGAGGCTTTTCAAAAGCCTTTGGCAGCGATACTAACAAGATTGTATTAAATGAAACTGCTGTTAAAGCCATGCACCTGCAAAAGCCAATAGGCCAGACAATTAAATATGGCAGTAATTACCAGGTGATCGGCGTTGTAAAAGATTTTCATTTCGAATCATTACATGAGCCCGTAAGACCGGCATTTATATTGCTTGCCGGGGGAAGCAGTCCTTTTTATAAGATCATGGTCAAGATAAGCGGCCAGGATCAAAAAGAAACCATCGACCGGATACAACATTTGTATGAGTCGTACAACCCCGGCTTTCCGTTTATCTACAATTACCTGGATGCCGCGTATCAAAAGCAATATGAAACTGAAACCCGTACATCTACGCTTTCGATATATTTTTCGTGCCTCGCTATTATTATTTCATGCCTTGGCTTATTTGGCCTGGTAGCGTTTACGGCTCAAAAACGTCAAAAAGAGATCGGTATTCGTAAGGTGATCGGTGCATCGGTCAATAGTATAACACTAATGTTAACCAAAGATTTCCTGATGCTGATCGCCATTTCGATACTTATTGCATTCCCGCTATCCTGGTACCTGATGAGCCAATGGCTTAATGGCTATGTATACCGTATTACCCTGGGTCCGGACATATTTTTGATCGCATGTTTTACTGTGATCTTGATAACCATATTAACAGTAAGTTTTCAATCGGTAAAAGCTGCATTGGCAAACCCGGTGAAAAGTTTAAGGTCTGAGTAACAGTGGCAGTTCGCAGTTAAAGGATTAGAAATTAAAGTTTAGAAATTAGGATTTAAAATTTATACATCATGATAAGGAACTATTTTAAGATCGCCTGGCGTAACCTAAAAAAAAACAGGCTGTACGCATTGATAAATATCATCGGTTTAACAGCGGGTATTGTTAGCTGCCTGCTGATAGGTATTTATATTAAACACGAATTGAGTTATGACCGTTTTAATCAGAATGCTGATAAAATAGTCCGGGTAACGATGGATTATAATTTTGGCGGCGATGCGCAAAAAATTGCGGTTACCGGCACCAAAATTGGCCCGCAATTTAAACGGACTTTCCCGCAGATAGCAGATTTTGTCAGGATAGAGAAAAGCACCAGGGTGATCGGCTATAAGAGCCTGTTATTTAAAGAAAAAAGTTTCCTTTATGCCGAACCTTCTTTTTTCAAGATATTTTCATTTAAGCTGCTCAGGGGAGATGCCGCTAATGCACTCAATACAAATGATAAGATAGTTATCACGCAAACCGCTGCAAAAAAGTATTTTGCTGAAGAGGATCCTATCGGGAAAGTTCTGAAAGTTGGCGATAAAAATTTTATGGTTTCCGCTATAGCTGCGGATGCACCTACAAATTCGCAAATACAATTTGATTTTATAGTTCCTTTTAGTGTTTTGGATGCTGCTAAAACTGAAGAGTGGACATCGGCCAATTACATGACCTACCTGCTGCTTGACAACAAGAACCAGGTTGAGCCATTAGCCACGGCGATCACCAACTACATGAAAAAAGTTGACCGCGACGAGCTTAAACTAAGCAGCGGTCAGCATTTAACTTACCACCTGGAACCATTAACAAGCATTCATTTGCATTCCAATCTTACAGATGGCCTTGAACCTGGTGGTAGCGTCGTATATATCTATATATTGATTGTTGTGGCGGTGCTTATCCTGGTTATTGCCGGCGTAAACTATGTAAACCTTTCCATAGCGCAATCGGCGGGCCGCGGTGCCGAAATTGGCATTCGCAAGGTACTTGGCGCAGCCCGGCAGCAACTTTTTAAGCAATTCATTGGTGAATCGCTGTTGGTTACCGCTATAGCCGTAGTATTGGCAATCTGGTTATGCTATATCCTGCTTCCATTCTTTAACCAGGTATCGGGTAAGCAATTTCAATTTAGTGCTTTATTCGATCCCATTATCCTTTTATGCCTTGCTGCATTAGGTGTTGTTATCGGCTTCCTGGCTGGCGCCTACCCTGCATTGCTATTGTCAAATGTCAAACTGGCGAAAATCCTCAAATCCGGCTTTTGTTTTATCCGGTTACCAGCCTGTGGCCGTGTTGAAAGGCGCCTTTAAAAATACTTC
>Ga0206840_1098_pt1 | contig 16351 bp, 24 predicted proteins | sample Alteio_BWOrgCont_24_FD_152633 | JGI IMG/M metagenome (GOLD analysis project Ga0206840, IMG submission 152633) | Enriched cells from forest soil in Barre Woods Harvard Forest LTER site, Petersham, Massachusetts, United States -... | ecosystem: Environmental > Terrestrial > Soil > Temperate forest >... | reverse complement strand
ATCATGGGCCACTTCAGCTCGGAAATCTTATTTCTCGGCCGCCAAGCGTCCCAACCGCTGCTCGTCTTTTTCTGCAACGTGACCTACTATCTCTTCCCAAACTTTGAGACCATGAACATCCGGGATATTCCTCCTGATATTTATAGCCGAGGATGGCTTTGGGCGGCCGCAGGGTATGGTCTTACGTACACCTGCGCCTGCTTAAGCCTTACGGCCCTGCTTTTCCGGAAAAAGGAATTCTAATGACTCACGGGCGCGCGGCGGAGGCTTGGATCTTCGGCGCCTCCGTTCTTATCACGATCGGTCTTTCCAGCCTAACCGCCCGCGCCTACTATGACCCATTTCCACCCTTAGCCGTTAGCTTGTCTTCGCCAGTGACGCGCTTATCCGATTTTGCGGGCATCGCCATGGGTTTTCGAAAACTTACAGCGGACATTGCCTGGATTCAGGCCATCATTTACTACGGAACCCCGGAGGGGGGCGATGAGGAAGCCGGCGAACAGGGAGGCGGTCACTATCCTCTTTTTTTGGCCTATTGCCAACGAGCGGTTCGTATTGATTCTAATTTTATATACATTTTCTACTATGGTGCAGGCGCCTTGGGATGGAATCTAAACCGTCTAGATGAAGCGGAGGCATTGCTCAGGGAAGGCATTTCAGAACATCCCAAAGAATGGCGGTTTCAGCAGTATCTTGCTGGTCTTGCCTATCAAAAAAATCATAACGTCAATAAATTAATTGAATTTCTTCAAGGTTTTGTCGAACAATCGGATTGCCCCAATCTTCTACGCTCAATACTGGCCAATATCTACAAAAAGCAGAAGCGCTATGACGATGCCATCCAAGTTTGGACCATTGTCTACAAAACCGGGGACAGGCTCTATTTAGAACGCGCTGAGTCTCAGATTCACGAAATGTACCCTCTTAGCGCGCAAATGGGTCATAAGGCCCATTGACGACATCCCCCTACGTTTAGTATTGTATAGGTGTTCGGTGGTCAATTCGGGAGTCGGGGTCAAATTGAAGATCCTCCCTCGCCAACCCGTCCTAACTAGCAATCCAGAAAGGTGATCAAAATGGCTCGAAAAAAAGATAAATCTCTGATTGCTGCTGTCACAGACGCCACATTTTCCCAAGTCGTGCTTAAATCGGATTTACCGGTTTTGGTCGGCTTTTGGGCGCCTTGGTGTGCCCCTTGTCAAACCCTTCCCCCGATGCTTCAGGAGATTATTGACGATTATTTCGGCAAAGTGAAGGTCGTCCAGGCCAAAGTGGATGAAACGCCGGATCTGGCTGAAGAATACCGTATTAGCTCGATTCCCACCCTTCTCTTATTTGAAAATGGCAGAATGGTAGGAAAGCGGACCAGCGCGGATACGAAAGAAGATATAGCGGAATGGCTCGATCGGCATATTGAGGAGCCTGTAGGATTTGGATATTAATCAGGAGGTGATGGAGATGGGACCCCAGAAACCCTGCGGCTGCTAATCAACTCAATTTAATATTTTTTAGGCCTTCTGAAAGCGGATGGTCTGATCTGGCGCAAGCGGAGGCGGCGTGGCGGATTTCAGTTTTTCCCGCAAAAGCGGCATGACATCACAGGTGGGATGAAACAAAATAGCGGGGTCAGGCCGGTCGTTTGGAATCACGAAGCGCACATCCACACCGCATACGGCACAAGGCCCTTCAATCACATCCGTAAAATTTGACCACGACACGCGACTACGCTTCATATAACCTCCCAAGATTAAGAAAGATGCCTGCCTCCGTCGACTCGAATGGTTTCACCAGTCACAAAATCCGTTTCCACCAAGAATAATACGGTTTTGGATATTTCTTCGACCCCGCCCCACCTGGCTAGAGGCGTCGCCGACATAACGGCCTTATATTCTTTCGCGCTTAAATCCGGAGGGGGAAGGATCGGCCCCGGAGCAATCGCATTAACCAGGATCTTCGGCGCAAGTTCAAGCGCCATGGCCTCCGTTAGACCCTTGATGGCGACCTTTGACACATAGTATGGCGTGTAATCCTTGTAGCGAGGCCGGCCGCTGGCGCTCGTCCAATCCGCGATATGCACGATCCGGCCGCCATCGCCGCGTCTCATCCAACGGGCCACGCCGAGTGAGAGAAGATAGGCGCTCTCCGTGTTAACCTTCAGATGCGCCTCCCAGGAAGTGACAGCCCCTTTGGCGTCGGACAAGGGAGATTTTTCGTAAATCGAAGAGAGATTCACCAAAACATCGAGGCTTTTGAATTGCCGGAAGATTCGCTCGGCCGTCCTCTCGATTTGCCTTTTTTGGGTCAGATCACAGGGAAGCGCGATCGCCATCCCCCCCTCGGACATCAGCGTCTGAACAGAATCTTCGGCCGCCTTTTTGGACTTCCGGTAGGTCAGAACGATCCGGCAGCCCCGCTGAGACAGGGCTCGCGCGACCGCCATCCCCATCCGGGCGCCTCCTGAAATCCACGCAGTTTTGTTTTTAAGGTTCATGCTTCCCCAGTGGGACCGATGGGGTTCGAACCCATGACCCTTCGCTTAAAAGGCGAATGCTCTACCACTGAGCTACGGTCCCGCTTGAGAAGGAACTTCCAAAGGCCCAATTATATAAGATCGGCTTTGCTATAATGACGTTGATTTTCAGACGGGATTTGACGACTTTGTGCCCCCATAGACTAGTGGTTAGGTCACAGCCCTTTCAAGGCTGTAGGACGGGTTCGAATCCCGTTGGGGGCACAAAGTTTTCGAATCAAGAATCCCTGCAAGAAATTGTGGGGATTCTTTTTTTACAGTTTTGGTAAGATCGGACGCGGCCAGCTTATTGGGCTCCGATTGTAGCGTTTTTGTAGCGTTCGGCTGAGATTTTCGGGGCGCTGCCAGCTCCACGGACGCCTTCAAATGCGCCGCTGAAAAATGCGTGTAGCGTTGTGTCATCCGCAAAGTTTTATGGCCCAACACGGCGGCGATAGTTTGTACATCTACCCCGCGCATAGCGGCATGGCTGGCCCAACTATGCCGTAAATCATGTCCGCGAAAATCCGAGATACCGGCTATCCGTACTGCTTTTCGAAACTCTTCCATCAACCAGCCTTGACGCTTAAGCTGAGCGGTTCCATCATGCGGTACCTTGATGGCTCTTATCGGATCATGGCTCTTATGCCGGAATATGTAGCCCTGACGCTCGCTTAGCGGCGTTTTGCTGAGCATGTCCACAACCTCGGTTGATAGCGGGACCATTCGGCTCTCGCCGGATTTGGTATGGCGGAGATGTGCAAAGCCTCGCTTTAAATCCACGTCCCCCCATTGTAAGCCCAGGATTTCACCCTGCCTCATGCCGGTGTACCGAGCCATTTTAAGAATGGGCACAAGATCGGGGTGAGCAGCATTTATCAATCGGTAAAATTCCGAGCCTTCTAAAAATCTCGTTCGCTGATTGTTTTCTTTTTCCAGGCGATAGCCCCTCATCGGATTGTCGGAGATAAGGCCGTACTCGACGGCCTTCGAAAGTGCCGCTTTTAATATGGCAATCTCCTTGTTTATGGTCGCGGTCCTGACAGTCGCCGCCTTACGCCATGCTTTGTATTCATCGACTCGCGTACGGACGCGGGATACCGGCGTTTTCCAGAAGAAGGCTCGAAGATACTTCAAAATGTACCAACAGCGCTCAAAACTGGCCGGTCGATTGACTTTGATGTGTAAGCGTAGATAGCGGGCCAGGGTTTGCGACACAAGGGTATCGGCTTTAGCGCCGAAAGGATCATGGATATCGCGTCTTACATCCGCCCTGTAGGCTTCGGCGTAGTCCTCTGCGTCCTTTTGCTCGGTCTGCTTGGTATTGACGGTAATCCGCTTCCGATTATGGAAGAAGCTTAGCCACCATATCCTGCCGCGCTTGTATAGTCCCTTCACTCTTGGCTTCATATTTGGTTTTCATCGTAGAACTTTCTATTAATTTGTCCAACACTTGCCGGTCAATTCTTACCGCTTTCCGTCGGAGACGCACAACAGGAATTTCACGGTCTGAAATCCAGTGGTAAAGGGTGATTGGCGAGAGCGCCAAATACGCAGCCGCCTCTTTTACGCTGAAAAGCCGCTTGTACTCCGAACACCGAGATTCGCGGAGGCGGTGATTCATGGTAAAACAACCTCATACAAGCTGAAAGCGAAAAGAAACGTCACAAATGTCATAACGTCACTTCCCCGTCGGTATCGGGCAATGACATTTGTGAGTCCGTTATGTCACCTGAAATGTCACCAGGACCATCCGTCGAAGAATGACATTGTGACGTTTGTGACGTTTCTAGTGGGGTTTCGGTGGGTTCCTCAATCCCGTACTCTTGGCACATGGATTCGAGGTCTTCTTTGTCCACTTCAATATGCCGCTTTTTGCTGGATCGTCCCCGTTTAAATCCCAGGGCTTTCAAGAGGCGGCCAACCTTCCAAGGGTTAACAAATGCCTTGGATTCCTCCCCTATGCCCTGGTTCAACTTGGTCGCAATATCAGAAACGGGAATTTCGCCGCCTAGATTTCCTATAGAGAGAATTTTTACGGCCTGGACTATTCGAGCCGCTAAACTTTGGGATTTGTCCTCACGCCCTGCCTGTTGCATCTCCTCGATAAGCTCATCAAAGGCGGGGATAGCTTCCGGCTTCACTTCTTGGAGAATGGAGCGTAAGGGCATAGCAATATCCCCAAGGCGGCCAGCCATGATCTTTCCGGGGTCGGCCAAGGGTTTAAAGAGTTGTTTCGCCCGCCATGCAAGAAGTCTCTCCCTCAGTTTCAACCCTTCTGCCGGGTCCGGGGCCGGGAAATGCTTTGCAGAATGGGGCATGGAGATAGGAAAACAGCGCGTATCCAAAACCCTGTACAAGGCTACGTTTGTCGCTATGATGCTCGGCCCGAAAATGTCAAAGGCTACGGTATCCTCAAAGGGCCCCTTGTCGGGGAAAAGAGTCCGAAAAACCCGGGCCCCTTTTTCAAAGCGCGATAATATGACGTCCTCGCTGTCGTTCCGGGCCAGCTTGCCCGAGAGGTCGGTCACATCAAAGAAAATCGTGGCTTGAAGGTCTTGGGAAAGCCTGAAAAGGTTGGCCTCGCGGATCGTGATGGTGTGGACACCGCGAAAGGCCGCAGAGATAAGCGCCTTGCCGGTGCGAGTCTTGCCACGTCCGGCCACATTGAAAAACGCCAGATAGCCGGAATAGGGCAAGACCTCTTGTCTATAGGTGCTGAAAACCCAAGCGGCAAGCAAAACAAGGTGATTTTCGGACGGGAGCAGAGAAATCTTTTCGAGGTATAGAATGATATCGGCAAAGAGACGGCAAGGCTCATCCGTCAACCAGGCGGTTTTAACCTCAGGAAGGTCGGCGATAAAGAAAGGGATTTGCTCGACCGGCGGCGGGGCGAATTTCCTTCCGTCCTTCTCGAAGCTGTCCAAAACCTCTAGGCCACCGCCCGGCTTGGCAATTAGGTAACGGACGCGCCTCTCATCTAAGACCAAATCAACAAGCCCATCAAATCTAGCGCATCGAATGGGTTTCGGAGTCCTAGTTTTTTCCTGCGTCTTTGGAGCATAATCTCGCATTTTTGCCCTGTACGCATGGTGGCTGATGATCTTGGATTCAAGGATGGCTTGCCTACAGACGGCTTGCTTCTCGTCGGGCAGTTGGGCAACGTCGTAAAGCATATCGCTTATTTCTGACTCGGTAGGCTTATTTCCATTTGTTGAATCCTGAAACCGTTTACAGATTAAAAGTGCAGTTTCTACCCGCTTGTGGTTAAGGTCGCCCTCTTGGATAGCCGCAAGAGTTTCTCTGTCCCAGGAGGTGAGCGGTCCCTTATCGGCGGGCTGCAGGTTCATAGCTCATTCCATTTTTAGACCCCTCACGGTGTATTAAGTCTTTAACGCGGCGTTGCGCATCCGTGAAAGCTCGAATGTCCCCGGCCAAGTCACCACGCCAGTAAGCCTCTACCAGCGCTGTGGCGCGGTTCTGATCATCGAAAACAAAAAAGCAAACGCCATCGCGTCTTACGCGGATCAGGTGTATACCGTTGGCGATAAGGAGGGCTGCTTCGTTCCAGTCTTTCGTTTCCATTTCCATGCTGATTAACGATAGCCGATAACGGAAGGCACAGGAATCTCAAAAATAAGATTTCCCGGGATTTTTGATACTTCTGTGGTTATGGGGCTTTAAAGGAAGGAATAAATTTTCAAGTCCCGAATGATATTTTGCGGGGACCGTTCAATCCCGAAGCGGCTAAATATTTCGCTGATAAGCGCGGCGTGGGCTGTTTTCTTGGCCTTTGGCTGTTTCACGGTCAAAAGGCGCTGCAAATGGGATTGCAGCCAGATATATCGGTGCGACGGCCTACCCCGGTCGTGGGATGGATGATCCCTAAGATAACGCAGGTCGTCCAAAATAAAGTCTATGTCGGGCTCAATCCCCGCAAGGCCCTTAATCACACGCTCATACGGCATCGACACCATTTTGACTGGAATAAAAAATCCCTCATAATTCCTGTTCACTTCGCACCAGAATTGAGCCTCCCTTAAATCGGGGAATACTGCTTTGATGCTTTTAAAGGCGTCCCTGATCTTTTTCCGGGTTTCGGAAGATGAAAATTTTTTCCTCACTCTGGTAACTTCTGCGTCAAAAGTCTCCCTGCTCCTCGGATGCAGGTAGGATAAGAGCAAATAAACGATTCTGTCGGGAGAAGCGCCAACCCGTTGAATCTTACGCTGTAGGTTATGATCGTCACGAAAAGCCTCGACACAGGAGCGCAGGTCGTCTGCTAGTTGGTTGGATTCGAGCCAGTAGCGAATCGGGGGGACAGCATCCGTAAGAGGATTCAAACCTCCGAGCCAGATTTTTTCAAAGTAATCTTTTGGCAGTTTCATTCCATCTCCATTTAAAAAGCCCGACCTCCGGGCGGTCTCGGTTGCGTCTTAAAGAATATTTTACAACGCTGGCGGGTACTGCTTAGGGTGTCCTGTATCTCTGGCAGTCACAATGCGGGGACTTACAATCACCGTTCACAAGCTTGCCGTTGATGAATTTTGAAGGATGGCGCAATTTTCCGTGGTGGCATTCCATGCATGGATTTTCATTCTCAATCGCACTCTGGAACTGGATGGAGTGACAGGACGAACAGAGGTTCTCCTTTTGGGAATACCACTTTGCCAAATCGCCACCGCATCGTGTACAGCGATCTAATTTATATAAAGTCCCTTCGCCCTTTTTGGGTAGATGGACAGGCGGCTTTTGGGTAAGCCCAAGCTCGATCGTCACGGGACCGACAAATCCTCGGACAAACCATTCTTTATCATCTTCGGCTTCTATATAGAAGAATTCGCCGTTATGGAGATAATCCATATCTTGAAGCATCTGCCCTTGGCCTTCTTTCATTTCTTCGGAGTAAGCGCCTTGACAGTATGCGCTACAGCGGCGACGGCTGAAAGTGCGGTGCTCCTGTCGCATTTCTGGCCTTTTCGAAGCGCTCTGCCTGGATGTATAAGGTTTCGGAAGTCCTGGGCAAGGCGGGCTTGTTTTACCGCGTCCGAACCCAAAATCTTTAACTCTCCAGCCACTTCAATAAACTGAGGAAGGCCCCAGTTGCTGGGGTCTGAAGGCGGGGGTTTGTCCAAGGTTTTCGCATTGACAGCACGCAAAGCTGCGTCTTGTACATCCTTGGGGTCTCTATGCTGTATCACCCATAACAGCAGTGCTTCCATGACCGCTCCCGCCATAACAGTGGTATTTTTCCATTCTCCGTTCACCAAAGCTTTTTCCATGTCGTTGATGTCCATCCGAAGGTCGGACCTTAAATCCTTGTCATCAATAAATGCCAGGGCAGCAATTTCCTGATTTGGGTATTGGTCAGGGCATTTCGCTAATAGATCGCGAAGGTCGTCAACGGATATCCAGTAATTGTCATCGCTGACATAATATGAACGCTGAATAACCTGAGTGTGAAGGTCGCTCTCCCCTCTCTGTTGAAGCACCATAACGATTGATTCGATTTCGGCAATACACGCAACGTAACGGGCATACGCAGCCCCCTCAAGAACGATGAGATTTTCAGGAATTCCGCGCACGAGTCTCAAAATCGCTGATAATTGTGGTAAATCATCCATTGTAAAGTGTTTTACTTCATGACGGGACAAACTTGATGTTTTCCGTCCATGCATGGCGGAAATAAAATGGTCGATTACGATAATTACTTGGCTTGGAAGTACATGGGGCATGACGCGCTCGCTCCTCTGAGAAATTATCTCATTTCCCCGCCTTTTTGTCCGGCGCGGTCTGTCTAGGGGTCAACTATGATCGTGGGGACCAGGGGGTGGTGGAATTTCGCCCAGGCCCCTGATCTTTTCCTCACAAAAAAATAGAATGACTCGTGCGCCGGGCGCTCCCTATAATGTTCCTCGCTACCGGTCTTGCCTTCGCGGCGGAGGCCTACTTTTCTCCTGGTGGTGGAATTCAGGACCAGCTGATCCGCCGAATCAATGCCAGTACAAGCACGATAGACATTGCTGTGTATAGCTTCACGAGTGGCGAAATAGCCCAAGCCCTGGCCGACGCTCACAAGCGGGACGTAAGTATCCGCGTGATCCGTGATCTAACTCAGACCACCAACAAACACGATGAGGGCAACTTTCTAGAGCACACCGGAATCGCCGTAAAGGTTTTGTCTGGTCTACCGCCTCGGGGAGTAATGCACGATAAATTTGCGATCTTTGACGGGAAGGTGGTTGAAGCCGGCTCTTTCAATTGGACCGTGAACGGTGAAAAGTACAGCCACGAAAACGCACTTTTCTTCGACGATCCTAAATTGATTCAGACTTTTGACCAGGAATTTGAGAAGCTATGGAAGGAAGCCGACAGCCAATTGTAGCGGCGATTTAACAGAGCGCCGAAGTTCATAGATTCACATTATAGGGGGCTAGTTATGGATGATGCTGCCGCCGTCGTAGGTTATGGTCTTTCGTTTGGTTCGACTCTTGCCATAGTCATGTCCTATGACGTGAACCATTCCCTGCTTTGGGCGATATTACATGGCATGTTAAGCTGGGGCTATGTCGGCTACCGAGTCGTAATGCACATTTTTTTCAACGGAATATAGGGCGTCTGAAATCAACTGATCCTAGACAGTCGCGGAAGCGCCCAAAGGCTCGACGGTGGCCGTGGCCGAAATTGCAGGGGGATTTCCGACACTTGCCCCGGAGTCCTTCAAAAGCGCTCTGACCGTATCCTTCGACACCCCGAATGATCGGGCCATCGAACGCAAGCTAATACCTTTTGCGGCGGCTTGGCGTAGCTGTTCCAAATCTACCGCGTTGCGCCTTGGTCCCGGCATTCGGCCCTTTGCTTTGGCCTTCTGGAGTCCCAGCAGCACCCTTTCCCGGATCAACTCCCGCTCGAATTCTGCAAGGCTGGCGAAAATGCCGAATACAAGCCGCCCATTAGCGGTACTGGTGTCGATTCCTTCCCGAATCGAAATAAAGGACACCCCCCATGCTCGAAAGAGGTCCAAGGCTTCCACCAGCTGGCGCATAGATCGGGCGAAGCGTGAGAAGTCCCAAACTATTACGGCGTCCAAATGCTGCTTACGGGCGGCATCCATAAGAGCCTTGAGCGCCGGACGCTTGTCTTCACTTAGGGCCCCGCTGAGGCCATTATCTACGAATTCAACCGCTTGCCATCCTCTGGCCTCGCAATAGCGCCGAAGCTCAATCAATTGGTTTTGGGTGTCTTGTTGGCTAGTGCTGACGCGGGCATATACGGCGGCTTTCTTCATCTCCATATTCATCTCCATTCTTCGCTAGGCGTCATGTTACCAGTAACATTATAGCTACTGGTAGCATTGTAATCAAGGCATTTGCTACCTTATGGGTTATGAGGAAGACGCGGAAGACGGGAGCCAGTCATTACCGGGATAACCTGGGTTTAAAGCCTATTACGGTTTACGTCCACAAGAAGGCTCATTCCAAATTACTCAAGCTCGCCAAAAAGGAAGGATCGCTTCAAAAGCTCGCCCGCAAAATCCTGGAACAACACGCCAACAGATAAATGTCAACGGAGAATTGTTACTTTTTCTTCGGACACGCCGCAGCTACGACAAGACCTATAAGAAAACCGAAAATACCAAATCCGAAGACGGCTTTAGCCATAGCTGGATCGTTATCCCAGCCCGCAATGGCCGCTGCTCCGCAACCCAGAAACCAAACCGCTCCTAGGCCATTAAACAAAAGCTTCCAGTCCATTCTATTGGCCCTTAATTTTCCAGCCGGTCCCGTAGGGGTTATTGGGGCTATCGGGCTTGTATTGGCTCCCGGCTCCGTAGGGGTTATTGACGCTATCGGGAGAGTATTGGCTACCGTATCGTCCGTAAGGATTCGAGATAGAATTTGGGTCGTATTGGTTCGCGCTCAAATTTCCTCGAAAATTCCCGTTTGCATCGTACAGCTTGGGGGCATTTGTCGCGTAAGGATTGTTTGCGCTGGTATTGCTGTATTGGCTTCCGTATTGACCGTAAGGATTGTTGACGCTGTTGGGGTTGTACTGACTGCCTGCGCCGTAAGGGTTGCTGGTCGAATTAGGGTCGTACTGGTTCGCACTCAGATTGCCCAAATCAGCCGCATACGCATTAGCCAATAGCCCACCGCTCACCACTACCATTAGGAATAACTTTTTCAATTTTTGGCCTCCGGAATACAGCGAATATACAGCTTTTGAATGTCTTTTTGCGTCTTGTTGTCGGCCTCAAGAGTTGTGACCGTTAAATAGGCTGGCTCATGGTAATACCGCAGCGCATCTGTAGAAAAAACCATGCCCTCTCCACCAATAGTTATGCCGCACCCAAGACTCCCTGTTTCTCCTTCTGTGCCAGGAAATAGGACCTGTGCTACACACGTTGAGTCTCCGGCAATGAATTGATACGAATGATCGGGGCTAAACGTAGCGTCTTTCGTAAAAATCACTTTACCATCAACTCCATTCGTCATGCGTCCGACAATCCATTGATCGGCCCGAGCAAACGATCCGACTGCGATAATGACTATTAGTCCCGATGCAATTTTTTTCATTAAGATTCACTCCCTTTTATGTTTGCGGCATTTGACTCGATCCCTCCCTCCCGTAAAAATGAAGGTGGAAAGAAGAAGTGGGGTCACATACTACCGCTCGGCAAACGTTAAGCAAATCAGGGAATCGCTGCCGTCCCCAAGAGTAGCGATCTTAAAGCTCCCGCACTTACCGATCAGGACCTGAAGTCATCTTTACGATGGGCAAAGAGACGGACATGGATTAGGAAACGCTAGGTACCAATTTCTACCCTAAGCCATCTTTAATTTCCATAGGCCAACAGGCTAATTATTCGAGGCTAATGGGCCTAGGTTTTGCGTAGGCCTGCAACTTTGATTCATGGCGAGGCTTGAGGCTTCGGCAAGCCGTCAAACTGTTTCATCCGTAATAGCTGGTCCTGGTAAGGCAGCCGGTAGCAATGGCGACAAGCAAAATAGATAGCTCCCGGAGGAAGATAGAGAATGCCGACCCGTTTATAACACTGATTCCCGTCCCTGAGCCCCGGACATTGGAACCAGTAGCGAAAACCATTCCCGAGATTGGATGGCGTCATAAGTCGACGGATTGAGTATTGAATCGGCCAGCCGTCTTTTGTGGTGTAGGTGATTTCAAGTTGGTCGCCGCTATCCCAGCCGATGTCAACCTTAAAAGACTCTCCCGTCCTGTTATTCGTCCATGTCGAAGTAATTCCCGAAACTTCACCACGCAATAGCGACTTAATACTGTCTATGCGTAGTCTTTTGGAATCCTCAACGGTATCACGGAATAGCCAGCCGGGGTGTCTGCCCATTCAAAACCTCTTTTTCCCGAAAACATTAAGGCCTAGTGATTGTCCTATGCTGTACTCCCGCCGATTTGTTTTGAATCATTTTGGACTCGATTCGATTCAAACTTCTACGGCATTCTTGAGGATGCGTTCTCTTAATTCCTTTTGCGCCATTCTCAACGCTTCCCGAAACTCCGGGATTTTCTTCCACCGCAAGATTGTTGATCGGTGTTTGTGGATGCTTTTAGCAACGGCGGCGATTGATTTCCCCGTAGCAACTTCAGCCGCCGCAATTTCCATAGCCGGTGTGAGCATTTAGAAGCCCTCCTTTGACTGTAGCGTTTTTGTAGCGTTGGACCCCAAATAATGGGCAAAATCGGATAAAAATGGACATAAGGCTAATTTTCATGGGGGTTGTATCTCCGTCGGGAAGTGGGTTTTATGCTAGAATTTGCATCAAATGAGGCCCCGCTTTCAAGGCTGTAGGACGGGTTCGAATCCCGTTGGGGGCACAAAGTTTTCAGCGCCTCCATGAACCCCCACGAGCTTTTATCGTCCGATCATGTCTCCTTGAAAAAACATGCGGCGCAGCTGCGCGCGGCGATGGACGAAAGGCCTCAACGCCTGGCGGAAGAACTCGCGGTTTTTCAAAAGGCCGTGCAAAAACATTTCAAACGCGAAGAACCCTACTACCGAGTCCTAGATGAAGGAAAACGTTTGGAAGACCGCGGATTTGTCCATCAGCTTCGCAACGATCACGCGGCCGTCGTTTTCACGCTCGAAAGCCTCTCCATCCGCCTGCGGAAAAACGGCCTCAACCCGGACTGGCGCGGCCGGTTTGACACGCTGATGAATGTTTTTCTCCCGCACCTCGATTTAGAGGAAAAGGAACTTTTCCCCATCGGAAAGAAAATGCTCACCCCGGAAGAACTCGAAGGCATCGTCCGACATATTGAAGCTTGTGAATAGGTTTTCCTTCGCCAAACGCATGGAGCGCATGCGGCGCTCCACGATCCGTGAAATCCTAAAAATCACCAAACAGCCGGACATGATCTCGTTTGCGGGCGGCCTTCCCGCGCCGGAGCTTTTTCCGCTCGCCGCGTTTGGCCAAGCGCTCGAAGAAGCCCTGAGAATCGACGGAACGGCTTGCCTCCAGTATGACGTGACGGAAGGGTATTTCCCGCTGAAAGAATTTCTATGCGAATGGCTTGGCCGTCATGGCCTGTCTTGCGCTCCTGAGCGCATGATGCTGACAAACGGCTCCCAGCAGGCGCTCGACTTGATCGGCAAAATATTTCTCAATCCCGGCGATGTGGTTTTAGTGGAGAACCCCACCTATCTCGGAGCCATTCAAGCCTTTAACGCTTACCAAGCCGCCTATTCGACTGTCCCAATGGACTCGGAGGGCCTTTTAATTCAAAACGCCGAAGAAAACATCCGCCGCGTCCGCCCAAAGTTCGCATACCTAGTTCCTACGTTTCAGAATCCCTCCGGCATCACGATGACCCGCGAAAGACGCCTGGCGTTCCTTAACATCGCCCGAAAGCGCGCACTTCCCGTCGTCGAGGATGATCCTTACGGATATCTGCGCTTTTCGGGAGCGGCGCCGCCGTCGCTTTATAGTCTCGCCAAAGGCCGGGGAGTCATTTACTTGTCCACATTCTCCAAAATTCTTTCCCCCGGGATCCGGCTTGGTTTTGTGATGGCGCAGCCGGAAGTGATCAATGCGCTCGTTCTGGCCAAGCAGGCGGCGGATCTCCAGCCGAATTCCCTGATTCAGCGAGCGGTTTACTATTACGGGAAAAACGGGCATTTGGATCGCCATATCCCCATGATCATCGAATGTTACCGGCAGCGCGCCGGAATCATGCTCTCGGCGATGAGCCGCTATTTCCCTGCCTCGGTGAAATGGACGCCCCCTGAGGGCGGAATGTTCGTCTGGTGCCGGCTGCCGAAGGGAATGTCCGCTTCAAAACTTTTCAGAGAAGCGATCAAGGCCAAAGTGGCTTACGTCGCCGGAAGCGTTTTTCACGCCGCCGGCGGCGGTGATCAAACGCTGCGGCTCAATTTCACGAATTCCACGCCGGAACAAATCGAAGAAGGGATTAAACGCCTCGGGAAAGTTTTTTCAGAAGCGCTTTAACGTTTTTGACGGGAAGCCCCACCACATTGTCATAAGACCCCTTCACCACGCGCGCGATCGGATCGCGTTTCTCTTGAATCGCATAGGACCCCGCCTTATCCATGTGCCGGCGCGATAGCCGCAAGAGATCGGCCCGGTCAATTTTCTTCATGCGCACGACCGACGCGGCGTAAGACGCGAGGGATTGATGGCTCTGGGCGTCCACGAGCGCTATCCCGGTATAGACGTGATGGGTTGACCCGGACAACCGAGAAAGCATTCGAAAGGCGTCCTTTGCATCGCGCGGTTTACCCAAAATTTCCTCGCGAAGAACAACCACCGTATCGGCGCCTAAGACAACATAATCTCTGACCCTCACCCGCCCTGCGGGCACCCTCTCCCTAAAGGGCGAGGGTAGGGCCCTGCCTTCTCCCTTGAGGGAGAAGGTGGCCGAAGGCCGGATGAGGGACAAGCTGTTGGCCACGCTTTTTGCCTTACGCAGAGCTAATTCTTGAACAAGTTGTTTAGGATCTCGGATGTTCGACTTTTCGGAAACATAGCTCGGGATGACGCGAAAGGGGATCTTCAATTTCCTAAGCAGCTGCCGCCGCCGGGGCGAGGCGGAAGCCAGGATCAGTCTCACCGCAGAGAATCCTTCATCCACTTCAAATAAGCGGGGTTTCCTTCGACGACCGGCATGGCCAAGATTTCCGGAACCGTGTAGGAATGAAGCGCTCGTATCCGTTTCTCCAACGCCTTATAGAGCCGGGGGAACGTCTTGACGATCAGTAAAAGCTCTTGTGCATACTCGATGCGTCCCTGCCACCAATAACGCGAGGAAATATTGGGCACAATCGAGACGCAGGCCGCGAGCTTCTCTTCCACCAGCGCCGCGGCCATTTTGTCCGCTTCTTTGCGGTTTGCGGCGGTCACGTAAACCACGAGGGCTTTCGTCATAATTTTCTCCTTCCATGCGCGCAATGTCTTCGAATGGGACATGCCTCGCACCTGGGATTCCGGCTTGTGCAAATGTCCTTCGCGTGCCGGACGATGAGGGCATGGAATTCATTATACAGAGCCGGTTCCCGAGGCAGGCGATCTTGAAAAAACGTTTGGACCTCCAGATAATTATCCGATGTGAACAGACCCATCCTTTGACCGATCCGGCGCGTATACGCATCCACGACAAAACTCGGATATCCACCGGCGTAAAGCAAAATCGAGTCTGCCGTCTCGGGACCGACACCGTGAAGAGACAAAAGGCGATCGCGCAAATCTTCTATACTTCCTCCCCCCCTGTGGGGGAGGATTGAGGTGGGGGGTCGAAGCCGTCGACGGCATCCCCCCATCCCCACCTTCCCCCACAAGGGGGGAAGGAGTCCCTCACCGCGTAACTGTCGAAAAAATTCTGGATTTCTTTCCATCTCCCGCGCAAATAACTGTAGCCTTTTCGATTTCTGGCGGAAATACCCCGAAGATCGGATGAGTTTCTCGAGACGGAGTCTGGGCATTGCGGCGATGGCACGGATAGACAGACCTTTGGATTTTTTCAGAACCGAAATCGCTTTCTCGACATTGGCCCAGGAGGTGTTCTGCGTCAGGATGGCGCCCACCATCATCTCCCAGGCGGTACCGGCCGGCCACCAATGTTGGGGACCATAATGTTTCAAAAGACGCTTATAAAGGAAGTGGACGCGAGCCTTGGCGGTGTTCTTTGGCATACCGAATGTAATCTTTCGGTCTCTTATGCAGGAGCGCAATCTCTTCGCGGCGCAAGGACCGTTTGACGCGGCCGGGAAGACCCAAAACCAGAGACCGCGGCGGGATCTTCATGCCCTCCGAAACGAGCGCTCCGGCCCCGATCAAAGATTCTTTTCCAACCATGCACCCGTCCAAGAGGATGGCGCCCATTCCGATGAGACAATGGTCTCCGATCGTCGCTCCATGCACGATGGCGCCATGGCCGATGGTCACCCCTTTTCCTAAGACCACCGGAATCCCGCGAGAGGTATGAAATACGGCGCTGTCTTGGACGTTGCTTTCCGCGCCGATCGTAATGGACTCAATGTCTCCGCGCAGCACGACCAGCGGCCATATGGAAGCGTTTTTATGGATGATGACGCGCCCGATGATCTCGGCGGAATCATGAACGAAGGCGGCGGGATGGATGCGGGGAGAAGAATTTTGGAATGAACGCCGCATGGGCCCTCACGCCTTTCCCATCAGTTTGAGAAGAATCGCCTTTTGCACATGCAGTCGGTTTTCCGCCTGATCAAACACGATGGAATGAGGCCCCTCGATCACGTCGTCGGTGATTTCCTCGCCGCGGCGCGCCGGCAGACAATGCAGAACCACCGCCTGCGGGTCCGCCATGGCCAGA
>Ga0206840_1100_pt1 | contig 16352 bp, 17 predicted proteins | sample Alteio_BWOrgCont_24_FD_152633 | JGI IMG/M metagenome (GOLD analysis project Ga0206840, IMG submission 152633) | Enriched cells from forest soil in Barre Woods Harvard Forest LTER site, Petersham, Massachusetts, United States -... | ecosystem: Environmental > Terrestrial > Soil > Temperate forest >... | reverse complement strand
TATTACAACACGTGGGCATCAGCTACGCGGTATTGGGTACCGAAGAAAGCTGCACCGGCGACCCGGCAAAACGGGCGGGTAACGAGTTTTTGTTCCAGATGCAGGCCATGAACAATATAGCGGTACTTGATGGCTATAATATAAAAAAAATAGTGACCGGCTGCCCGCATTGCTTTAATACCATAAAAAATGAATATCCCGGTTTAGGTGGTAATTACGAAGTAATACACCATTCGCAACTGATACAGCAATTGATTGATGAAGGCAAACTAAAAGCTGAAGGCGGCGAGAGCTTTAAAGGCAAACGGATTACCTATCATGATCCATGCTATTTAGGTCGTGGGAACGGCGTTTACGAAGCACCGCGCAAGGCATTGGAGATACTGGATACCGAACTGGTAGAAATGAAACGCTGCAAAAGCAACGGCCTGTGTTGCGGCGCGGGCGGCGCCCAAATGTTTAAAGAGCCCGAAAAAGGCAACAAGGATATTAATATGGAACGTATTGACGAGGTGATTTCCATCAATGCCCAGGTTGTAGCCGCAGCCTGCCCGTTTTGTATGACCATGCTAAGCGATGGCGTTAAAAACAAAGACAAAGAGCAGGACATTGCCGTGCTGGATATTGCGGAGATAACGGTTAGGGCGAACGGGCTTTAGCCAGAATTGATTTTGTAATGACATCAAACTTCGCGTCGCAACCAATTATTTAATAGCTTTGCGTATGCAATTTTCTCCAAATTCAAGAGTGTGGATATACCAGTCGGACAGGAAACTGGATGAGGCCGTAGTGCAGCAAATACAGCAGTATTTAGATAATTTCACTACCCAATGGACGGCCCATAATAACCAGTTAAAAGCCAAAGCCGAAATACGCTATAACCGCTTTTTGGTGTTGATAGTTGACGAAAGCCAGGCCGGAGCCAGCGGATGCTCGATAGATAAGTCGGTTCATTTTATGCAGCAATTGGAGCAGCAGTTTGGTATTAACCTGTTCGATCGTTTTAATTTGGCTTACCGCGATGGTAATGAGATATTATCGCTGCCGCGACATGGGTTTGAGGACCTGATCAAACAAGGCAAGATCAACAAGGATTCCATCGTATTCAATAACCTCGTTCAAAATCTAACTGAACTGGAAACTAAGTGGGAAGTGCCTTTTAAAGATAGCTGGCATATACAATTGTTTAGGGATTTGGTTAGTCATTAAGGCGTTAGTCTCCGCTGTTTGTGTCCTCACAAACAGCAGGCAGAACGGGTTGCGCTCGGGGGCACAGGCAACAGGGATAATACTTTTTCCAAAAATCATTATACTTGTATTATGGAAGAGTATGATCACCGCATCGATGCCTATATCAGCAAGAAACCAGCTTTTGCACAACCCATATTACAACATATCCGCGTGTTGATGCACGCCACGTCGCCGCTGATAACCGAAACCATCAAATGGGGGCATCCCTTTTTTGAATATCATGGCGTAATGGCCAATATGGCTGCCTTTAAAGAACATTGCGCGTTTGGCTTTTGGAATAGTTCGGCATTGATCGACCCGCATGGCGTGATACACTGTGCAGGTGAAAAAGAATCTGCAGGCAACTTTGGGCGTTTGACAAAGGTTACCGATTTGCCCGGCGATGAAATATTAAAAGGCTTTATTTTGCAGGCAATGGCTATTAACGAAAAAGGCCAAAAGCCAGTTGTAAAGAAAGCTGCGCCTGCAGCAAAAGTTCCAATAGAAGTCCCGGATTATTTTACAGAGGCATTGGCAGAACACCCGGCGGCAAAAGCTGCTTTTGACGCCTTTAGTCCATCGCATCGCAAGGAATATTTGCAATGGATAACCGAAGCCAAGACCGATGCAACGCGGGAAAAACGCATGGCGCAGGCCTTTGAAATGATGGCCGAGGGTAAATCGAGGCATTCGAAATACCAATAACAACTACACAACAAATATTTATTAAAAATAAATTTCAAGTTAAAACGACCTGATCAAACACCCCTAAATTACTTAAACCAACTATTCATACCATATACCAAAACGTTCTGTTTTTGGGCAACTTAAAAGGAGCAACCAATGCGCTTTTTTTATCGTTACTTTGCTATAAACCAATTATAAATAGATGGATATTGCATTAACAGATCAGCTTGCAGGATACGATTTTTCTACTACTGAAAACCAGGAAATGGTTAAACAAATGGCAAAGGATTTTGACGAAAAAAATATACGTCCACATGTAATGGAATGGGACGAAGCACAATATTTTCCCGTTGAATTATTTAAGAAACTGGGCGAACTGGGCATGATGGGCGTGCTTGTTCCCGAAGAATACGGTGGCTCGGGCTTTAGTTATTTTGAATACGTTACTGTAATTGTAGAGATAGCCAAAGTTTGTGGTTCTATAGGTCTATCTGTCGCCGCGCATAATTCGTTATGTACCGGCCATATCTTAGCCTTTGGTAATGAAGAACAAAAGCATAAATGGCTGCCCAAACTGGCATCTGCCGAGTGGATTGGCGCGTGGGGATTAACCGAAGCCAATACAGGTTCCGATGCATTAGGTATGGAAACCACCGCCGTTTTAGACGGCGATCATTATATCGTAAACGGTTCAAAAAACTGGATCACGCACGGTAAATCGGGTGATGTAGCTGTAGTAATGATCCGTACCGGTAATAAAGGCGATTCGAAAGGGATATCTGCCATCGTTATTGAAAAAGGAACTCCTGGTTTTTCATCCGGCAAAAAGGAAAATAAATTAGGCATGCGCGCTTCCGAAACTACGGAGCTGATATTTGACAATTGCCGCGTACCAAAAGAAAACTTATTAGGCGTTGAAGGCGAAGGCTTTAAGCAGGCTATGAAAGTGTTGGATGGTGGCCGCATATCTATCGCTGCGCTATCATTAGGTATCGCCAAAGGCGCGTTGGAAGCAGCAATAACTTACGCAAAACAACGCAAACAATTTGGCCAGGCCATAGCGAATTTCCAGGGCATAGCCTTTAAACTGGCAGATATGGCTACCGAAATTGAGGCCGCCGAACTATTAATTATGCAAGCTGCCGATCTGAAAAACCGCCACCAACCGGTTACCAAACAATCGGCGATGGCAAAATACTTTGCGTCGGAAGTTGCGGTGCGTACCGCCACAGAAGCCGTGCAGATATTTGGCGGCTACGGCTATACCAAGGATTTCCCGGTTGAAAAATACTACCGCGATGCCAAGCTTTGCACTATTGGCGAAGGCACTTCCGAGATACAGAAGATCGTTATAAGCAGGGAACTGTTGAAATAATCCCGTTAACACTTCCGAAGTTTTTAAAACTTCGGAAGTGTTATTTTCACCATTTTACTTCTACCCGCGTATTCCCGCTGACCTCAAACTCTATATGCCCATCTTTTCGTAGTATGCCTTTCAGGCTTTCTTTTTTACGGTTGCGCGTGGCTTTTACTTCAAAAACCGGCAGTTTCTCTTTGTCTTTTTTAACAATAAGCATCCGGCAATTTAGCCTTGCGTCGCCGTTTGTTTTAAATGATGCCGATTTACCTTTTTGTATCTTAAAATCAGCCGTCGGGTAATCCACATAGATCAAAAAATGTTCGTCCGGCACTTTATAATAATGGCGGGGGACTATGCCAAATGCCACGCCGGCACCATAAACCTCCTGTCCAACCTCGCCCGATTTTTCCCAACCGTCATGTATATCCTCAATAGCTATCCACAAGCCAGGATCAACCTGTCCCATTTTTACTTTATCCGAAAGCATTTCTTTTGGCAGATTAGGAGGATAATAATAACCGGCGCGTTGTACAATGTATCGTATAAACTCTGATAGCAATAAAGATACCGACGGCATTATATCTTCTCCCCTGGACGCGATAAGGTAATTATGCATTGCCCCAAATACTTCCTGCTCTTCGTAAGCCGCAGTATATGGCGCATCATTCAGCGGGAATACCGCGAAGAAAGTAGAATAATCTTTAGCATAGCCATAATTGCACTCCCATAGCTGCATATTTTTGATAATGCCGGCAATACACAAATAACTCAGATCTAAATAAACTTTCTCCTTTGTTTCTTTATAAAGCACTATTAAAGCATTTGCCGAAAATGCCGTGTTGTTGGCCTGGTAAAAAATGCCGAACCCTTTCCCTAATAAGGTTTTAGCCGCCTTTTTGGCTTCCTCTAAATATTTTTCGTCTTTAGTGAGTTTCCAGGCATGCACCATCACATCGGCATACAACCCGGCAACATCTTTTTCGCCACCGTTACCGGGCACAGTTTCCTCTTTTATCACTTCGAGTGTTTCCATATTATAAAACACCGGCCAGTTATATTTAAAGTGGCGCGCCACCTTTATAGCGAAAGGCAATGAATCTAAAAATAACTTTTTACTTTTATCGTCGCCCCTTAGCGCCATCCGCGCCAGGTTCAGCATAGGGTGATGCAGGTACCAGGAATCCATCACGTTGGGTTTAAGTTGTTCCTCGCTCTCGTTAAGATCTTCTGCCAGCGCAGGTAGCCAGCGCACAACTGTGCCCAGTTTTTTATCATAAAAGGCATCGAGACCTTTGTGCATCTTTGCAATAACCACTAATTCTTCGTTGCTCCATTTATGATAATCGTATAGCGGCAATAAAACAGCCATTTGTACCATCAACTCGGGCGGGGTCTCGTAATCGCATACGTAAGCATTTAAATAGTCCTGCCCGTTAGCATGCGACCAACAAGCGTGGCTATTTTGCAGATCGTATAACCCTTTATCTAAAATATCCGGCCAGTTATGGTATTGGGTGTCAGGCCGGGGCAGGTGAAGGTAAATGCCCGCCAGTAAATTCATGAACTGTTTGGCCAATTCAAGTTCACCGTTAGGGTTTTCGGTATCAAACATTAAAAAGGCATCACCAATAGTCACTTCTTTATTGGCCGGTAATGGTTTTTCTTTGGCCGGCGGTAAACAAAAACCGAGTTCGGGCCAGTTACCGCCCACTGTATTGGCCAACGATGTTTGGGTTGCCTGGCAATAATCATTCAAGGCGGTAAGGTTTTGCATATACAACAGGGAACCGGACGCGGGGTGATCAAAAGTGATATATTGCAAACCAGACCGTGTGCCTCCCTGGCTAATGTGAACTTCACCTTGTGGCATTTTATCTTCGCCATTATTACCTGTTATGATCATATCCCTGGGCCAAAAGGGCATAAGCAAAGGTTCAGAAGGTTTTAACAGTGTAGTAATCCTTATTAACGATTGTTCAGCATCAGGAAATTGCACCTTTACCTTAAAGTTACCCATACTGGCTTTTAAGTGGATGAGCACGCCACCCGCTTGCGGTTGTACATCCGTAACCTGTAAATGGTCGGTAGGCGCATAAGCTGTACGCAACATAACTTCTATACCTTTAGCGCAGGCTATAGATACCCATAAAGCGTTGTAAATGTTGTGTATTTTAACTTCGTATCCGGCACAATCGTGACGGTAAATAAGGGGCAGGTCCTGGTCATTAAAAATTTCCTTAACTGCCGTTACCCATGGTGATGTTGCATTCATTGTAAAAAAATTAATCGTTTAACAATCCCTTTAATTACTCAGTGAACGCTGCTGATTAGCGTTATAAAATTACAAGTAGCTTAACTGCATTATATAATTGTTTGTTTGCGATTTTTTTCATTTTTTGATAAAAACTTAATCAGGAGTAATTTTGTTGAACGGGCATGAAAGATATTGCCAAACGCTTTCCGCAAAACCCTTTACTATTGCCAAAAGATATTAAACCCAGCAGGGAGGAGTTCCAGGTAATAAGCCTGCTTAATCCCGGTGTTTTTACTTTTGATAGCAAAACATGGTTGCTGGTACGCGTGGCCGAAAGCATTGCACAAAAAGAAGGCGTTATCTATTTCCCCGCATTAAATTCAACGGGCAATACCGAAATAATAGAGATACCGCTGAATGATCCAGATTTGATAGCTACCGACGCCCGTGTAATCAGTTATAAAGGCCTGGATTATCTTACCACCCTATCTCACCTGCGTTTATTGTGCAGTAATGATGGCATACATTTTACCGAGGCTCCAGGTTACCCGCCTTTATTTGGCATGGGCTATTTAGAACGGTTCGGGATTGAAGATTGCCGGGTGACACAGATGGGCGAGACCTATTATTTAACCTATACGGCAGTATCAGACAGCGGCGTGGGCGTGGGTATGCGTACCACTACTGATTGGAAAATGTACGAACAAAAAGGCATGATCATGCCGCCGCATAATAAGGACTGCGCCCTGTTTGAAGAAAAAATTAACGGCAAATATTACGCACTGCACCGCCCAAGCAGTAAGGAGATAGGTGGCAACTATATTTGGTTGGCCGAGTCGCCGGATGGGTTACATTGGGGCAATCACCAGTGTATTATTAAAACGCGTGCCGGTTTATGGGACAACGCACGCGTAGGGGCGGGGGCAGCTCCCATTAAAACAGAACGCGGCTGGCTGGAAATTTACCATGGGGCAAATACGGAGCACCAGTATTGTTTAGGCGCTTTTTTAATGGATCCGGATGATCCGTTCAAAGTAACCGGCAGGACAGTTGAACCCATTATGATGCCTGTTGAACCTTATGAGTTAAGCGGGTTTTTCGGTTTTGTTGTATTTACCAACGGCCATATAGTTAATGGTGATGAGTTGATTATGTATTATGGCGCTGCGGATGAATTTGTATGCGGGGCAAAATTTTCTATAAAAGAAATATTATCCAAAATTCAAACTTTTGAAGTTTAAAATCCCGTGAATTTCATAATACCGGTTTGCCATCCACGACATCAATATTAGGATTGATCGCTTTTAACTTCGCTATAAATCCCTCCGCATCTTCAGGTGATACATAAACATCATCCCACTTGTTGTATTTTATAAGTAGCCCCTTTGTTGATAGGACAGCTTTTATACCTGAATACTGGTGTTTATTTTTAACGTTCTCGAATATGGTATCAATTTTCACCGACCCGCGCAATAATGCGGACCTGTACATCAGCTTATTATCCTCAATAATATAGTTAGTACCAAACCAGGCCCAGGCAAAATAAGCAACAACTGCAAATAAAGGAACCGGGGCTATATAATCTTTACTCCAAACACTTACTCCCACACCGATTAACAGTAAGCTGATAATTACAACTATAATAGCGCCCTTTGCCGAATTGTATCTCATATTGTTTAGTATATACCAAATGTAAATAATTATAAACGTTTTGGATGAAATAAACAACCTTATTACGCGCTTTTTTCATAATTTAGCTAACTAATTCATACTCCTGCATGAACCTAAAAATCTTGTTATCTCTAATCATCAGCTGCTTATTGTTTAACCTAAGCATAGCTCAAAAGCAACACTTCTATTTATATAAAAACTCGGGCGAACAGGTCTATACAATATACAGCGCCGACTATACAAGGATAGTAACTGAACCTGATGACGGAACAGCTTTATTTAATGTTAAGGATTGTTATAAAAATGGCAAGGTTAAGATGATCGGTAAAAGCTCGAAAGTTGACGTCTTGATGCTTGAAGGGCAATGTATGCGGTATTTCCCATCCGGCAAAAAACAGGAATATGCCAATTACCAGGATGGCGGCCTGGCGGGCGACTCGTATACTTATTACCCCAATGGTAAATTATATGCTAATAAAAAATATGTTGCAGATAAAATTAATCACCTCGCAGGTTATTACCCCAATTACGCTATTATTTCCTGCAATGATTCTACCGGTAAAGCAATGGTTATTGACGGCAATGGCTATTATGTTGGCTACGATAGTGATTTTAAGAACATTATAGAAGAAGGAAACGTAAAAGCCGGTTTAAAAGATGGCAAATGGAAGGGCAACAATGGAAATAAAAAAAACCTGATCACATTTACCGAAGATTATTTAAATGGTAAGCTGGTGTCGGGAGAATCTGTTGATGCAAAAAATGCCATAGTTAAATATACAACGGAATCGCACGAGCCGTCATACAAGGGCGGTATGAAAGCATTTTATATGTTTTTAAGCCAGCACATTGTGTATCCGGAAAATGCACGTGCACGAAACATCCAGGGTACGGTTTATTTATCTTTTGTGGTAGAAAAGGATGGTTCGCTTACCGATATAGAAGTAACGTCAAGCCCCGGCGAAGAGTTAAGCTACGAATCGGTACGCGTATTAAAACAATCGGGCAAATGGGATCCGGGAATACAGTACGGCAGGCCAGTGAGAGTTCAAGATACGGTACCTGTCACTTTTTCTTATTACCCCGCAAATTAGCTTTATGAACTGAAAAGTTTGTAAAGTTTATACCACCCTCGCCTAAAACGTCAAATTCTATTCTTTAACTTAGTGTTCTTTTAGATTTGGGCAGACATTTTTTTTCATATTTTAGCTGCATAATTCAACCGCTTAATGAACCTAAAAGTCTTATTGATCCTAATTTGCTGCTTATACCTTAACCAGGGCATGGCACAAAAACAAACTGTTTATTTCTTGAAAAATTCGGGGTCGTTAGTGCAGTCGCGCGATAGCGCCGATTACATAAGAATAGTAAGCGAACCCGAATCAGAGACAGATTTATATGATGTGAAAGAGTATTATAAGAATGGGGTATTAAAATTAACAGGTAAAAGCTCAATGATTTATCCGAGATCGTTGACAGGACAATGTATGAGTTATTTTCCATCAGGTAAAAAAAAGCAATATGCCAACTATAAACTGGGTCATTTAGACGGCGATGTTTATGATTACTACCCAAACGGGCGCGTATATCTTTATAAAAAATATATTTATGATAAAAACAATTACTTTGATACAAATTATTTGATTCTCGCCTGTAACGACTCTACGGGGCGGGAATTAACTGTAGATGGCAACGGCAGCTACATTGGTTATGATGCAGCCTTTAAAGAAATACAGGAAAAAGGAGATGTAAAAGCCGGGTTAAAGGATGGAAAGTGGACAGGTAATAATGGCGATCAAAAAAACTATATAACGTTTTCAGAAGAATATGCCGGTGGTAAATTAGTATCCGGCCAATCTACCGATAGGGATAACAAAACCGTTAATTATACGGAGCAGGATCACGAACCTCAATACAAAGGTGGGATCGGCGCATTTTACCAGTATTTAATATCTAATATCTGGCCTACGCGAATTCCCATAGAAACTAAGAACATGGTAGTAGTTTCTTTTATTGTTGAAAAAGATGGAATCATTACAGATGCGAAGATAGCACGAACATCAAACGATGACCTGAGCAAACAAGCCCTCAAGGTACTAAAACTATCATCTAAGTGGGTGCCGGGCCTGCAACATGGCCGTGCGGTAAGCGCTCAGTATTCGGTGCCTGTTATTACTACAACATATATAAGGTAGTGATAGCAATTTTATAATATCTACACCACCATCGTTCTAAACGTCAAATTCACTCTTGGCGTTAATACCCGTTTAGATTTTGGCAAGCTGTGTAACCAATGCGATTGCGTTTCGCCGCGCATTACCAGCAGGCTGCCGTTCTCTAAAATTAACGACGTTGCTTCTTTTGTTAGCCTGTGCTTTAAGGCAAACTTTCGTTCTGCACCAAAGCTTAACGAGGCTATGGACGAGTTTTTACCCAACATCTTTTCATCATCGCTATGCCAGGCCATTCCTTCGTCGCCGTTATGGTATAAATTAAGCAGGCACGAGTTGAATTTTTCGCCGGTTATTTCTTCAACCAATGCTTTAAGCTGCAAAAGTTCTTCGGTCCACAATAAGGCTTGCTTGGTGGTGTTGGAGTAGGTGTATGAATAATCTGTATTGGCATACCAGGCCACCTTGCGTTTAGTAATAATGTGTTTGCCAAAAATTACAGCTTCATCGTTTTTCCACTGGATATTGTCAAGCAGTATATCGAAGTAATTGTTAGCCTCATCTGTTGACATCACTTTGCCGTAATAGTTTACCTCGCCATCAAAAGGCAATAGGTTAATTGGTGCTGTTTTATATAGTTCCATTTTTCAGTTTCCATTGTTTGTATTGTTGCGGCATACAGTTGCCGCAGGGTCGATAACCAGCAGCCATTGCCGCCGCTTCATCTTTAAAGAATACCCGGTTTTCGGTTTTCATGCGCTTGCCCGATTTGCAGGATAGCGTACCATATATTCTATTCTTTTTATACCCGCCTAATTTAATTTCGCCGTTGGCGATAAGCGTATATAGTTCCCGCTTGCCGGCAAAGCTGTTAGCCGTAAAGTTGTTGTGATGGTACATTAACCGGTTATTGTGCAAACGTTTTGGATGCTTCCCAACCGATGATGGCGCTTTTGCGTTGACTACCCCAATGATATTGCCCGGTTTCGCCGGTTGCTTTGATCACTCGGTGACAGGGAATCAGGAACGCCACCGGGTTATCACCCACCGCCGACCCAACCGCGCGACTCGCATTTGGATTGTCAAGCTGCGCTGCAATGCCCGAATAGGTATTAAGGCCGCCCATCGGGATTTTTAATAATGTTTCCCAAACTTTTACCTGGAAGGCTGTTCCTTTTAAGTGCAATTTTACCTCGTTCAATTTGCTCCAGTCCTGCGTAAAAATAAAGATGGCGTTTTGTTGTATGATGTCTAACAGATGCGTGTAAGTAGCATTGGGGAAATGGTGTTGTAAATTTTCAAAAGCAGTATCATAATCCTCATCCGCAAACGCCATATGGCATATTCCTTTAGCAGTAGAGGCAACTATTATCGTACCGAAAGGGCTTTCGGCAAAGCTGTAATTAATATGCAGTTGTTCGCCGCCGTTTTTATATTCGCCGGGTGTCATGCCTTCTATTTTAATGAACAGGTCGTGCAGTCGGCCCGTGCCGGACAGGCCGGTCTCGTAAGCGGTATCAAACAACGATGCCTGTTTATCTTTTAATATGGTTTTGGCATGTTCAATGCTCAGGTACTGTAAAAATTGTTTGGGTGTAACGCCGGCCCAGTCCTTAAACATGCGCTGAAAGTGGAACGGGCTTAAATTAACATGTGCTGCGGCATCGTCCAGTGTTGGCTGATTTTTATAATTCAGCTTTAAAAAATCGATCGCTTCGGCTATTCTTTTATAATCAATTTCGTTTTGTGTTTCCATTGTATTTGTTATTTATTGATACAAAAGTATATCGATAGCAAACGCGGGAAAACCCGTTTCTTGCGGAGTTTGGTAATGCCGCCCCCATTTGTCATGCTGAACGCAGTGAAGCATCTTGAAGGGATAGGTAACAACGCGCTAAGTAGATAAAAGTCTTTGTCAGCGAGTAGGCGGTCATTCCATAATATCACTATTTAAAAATTTCCATTCCGGGTTTTCTCCTTCTATGAGTTTTATTTTTTTGCTACGCACCCAGCCTTTTATTTCTTTTTCGCGAGCAATAGCATGGTTGATATATTGTGTCGCTCGTACCACAACAAATAATAACATTTGTATTTCAGGGTGAAACTTTCTTTTTGGTCAACACCGAAATAGTGCTCGTATAATCTTCTTTCCAGGCTATTGGTAACGCCGGTGTATAATACCTTTTTCTCGTAGTTGGTTAGGATGTAGATATAGAAATTGTATTGACGCATAACGCAAACTTATTTGATACTTTGCAAGTGAGCTACTTATCACTTCAAGATGATTCGCTGTCGCTCAGCATGACAAATCGCTTTACTATCCTTGCAAGTGGTTACTTATCGCTTTAAGATGCTTCGCTATCGCTCAGCATGACAAATCGCTTTGCTATCTTTGCAAGTGGTTACTTATCGCTTTAAGATGCTTCGCTATCGCTCAGCATGACAAATCGCTTTGTTATTTTTTGTTTATTGTTTTATCGCCGATGCCGCTTTCACATTCTTAATAAACACGATAGCATCATAACCTTCATTCCATTTATGCTGGATATATTGCTTACCCGCCGCCGCTTGCGCGGCATAGTTAGAGCCGATGAAGTAGGAAGATACGGTTGAATTTAAATAATCCTTTATCAACGGGTTGGCCGATGCGGTTTTAAAATCCAATATAAAATTAGGCGTATTGCATTGGGCCAATAGCGCATCCGAATTGTTGGGTGCGGTAACTTCGGGCACCTCAACCACGCCTGTTGCGTTGGCAGCACTCGGTGCCGATTTTACTGAGCCGCCGTTAAAGCATAAACCGAATAAATAATAGTCATCTTTAAACGCTTCGTTCAAATAAATACCCGCGCGGGTAATGCCGGTGCTGTTTATTTTTTTGGATAGATGTTCGCTATGGCTCCATACAACCATTTTACTTTCGCTGGTATAATGGTATAGCCATTCAATATTTTCGGCCATGTTTTTATCGCGCAGATTGTTTTTTTCGTTGGGGTCGGTTGTAGCTGCCGGGGCTATATAGTCAACATATTGCTCCGCAATGCGCACCAGGTGTTTATTATATTTAGCGCCATCACCAGGCTCATTGAATTGCACGGTTTTTAGTTGTTCAACTGTTTTTTTCATGGCCGCTCTTTCTTCATCGCTTGCTCTTGTCCCTTTGCTCATTGCTGATAACCCTGCTTGCAATTCGGGCGTGTTTTGGTTTTTCAGGTCTAAATACATCCGCAACAAATTTGCAGCAACCACACCCCGGGTATTATCAAAGCCGAACACTCGTACTTTATTCTCATCGGCTTGTGTTGCGTTATATTCTTTAAGCCATTGCAGCATATCAATAAATTCCTGCGTGTTCCAAACGCCGCCGCCTGCCGCGGCCAATGCTTTAGCGGCATCTGGTGTTTGTCCATGTAGAACATATGAATTTAACGTAGTAGCGCCCGCGAAATCGATTTCTGTCAACAGCACCTTAACGCCCATTTCTTTTACCAAAAACTCCAGCATCCGTTGTTTATACACAAAAAAATCGTGCACCCCATGCGCCGCTTCGCCAAGGCCGATTATCTTTTTATCCTTTAGTATCTTTTTTAAAGGTTGCAGATCGGCAAAATCATCACCGGGTGTCATGGTTTTTATAGGAATTAATTTGCTGTTGATTGCCGAAACCAAATCGCTTTGCGCAGACACGCCCAGCGGAATAAGCGCGGATAGAAATAAAGAAAACATAAACAGGTTTTTAAACGCCATAATGCAATGGTTGTAATTGGATATGGAAAAGTAGGGGTTTTATTTGGGAATGCAAAAGGAAGTTTCTCGCTTTACTCTGTACTCTTTTCTTGTTTAATATATTTATAACTCTGTTCGAAATATTTTTTCATAGGCTTGTTTAAGCAATGTTTCCATGAAACATCTTCATTGCGATAGTGAGCTAAATAAGCCATAGCGTAGGCAATGATTTGCTCAGGGAGATATCCCTTTTTTTGCATTTGCCATCCCTGATAACCGGAACCTGTCCATTGCGCAAATTTAAAATATGAATTACCCATAAATATGCCGAACCCAAATGCAATAGCCGTCAGATCGGTTAAATGTTCATCGTTTTCCTGCATCCGGTATTCTCCAAGCAATTTGTAATGAGCAAGTTCATGCGCCATGGTAGCTATTAAACTTATCGGATCGTTTAGCTGCCCTGTTTCAATCCAAATCTCTTTGTGACCTAAACCTTTATCTACATATTCACCCGATGAACTCCTCCAACCTCCGTGCAATTTATCAGAGGCTGTAGCTACAATCCCCTCGGAAAATGAAGTTGGCTGATCTGAATAAAACATCAATTGAATTTCCCAAGAGTCAATATGCATTATTGATATTAACCTCTCCAGAATAAAGTCAACATCATCCTCTGTCCCTGTAAAGTCCCTGTTAAAATATTTCTTTTCAGGCGTAACTGTAATTAATGATTTAAAATATTCAGGGCCGAACATTTCCGCAAGAAACATTAAAGAACGTTCGACCCATTGTTTGTCAGTTTCAGTAATAGGGAGATCGTCTTTCTTTTTCCAAAAATTAAATATTGAGGAGCCTGTTTTGTTTTTCGAGGGAGTCTCCTGCTCAACATACCAATCTGAGTTAAGGCTCATCTCACCGCAACCACCCCTTCGTTTAGAGCATTGTGTATCTATGTAAACTTTGCCACAAGCCGGGCAAACCCCGTGAGTTTCAAAAGTGTTCCATTTGTTATTGCATACCTCACACTGCCACCTGCAACTTTCATCGGGTTGCCAATTGCATTTAGGACATCTTACTACAATATCGGGCATCTTACTACAAGATAAGGAGTTTATTCTAAAAACAAAAAATCCCGGCCAAAATGACCAGGATCTACATATTAAAAAAAACTTTCCGCTTTTACCTTTAAGCTAATTTAGCTAATTCCTCGGCCATAGCAGCACCAATTTCGGCAGGCGATTCTACAACGCGGATACCGCACTCGCGCATGATCTTCATTTTGGCGGCGGCAGTATCATCGGCACCGCCAACAATAGCTCCTGCATGGCCCATACGGCGTCCCGGGGGCGCGGTTTGGCCGGCTATAAAGCCAACAACCGGCTTGGTGCCGTTTGCTTTTATCCAGCGTGCAGCATCGGCTTCCATGCTTCCGCCAATTTCGCCTATCATGATGATACCGTGGGTATCAGGGTCGTTCATTAATAATTCAACCGCTTCTTTGGTTGGCGTGCCTATGATCGGGTCGCCGCCAATACCAATGGCGGTGGTGATGCCTAATCCGGCTTTTACTACCTGGTCAACCGCTTCGTATGTTAACGTTCCCGATTTTGAAACTACGCCCACATTGCCTTTTTTGAAGATAAAGCCGGGCATAATACCGATCTTGCTTTCATCGGCAGTAATAATACCGGGGCAGTTAGGGCCAATTAAGCGGCAATCCTTATCAGTCAGATAGCTTTTTACGGCTATCATATCTTTTGTCGGGATGCCTTCGGTGATGCAAACAATAACTTTTATACCTGCTTCAGCAGCTTCCATTATCGCGTCGGCAGCAAAGGCCGGCGGAACGAAAATGATAGATACATTGGCACCAGTTTGTTTAACAGCATCGGCAACGGTATTAAATACCGGCCTGTCCAGATGCTTTTGGCCGCCCTTGCCCGGCGTAACACCGCCGACCAGCTGCGTACCATAGTCTATCATTTGCGTGGCATGGTAAGTGCCCTCATTACCTGTAAAACCCTGGACAATAACTTTAGAATCTTTATTTACGAGAACGCTCATTAGTGTATTTACTTTTTGTATCGCAAAGCTAAAGTTATTGGGTATAATCTCAAATTAAATTTTTGGCCCCAGGCGCCCTAAAGGGGGGATTTTTGTAATATTATTGGGATAATGAATCAATCAAGGCTGCTTGTTTATTAAAACTAATTTTTGAATCTTTTCAGATATCGTTTTCCTATCTTCTTTAATAATATTTATTATTTCTCTTAACAAGTCTTTTAATTCATTTATAGTTTCTTCTAATTGCTTAACATCATTTTCCTCAGCTATTTCCATTAACCCAGCCAATGCTTGCTGATATCTAATCATCCACAATCTCGCATATTCTACGCCGTTTATTTTAAAATAAATATCTGCAGAGGTAATAGTGTTAGTGTTCTTTTGGATATTTTTTGCTTGCTCTTGAAGTGAGTTCTCTGTATCAATATATAATTGTCTTGCATTGGGACTATTAAATAGATTTATTTTCTCAAATGCATCTAACCGAGTTTCAAAAATTAATAATGACAATCCGCTTAACTCATAAAATTTCTCTCCTACGGTGATGATTTTTTCTAACGAAAATTTATGCTTCTCATTCTCTGATCTTCTATATTCAACTAAATAAGATGCAAATAAAGCAATACCTGCGCCAATTAATGTAGATAGTATTGTTGTTAATGAATTTTCCATTGCTATAGTTATTGTGGTATTCTTATCTAAATATACTCTTTTATTGATAGTTCAAAAGTATATTGATTGCATTTGAAATATTAAATATTCTTCCTACATTTGCAGCCCCGCAATAGCGAGATAAATAATTAAAAATCAAAGTATAATAATGCAACAGTACGAAATCGTTATCGTTCTAACCCCGTTGTTATCAGTAGATACTGCTAAAGAGGCTATTGCCAAATACAGCAAAGTACTAACTGATGGCGGAGCCGAAATTGTCCAGGAGGATAATTGGGGTTTGAAGAAATTAGCGTACCCTATTCAAAAAAAGACAACAGGGTACTATCACTTAACTGAATTTAAGGCTCCGGGTGAATTAATTAATAAACTGGAGGTTGAATTGAGGCGTGATGAGCGCGTACTTCGCTTCTTAACTATCTCGTTGGATAAGCACGCAGTTGCTTACAACGATAAAAAACGCAGCGGCGCTTTCAACAAGCCCAAAGCAGCTAAAACAGAGGAGGCAGCATAA
>Ga0206840_1099_pt1 | contig 16371 bp, 14 predicted proteins | sample Alteio_BWOrgCont_24_FD_152633 | JGI IMG/M metagenome (GOLD analysis project Ga0206840, IMG submission 152633) | Enriched cells from forest soil in Barre Woods Harvard Forest LTER site, Petersham, Massachusetts, United States -... | ecosystem: Environmental > Terrestrial > Soil > Temperate forest >... | reverse complement strand
GCACTCCACCTTCCGTGCCGAGTACGGATTTTAGAAAAGGCTCCGCCTGGGCCATGGGCGATACTCTGGCCGCTCAATTTTCCGTAAATGACAAGTTCGTTCTGTATGTTCAAATCTTCAAATTGGGGCCGCGGGGAACCGATCCGACGCCCCTTTTGGGTGAACCCATCGCCATCCCTCGAATCGCCAAGGGGCTGACGCACCCTTCAGGGTTTGGAGAAATGTTCGCCATCGGCGAAGAAAACGGCCGGGGCGTGATCGTCCCTATCGCAGAGGCGAATAAGATCACCGGCGAAAAGCTGTATGCCGGCGCGCGGAGAGTCGAAGACCGTAAGACACAGGATGCCGTTGACGTAACGCGCGTGTTTAGAGCTGGCGGATTTCTCCAAGACGACGTGGACTGTATTCTCATGGCAGCGCCGGCCGTCCGCGGGAAAGAAGTCGAGGTCTATTCCCCCGAACCGGGAACAACCCCTGAAGGTCTTTTCGCTCGGCCGAACAATTTGCCCAACGACGATCTGGCCCTCATGCTCGGCATCCATCCCTTAGCCGTCAGAGAGGCGACCGCGGGAACATTCGCGGCGATGCCGGAGATCACGCCGCCCGCCGCGCCGCCCGCGGTGCGGCCTGCCAAAAAGGCTAATGTCGAAAATGCTGTGGCATGGTTCGGCGATGCTTACTCGAAGAAATTCTACCCAGATGACAGAGAGAGAAAGGTCCCTGCTTCAATTCTTGATTATTTCCGCGAGGCCTTTATTACAGCGGGAGATGAATTTAGCCAAATCAATGCGGCCATCGCCTATCTCGATACGATTGGCTCTGAAGTGGGTAGAGAATTCATGTTAAAAAGGCAGATTGAGCAAATGCAAAAAGCCATTCGATATTCCGTCGCACCGTCCGCCCAACCTGTGCCGCAAGCGCCGGCGCCGGTTCAGCCGCCGGCCGTCGTGACCGAAACACACGTTGAGCCTCCCGCACCGGCGCCGTCAGCAACCGCCGGCGATCAGGATATCACCGGAGCGCTTCAAACGGCGATCGACCAATTATTTCCAGCTGAGAATGAATGGCGGCCGATCCTCAACGACGATCTCCGCGCGAAATATCGCGAATTCTTAAGCAAGAACCCCGGCGCGGATGTGACGCTCGCCGCGAAGACTTACGTCGGACAGTTGAAGATTTGGCGCGATAAATATCTGGAAAAAAATACCGGAAAAGGGGCTCCGGATGCCTTAAAGATGCTGCAAAAGCAGTTCTCGCAACACGGACTCTATAATCCTTCATTGCCGGATTTTGAAATGTATCTGCGTAAGAGGCTGCCCAGCACACAAAAAATGCTGCTAGACCTCGTGATGGAATATGCGGCCGCTGTCGCGAACAAGACATGGGTGCCCGGATCGGTAAAACCAACCACTTCCGGCGCGTGGATGGCGGCGCCGGCGGTGGCGCTGGCGCTCTTTAGCATAGGACTGTCGGCCGTTCAGATTGCGGAGGTCTTAGCCGCCGGGCTTGCTCTCGGCTTGGGGGCATGGCTTCTGATCCGGCTGGGACGCTTCGTAGGGCCGAAACTTTTCCATCGCCATAAACAAATGATGGAAACCACCAGCGAGATGGAGGGTGCGGCGCAAGAAATGCGCGACGCTCGAGGCACCCCCGCGGATGCCTACATTCCTATGGCGCAGACATTTGATTCAAATCTCCAAACCGCTACTGCGCCAACTCGGCAGGGACTCTTCGACGGCCAAGCGTAACTCCTGTCCAAAAATCCCCTAACGAGCCGTGAATAAAAACGACGTCAAAAGCATCTAAGAGGTGATGCGCGGCTTAACGATCAAGAAAGGCTTGCAGAAATAATCTATGGGGTCTACAATACCTCATAGAAAAGCGGTCCTTCTGGTTAAAGAGAAAATACCGTTTGAGGATGGCTCTCTCATCGCCGTAAGGATTTGGCAAGTCCCAGAATCGCTACGAACACCTGAAGGTTTGAAGTATTCCCTTGTATACATAAGCCCAACGAAAAAACGCTTGTTGGGCTACGATAATGCGGAGGGCAAGGGCCACCACAGGCATGAAGGGACCGTTGAGGCTTCGTATCCATTTACGACGATTGAAGAACTGGTACAGCGCTTTTTCAGCGAAGTAGAGGAATTGAGGAAACGCCATGAAAATTAAAAAACTCACCATTGGCATTAAAAGTTTGGATCAAAACATGAATGAAATACTTCATGTGGTCAAAGAGGCTAAGCAGGGGCGCCTTCCAAAAGCGCCTATCCGTGGAACATATTTTGTAAGCGTCGAAGCCATGCTGCGGGTGCTCACTCCGAAGCGCCTGGAACTGCTGAAACTCATTCGTGAGAAACATCCAATTTCGGTTTACCAATTAGCGGCTATGTCCCACCGGCACATCAAAAATGTTCAGGAGGACATCGGATTATTGCATCGCATCGGACTGGTCAGTCTCAATCGCCAATCTCATGCTCGATCCCGGACGACTCCGACCGTAGACTACGACCAGTTGCGCCTGCATATTCCTTTTACTTAGGGAGATTCGCTGCCGTTAGACGAGCGGGATGCGGTTGACTTCGGGAAGCGGCGGCGGGGAGTCGAATCCGTATTGCGACCGGTACCAGGGACAGAGGACGTCGAGCAGGACCTTGGCCATTCCGGCGACGGGAACGGCAAAGAGCAGCCCCCAAAAGCCAAACAGCTCGGCTCCGGCCATCAGCGCGAAAACCACCACGACCGGATGCAGCCGCACCGCCTTTTGTAAAACCGCCGGCTGGATAAACCAATCCTCGATCACGCGCACGCCGGCGCAGACCGCCAGGACCTTCAGCACGCCGGCAATTCCGCCCCACTGGAAAAGCGCCACGCCTCCGCCCAGGATCCCGCCGATGACCGGGCCCACGTACGGGACGACGTTGGCCAGGCCGATGACGACGGCGATCTGCAAAGAATATTGAAGACCGATCGCCCAAAATCCCAAGCCGGCCAGACAGCCGACGCAAAGCGCTTCGAGCAGGATGCCGCGGACATAGCGGCCCAAAGAGTTATCCAATTCAAAAAATAAGTTGAGCGTCATTTCCACATAGCGGGAAGGAACCCAGCCGACCACGATGTCGCGCCAGCGCGGGCCTTCCTGGATGATGAAGAAACTGATGAAGGGCACGAGAAACACCACCTTGAGCACGGGAAGGACCCCGAGCGCAAAGGACGGCATGCGGCTTAGAATGTCTTGAGGCCATGTTCTTCCATGCTCCGCGACGTAGTCGACAAGAGACGAATTGAGGGAACCTCGCACGCGCGCCAGAACCTCTCCTCCCTTCTGAACATACGTCGGCATATGGCGCGCGGCATCTTGAGCCTCGAACGCGGCCGCCAACCCCAGCTTGTAAAAGGAGATCGCGATGACCGACATGAACAGCACGTAAAGGAAGATGACCACAGGCTGGCGCCGGAATCCCCGCACCTCGAAGAGCCGGACCAGCGGACTGACCAGGTAGGCCAGAGTGCCGGAGAGCACAAAGGGCAGGAGGATCTCATGTATCCTGAAAAGGAAATAAGCGGCCGCCGCGAGAATCGCCAGAGGGATAAAGGTGCGGCCTGAGAGGGTCATACGGCTTCTTTGATTTTGACGGTGGAAGCCAGCGAAATCGGCGCCGATTCCGTGATGGACCTGAGCCGGGCGGCCAAAAGCATGGCCAAGTGCGTCATGATCGCCGCGCCGATATGCGGCACTTCTTTGACCAGTTTTTCGAGTTCTGTCTTATAAAGGAGATAGACCTGGACTTGCTCCATCGCCGCCGCCGTGGCGGTGCGCGGACGCTCATCCAGGAGCGACATTTCGCCGAAATAGTCGCCGGGATTGAGCGCCACCACCTGGATCGTCTCTCCGCTTGGGTTTTTCCGGGAAATCTCCACATGACCGGATTCCAGAATAAAAAGAGCTCGTCCGACATCCCCTTCGTGGAATAGAATTTCTCCCGGCGCATAGGACCGGGTGACGAGCGCTTGAAACAGATGGCCGAATTCGCGGCGCGAAATGCCTTGGAAGAGGGAAATCCGCTGCAGGAATTTGCGTTTACGGTTAAATTCGGGGTCGAACAGATAGTTTTTGAGCCAACGCATCATGCTGAGGGGAGTATAACGGAGCCGCGTGAGAAAACAAGGGACATGTGAACTTCTTTCCCTCACCCGCCCTTCGGGCACCCTCTCCCTAAAGGGAGAGGGCAGGGCCTGGCCTTCCCCCTTTAGGGGGAAGGTGGCCGGAGGCCGGATGAGGGGGATATTGTTACCTCATTGATCGCTTCCTCCACGACTCGCATCAGAAACGCCATCTCCTTCTCCGAGATCCTAAGCGGCGGCATCAGGACCACCACATCCCCCAACGGGCGAATCCATACGCCGCGTTTGAAGGCAGCGTCGCAGACCTTCAGGCCCATTCGGTGCCCTGGGAGGTAGGAGGTCAGTTTGTCACGTGACAACTCAATCCCCGCCATCAAACCCAACTGGCGAACTTCTTTGACATGGGGGTGATTGTTAAATCGATTTAACAATCTCGCCATCTGCACTGTGCGGGCTCGCACATTCCCTAACAGATCTTCTTTCCTATATAATTCCAGGTTCGCCAGCGCCACGGCGCAGGCCAGGGGATTGGCCGTATAAGTATGGCCATGGAAAAAGGCCTTAAATTCGTCATATCGGCCAAGAAAAGCGCGATATATTCGTTCCTTTGTCAGGGTCGCCGCCAAAGGAAGATAGCCCCCGGTCAAACTTTTAGCCACGCAGAGGAAATCTGGAGAAACCCCATCATGTTCGCAGGCGAACATCTTGCCCGTCCTACCGAAGCCGGTGGCCACTTCATCCACAATAAATAATACCTGGTACCTTTTACACAGTACGGCGACATGGGCTAAATACCCTTTAGGCATGAGAAGCATTCCTGAAGCGCCTTGGATGAGGGGCTCCATAACCACGGCGGCGATTTCTTGGTGATGATGAGAGAGAATGCGAGTCATTTGATCTCCCTCTCCCGGCGTAAGACGGGAGAGGGTTGGGGTGAGGGAACGGCCTTTGCCCTCATCCCAACCTTCTCCCACCTTGCGGCGGGAGAAGGGGTCAACCTGCCATCCTTTAAATAACAAACTTCTAAACCTCTCATGAAACAAATCAATCCCTCCCACCGATACCGATCCAATGGTATCTCCATGGTAGCCCTCTTTTAACGAAACAAACTTGGTTTTCCTTGGATGACCGGTTAACTGCCAGTACTGATAGGCCATTTTTAGGGCGACCTCGACAGCGGTAGAACCGTTGTCGGAATAAAAAACCCGGGAAAAGCCCGGGGGAGCGATCTCCACCAGCTTCTTGGCTAGGCGGATGGCCGGTTCGTGAGTGAGCCCGAGGAATGTGCTGTGGGCGATTTTGGAGAGCTGCGCTTGAACGGCTTTGTTCAGAACGGGATGGTTGTGTCCCCAGACGTTGACCCATAGGGAGGAAACCCCGTCTATAAAACGCCTGCCCTTTGTATCGGTCAGCCAAACGCCCTTGCCGGATTTGATGATGACGGGCTCGCGCGCACCCCATTCGGTCTGCTGGGTAAAGGGATGCCAGACGTATTTTTTATCCCAATGTCCTAAAGGAATCCTTCTCCCCCTGTGGGAGAAGGTGGGCCAAGCACGGATGAGGGGACCCCTCACCCTGCGCCCTCTCCCACAGGGGGAGAGGGGATCATGGAGCGAAGCGCCTTCACTAAGAGGGGCACGCGGCTAAGCGCATCGGCGATTGCGTTTGGGCTCGTTGAGGCCTGACGGCGAAGATGTCCCAGCACCTGGACCGTCGTGTGATCCTGGAGCGCTTCGGGATTGGTTTTCTCAGCCAGCGTCTTTCCAGTTCCGCCGTTCATAAGAACTCCAATAACGGGGACCTTTTTCTGGGCCAGCGCATCGAGCGTCAGAAGCGTGTGATTGAGCGTTCCCAAACCGGCCCGGCTCACAACCAACGCCGGAAGGCGCAGGGCCTCGATTAAATCCATAAGATAGGTTGACGCGCCGAAAGGAACTTTGACACCGCCAATCCCTTCGACCACCATGACCTCGTATTTTTTGCTGAGGCGCCAGTAGGCTTTGTAGATCTTTTCCACGTCCACTCGCCGCCCTTCGAGCTTGGATGAGACATAGGGAGCAAGCGGGGCTTTAAAGAACTGAGGGTTAACAAGTTCGAAAAGCTCACCCTCACCTCTACCCCTCTCCCTAAAGGGAGAGGGCAGGACTAAGCCCTGCCTTCTCCCTTTAGGGAGAAGGTGGCCGGAGGCCGGATGAGGGAACATAGCCGCGATTAGTCGTTTTGCATCCTCGCGGTCTCCTGTGGCCACTGGCTTCATCACGCCCACGTTCAAACCCCAGGACCTGAGAAGACGGGTAATGCCGCAGGCGATCAGCGTCTTGCCAACCCCGGTGTCTGTGCCGGTAATGAACAAACCCCTATTCATGATTTCGACAACACCCTTGAAGACATTACCCTTAATAGGTCGTCGATATCCTTTTCCGTATGTTCCGCCGTCACGCTGAATCTTATGCGGCATTCCCCCGCATGGACGGTGGGGGGCCGGATCGCGGGAGCGAAGAATCCCGCTTGTTGCAGACGCTCGGCGCAGGCCAGAGCGGCTTTGGCGTCTCCCAGAAGAATCGGAATGATCTGGCTTTCTGAATGCAAAATATCCCAGCCCTGCATGCACAGCTCTTCGCGCAAGCGGTCGGAAAGCTTCTGGAGATGACGTCGCGGCGCAGCATCTTCCTGCACGATGCTCAAAGCCGCCTGCGCGGCCGCGACACAGGCCGGAGAAAGACCTGTGGTATATATAAAGGAGCGCGCCCGGTTCACCAATGTGTCGATCAATTCCCTGGAACCTGCAACAAAGCCGCCTTGAGAACCCAAAGCTTTCGACAAGGTCCCGACAACAACATCCCAGTCTCCCCTCCCTCCTTGTGGGGGAGGGCTAGGGTGGGGGGTCGACGGCCGTACACCTCCATCCCAACCTTCCCCCATCAAGGGGGAAGGAGCAGAAAGTCCGCGGCCAGCCTCGCCCCACACCCCCATAGCATGCGCTTCATCGACCATACTGATCGCCTCGTACCGCCTGGCCAGATCCACCAGCGCGCCAAGGGGGGCGAAGTCTCCGTTCATGGAAAAAAGGCTCTCGGTGATGAGCAGCCGGCGGCGATAGTCGGCGGTGCGCTTGAGGACTTTTTCGGCGTCCTCGGCGTCGCCATGGCGGTAGACGAACAAGCGCGCGCCAGACAGACGCGCCGCGTCGATGAGCGAGGCGTGGCAAAGGCGATCCAAAATCACGGCATCGCCTTGCCCCACTAGAGAGGTGACCAAGCCGAGATTCGCCATGTATCCCGTTGGAAAGAGAAGCGCGGCCTTCCGGCCGAGAAAGGCCGCGAGCGCGTCCTCAAGGTCCTGATGGATGATGGAGCTCCCGCTGATCAAGCGCGAAGACGTGGCTCCCACCCCCCAATGGTCCAGCACCTGACGAACGGCCTCGATCACGCGGGGGTCGCGCGCAAGACCGAGATAATTATTGGATGAAAAATTGACGAGAGGCTTGCCATCGATGGTCAGACGCGCACTGCTAGCCTCCGTGACCACGCGCAAAGAACGTTTTAGACATTTTTGTTCAAGTTGATTCAGTTCCGCTTGAAGATTGGTCATAGCGGAATAGACACCACCAGCGCCCCGATGGGACCGCCAAATCCAAAGGAAAGCGAAAGGGCATTTTCAAAAGCGGCGGGATGGCCGTTTTGCGGCGTGTAATCGAGAGGGCATTCTGGATCCGGCTCTTCCAGAGTGGCGGTCGGCGGGATAAACTGACGCCACAGAGACATTACCATCAACACGAATTCGACCGATCCCGAAGCCCCCAAAAGATGTCCCGTGCTGGCCTTGGTAGCGGAGATCATCAGTTTGTCCGCCTGCCGCCCGAACGCCTTTAAAAGGGCCTGCGTTTCAATCCGATCATTGAGCTGGGTCGCCGTTCCATGGGCATGGACATGAGAAAGTTGAGACGTCTCAATTTTTGCCCGGAGAAGCGCCTTCGAAATGACGTCGGCGACGCGCCGGCCGTTGGAATTGAAAGCGACGGCGCTGTGGGCATCGGCTCCCAGCGCCCAACCGGCAAGACGGACATGAACTTTTGCCCTGCGGCGCTGGGCTGATTCTTCGGACTCAAGTACGACAACGCCGGCGCCTTCACCAAAAGTAAAACCGGAGCGCCTTTTATCGAACGGACGGGTGATGCCTTCCGTGCTGATGACGCCCATCCGCTGGAACCCCGCTTCGATCAGCGGATGAGGCTGGGGCTCCACCGATCCCGCGATGACGACGTCGCAGAGTCCTTGCTCGATCCACGAGGCCCCGAGCGCAATGGAGTAGGCGCCGGTCGCGCAGGCGGCAATGACGTTCCGGCGTTCGCCCGCCAAACCAAACCGATTTGAGACAAAATCGTTGATGGCGTCGGGAGGGACCCAGGTTCCCTCACCCCCACCCTCTCCCGAGAAGGGAGAGGGAGACAACATGGGTAATCCTTCTCCCATCTCGGGAGAAGGTGGCCGGAGGCCGGATGAGGGCTGCCATAGCGGTTTTGACGCGCTGAACGTACAACCGATGCGCTCGGGATCCAAGCCCTGCAATATCTCTCCGTCCCAGAGGCCGGCATCGGTTAAAGCCTCGATCGCGGCTTTGTCTGCAAGCTCCTTGGCTCTGCCGTAACCGCAAGAATTACCCTCGCCCCTCTCCGAGGGGAGAGGGCCAAGCGCAGCGAGGGGTGAGGGGCGAATTAGATTGTCCCAGGAAGTTTCAACGTCAAATCCTAGAGAGGTGCAAAGGCCAATTCCAGAAACGACAACAGGCATTAGCCCCCCTCACCCACACCCTCTCCCCCCAAGGGGGGCGAGGGGAATACATAGGAGGCGCACATCACACTATCCTTGAATCCACATTGAATACCTGCCCTGAGACGCTGGCATTTTGGGCGAGTTCAAGCACCACGCGGCAGAGGTCCGCGATGGTCGTGCTTTGGCCGGTCAGGTGTTCCTCGAGCAGCTTTTTCTTATGCTCCGCGGGAAGTTCGGACGCCATGTCGGTCTCGTGAAAGCCGGGCAGGACGGCATTGACGGTGACGTGAAAACGGCCTAGTTCTTTGGCCGCGGCTTTGGTCAACGCAATCAAACCTGCCTTGGACGCCGAATAATTCGCGTTGCCGAATCCTGGCCGGAGCGCCATGATCGAAGCGATGTTAATGATCGACCCATGCTTTTCTTTGCTCATCAGGCGCGCGGCCTCCCGCACGCACCAGAAAACCCCTGAAAGATTGACGTCGATGACATCGTTCCATTCTCCGTTGGTCATCTTCAAAATTGTGCGGTCCCGCGTGATGCCGGCATTGTTGACGAGCACATCCAAACGTCCCCAGCGCACGAGCATGGCATCCATCATTTGCCGGACTTTGATCGAATCCCGAACATCGCAGGCAAGCACTTCCCCTTCTTTATTCCCCGCTTCGAAGATTTCCTGCACCACCGCCTCGGCCTTGGCTTTTTCCTTATGGTAGTTCACCCCGACAGCGTAGCCGGCACGGCCGAAGGCCAGGGCCAATGCCTTTCCAATGCCGCGGGAGGCGCCGGTAATTAAAACTGTTTTCATTTCAATTCAACCGTGATGGCAGGGCGTCCGGCCGCCTGCCTGCCGGCAGGCAGGGACGCCCCTACAACGTCCTTGAAGACGTTCGCATCTCCTTCAATTTCGAATCCCATATCGGCGATCATCTGCAGATCCGCCTGGGCCGACTGGCCTTTGGTCGTGAGGTAGTCTCCAATAAAAATGGAGTTGGCCACGTAAAGGCCAAGGGCCTGCAGCGACCGGAGATGGATCTCGCGGCCGCCCGAAATCCGCAGCGACGCCTTGGGATTCAAAAACCGGAATAGGCAAAGGATATTGAGGCAACGGGTGGGCGTGAGATGATAGCGACCTTCGAGCGGCGTTCCCGGGATCGGCATGAGGAAATTAACTGGAAGGGATTCAACCTCCATCGTACGCAGGGCATAGGCCAAATCCAGGATGTCCTCTTCGCTCTCTCCCATGCCGACGAGCGCTCCGCTGCAGGCGGAAATACCCGCCTGTTTGACCTTCTGAACGGTATCGACGCGGTCGGCGTACGTGTGCGTCTCACAGATGCTGTCGTAGAAGCGCTCGCTCGTATTGAGATTGTGGTTGACCGCATCCACTCCCGCTTCTTTGAGCTTATCGGCTTGTCCATCCGACAACAGCCCTAAACAACAACAGATCTCCAGATGAGGATGCCGCGACCGCACCGCTTTGACGGAGGTCACGACTTTTTCGAGTTCCCCCTCCGTCGGTCCGCGGCCGGAAGCCACCATACAGAAACGTCCCGCATGAACGGACACCGCGCGGTCGGCCATCTCGAGCGTCTCTTCCACGGAGAGCCATGGGTACTTATCAATGGGAGCCGACGAGGTTTTGGACTGCGAGCAATAATGACAATCCTCGGGGCAAAGACCGCTCTTGGCATTAAGGAGAAAATTCAGACGCACCCGATTTCCGAAGTAACGCTTCCGAATATCATAGGCCGCCGCGATCAGGAGAAGGGTTTCCGAAGACGGCGCGCCCAGCACCGATCGGCTTTCTTCTCGGGTGAGAGCGACTCCGTTAAGAGATTTAGCCGTAAAATGATTCCAGCTCATGAAGATCCTCCCCATCGTCTTTTTTGTTAACTCATTATAAGATTTCAGGTTTACAGAAGGAAGCCTGCCGGACGGCAGGCAGGCAGGGTCACATCGTCTCAGGCGCGCTGACACCGAGCAGACTAAGCCCTAATTTCAACATCTGCCGGACCGCATCAATCAGCCCCAAGCGCGCCTGCGTCAGGCGCGTCTCTTCGCCAAGCACACGATGATGATCGTAAAAATGATGGAACTGCCGCGCCAGAAGCAGCAAGTAGTTGGCGAGAGGATGCGGGGAATCTTCTCGCGAACAAACGAGAAGAACGTGCGGAAACATGGCTAAGCGCTTCATCAACTCGCGCTCTTGCTCTTCTCTTAACGGCGTCGGGTCAAAGGACTCCTGCTTTTGGCCTGCTTGTCTAAATATGGAACAGATGCGCGCATGGGCGTACTGGAGGTAATACACGGGGTTGTCTGCGGTCTGTTTTTTGGCCAGCTCCAAATCAAAATCCAGCGCCGAATTGGGTCCCCGGAGAGCAAAGAAAAAACGGCAGGCGTCTTTGCCCACTTCGCCCACGACCTCGCGCAACGTGATGAATTCGCCGGACCGTTTGGACATGGCGACCGGGATGCCGCCTCGAGTCAGCGAGACGAGCTGGTTTAAAATGACATGCAGTTTGGCCGGGTCGTATCCGAGCGCCTGCATCGAGCCCTTGACGCGCGGCACGTAGCCATGGTGATCGGCTCCCCAGACATCGATCAAGCGGTCGTACCCGCGCTCGAACTTATCGGCATGGTAAGCGATATCCGTCGCAAAATAAGTCCACCTCCCATCCTTGCGCTTTAGAACGCGATTCTTGTCCTTTTCCTTTTCTTCTTCCCCGGGAGCAATGAACCAAACCGCCTCGTCATATTCCTGGACATATCCTTTTTTCTTCAACAGCTCGATATATTTTTCAACAAGACCTTTGCGGACCAAACTCGCCTCGCTAAGCCAGGAATCAAAGCGCACGCCAAAGGCAGACAGGTCTTGCTCGATGTTTTTCCGCATCCGTTCCAATGCAAAGGCGATCGCCTTGTCCGGCGTCCGTTGATCGGACTGGGTCTGCCCAATGAAATCTCGGGCCATCTCACGGACATAGTCGCCTTGGTAACCTTCTTCGGGCATGACGAAGGGCTCGCCTTCCAGCTCCAAAGCTCGCGCCAAAAGCGACGCTCCAAGTAATTCGACTTGGTTTCCGGCGTCATTGATGTAATACTCGCGCGTGACCTGATAGCCCACATGAGAAAGGATGAGCGCGAGAGAATCTCCCAGCGCGGCGCCGCGGCCGTGTCCCACATGCAGGGGTCCCGTCGGGTTGGCCGAAACAAATTCAATCAGGATTTTCTCCTTGGCCGCCTCCGGAACCCGTCCATACAGGAGAGACTCCTTCAAGATCGTCCGGAGTTCCTCCTGGAGGCGAGCGAGCGTCCAGCGGAAATTAAGGAACCCGGCCCCGGCGATGGTAATCTCTTCAATATCCTTGAGCGCGCCGCTCAAACAGATTTTCAATTCTTCAGCCAAAACCCGAGGCGATTTTTTGAGGGGCTTTGCCATAAGAAGAGCCAGATTGCAGGCGACATCCGCTTCGATTCCGGCGGGTGGCTCTTCCAGCGCATACGGAGGCAGCGTGTCAAGCCCTTGGGCCTTGGCCCATGGAGCAAATTTTTTATCCAAATGACGGCGAAGTTCGTCGAGAATCATCGGAGATGTCTCATTTTCTCCTCACACTTCTATTTTTTTCCCAACTCACTGTTTTCGCTTTCTCCCACATTTGTTCCAAACGGTAGAACTCCCGCGCCTCCCGGGAAAGAATGTGGACTACGAGGCCGCCGTAATCGAGCGCGAGCCATCGATCGTGGGGCCGGCCTTCCCGGTGAAGCGGCCTGATGCCCAGTTCCAGGAGCGACTCTTCAACCGCGTCGAACAAAGCGCGCAATTGCGTCGAAGACTGCGCGCCGGCAACGACCATATAATCCGCCACATCGCTTTCTTTCCGGACGTCCAGAACGGCGACATCCACGGCCTTTTTATCATCCACCGCGACCGCGGCGGCCTTGGCCAACCTGCGAAAATCGCGTTTTACCACGGCCACTTCTTTTCGGATCCCTGGTAATCGTTGCCCAAAATAACGGAAACATCCACGTGCAGCGAGGGCTCGGGACGGCTAACCACTTCCGGGCTCACGCTCTCCTTGAGGGCTTCGGCGACCGCCTGCGCGGCGCGAATATCCCCCGAACGGTCCACCACGAGCGTTTGGTTTTGTCGCGTCGTAAAATCACCGATTTTGACCACGTCAAACCCCTTTTGCCGCAGCAGCCTCATGACGATTTTAGCGACCTGCATTTTATCGGAGGCATTCCACACTTCAACCGTGGCCCGGCCGCGCCACGCCGCGCCGGTGGGTGAAGGCTCAAAGGACGCCTGGCGTGAAACGGGGGTCTGCATCATCGCCACGACTTTCTGGGCGCTCTCAGGATTGATCTTCCACAATTTTCCAAATGGCGTTCCCGGCAAAGACATCAAGCGGATATTTTTCCAATACACATGCCGCCCTTCCAGAAGCAGGACCGCCAGGTCCCAGACCGACAAGTTCGTATGGAACCCCGACAAAAGCGCCTGGGAATAGCGCGGCAGCCGCCAAAAAAGGGCTGGGTTTTTGAGACGCTTTAATAATTCGCGCACAAAGATCTGCTGCCGGCGAACGCGTCCCTGGTCCGCGCTCTTTCCCCGGAAGCGGACATATTCCAAAGCCCTTTTCCCGTCCAGGAGATAGGTCCCGGGCTCAAAATGAATGTGCAGATGACCCCAACTGTCGTCATAGTTCATCGGCTCGGACACTTTGACATACACCCCTCCCATCGCATCGATCAGGGACCTGAATCCGTCATAATCGATCGTAAAAAAATAGGGGATGGTAAAGGCCTCGGCGGTGCCTGATGAGAGAATCGTTTCGACCTCGCTTTTGAGCGCCAAGGAAGCGATGGTAAAATCGCGGCCGGAATGGCGGAACTCATGAGCGAAGACTTCGTTGATCCTTCTGACCGCCGGCATCCCGGGAATAAAGACCATCGTATCGCGCGGGATCGAAAGCACATCAAGAAACCGGCTCTCAGGATCGTAGGACACCACCATCATGGTATCGGAATGACGCGTGTTATCTTCGTAGTCCGAACCGATGACCAATCCGCGAAAACGCTGTCCCTGCAGGAGCGACCGCGCCACAGGGCTTTGCCACGTCAGGCCCATCGTGAGAAGAGACAGACCGGCGCATCCGATCAAAATCAAGCGATCGGTGATTTTCATTCGGGCTTTCGGTAAAGCCGGTGCTGCCGAATATAACGCTCGACGGCATCAGGGACTTGGTAGCGTATGGAGCGATGGGTTCGCACCCGGCGGCGAATGTCGCGGCTGGCAAAAGGCGCCAGTCGCCCCATGGTCACAAACCGGCATAAGGACCGGAGGCGCCTGGCTTCTTTCCATCGAGGCAGGTCCTTGAGCGAATCGGAGCCGAGAATAAAGTGAAGAGAATCCTTGGGGCGCAAGCCTCGGAAATGCTCCACCGTTTCATACGAATAGACCACGCGCCCTTGGCGTATTTCCCAGTCGCTGACGGTAAAGGCGGGATTTCCCCGGACAGCCAAACGAAGCATGGCCAAGCGATGCTTCGCCGAGGTTCGCGGAGGCTTCTTATGCGGAGGCAGACCTGCGGGGACAAAAACAACGTGGTCAAATCGGTAGGATTCGCGCGCGGCTTCCGCGATCAACAAGTGGCCGTAATGAACAGGGTTGAACGTACCGCCGAGCAGAGCAATCCGCATACTAGACGTATCGCCTCTCCCCAACGTGGGAGAGGGAATTTCTAGAAAAGATCATTCGCGAATCTGTCCTGTTCCATGCACCACATACTTGGTCGTGGTGAGCTCGCGGGCGCCCATCGTGCCGCGGGCATGAAATTTGCGCGTGGAAATACCAATCTCCGCTCCCAAACCAAAGACGCTGCCGTCATGAAGTCTCGTCGAGGCATTATGGAACACCGCCGCCGAATCGACCTCCTTCAAGAACCGCGCGGCATGCTGCGGATTTTCCGTCACGATCGCGTCGGAATGGCCCGATCCATACCGGTTGATATGCTCGATGGCTTGATCCAGCGAATCCACGACCCGAATCGACACGATCAGATCCAAATACTCCGTGCGCCAATCCTCTTCCGTAGCCGGCAGAACGGAGGCGATCACCTCGCGAGTGCCCTGGTCCCCGCGAATCTCCACTTTGGCCGCTTCATAAAGCTGTGCCATCTTCGGCAAAAAGGCTTGAGCCGCATGCTTGTGAACGAGCAGGGTCTCCATGGCGTTGCAGACTCCGGGCCGCTGCACCTTGGCGTTAAAGGCAATTTTCTCCGCCATGGACAGGTCCGCCTCGTCATCGACGTAGACATGGCAAACGCCTTTCCCGTGCCCCAGAACGGGAACCGTCGCGTTCTTCATCACATGATTGATCATTTCTTCCGACCCGCGCGCGATCACCAGATCCACCAGCTGATTCAAACGGACCAGTTCCATGATGCTTTCTCGATTCGTGTCCTCCAGAAACTGCACCGACCCTTCCAGGACCTGCCTGCCGGCGGGCAGGCCGGCGGAATGCAGGGCCTTTGAAATCGCGGAGACCAGCGCGCGGTTCGAGTTGATGGCTTCCGATCCGCCGCGCAAAAGGACGGCGTTCCCTGATTTCAAACAAAGGGCGGCCGCATCCACCGTCACGTTGGGCCGGGATTCGTAGATCATGGCGATCACGCCCAAAGGAACGCGGATTTTATCGATGCGAATGCCACTGGGACGAGTCCAGGATTCCAGCGTTTCCCCAACGGGGTCGGACTGCCGCGCGATTTCGCGCACTCCCTGGGCCATGCTTTTTATGGAGTCCTCCGTGAGAACAAGGCGGTTAATAAGCGATTCCGACAGGCCCGATTGTTGGGCCGCTTCAACATCGATTTCATTGCGGAAAAGAATATCCTGCGCCGCCGCCTCGATGGCCGCGGCCATCTCCTCAAGAATTCGTTTCTTGTCCTCCGCGGAAAGCAGGGCCAATCGCCGGCTGGCCGCCTTAGCCAAAAAAGCCTGGCGTGCCACTTGTTCTGTCAAGGTAGATACCGTCATGGTAAAGACATTTTACTATAATGCTTTCATATCGGAGGTCTCATGAAAAAAACTCGGTCCTCACTCATTTTCCTCGCTGCTTTCACGGGGTTCTGCATTCCCCAACTGCACGCCGCCGATTCAGTCAAGGCGACCACCCCGGTGGCAAAGATCGGTAACACGATTTTGACGGAAGATGACTTAAAGAAGGAAACCGGGATGAGTCTTTATGAGGCCGAGAACGCGCTTTATGAATTGAAGAAAAACTGGGTCGACCAGAAAGCAAAGGCCATCCTCTTTGACCAAGCCGCCAAAGAAGCTGGACTTAGCCGCCAGGCCTGGCAATCCCAGGAGATTGACGCCAAGATCACTCCTGTCTCTCAGCAAGAAATCGACCAATTGGCGCCGCGTTTTGGGATCCAAGGCAGCACGACGACTCCGAGTGACGCGGATTACG
>Ga0206840_1097_pt1 | contig 16536 bp, 13 predicted proteins | sample Alteio_BWOrgCont_24_FD_152633 | JGI IMG/M metagenome (GOLD analysis project Ga0206840, IMG submission 152633) | Enriched cells from forest soil in Barre Woods Harvard Forest LTER site, Petersham, Massachusetts, United States -... | ecosystem: Environmental > Terrestrial > Soil > Temperate forest >... | reverse complement strand
TAAAATCCCCTCTTATCGTATTACGGACGTAGCCACAGCTATTGGCCCCGATTGTGAACATAAAGTAGTTGGTATTAGGCCGGGAGAGAAAGTGCATGAAGAAATGATCACCTCCTCAGATTCACATACAACTTATGACCTGGGGAAATATTATGTGATATTGCCCCAGATACCTAAATGGTCATTAGATGAATACCTGGCTCATTTTAACGGTACACGCGTACCTTACGGGTTCAGGTACAATTCTGAAGAAAATAATGAGTGGCTTTCGGTTGAGGCATTACGTGTTTTAATAGAAAAATATGTAAAAGAGGGCCATTAAGAAATGCTCACAAAACTTGTAATCGGAACGGTCCAATTTGGCCTTAATTATGGCATAAGTAACACACTTGGCCAGGTTAAAGCAAGTGAGGTAGATAGGATTTTCGAATATGCAGCAAGTAAAGGAGTATATTTTGTTGATACCGCCCAGGCCTACGGGAACAGCGAAGAAGTTTTGGGTTTGTTTACACATAAGCACCGGTTTGATGTAATAACTAAATTAAAACCCGACTTTGGATCTGACGATGCGATAATATCAGCCTTTAACTCATCATTAAACAAGCTCAAGATCAATTCTGTTTATGGCTTGTTGTATCATGATTTTCAATCTTTTCTGAACAGGCCCGAATCCTTTAAGGTACTAAGTGATTTTGCAGAAAAAGGGAAAGTAAAGAAGATTGGATTTTCCTTATATCACCCCAGTGAACTGGAATATTTATTAGAAAATAAATTAGCATTTGACATAGTTCAAATACCATATAACATTTTTGACCGGCGGTTTGAACCTTACTTTGAAACTTTAAACAGGCTTGGGGTAGAAATACATGTTCGCAGCGTTTTTTTGCAGGGCATAATTTTTATGGATCAGCAAAGGCTTAACGATTTTTTTAAGGGGTTTAAAAGTAAATTGAATTTGTTTCATGCACTTTGCGACAGGCTGCAAGTTAGCCCGGGTCACGCCGCATTGCAATTTGTGGCTGACAACAAGTTTGTTGATAAAATAGTATTGGGGATTCAATCGCTCGAGCATTTAAAGGTCAATGTGGTTTGGCTGGAGAAAAAGATAAAGTTTAATGACCAGGACTTCGCAGGATTACAAGAAGATAACCTGGATTTTATTATCCCGTCAAATTGGAAATTGTGACCGATACCATTAGAGAAACTGAAAGTTGATTTGCCTGGTATGAAAAAAAGGATTTTGATTACAGGTGTTAATGGTATGCTCGGTTCGGCGGTGGCACAAGAATTTATTAAATACGAGGCGGGTTACGAAGTATATGGCGTTGGAAGAAGTAAAACCAACCAATTAATACCCGGCAAACAATATTACGAGCTTGATCTGTTAGATTTTAACGAGTTAAAAAAAGCTTTAAATGATGCTGATCCGGATATAATTATCCATTGTGCAGCAGAGGTAAATCTTGACCTTTGCGAACGGGATAATGAGTATGCAAATAAAATCCACAGGGATGTTACATCGGTTCTTTCCTCATACAAGCCTGCTAAAACTAAGTTGATATACATTTCCACGGATTCAGTTTTTGACGGGATCGATGGAAATTATAGCGAAGAGGCTCAAGTGCGTCCATTGAATTTTTATGCATCATCTAAATTTAATGGCGAGGAAGCCGTACGCGCCAGGCAGCAGAATTACCTGATTTTAAGGACAAATATTTACGGTTTCAAGAAAAATAAGGGAAATTCGCTCTTTGAATGGATCGCAGGCAAATTAAGTGCGGGTGAAACGATCACTGGGTTTGATGATTTGATTTTTAACCCCCTGTATGTAGGACAATTGGCATCGTTAATATCCGACTTGCTAAAGGTTGATTATTGCGGAACTCTAAATGCAGCGTGCAGCGATTTTATCAGCAAATATCAATTTGCTGTTGACGTTGCCAATGAATTTGGATGGGATGCATCGCTGATCACACGCGGCAGCTCGGATCAATTCCCGGCTAAATTAGCAAGGCCAAAAAACACGACGCTTAATACAAATAAATTACAACAAATTGCCGGCTATGTGCCTACCTTTAAATCGGGGATTAAACAATTATTTACAGACTATCAAAACAAATAAATTAAGAGATGGAAATTACAATTGGTAAAAGAAACTTTGATCAGAAAGGGCCATTGTATTTTATTGCCGATATTGGTGCTAACCACGATGGAGACCTTAGCCGGGCGCTCAGGCTTATAGAACTTGCAAAGGAAGCAGGAGCTGATGCCGCTAAATTTCAAAATTTTAAAGCGGAAAAAATTGTTAGCAAGTCGGGCTTTTCAAATATGGGTGGGAAGCTATCGCACCAGGCAAACTGGAAAAAACCCGTTTTTGAAATATACCAGGATGCCAGTATCTCGCAGGACTGGACACCGATATTAAAAAAGAAATGCGATGAGGTGGGGATCGATTATTTTACCAGCGCGTATGATTATGACTCAGTAGATCATGTTGATCCGTATGTTGATGTGTATAAGATCGGTTCTGGTGACATAACCTGGACGGACATTATACAATATACTGCAAAAAAAGGCAAACCGGTTATTGTAGCTACGGGCGCATCGTCAATGGAGGATGTGGAGCGTGCGATGCAGGCTTTGCAAAAAGAAACTAAAAAGATTGTATTAATGCAATGTAATACCAATTATACAGGCAGTGCAGATAATTTTAAATATATACATCTTAACGTATTAAAAGCATTTGCCAGGAAATACCCGGATGTTATATTGGGCTTGTCAGACCATACTACAGGGCACGCCACGGTATTGGGCGCAATCACTTTAGGCGCTACTTTTATTGAAAAGCATTTCACAGATGATAATGGCAGAAGCGGGCCCGATCATGCCTTTGCGATGAACCCCCAAACCTGGAGAGATATGGTTGATCGCTCAAACGAATTATTTTTGGCTTTGGGAACCGAGGAAAAGAAGATTGAGGACAATGAAAAGCAAACCGTTTTGGTGCAGCAACGCAGTTTAAGGTATACAAAAAACCTTAAGGCCGGCCACATCATCACTGAAGCTGATTTATTCCCGTTACGCCCATATCAAACCGATGGACTGTATCCTTATGAAAAAGGTAAAGTAATCGGTAAAAAATTAATACATGATGTTTCCGAAGATCAATATACTTCCTTAAAAGACATGCAATTATGATAACAGGCAAATTAGTAGGCTTAAGGGCCGTTGAAGAAAACGACCTTGAATTGCTTAAAGAATGGCGAAATATACCGTCGTTCAGGAGGAATTTCAGGGAAGTACGGGAGCTGAGTACTGATAGCCAGCAAAGGTGGTATAAAATGATATGCGATCATTCGATGCGCGATTTTATGTTTTCCATTGTGAACCTGGCTGATGGAAAATTGATAGGTGCTTGCGGGCTGCTGTATATCAATTGGATCATCCGTTCTGCCGATTTTTCATTTTATATCGGGAGGGATCATGCTTATGTGGATGATAAGGGCTATGCAGAAGAAGCCACAAAACTTTTGATCGAATATGGGTTTAATAACCTTAATCTGCACAAAATATGGATGGAGCTTTATGAATTTGATACAATAAAGTATAATTTTTTCACTCAAAAATTCGATTTTAAACAGGATGCTGTTTTGAGGGATAACTGTTTTGAAGATGGCAAATACTGGAACTCGCATATCATTTCACTTATAAACCGCAAGTAAGATTGCTTTGATATGGGAAGCCTGTTCATTCACCAAATTCATTTTGATATTAAAAAATTAAGGGCTTGAGAGCTAATACTATATTTAAATCAACCCCTATTGTTGGGTATATCCTTATTTTGTTAAATGTCTCGCAGCAATTAACAGTTATACCCGCTTTGTTTTTTGGCAATGTGGAGTGGTATTTTCATCAAAGCATCATTGTTACGCTAAATATCCTTTTTTTATTTACTCATAAGCTGAACACCGACCCGTTTAAGCAAGTAAAGAAGAGTGTTGCTTATTATTCCGTTTTAGTTCTCTGCCTGATATTTGTACTTGAATTACCCAGGTTCCTGGTTAACAGTGATGGGCGCAATGTAATGTTGACTGTTTTAAATGCGATCGAGTTTATTACCTTTTATAATGTTTTATCAAGCGTTTACTACGAACTGGTCTCAAAAAGAGGTTACAAACTGGCACACCAGGAGTTGCTAAAAGTATATGTGATTTTTGCCTCGGGTATTGTGTTAACCTCCGTGTTCGTATTTATTTTGGCCTCGTTAAAAATTGTTGACCCATCTGCTTACGCAATGCCGCCCAATTTCAGTATCAATGTTGATAGCGATGCTGCAACTTTGGGAACTCAATATTATTTCCCCCTGCATCTGACTATCATTATTTCAGATAACCGCGGACTTCCCTTTTTTAGCAACTACGGGGTTTTTTGTGGCTTAAGCCACGAGCCGCATATAGCCACCTATATAGTAACACCGGCTGTATTTTTTTTACAGGCACTAAACTGGAGCAAGAGAACCAAATTGATCCTAACGATTTTTTTTATAATTTTTCTGTTAACGGCAACGTCAACCACCAACCTCATCGCTTTAATGGTTGTTTTTTTTGCACTGATCCTGATCAATATAAAAAACGGGAATTATGTAATTTTCAATATTTTCTGCCTGGTAGTCATCGTCGGTATATTTTCGTTCTTCTCATTGAGCGATTTGGGATTTGCTGCGGCCAAAGCTAAACTTGATACAAGCAGCGGCACCTCGTTAGATTATTCGAGAAACTTTTTGTCGCATGTCGTGTCGCCCAGGGAGTTTTGGGGCGATGGCGCATTTAATGTGCCCTTTCCCTATGCGAGGGTAAAAGACATAGGGATAGTTTCCTCAGTATTGATCATAGGCCTGTATATATTATTGCTCGCAAGCGCAATCAGGCTTATTGTTTCATCTACCCGTACACTGAAATTTATAGGGGCCGGCTGCTTATATTTTTTATTGCATAGTTTAAAAATAGTCCAGCTGGCTTTAATATACCCCTACACATTGATGATAATGTTTTTTATGCTTGTGGGTTTCCAGGCAATGAAACTAAAGATATACAATCCAGCGTAAAACGCTGCAGTTTGAAATACTTCTGATTTTTCCACCAGCATAATTCAATTAGATCATAGGCGTTAATGACCATAAAACAAAGAATTCAGCATCACCAGAAGGATATTTTTTTTATAGCGGCAAATATCTCCACGCCAGTATTTGGTTTTGCCGGCAGTATTTTGGCAGCAAAGTTTCTTACTCCCTTTGAGTTTGGCGTCAGCCAGACTGTTATGCTCATTACGTCATATTTTTTCTTTATGCAATTAGGGGTTTATTCCGGTTTGAGCAGGAACATCGCCTATTACCAGGGCAAGGGTGATCTCGAAAAAGTTGAGCGCCAAACTGCCACCTCATATAAATTTAGCTTTTATAATGCCGGGGTCGGTATAGTATTAGCGCTCGCATTTCTTGTTTATCACCTTCTTGCAGAAAAAAGTCATCTATATGCCTGGATGGATATTGCTATACTCGCATTTTTTGTTTTTTCGCCGTTTTATCAACACTTTGAGACCTTAATAAGAGCAAGACAGGATTTTAAAGCTTCGGCCAGGTATACCTTCTACGATAACATACTGAACCTGGTCTGTGCGGTTTCGATGATCTTTATCGGGTATGCAGGTATGGTCATAAAAAATGCCAACACGTACGTATTCGGGTATTTATACAGGTACCGTTACTCGCTAAAAAAATATGGCGTTAAAAACCATTTTTACAAGGAAGAGTTTGTTGACCTGGTAAAGGTAGGCCTGCCCATTGTGCTGGCAGGGTATTTAAATAGTTTAAATGTTGTTGCTGACCGTAGCGTTATCGCTTTAAATTTAAACGCTCAAAGCGTAGGTATTTATTCTATTTCTAACCTGATAATGGTTGGCTTTCAAACACTGCCCACGGCTATTTCGATGCTGATCTATCCGCGTGCGGCGCATTTATACGGTCAAACCAATTCATTAAAATCGTTAAGGAAATTTATATATATAGCCTTAATTGTCAATGTTGCTGCAATTTTGCCATTTGCTGTTTTCGGTTACTTTTATGTCGACAAGGTGATCGCCGCGTTTTTACCTAAGTATGTTGGCGGGATTGATGCTGCAAAAATAGCCTGCCTAAGCTCCATCTCTTTAGCGTATATCGGCTGTAACATTGTTTTTTTAGTAACTAAGAAGAATTCCATTTACATCATCGGCTTGTTTATTACATTCGTTTTGACGTGGGTGCTGGGAAAAATGGCCCTCGATCATAACATGGGTTTGCCAGGCGTAGCATGGGCTAAATTTATTTCTAACTCTTTTCTCTTTGTTTTCGTTGTAGGGGTTAGTTTGTATTTAACACGCAAGGATTAAAATAACGAATAGGTCGCAGTTTAAAATGAGGAATATTATTTTTGCATACTGATCATGGAAAAGATTAAGCTGGTCATTTGGGATCTGGATGAAACTTTTTGGAAAGGCACGCTTTCTGAAGAAGGCATAGTGCCCATTGATGCAAATATCCGGATGGTTAAACATTTAACCGATCGGGGTATTATAAATAGTATTGTCTCAAAAAACGATTTTGATAAAGCCAGGCAAAAACTGGAAGAACTGGAGATATTCGATCATTTCGTTTTCCCTTCAATCAATTGGGACTCAAAAGGCGTCCAGATCCGGGATATCATTGAAAAATGCCAGCTCAGGGCCGTAAACGTATTGTTTTTGGATGATAATCATCTCAACCTGGAAGAAGCAAAATTTTATAACGAGGGATTGAATGTCGAATACCCGGATTTTATTGACCAGATGATGGATCACCCATCGTTACTTGGCAAAGATGATTCTTCGCATACCCGGCTAAACCAGTACAAATTGCTCGAAAAAAGGCATGTTGATATAGCTAAGGTAAATGACAACGCTGAGTTTCTGCGGGGGTCAAATATCGTGGTTCATTATATCGATGATTTAAAAAATAATGCCGACAGGATCCATGAAATGATCGAGCGCACCAATCAATTGAACTTCACCAAAAAGCGAATTTCACCGGATGAGGTGCAGGCGTTGATTGAAGATGAAAATTACGTGCACAAATTGATCCAGGTTACAGATAAGTATGGCGATTATGGTGTAGTGGGCTTTCTCTCGTTTGATAAGACCAAAAATAAATTGGAGCATTTTGTTTTTTCGTGCCGCATATTGAATTTGGGCGTTGAGCAGTTCCTGTACGCTAAATTTAATTTCCCTGCAATTGATATTGTGCCGGAAGTTGTAATAGAACTCGATAATTCATCCCCTGACTGGATCACAGAAAAAACAATAAATGGTTTCGAAACCGACAAGCCTAAAAAAGGTGACCTGCTCAGGATATTTTTTAAAGGCGGTTGCGACCTGTCGCAAATGCTGCATTACCTTTCGGAATACAATTTGCAAATTACGGAAGAGACCAATTATACTGCCGAAAACAATTTCCCTATTCACCAGGAGCATACGCAAATGCTCATTGATAGTGTAAGCAAATCACCGGAACTGATAGGCTACTTGGTGGATAAACTCCCTTTCATAGACGAAAAGACCTATGTAACCAGCTTATTTGAGCATCAATATGATGTTGTAGTATTCAGCGTATTGATGGATTATACGCAGCAGGTATTTCAGCACAATACCTTGCCAATGTCGGTGCCGTTTGGCAGCTATAGCAATCATTTGACCGATGTTGAGAATAAAAGCGAGCTGGTGAAAACCTTCCATAAGATGAAGATCAGCGGTATCACCGATGAATTCCTGGATTTTTTCTCTGCAAATTTTGCCCGTACGGGGCAGATTACCCCTGAAGAGTTTAAGAAAAATTTAGGGATCATCAGGAATAAGATACCGGCTCATATCCCGATAATTTTTATAAACGGATCAGAGCTTGAATCTCCGGATAAAGAGGAGGCTGACTCATACCGCCGTCACAAAGAGATGAATAAGGCATTGGACGATTTCATCTCATCAAACGCCGGTAATTGCTTTTTGCTGGATGTAAGAAAAATAGTGACTGATAAGAAGCAAATCACCGATAATATTCGGCACTACCAACGTACAGTGTACATGGAGCTAGCAAAAGAACTGATTGGCACGATAGAAAAGGTGGCGGGGGACAAGCTGGAAAAAGATCATGAGCCTGTGGTAAAACAGAAGCTCAGAAATGCTTTTAGCATAACTAAGGATGTGCTCAAAAAATCAAAATTCCTGGTGAATATTTATAAAAAAGTAAAATAGTTAACGCTTTATATATTTAATAAAACGAATGAAAATAGTTGCAATAACCCAGGCCAGGTGCGGCTCTACGCGATTGCCAAATAAAGTTCTTAAGACGGTAAAAGGCGAAACCCTGCTGGCTATTCACCTTAACCGCATTTTAAAGTCGAAGAAAATAGATCAATTGGTAGTTGCCACAACTACCGAGCCTGCTGATGACGCCATTGAAGAAGTGGCGAAGAGCATGGGGCTGCCTTATTACCGTGGTAGTGTAAGCAATGTACTGGACAGGTATTACCAGGCTGCAAAATCCCATCACCCGGATTGGGTTGTACGCCTAACATCTGATTGCCCGCTTATTGATGCAGGCTTAATTGATAAGATAATAGATAAGGCGATTGAACTGGATGTGGATTATTGCTCAAACACACTTAACCCGACTTACCCGGATGGGATGGATGCTGAAGTTTTTAAATACTCGGCGTTGGAAAGGGCCTGGCACGAGGCACAATTGAATTCGGAAAAAGAGCATGTTACCCCTTACATACATAAAAACTCATCTTTTCATCACAAAAATTTATTTACTTCATATAATTACGCCAACGATGTTAATTATGAGCGTGTTAGGTTGACCGTGGATGAACAGGCTGATTTTGAGGTCATAAGCCATTTAATTAACAATTTGGGGTTAGATAAAAACTGGAAAATATACGCAGATTATTACCTTGAGGACAAAACAATTAATGAACTTAATGGCAATATCACACGTAATGAGGGCTACGCGGCATCTTTGAAAAAAGACTAAAGTTTTACCACTAAATAAAAACTACTTTAACTACTAAAAATATCTATAATGGGAACCGGACAAGAATTATATAAAAAAGCAAAATTATTAATACCCGGCGGCACTATGCTGCTATCTAAACGGCCTGAAATGTTTTTACCCGATCTGTGGCCTTCTTATTACAGCAAATCAAAAGGCTGTAAAGTATGGGATCTGGACGGGAACGAGTTTATTGATATGAGCATGATGGGTATAGGTACCAATACCCTTGGTTATGCCAATGACGAAGTGGACGCAGCGGTAATGGAAACCGTTAAGAAGGGAAATTTAACCACCTTAAACTGTCCCGAAGAAGTGTACCTGGCCGAGCGGCTGGTAGAAATTAATCCCTGGGGCGATATGGTTAGATTTGCCCGCAGTGGCGGAGAGGCCAACTCCATAGCTATCCGTATAGCGAGAGCCGCTTCAGGAAAAGATAAAGTTGCGATCTGTGGCTATCATGGCTGGCACGATTGGTACTTATCTGCTAATCACAACCAGGGCGATAACCTGTCAGGACACCTGATCCCCGGTCTAAGCCCGAACGGGGTGCCACACAATTTAAAGGATACGGTTTATCCTTTCAGGTACAATCATTTTGAAGAATTGCTATCAATTGTTGAGAACAATGACATCGGTGTTATCAAAATGGAGGTGTTGCGTAATTTTGGTCCAGAGGATAATTTCTTAGAAAAAGTACGCGAATTGGCCACCCGTAAAAATATTGTGCTCATTTTTGACGAATGTACCTCTGGTTTTAGAGAAACATTTGGCGGCATATACAAAAAATATGGCGTAGAGCCGGATATGGCTGTATTTGGTAAGACGATAAGCAATGGTTATGCACTAACTGCGGTAGTTGGCAGAAGATCAGTAATGGAAGCCGCGCAGACCACATTTATAAGCAGTACCTTCTGGACCGAGCGTATTGGCCCGACAGCAGCTTTGGCAACGCTTAAAGTAATGGAGCGCGTTAAATCATGGGAAACTATAACAGCAATTGGTAAAAAAATGCAAGCCGGCTGGAAAGAATTGGCGGATGCCCATAAACTTTCAATTACCGTATCGGGTATACCGTCGCTTAGCACTTATAGCTTTAACAGTGATAATGCTTTGCCTTATAAAACGCTGATAGCGCAGGAGATGCTTAAAAAAGGCTTTTTAGCCAGCACCAATTTCTATGCCTGCACTGAGCATACGGATGACAAATTCGAATCCTACTTTAATGAGTTGGATCCAATTTTTGCAACAATTGCTAAATGCGAAAATGGCTCGGAAGACGTTAATAACCTTTTAGAGGGCCCGGTTTGTCATGGAGGCTTTAAGAGATTAAACTGATGATCTATCATCAATATTATTGCCTGTAATCATTTAGCCTGGCAAAGGCTTACTTTTTTATAATAATATAACGCGCCGATCCTGTAATGTCGTCACTTGAAGATCTTTTAGATTCCAATTACATATTTACTTCCGAGGAAATAGATGTTTTTTCGTGGCGTGTTTACAGCAAAAAATATTATTACTATCTCGCCTGGGGCATCATTAGGTATGTGGGGCATTTATTGAATAGTTTTAGAACCGTTATATACCTTCCAACGCTGTTTAAAGTCAAAAAGAATGATATTGTAGTTATAGTAACCTCCTCCAATCAATATGATTCCATTGCGCCGCTACTTGAAGATGATAGCTTAAAGATAAAAGTCATAGGCATTGATTTTAACGGGGTAGCCAAAGACAATGTATTAAAATTCCCGATTTTTATAAGCTACCTGCTGAGCATATTTTTTATTCCGCAAACCCTGTACTATTATTTCACCTGTAAGAATGCGTATATCAGGAAGTCGTTCCGTTATGGGTTCAGGGAATATTGCCTTACGTTCGCTTACCGCTTTGTCAACAGGGTTTGGCTGGGGCTTTGCAAGCCGCGTTTGCTGATCATTCTCACCGATCACCAAATGGTAGCAAGGGATATGGTAAAGTCGGCAAAAGAGAGCGGTGTGAAGACGTTGTATATGCAGCATGCATCGGTAACCGACCATTTTCCCCGGCTTATCACCGATTATGCGTTCCTGGAAGGGAGTGATGCCAAAAATAAATACTTAAATATTGGCAAGGGCCAAACCGATACTATAATTGAATTGATTGGGATATTAAAAATTAACGGTGCAATAAATCATGCAGTTGGAGAGCGCTCTGTAGATAATATTGGCCTTTGCACTAATGAGTTTGACGATCTTGAGCTTGCCGATAACCTGATATTGGTGCTGAAGAAGGATTTTAAGATCACTTTACGGCCACACCCGGGCGACCCTCGTTATGAAAATTGGCGTGAAATGACGCAAAAACATGAGATCCTATTTTCAGATTCGAGGAACCAGCGTGCATCCGATTTTTTAGAGGGCGTCAATTGTGTGGTATCCTACAATTCCGGTATAATAACTGAATCGCTCATGCTGAATAAACCTACTTTTTCCTTTCAGCTTTCACATAAAGTTTTTGATCATTATGGTTTTGTTGAACATAATATCGTAACCCATTTTGACAAAGCGACCGACCTGGCAAACGAACTCAACAAGATACGCAACGCCCCAAACGCCATCAATTGGAAAAACAGGGTGAAATATTATTGCGATACCATCGACACACCTTATGAAGGAAGATCAAGTGAGCTTGTAAAAAAATTGCTGGTAAAATACAGCATCTAAATTCTTCTTAGCAGGTTTAACATTCAACTAACCTGGAAATATTCCCTCTCATCACAGGAAGGCCGTTATTCTCATTTTGGAACAAAATGAAAAGCGCTATCGTATAACACAGTAATTGATTATCAGATTCAAACGGGTTATCAACTAAAGGACATTTTATAAACATTCACAATCTTAAAAAAATGTGCGGAATAGCAGGAATTATTGATCAAAATAAGAATGAGGTAAGTGATTCGGAATTAAAACGAATGACAGACATAGTTGCCCATCGCGGGCCAAATGGCGAGGGTTTTTATAAATATAAAAATCTTGGTTTCGGCCATAGAAGACTTTCAATACTCGATCTTTCAAACGCAGGCCACCAGCCGATGAAACTGGATGACGATTACGTCATTACATATAACGGCGAGGTTTATAATTATATCGAGTTAAGGAATGAACTTAAAAAACTCGGGCACGGGTTTCATACCCAAACAGACACTGAAGTGATCCTGGCTGCTTACAGGCAATGGGGCACATCGTGTGTAACCCGGTTTAACGGGATGTGGGCCTTTGCCATTCATGATATCAAAAAACAAGTGGTATTTTGCTCCAGGGATAGATTTGGTGTTAAGCCTTTCTATTACACCATTATTAATAACAAGTTTTTGTTTGGGTCGGAGATAAAACAGTTTTCTGATTTTAACAATAATTGGAAGGTCAATAAAACCATCCTGATGGATTATATCATCTTTAATCTGATAGATCATAAAGATGAATGTTTTTTTGACGGTGTTACCAAATTGCCGGCTTCAAGCAATTTGATTTATGATTTAAATACAGACAAATTTGAGATAACAAAATACTACACGGTTAATATAAATAAGGACGATGTCAGCAGTCTGACCGAGGAAGAATCCATCGATGCTTTCAAAAAAGAAATAAACCGCTCGGTTGATTGGCGCCTTCGTTCGGATGTTAAAGTGGGCAGTTGTTTAAGCGGAGGATTAGATAGTTCATATATATCCACATTAGCCGGGAGCAAATACAGCTACGAACATGAAAAGTTTAGCGCCATAACAGCCCAGTCAATAGACATTAATACGGATGAATCACCATTCGCTAAAAAAGTAGTCGACGCAAACGATTTTAAATGGTTGCTCACCACGCCTACATCTAATGATTTTAGTTCTTACCTGGACGAAGTAATTTATAACCAGGAAGAGCCTTTTATAAACCCATCGGTATTTATGCAATACTTTGTGATGAAGAAGGCAAAAGAAGGCGGTGTAACGGTGTTGTTAGATGGCCAGGGTGCAGATGAAGTATTAATGGGATATCCAAGATATTTAGGCGCCTATTTTAAATCGTTGCCTAAAAATGAATTGCTGACAAATATTTACCGTTCGCAGAACCAATATGGGATTTCGGCCTTATCGGTACTTAAATATTACCTTTATTTCACCTCTTTTTCGGTACGCTATAAGAGAAATATGTGGAATTTCAGCAATATCAATAGCAAATACACCGATATGGTTGACCCGCAGATGATAAGGGACCTTACCGACTCTTATAAAGATATTAAGGTGTGCCAGCAATTGGAAATATCGAGCACAATATTGCCATCATTGCTCAGGTATGAAGATAAAAACTCCATGTCTTGTTCTATTGAAAGCAGGCTGCCATTTTTAGATTGGAATTTTGTTGAACTCGCATTATCTATCAACGGTAAATTCAAAATTAAAGATGGCTGGTCGAAATATATTTTGAGGAAATCCATGCAAGGATTGCTTCCTGATGAAATTACCTGGAGGAAAAAGAAATTTGGCTTTAACCCGCCTACTTCGCTTTGGTTTGATGATGTACCGGAGATGAGTTCGATAATACGCGAGTCCTCTATTTTAAACGATGTGTATGATGGTAAAATTCCTGATTACCAGGATAATAACATTAAGTGGCGGTTATTAAATATTTCAAAGTGGGAAAAACTTCATAATGTGACCATGAGTAACTAAAAGTTTTGTAATTCGCTTGCAAATCAGAAATGCTGTTTCACTAGTTGAAGCAGCATTTTTTTTGCCTGCACAACAATTTATGTATTTGAATGTTATTACATTTGTTAAAATACCTCTACTTTAAAATAACAAACCAATGAAAAAGAAAGCAGCAATTGCAATTCAATTGATCTTAATTCAATTAGTGGTTTTTACCACATTATCCTTCGGGCAGTCAAAGGCCGATCTCCCATTTTACATCTGCATGTCTGACCTTGATTCAAACACTAAGCAAGCTTTAAAACAAGATGGATTCATGTTTAACACTTTGCTCGACTGGTACACACCTACTTTAGATGAAACGGCTTTCAGGGCCCGCGTAAACCAGGCTTTTCCTGATGCTAATGCAACCGGTATAGGAGTACTCGACTGGGAAGGTGAAGCATTTAACAAGCTCCGGCTGGTAGACGCTAATAATCCTGATTATCAAAGCGCCCTGGCCCAGTATATTAAGGCATTGCAAATTGCAAAATCTATGCGGCCAAACATGAAATGGGGCTATTATGCGCTGCCGTTTGGTATCAGGGATGCCAATGAACGCCAATGGAACAAAACTATCGCTCCTTTATTGCAGGAATGTGATATTTTCTTTCCTTCATTATACCAGTATTACCCGCAATCGTCAACAACAGGGGATAATGAATCGACCTATGTGACAAAGTATATAACAGAAATGCTTCGCCTTGGGGCAAAATATAATAAAATGGTAATGCCTTTTGTATGGCACCGAATCTATATAAACAATAAGGATAAAGCGCTCACACTGATCCCTTTAAAAGACTTCGAAATAAGGATAATTGATATCATGAACGTTAAGTACAAAGGCAAAGGCGTGGATGGAATGGTATGGTGGTCTTCAGACACGTTTTACTATAAACAGGGTAATGACAATATGAACAAGGAAGTGCCTGCCGGTACCGATTTTGCAACTTACCATGCTGCATTGATGGTTAAATACGGCGCAAGTATAAAATCCGTGTTAGCTCAAAACTAATTATCTCCTTTTACAGGCAATCTTAAAAGCCTTTCTTTTTCCTTTTACCGGAAAAGAAAGGCTTTTTAAATTTACTCCCTTGTATCGCATTTTTAATTTAATTTTAGCACCTTGAACTCGTTTTAAAGCTAATAATGGAACCAAAACCTATTAGCCACGTTTAAAGTCTTGTTTTAACATCCGGGATATTTGCTGGGTTGCTAAAACCTGAAAGTTTATCCTTAAGCTGAAATTTTTTCATACTATATTGCCCCCTAATTTATGATAATCGATATTATAGCCGGAGCCCGACCCAATTTCATGAAAATTGCTCCCATTATCAATGCCATTCAAAGCGCAAAGAAAAGCGGACATGCAATTTCATTCAGGCTTATTCATACCGGGCAACATTACGACCAAAAAATGTCCGGCGATTTCTTTGAGCAACTGGGCATTCCCGAGCCGAATGTTAATTTAGGCGCCGGCGGAGGTACGCAGGCCGAACAAACCGCCGCTATTATGACCGGCTATGAGAAGCAACTGACCGAAAACCCTTCGGACCTGGTACTGGTTGTAGGTGATGTCACTTCCACGATGGCCTGTTCCATCGTTGCAAAAAAATTAAAAACAAGGGTGGCGCATGTTGAGGCAGGCATCCGGTCATTTGACCTGGATATGCCGGAAGAGATCAACAGGATGGTAACCGATAGCATAACTGACTACTTTTTTACGACTTCGGATGTAGCCAATCAAAATTTGAAAACAGCAGGTATTCCCGATGAACGGATTTTTTTTGTTGGGAACACCATGATCGATACCTTGCTTAAGCAAATGCCCGCTTTTTTAAAGCCGGATTTTTGGAGCGACCTGGCATTGCGTGATAAGCAATACATGGTTTTAACCTTACACCGGCCATCAAATGTTGATTCGCCAACACAACTGAAGGCGTTAATGGATGTTTTAGAAAATTTTAGCAGTGATATACCCGTAATATTCCCGGTTCACCCCCGTACCCGGAATAATTTAGAAAAGTTTGGAATTACCCCTAAACACGTTAAAATTGTTGATCCCCTGGGGTATTTGCAGTTTAATTACCTGGTACAGCATTCAAAGGGAGTGATCACGGATTCGGGAGGGATAACAGAAGAAACAACGGTGATGGGTATCCCCTGCCTTACTTTACGCGATTCGACGGAACGGCCGGAGACCTGTACCATAGGCACAAATGTATTGATCGGGACCGAACCCAGCGCACTGGCCGAAAAATTGAAAGACCTGGTAGCCGGGAATTGGAAAAAAGGCGGTATCCCGCCGCTATGGGATGGGATGGCTGCCGAAAGAATAGTGAAGAATATAATTAACCTATACAATTTATAACTCCATTACCCTTTTAAAGCAAATGGTAAAATTACTTGTAGTTTATAATAAGGTCTGGTCATACCGGGAGAGTATTTTTGATATCATTAATAAGCATTTCGACCTTACGGTAGCATTTACTGATCCCCAATTTGTCGGCAAACAATTCTCTTTTAAAACAATCTATACACCCGGCAAATGGCGGGGCCCATTTTTTGTTCATGATAAGTCCTTAAAATCATTATGCGCAGGTTATGACGCGGTTTTAGCATTGCACGAGGTTAGGTGCATTTCAATTATGCGGATCAGTTTTTTTCGCAGGAAATATAGCCTTACTTTTTGGGGTATCGG
>Ga0206840_1096_pt1 | contig 16584 bp, 18 predicted proteins | sample Alteio_BWOrgCont_24_FD_152633 | JGI IMG/M metagenome (GOLD analysis project Ga0206840, IMG submission 152633) | Enriched cells from forest soil in Barre Woods Harvard Forest LTER site, Petersham, Massachusetts, United States -... | ecosystem: Environmental > Terrestrial > Soil > Temperate forest >... | reverse complement strand
CAAACAGGATGTTCAATTGATCATCTCCGATCACCGGCATAACCCTTTTCTCGAACAGAAAGTGCGCGATAAAATCGAAGAACTAAAAAGCACCGATGCCGAATTATGGAAAGTATACGCACGTGGCCTTACAGGAAAAGTAACCGGCCTGGTATTGAATAACTGGCACCTATGCGATGCCATTCCACCGGATGCAAAGTTGATAGCGGCAGGCTTAGATTTTGGTTTCACCAATGATGCAACCGGCTGCATTGAAGTGTACAGGCAAAATGGTGAGTTATGGATAAATGAATTACTGTACGAAACAGGTTTAACCAACCCTGATATCGCAAAAAGGTTAAAAGCGGCAGGTTTAAATAAAAAAACGCAGATCATAGCCGACAGCGCCGAACCAAAATCCATTGAAGAATTGAAACGGTTGGGATGGTGGGTAACCCCCGCTAAGAAGGGGGCCGACAGTATCAAAATATCGATAGATATTTTAAAAAGGTACAAATTGAATATTACCCGCAGGAGCATAAATCTGCGCAATGAATTGGGCCGCTATAAGTGGAAAGAGGATAACTCGGGCAAGGCAATAAATGAGCCGATCGACCAATGGTATTATGACAATGAGTATCAGGCAGCAGCCTAACCCAATTTTAAAATCCGGGCAGAGTTGAATTTATTTTTTAGCAATATGAGCGAAAGGTTTATATTTGCAACCTTGAAATCAAAGGCCGGTCAATTCGGCCTTTGATTTCAAAAGCCCGGATGGCGAAATTGGTAAACGTTGCGGTCTCAGAAGCCGTTGAGAATTGTCTCTTGAGAGTTCGAGTCTCTCTTCGGGCACATCCATTAAGTTAAAAGTCTTAAGTCCTAAATCAGGGTCTTAAGACTTTACGCTTAAAAAGGCCCAGGTGGCGAAATTGGTAGACGCACCATCTTGAGGGGGTGGCATTCGTAAGGATGTACGAGTTCGAATCTCGTTCTGGGCACACTTTACCGGCATTACTCACGCCATTTTGCAAACCCTGCACTAAAGGTTAACTTTGGACAACCAATTATGATACCATGACAAAAACCCAGCTTCTTGCTTTACTGCTTTTTACTTTCCTGTTCAGCTCTATTGCATCAGCACAAAAAGTTGATGCCATTTTAGGTTCATGGGCGAACCCCAGCGGCGAGGATCACATCCTTATTTACAAAAAAGGTAATAAATACTTTGGCAAACTCGACTGGATAAAATATCCAAATGACGAAACCGGCAAGCCTAAAACCGATAAAAATAACCCTGACGAAGCACTGCGCACACGCCCTGAACTTGGTCTTGAGTTGCTGAAAGATTTTGTTTACGATGAGAATAATGTATATGACGATGGCACCATTTACGATCCTAAAAGCGGCAAAACCTATAGTTGCAAAATGACACTGGATGGAAACAGTTTGAAAATTCGCGGTTATGTAGGTATATCTTTATTTGGACGATCAGAAACATGGACAAGGGTAAAATGAGAAAGTGGTTATTAATAATTGTGCCAATATTTACCATGATATTGCTGGCATCAAATTTAAGTGCCCAAAGTATAGAACTGCTGCAAAAAGGCAAGCCAACCAGCATACGCGGTTTATCCGTGGTTAATGATAACACCGCCTGGGTAAGCGGTAGCAGGGGCACGATCGCTATCACAAATGACGGCGGCAAAACATGGGACTGGAAGCAGGTAAAGGGTTTTGAAAAATCAGACTTCAGAGATATCGAGGCTTTTTCGGCCAAAGAGGCTATTATCATGAGTTCGGGTGCACCGGCTCTCATATTAAAAACAACCGATGGCGGCGAAAACTGGCAGGTTAAATATAAAAACACAGATACCGCTTACTTTTTTGATGCGATGGATTTTGTAGGCAAAAAGCATGGCTTGGTGTTGGGCGATCCTATCAAAGGGAAATTTGTGCTGATGGAAACTAATGATGGTGGTGAAACATGGAATCCTTTTAAAAATCCGCCCGATGCGTTGCCGGGCGAAGCTGCATTTGCAGCAAGCGGAACATGTTTGAAGATTAGCAAGGATTTGATAACCATAGTAACAGGCGGCTCTGTAGCAAGATTAATAGAAGGTAGTTTCCAAAAGCCATCCTGGTTGTACGACTACTTACCTATAATTCAAGGCAAAAATAGCCAGGGAGCTTTTTCTGAGTCAAGCTTCATATTTGTAGGTGGAGATTATGCAAATGATAAATCCACAGAAGGTACGGCAGCTTACTTCGATCCTAATTTAGTAAGTATAAAAACCGGTTATGAACTCAGTCACAAATCACCAGGTTATCAATCCTGTGTAGAAGAAATTCCATCCGGAAATTACCTGTCAACCGGAACATCAGGAAGCAATATTTCTAATGATGGCGGAAGAACATGGAGTAAAATTGATGATGTTAGCTATAACGTTTGCCGCAAAGCCAAGAAAGGCAAGCTGGTACTTTTAGCAGGAGATGGGGGTAAAATAGGCATTTTTAAGCCTTAGCGCACTGACAATGAAGTGCTTATTTACACCCTGAAAATTTATTTTAAATTGGGTTGCAGGCAATTTCAATAAATCCTATATTTGCACCACTTTTAACAGAAACGTTAAAGATGATTTCGTAGCTCAGCCGGTAGAGCATAACACTTTTAATGTTGGGGTCCTGGGTTCGAATCCCAGCGAGATCACAAGAATAAGACAAAAGCCTTTTTGATATCAGAAAGGCTTTTGTCGTTTAACAGATTTCCCAGTTGATTATTTTAGAGATAAATCCTTACGTTCCTGAAATATTTTGCATTTTTATCGAACCAAATTATACGTCATAATTACAGGTCAAATTTATAATATGCTGCTTTTAGGTATTGATATAGGTACTTCGTCCATTAAGGCCTCAGTGGTTGACGCTGAAGCGCAAACTGCCATCGCGTCCGCCCAGTATCCCGATGAGGAAAATGCAATTTTATCGCCGCATCCCGGCTGGGCCGAACAATCGCCCGAAACATGGTGGGCGCAGGTGCAACAGGCCATACTGCTGTGTAATAATAGCGGCAAATACAAGCCATCGGATATTGCAGCAATCGGCATTGCCTACCAAATGCATGGTTTGGTTATAGTGGATAAAGACAAAAATGTATTGCGCAACAGCATTATCTGGTGCGATAGCCGTGCTGTGGAGATAGGAAATAAGGCTTTTGAGGCAATCGGTGAAAAAAAATGTTTAAGCCACCTACTCAATTCACCCGGAAACTTTACAGCATCAAAATTGGCCTGGGTAAAACAAAACGAGCCTGAAATCTACAACCAGGTTGATAAAGTAATGTTACCAGGCGATTTTATTGCCATGCGTCTGACTGGCGAAATAACTACTTCAGTATCCGCTCTGTCTGAAGGCATTTTTTTTGATTTTAAAGACAATCGATTGTCTGATGATATTATAAAGTATTTTGGTTTTTCAAAGAACCTTTTCCCGGATATCAAGCCCGTCTTTTCATCTCATGGGGGTTTATTAAAATCAGTAGCTGAAAAGCTGAAATTAAAGGCTGGCATCCCGGTAAGCTACAAGGCTGGCGATCAACCTAATAATGCCCTATCCTTAAATGTTCTGAATCCTGGTGAGGTTGCTGCCACAGCCGGAACCTCTGGTGTTATCTATGGCGTGAGCGATAAACTGGCTTACGACCCGCAATCAAGGGTAAACACTTTCGCCCATGTGAACTATACTGAAAAGAAAAAACGCCTCGGCGTATTGCTATGTATCAACGGCACCGGCAGGCTTTATAGCTGGATGAAAATGATGTTTGCCCCCGATGTAAGCTACAACCAGATGAATGAGAAAGCGGCGTTGTCGCCTCCCGGCAGTTATGGTGTTCGGATATTACCTTTTGGTAATGGCGTGGAGCGCATGTTAAACAATAAACCCGTTGGCGCACATTTTCAGAATATTGACCTCAATATACATGGTAAAGAACACCTCCTGAGAGCAACGCTTGAAGGCATTGCCTGTTCATTTCGATACGGATTGGATATTATGCGCGAAAATGGGATGAGCCCATCAGTTATCCGCGCCGGGAAAGCCAACTTGTTCATGAGCGACCTGTTTACCGAAATATTTGTGAACGCCACCGGAGTACCCGTCGAGCTTTACAAAAATGACGGCAGTGCGGGCGCCGCACTTGGCGCAGGCATTGGTGCCGGGATATTTAAATCGCCTGCCGAAGCTTTCAGCAATATGGAAAAGATAAAAGTGGTTGAACCCAAAAGAAACAACTTTGAAGACATTTACCAGGATTGGAAAGTTCTGCTCGAAGAGCATCTCAAAAAATGAAATCGGTGTAATCCCAAACCATAAATCAGTGTAATCAAAAAACTTATGATACTCACAGGAGATAAAGAATTTTTTAAAAACATAGGCCAGGTTAAATATGAAGGCCCGCAAAGTGATAACCCGCTGGCCTTTCGCTGGTATGATGCCGGTAAGATGGTGGCAGGAAAGAGCATGAAAGATCACCTGCGCTTTGCCTGTGCTTACTGGCACTCCTTCTGCGGTTCGGGCGCCGATCCTTTTGGCGAGCCGACGCACCTATTTCCCTGGAACGAGAAAGCCGATGCCGTGGAGCGTGCCAAAGATAAAATGGATGCTGCTTTTGAATTCATCACCAAAATGAATTTGCCTTATTACTGTTTCCATGATGTGGATGTGGTGGATTATACCAATGATATTGGGGTTAACGATAAGCGTTTACAGGCGATGGTAGATTATGCCAAACAAAAGCAGGCCGCCAGCGGTGTCAAGCTGCTTTGGGGTACCGCTAATTTGTTTTCGAATAAACGGTATATGAACGGTGCTTCCACCAATCCTGATTTCCATGTGCTAACCCATGCCGCTGCACAGGTGAAAGCAGCTTTGGATGCGACCATTGCTTTGGGTGGTGAGAACTATGTGTTCTGGGGTGGCCGTGAGGGTTATATGACCTTATTGAATACCGATATGAAACGTGAACAGGAACATTTTGCCCAGTTCTTACATCAGTCCATTGCTTATGCACGGGGGCAGGGTTTTAAAGGTACTTTCTTTATCGAACCAAAACCCTGTGAGCCTACCAAGCACCAGTATGATTATGATGCGGCTACAGTATTAGGCTTTTTACAGAAATACGATCTTTTAAAAGATATGAAGCTGAATTTGGAGGTTAACCACGCTACTTTAGCCGGACATACTTTCCAGCACGACTTGCAGGTGGCGGCTGATGCGGGTATTTTGGGTTCGATCGATGCGAACCGGGGTGATTACCAGAACGGCTGGGATACCGACCAGTTCCCCAATAATATTGGTGAAGTAACCGAATATATGCTCATCATCCTGGAAGCGGGCGGTTTTGGCGGCGGGGGTATCAATTTTGATGCGAAGATACGCCGTAACTCGACCGATCCTGCCGATTTGTTTTATGCCCACATTGGCGGGATGGATATTTTTGCCAGGGCACTTATTATCGCGGATAACATCCTGCAAAAATCCGACTACAAAAAGATCCGAAAAGAGCGTTATGCGTCCTTTGACAGCGGTACGGGTAAAGCTTTTGAAGAGGGTAAAGTTTCCTTAGAGGCTTTGCGCGAGTATGCTATTGCCAATGGTGAGCCTAAAACGATCAGCGGGAAACAGGAGTATCTGGAGAATTTGATTAACAAGTATATTTAAGTTTGGTGGGATAAGCAAAACAATACAAAGGTTATTTATCTTTATAGGGCGTGGCATTACGCACTGATAGCCCCTATTGTATGGAACCGACACAAAAACCTGTTCGCAAAAAAAGAAGATTCTGGCGATTCTTAACCCTGCTTGGCCCCGGCCTTGTAACCGGCGCTGCTGATGACGATCCATCAGGCATAGCCACCTACTCGCAAACGGGTGCGCAATTTGGTTACGGCCAGTTGTGGACCGCCCTGTATATGCTACCTTTTATGGCTGCCGTACAGGAGGCCTGCGCGCGTATAGGGTTAGTAACCGGCAAAGGGATCGCTGCCGTAGTTAAGGAGCATTACAGCAAAACAGTATTGTATTCGGTGGTTATCCTGGTAGTTTTTGCCAACACCATTAATATCGGGGCTGATATTGGCGCTATGGCCTCAGCTGCCGAACTACTGATACCCGTGCATTTTGTTATTTTAACTTTGGTTATCACCGCTACCATCCTTACACTTGAGATATTTACCAGTTATAAATCTTACTCCAAATTACTCAAATGGCTGGCGCTGGCATTGCTGGCCTACCCCATTACCGCCTTTATTGTGCATCAACCCTGGGGAACCGTGCTGCGGGCATCGGTTGTGCCACACGTAGAGTTCAATTTTGCTTTCCTGTTCATTATTACGGGTGTTTTAGGCACCACCATTTCGCCCTATATGTTTTTTTGGGAGGCCTCGCAGGAGGTGGAAGAATACCAGGAGAAACACCCCAGTCAAACCGGCGATAAACCTGTCATCACCAAACTCTCTATCCACCGTATGCGTTTGGATAATAATTCGGGTATGATCATCTCCGAGTTTACTACCTGGTGCATACTGCTGGTGGGCGCTACCGTGCTGCATCAAAGCGGTGTTAAGGATGTTAAAACTGCTGCCGACGCCGCCAAAGCCCTCGAGCCGCTGGTCCACTCTTTTCCTAACGCGGGCTTTTTGGCGAAGCTCATTTTCTCTATAGGCATTTTAGGGTTAGGTTTTTTGGCTGTGCCGGTATTATCGGGTTCAGCGGCTTACGCAGTATCCGAGGCCTTTAACTGGGATGCCAGCCTGAATTACAAACTCAAACAGGCGCGCGGTTTTTACGGCGTTATCACCGTAGCCACCGTTATCGGGCTCATTATCAATTTCGTGGGTATCGACCCGGTAAAGGCCCTGGTATACGCTGCTGTGCTTAATGGCGTAGCTGCTGTGCCGTTGTTGTTCCTCATCATCAAAATATCGCGTAACGAAAAGATAATGGGCGAAAACAAAAGCGGCCTGCTATCCAGTTCCTTATTGTGGATTACTTTTATTGCGATGGGTGCAGCTGCTGTGGCTATGTTTTTTACTATCGGCCATTAGCCAGCTTAACAGGGGTTCTCATAACACGAATTTTACGTTAAACCTTTGCTTTTTTCAGCGGTCAAATCGCATATTTGAAAAATTATATCCCCTATTAAATTGGCCCCCATGAAAAAGATCCTTGCGCTAAGCGTTTTCCTGCTCTGTTCATACTACGCATTTTCACAGCAACCTTTATTCAGGTATTATAACGCCAAATCCCGTAAACACTATTATACCACCAATTTTGCTGAATACGGCAATGGAGCCGCCGGCTGGGCACTTGACGGGCCTGCATGTTTGGTTTATGTAAATCCTGTCAGGGGGCGTGGCATCGTACCGCTCTTCAGGTATGCCAATGCACAAAACGGCGACCACTATTATACCACCCAACAGAACGGATTCGACCCCGGTTTACAGGGCTACACGCCCGAAGGGATTGCCTGTTTCATCTATAAATTTCGCCAACCCGGCACAGTACCGTTTTTAAAATACTATAACAAAGCCACCGGCGACCATTTTTACACCGTCAATAAACAGGAGCTTGGACGTGGTTTTGAGGGCTACGTATTTGTTGGTATAGCGGGGTTTGTAATACACAATTAATGTTGGGTTACAAAAAGGGAACCTTAACATGCAAACCGGCAACTAATAACTGCCCTCTTACTCTTGGGTGCGCAGCCTGATCTCCCTTTCAATGGCAACCAGTTTGGCGCGCAGGGTGGCAACCGTATTTATTTTGGTCAGTTGCTGGGCAATGCCGTCGTCATAACTATAATTATTGAGCAACAGCCTGCGTATCTGTAAGTTAATTTCGCCGGCTTCCTTGTTCAGTTCTTCTAACGATCTCATCGGTATTTCAAAAATGACGATTATCATTATTATTACCTGTTGATAGTTTTCCACAAAGCCCAAATTGTCGTTGATAAGTGAGTGTAACCTTTTTTCAAATCTGGCGTTGCTCTCTTCAAGTACACCTTTCGCCTTTACCTCTCACCTCGATTTCCCCATTTTAAAAAAATTTCCTATCATTGCAGCCGCGTTTACTCCCCTATGGTGCAAGGGTAACATGTCAGTTTCTGGATCTGAAGATCGTAGTTCGAATCTATGTGGGGGAACAAAAAAACCCGTTCGGTTTATGACCAAACGGGTTTTGTGTTTATAGCGTATTTCAGCTTATTGCTTTTTGATCTCAACGCGGCGGTTAAGTACCCTGCCGGCATCGGTGCTGTTATCGGCTATGGGGTTGTCGGTGCCGTTACCTTTAGCGTTTAAATTGGCTGCAGGTACGCCCGTATTTACCAGGTAAGCCTTCACAGAGTTGGCCCTATCCTGCGATAGTACCAGGTTATGTGCTGCGGTACCTTCGATGGATGCATAACCGTTGAGTATAAACGTGGCCGATGGGTCGATCTTCATTTGCGCTGCGGCTTTATCCAAAGTAGGGTATGAGTCGGTACGCAATATGCTTGAGTCGAATTCAAACTGGATATTGGCAAAGTTATAGTTGGGTGCCGGCGCAGGAGCCGGGGCCGGTGCAGGCGGAGCTGGCGGCGGCGGCGGTGGTGGCGGCGGGGCCGGTTTGGCAGTAGTGTCGGCAACCGGTGGCGGCGCCTGTACTATCTTCTTTTTAGCGTGACAGGCTTCTAACGAAATAAGTGCGGATAAGATAATTACAGGTGTAAGAACTGATTTTAAGAGTTTCATAATAAATAATTGTTAGTGAATAAAACGCGTTCAGCTCAGACTTACTGCACGTGCTGAAAACGTGTTCGCAATGTTAACAAATTTTTGGGTAAACGGTTTTAATCTGCCTGTGGTAAGTATAATTTTTACACCTTATAAAACTATTTTGATAGCTGTACAGTTGTGCCTTTATAAAGTAAAAAATTATGGAAATTACAGTTGACAGAAGCTGGCGGCACTGGTGGGTGTTTTTGCTGCGCGGCATATTATTTATCCTGCTGGCCATTTACATGTTTGCCACACCTGCTACCAGTTTTGCAGCCCTGGCCTTTTTGTTCGGCCTGATCATATTTGTTGCCGGCGTAGGCGAACTGATGCGCGTAGTGCGCGAACGCAGCGCGGCCAATCGCGGCTGGCACCTGGCATTGGGCCTTTTTGATATTGTAGTAGGTATAGCGCTTATTGGCCACCTGGCTGCCGGCGAAGACATACTGCGTATTGTGGTGGGCCTGTGGATATTATTTAAAGGCATTACGCTGCTTATTTTTGCCAATAGCGGGCATCGTTCATGGGTTTTAATAGGCGGCGGGGTTATTGTGGTGTTGTTCGGCCTTTTTGTGCTGATAAAGCCGATATTTGGCAGCGTGACCATTGTTTTATGGACGGCATTCGCCTTTGTTATAATGGGTATTATGAATATTATGCTATCGTTACGAATGAAAGCGATCGAGCGATCATAAAATTATTTGCTTTCCTCATCTTTCACCCCTTTAAGCAGGGCATAAATGGCCATGGCATGCCCATGCCCCAGGCCGAAATCGGCTTTGAGCCATTTTATAATATCGCCGGCCTTTACACCCGGTTTTAGTTCGCTATTTTGGGTAAAACCTTTTAGTTCGGCCATCTGCCTGAAGTCTGCCGGCCCTTTGCCTGTTTTAGCTTTAATATTATCGAGATAAGCCTGGAAAGACATGGTTTAATTGGTTATTACAAAATAAATATATCATGAATTTTACATTAAACAACCGTGGCGAATAAAACAATTGCCGGGGCGTGATGTTTCATTTCCTAATAAGAAAATTTACCCAGGTATAAGCCGGTACTTCAGACAAATTGCCGCTAAACGGAACAAAGTTTAGGTAAATGCCGTAAACTATTCATGTTCAGGCATTTTTATGTGAATAAGTTGACATAATGTCGATAAATATTTACAAGGAATGTAGCATTTTTTAGAAATCTTTTTAGTTAATTTTATGATGTTAAATCTCAATGATACTACCGGGAGGACAGCTATGAAAAATTTTCTGTTATTTAATGATTTTTCGTCAGAGGCTGAACACGCCGCGGAAATCACTTTGCTTTTGGCCGGCAAAACCGGCGCCAATCTTTACGTGTGGAACACTATTGAATACGAAGCCGTTCCAAAAGCTGAGGTAGTGCTCGCCGGAACAAATGAAGAGGAGATACCGGGCATAAAAGCCGACAAAAATACCTGGATAGAGAAATTAGAATCGAGGCTTAACTGGGAAACAGGGTTGAGGCCCGTGGTGCATTTTATTGAGGGTACAAACTATGTGACGGATAATGTGCTTTCCATAGTAAAAAGATTTGATGTGGGCCTGCTGGTTAGGGGCATAGGCGGCGACGCTGAACATTCAGGTTACATCGAAGCTAATATATTACGGAGTTCCACCAAGTCGGGCTGCCCGGTACTGTTGATACCTAAAGATTTTTCGTACAAGCTATTTGAAAAGATGGTTTATCCTACGGATCTGCGGTTTTGCCGTCGCGATGTAGTGGTATTTTTAACCCAGATAGCCCAAATGCTTAATTCAACCGTGCTGATAGCAAACATATCCGAAAAGGGCTTGCCCTACATGGAAGAAAACTACGCCAGGTCTGTTTTCGAAGATGCTGTGCTTAACCCCCTGAACCGCGACTATATTTATTTCAGTAATATTAAGGAAAGGGATGTACCCAAAGCGCTCGACATCCTGGTGAATGATATGAACAACGACCTGCTGGTGATGGTGAACAATAAGTTTCATTTTAACGAAATGATGGGGCATGACAGCCCTTATGTCATCCCCGAAAATATTCGCATACCATTGCTTATTTTCCCTTCATAACATCGGTATTTTTCGAATATAAAGATTTACAAAGTTTGAGAAACTTAGTAAGGTTTATGCCTTATCTAAAGCAAGTTGATGTGCATCGGCATACCAAAACTTGAACAAAAGCGTTCTCACATAAAATGCATTACACTGTGAAAGCAATCGGATATTTGATCGTGATTTTAGTGATGGCAGCTAGCTTCAGCTCATGTATAGTTCACAAAGCAGGAAACACATTAGCAGGTTACAGAAACATGCCTTACGGGAAATACTTTGACCATAGCGCAGGGTACGGATATGTGCATGCCCGTCCGCCTATTAATTAATCGTTCTCATGGCTTCCGAAAGGAATACAATGTAAACACTAAATTCTTTCTCAACTCCTTTTTCGCTGATAATCAATATTTAATTACATTTATCCCTACAATGAAAAGTATTTCTGTAAGGATAAAGGATATTGCCGAAAAAGCGGGTGTATCAACCGGCACGGTTGACCGCGTATTGCACAAACGCGGCAAAGTAGCGCCCGATGTGGAGCAGCGGGTATTGCAGGCTTTGAAGGACATGAATTATGAACCCAACCTGATAGCACGTGCGCTGGGTTCCAACAAGTCGTACCGTATAGCTGCCCTGATACCCGACCCGGCTTATGATAATTACTGGCAGGCCCCAAAAGACGGCGTCGAAACGGCAGAAGCTGCTTTAAGGCAATATGGCGTACACGTGGAGCAATATCTATTTAATCCTTATGATGTAAATTGCTATATCGAAAAGGCAAAGCTGCTTACACAAAGCGGGGCAGACGGGATATTCTTATCTCCTATCTTTTATCGCGAAACTTTACCATTTTTTAGCCGTTGGCAGGAGCAAAATATTCCCTTTGTATTATTTAATACCCATATAGCCGATGCCGGTGCATTGAGTTATGTTGGCCAGGATTCTTACCAGAGCGGCCTGCTTGCCGGTAAACTCATATATTACGGCCAGCAAAGCCCTTGTTCCATATTAATTGCACATATTGACGAAGAAATAAGCAATGCTGCACACCTGATCAAAAAAGAACAGGGATTAAGGGATTATTTTGCACAGAATGGGCTTACTGAGCAATATAATATCGTAGTTACGAGCCTGGAGCGCTGCGACCCTGCCATTTTCAGCCAAAAACTTGATGAGGTATTAAGTAATAATAGGGCAATACAAAGTATTTATATCACAACCTCAAAAGCCTACGACATAGCAGCGTGGCTGGAGCAAAAAGGTATTAAAAACATGAAGCTTGTTGGGTATGACCTGCTGCCGAAAAACCTGCACTATTTAAATAATGGGCAGATCAGTTTTCTTATCAACCAAAACCCGCATGGCCAGGGTTATTGCGGGATCCATCAATTAGCGAATAACCTGGTGTTTAAAAAAGGAGTACCGGAGTTGAAATACCTGCCGCTCGATGTAGTGACAAAAGAGAATGTAATGTATTATACTCATCCTGAAATGAGTTATAGCAACTGCAGCCCGGCACAATAATATCAGGCTGAAACTGTAAGAGTGGCTGTATCAATGGTAACTGTATATTGATGTAATGGGGATGATGCAGGACCCAATACTACCGCGCCCGTTTTACTGAATTCGCTGCCATGCCTTGGGCAAATAAAGATACCCTGGCTTTCATTATAATTGATAGCCGCCCCCTCGTGGGTACAGGCAACCTGGACGGCAGTAAAAGAAGCAACTGCGTTTCCTGTGCCTATCCTGACAACGATTACTCCGTTAGATACAGTAGAATCGCCAACGTTAATTAACTGGCTACCCAAATCAACCGTAAACAAGGTGCCATTGCCGGTTGGCGGAGGCGGTGCATTTCCTGTTGACGGGGAAGGGTCACTTCCTTTTGAGCTGCATGATGCCAACCCGCAACCGGCGCAAACCACCGCCATCCCAAGACCTAACTTTGATATAAATTCAGCTCTTTCCATAATGCCCTCTAATCTACCATTTTTTTTCGGTATCCTTTTTATGGTTGAAATCAAACATGCGTGATATGGTAAAGCCAAACCTGAACTGGCCATTGCCATAGCTTGCCTGGGAGGCGCTTAATGTATTGATCTGTGAAACGGCCCTTGCATTAGTAATATTGAGTGTAAATACATGGCCTCCAGTTTCAAATTCAGCCCCAAAGCCAAGCGGGTCTTCAAACCCATTGGCTTTAGTACTGTAGTTGGAGAACGGATGTTCGTAATCAACCAGTAAACTCATATGCTTGGTTACCTTTAGCCTTCCTGCTGCCGCCAGCGAAAAAAATCCCTGTTCATTACCAGGCAGATCTGGTATTTGCTGGTTGTTCTGAACAAAAATTGGTAACACTTCTAAAGACAATGCAGAAGAAAACTTTCGCGAAAAAATAGCCTCACCAATGTAGGAAAGGCGGTCACTAAAACTACCAAAACTGCCATAGGGTCTTATCCCCTCACCTCCAAGTAATGTTATACCCAATGGCGAGCTATTGTCACTGGTTTGATGTAAAATAGCATATTTTAATTGGGTTTCGCCTATTTGCCCTATGGTGCTGCGCCCCACCATAACTTGCAGGTTATCCGTTATGCCATATTCAAAGCCGATATAAACATCATTCACAGCATCCAGTCCAAAAAAAGTTCGCGGGCCACCTGTAGGAGTACCAACATCACCAAAACGGTGTATAACCAAAAAGTTGAGGTTATTTTTCTTTACAGTTTCGGTCGTAGGTGAAAAAATGAGGCGTGTAGCACTAAAAGTCGCTAACGTTTTTTGATGCTTATCATCATCTGCGCTAAGCGAATTCATCAATGAATCGGCTGACGAAACAGTTTTTACGGTATCTTTTTTCTGTGCCCTTACGCAAATACACAGCGCGAGTAAAACGAAGAGGGTAATTAACTTTTTCATATGATTGAGCGGTTGGTTTGTTTATCCATCAATTAGCTTTATATGGCGCATATGTTGCACTAACGCGTATGCGTATACTTTCGGCAATATTGTGAAATACAACCTGCGGTATAACGATATGGTGGTCAGCACATTTTACCATAAACTCCGAGGTCATGGTTACAGTGTTGCCGCTCACTTTTACTGTCCCGTTTATGGTGCGGGTTTGTTTAACACCGTGCACCTCAAAGTCGCCGGTAACCTTTACAGGGTACTCGCCATCTTTAGTCAGATCGGGTTTTTGTTCCATCACACCTTTAAAGGTGGCTTTCGGGTACTTGTCACTTTCCATGTAATCTTCATTGAAATGCTCTTCCATTAGAGCCTTTTCGAAATGAAGGGTGCGGATAAGTACGCTAAATTCGATCTCGCCTGTAGTTGCGTTGTAAACAGATACGACATTAGTTGAGTTGGCTTCGATATCTTCCACCGGCGCGCTTGAATAAATATTTATTTTGGCGTTTTTACAGATGTAGATATCCTGCCCCGCCCGGGCAAATGGTAGCCAGGCAAGCAAAAGAATACTTAGATATTTCATTTTAATTCGGTTTTCTGAATGGGTTATTAAGGTTCCAGTTAAGACTCACTGCTACACCGGTCGATTGCAGCCTCGCCTGGCTGGCGCCTACGTTTGAAAATGGTATTTTTATGTACGGTTCGAAGGTAATACCAAACTGTGAATTGATCCGGCGCTCATAAGTGGCATCCAGGTTAAGTATGCTCAAAATATTCCTGTTTTTGTTGATCACGCTGAAACCGGCAGGGCCCTCCGTATAAGCGCTGGCATAATTAAAGGTATAATCTTCACGCAGGATAATGTAGGATGATAAACCCGAGCCAATAGTCACTTTATCACCATGAGCGCGATAAACCTGGTAATTCACATCAAAAGGTATATCGATCATCCGGCAATCTACCCCGATATTTAACGGGTTTGTCTGGAACACATAACTGGTATGATAATCAGCATAACTCTCCTCATACGGCTTGATCGAATACATGCCACCGGTACTAAATGTCCATTTGTTAACAGTCACCGAGAATAGTGCACCGAAGTTGCCGCCAACCCTGCTGCCCTCGAAGGAATTTACCCCGTTCAGGTCTGACGATGCCAATGCGCTTATTGCAAATATTGCCCGGTTTGCTGAATTAGACAGGCCTTTTACTTTTACTTTAGGCGCAGGCGGAGTTGCCGCAATGGTATTTGCAGTTCCGTTATCCTTTTTGCCATCTGCAGTGCTCAGGTCCTTCTTATCTGGTGATGGAACAGTAGCAGCCGCCAGGCTATTAGCAGCACCAGTATCCTTTTTGCCGTCCGCAGTGGCCAAGTCCTTCTTATCTGGCGATGGAACAGTAGCAGATGCCAGGCTATTAGCAGCGGCATTGTCATTTTTCCCATCACTTGTACCCAGTTCTTTTTTATCGGAAGTGTTTTTGTTGTTATTAGCAATCAGTTCCTTTTTATCAGATACATTGGGGGCTAACTTGTTAGCATCAGCAGTACCTGTCTCTTTTTTATCCCGAACTTTAGTATTTGAGGCATAACCGGTAGTATGGCGACGGCTTCCACCGGCAGATAAGGGTAAGAACGATTTGCTTTTTTTGCCCTGCACGGGGTGAACAGTGCTTTGGGCGTAATTGGCAGGATTTAGTATTTTATGTTTGCTGCTATCTGCCGTTTGCACGGTGGCGCCGCCGCTTGTACCGGTATCTCCTTTAGGATGCTGCACTGCGGATGCTTGCTGGTTACCGTTATTTTTAACAGTCTGCGGTTTGTAGAGCCACAATCCTAAAAACAACAATATCAATGCTGCTGCAGTGCCTATTATTGGCAGCCAAAAAATCATGCCACCGCGTTTTTTTTGTTTGTCGAGCATTTGCTCCATAGCGTCCCAATCGGCCTCCCTGTAAACAGGTTCGTTGACCGGGTCCTCCATTCCGCTTTTAAATAATTTATCCAGATCCTCTTCCTTTTTCATCAACTTAATTTTTTTGTGATAAGCATTCACGGGCCATTATAACCCGTGATGGTTTCATTTTCTAATATTTTTATCAAAATACACACTGTGTATATTCGTTTTTTTAATAGCTACGATGGGTGAATAATCTACACCGTTATTATAATTACCCTTTGAGCCCGATGAATCGGCCTCAGATATCATTTGTTTTAATTTAAACCTGGCCTTATGCAAGTTCGACTTGGATGTGCCGGGTGATATGTGCAGCAGTTCGCCGATCTCTTCGTGGGTATAACCTTCTATTGCAAAAAGGTTAAAAACTGTACGATAGGCGGGTGGCAGCTTTTGCACCATCTTTAAAAGGTCGTCATAATTAAGCTTCCTGTCGGGCAGTTCGCCATCGGTCAAATGCTCGGCTTTATCCAGGTCGTCGGTATAGGCCATTTTAAGATTGGCGCGATAATAATCAATGGAAACATTCATCATTATCTTACCAAGCCATGCTTTAAAAGGCCTCGCCCTGTCGTAAGTTTCTATACGGGTAAATACCTTATAAAAGCCCTGGTTCATTACCTCGGCAGCTTCGTCGCGGTTATTGGCATAACGCAAACATATACCCATAGAGAAGCCATAAAACACTTTATACAGCATTTTCTGACTAGCCCTGTCCTGCTTTAAGCAGCCCCCGATCAGTTGGTGTAACTCTTCTTCACCCATAGGGTCATCAACTGTTAACTCAATATTTTAACCTTATCTGCCCATATCACGATAATTCGTAAATAAAGGTTGCCTCACACGAAAGTTCACAAG
>Ga0206840_1095_pt1 | contig 16644 bp, 16 predicted proteins | sample Alteio_BWOrgCont_24_FD_152633 | JGI IMG/M metagenome (GOLD analysis project Ga0206840, IMG submission 152633) | Enriched cells from forest soil in Barre Woods Harvard Forest LTER site, Petersham, Massachusetts, United States -... | ecosystem: Environmental > Terrestrial > Soil > Temperate forest >... | reverse complement strand
CACCACGTTGGGTGGCGAAACTCCACGATATTATTAAAAGATGCATCAAGATTATTAATAATGCGTTCCAGCCGCTGTTCATCATAGCTAAAGCTTGGCGGCATCTGGAATAATACAGGTCCAAGTTTTTCACGGAGGCCGTCGTTAATTGTTTGATAGAAACTGGAGACCAGGTCGGTTACATCATTAAATTTTTTGTAATGGGTAATCGCGCGCGGCGCTTTTACAGAAAAACGAAAGTTATCCGGGCTTTTTTGATACCAGTTCTGCAAAAAAGATAATTGCGGAAAACGATAGAACGTGACGTTCAGTTCGAGGGTGTTAAAATGCTCACAATAATAATCAAACCATTTTCTTTGCGGCAGGTCATGCGGATAAAATGTCCCCTTCCAATCCTTATAATGAAAACCCGAACACCCAATATACCAGTCCATTTATAGCCTGTTTAATTAAATAACTTATCGCTATGATTTTTTGTTTGTGCAGGCGTAACAATTTGCGTTCACACCATTTATTTCCCATTAATTTTTGCACATTTGTATACAAGCACAATCAATAAATGCATTTTTTATATCCGGCCTTTTTATTTGCATTACTATCACTTGCTATTCCCATATTAATACACCTTTTTAATTTCCGCAGGTATCAAAAAGTGTATTTCAGTAATGTGCAGTTTTTGAAGGAGATACGCGAGCAGCAATCATCGCGCAGGAATTTAAAAGAGCGGTTGATCTTAGCTTCGCGACTATTGGCGCTTTTCTTTTTGGTAATGGCGTTTACCCGCCCGTACATACCCGGTCCGCACGCGACGAATGCAGCCGGCCAAAAAGCCATAAGTATTTTTGTAGATAACTCTTACTCCATGCAAACGCTTAACCGCGAGGGTTCGCTGTTAGACGAGGCTAAACGCCGTGCAAAAGAGATCGTGTTAGCGTATAATATAAATGACCGGTTCCAGGTGCTTACGCAGGATTTTGAGGGCAAACACCAGCGCCTGCTAAGCCGCGATGAATTTAACGATGCTGTTGATGCGATTAAAATAAGCCCGAGAAGCCGCGACTTGCAACAGATCATCAACCGCCAGGAAAATTTGCTCAATTCGCAGGGCAATACCGGCAAAACCATATTTGTCATTTCTGATTTTCAGAGAAACCTTATTGGTAATCAACCGGTAAAATCTGATAAAGGAACCGGTATTAATTTGGTTCAGCTTACCGCCAACACGCAAGCAAATGTAGCGGTGGATTCGGTATGGCTGTTAAACGCCATTCATCGCCCCGGCGAAACGGAAAAAATGGTGGTGAGACTGCAAAACTATGCAGGCGAGAATTCAACCAAAATACCGCTGAAGCTATTGATCAATGGTTCGCAAAAGGCATTGGGTGGATTTGTTGTAAAAGCGCGATCAGCACAAAACGATACGCTTACATTTTCGGGCCTGGAATCCGGATGGCAAAAAGGTGAGATAACTTTACAGGATAACCCGGTGATATTTGATAACCAGTTTTACTTTACTTTTAATGTAAAACAACAAATGCCTTTGTTGCTGATAAATGGCGGTACGCCAAACGTGTTCTTAAAATCGGTTTTTGCTGCCGACCCGTTTTTCGATGTGAAGAATGCGCCTGATGGCAATATTGATTACGCATCATTGGGCAGTTATCCGTTGATAGTTATCAGCGATGTAAGAACAATTACCCCCGGCGTTGCCCAGCAATTAAAAACGTATGTAAGTAAGGGCGGAACGCTTTGCGTTTTCCCTGCCGTTGACGCCGACTTGCCAAGTTACACCACATTCCTGCAATCCATCAACTCGGCTTATCCCGAAAAACTAATTACAGCGAATATTAAGGTATCATCCTTAAATATGCAGAACCCGGTATTTAAGAACATTTTTGAAGAGTTTCCGCAAAATCCTGATCTGCCGGTAATAAAGAAATACTTTAAACTAAGCGCCTCAGGCAATGGCTATGAGAACCTGATGCAGGCAACCGGCGGCGATCCGTTTTGGGCAAGCTATAAATCGGGCAAAGGAAAAGTATATGTTTCATCTGTACCGCTAAGCGATGATTTTAGCAGCTTACAAAGGCATGCGCTGTTTGTGCCTGCTATGTTCAGGATAGCTTTATTAAGCGGCAATGAGCAGGCTTTATTCTATTCACTGGGCCACGACGAAACGATGGAAATACCATCTATCCAAACATCCGAAAAACAGTTGCTAAAACTGGTTAAAGGCAGCCAAAGCGTTATACCCGATGTTAGGCAGCAGGAGGGAAGTACTTTACTATATGCGTCCGATCAATTGCAGGAGACCGGGATATATGAGTTAAAAAAGCAGGATAGCACGGTATCGGTAATGGCCTTTAACGATAACCGGAGTGAATCGGACCTGAGTTATTTTACGGCGTCCGAACTAAGCAAACTGGTGCCCCAGGCAGGTGATGTATTGGAGGCCGGGAAAGGCTCGTTGAAAGATAAAGTGAGCGAAGTAAGTATTGGGCTGCAATTATGGAAACTTTGTATAATTTTGTGCCTGGTATTTTTGGCTGCCGAAATATTGCTGGTTAAATTCTTTAAGGTTGACCAGCCAGCAATTTTGCAAGCCGGTTGATACCCTAACATCTAAAGCAGCGCTAATGAATTTGCTCATCAAATCCGCTACAATAATTGACCCCAACTCGCCATTTCATCAAAAAATTACCGATATTCTTATTAAGGATGGCGTAATTAATGCCATACTACCCAATATAAAAGCTGATGTGCCTGTTTTTGACGCGAAAGGAAAATATGTATCGCCGGGCTTTTTTGATCTGAACTGCAACATCGGCGAACTGGGTTATGAAACAAAAGAAACGCTGGAAACCGGTACGCGCGCGGCAGCAGCCGGAGGATTTACCGGGCTTGCTTTAATGCCTAATACCCAGCCGCCTGTACATTCGAAAGCCGAGGTGGCGTATTTGTTTAACCGTGCTAAAAATAATTTGGTTGATATATATCCGTTAGGCACCATATCGCATAAACGCGAGGGCAAGGACATGGCCGAGATGTATGATATGTTTTTAAGCGGCGCCAAAGCATTTACAGACGGCAACCGCCCGGTACAGGATGCGGGACTGATGGAACGGGCGCTGTTATACACACAAGGATTTAAAGCGTTGGTGTTCTCTTATCCCGAGGATACAGCCATTGCCGGGAAGGCTAAGGTAAATGAAGGCGAGGTAAGTACCTCTTTAGGCATGAAAGGCATACCTTCGCTGGCCGAGGAATTAATGATAGCCCGCGATTTGTACCTGGCCGAATACACCGGCTCAAAAATTCACTTTAGTACCCTATCAACTGCACGTTCGGTTGAATTGATAAAAGAAGCTAAAAAGAAAGGCTTGCAGGTAACCTGCGATGTGGCCGCGCATCATTTGGTGCTTACCGACGAAGAGTTAAAGGGCTTCGACAGCAATTATAAAGTAAAACCGCCCTTGCGTACACAAAAGGATGTGCAGGCTTTGATAACAGGCTTAAAAGACGGCACGATAGACGTTATCGTATCGCAGCATACCCCGCACGAGATAGAGTTTAAAGATGTAGAATTTGAGGTGGCTGAATATGGTAATGTTGGCTTGCAAACTGCATTTTCACTGGCCATTCAGGCCGGGTTGGATATCGAACTCATTATCCAAAAACTTGCTATCAACCCACGTAAAATATTGGATATTGAAATGCCCGTTGTAGCCGAAGATCAAAAAGCCAACTTAATAGTTTTTGATGCAGCCATGGAGTGGGCGTATAATAAAGCAAATAATCAATCAAAATCCTGCAATTCTCCCTTTATCGGGCAGAACTTAAAAGGTAAAGTATTGTTAACTTGTAACAATAATAAACAGTTTTAAATCTAATAAATATGATCGACCCAAAGATTAAATCTGCAATAAGTGTTTCGTTGCAGGCTTTTACGCTATACAGCAGTTTTAACGCTACTAAGCTAACGTCTGCATTTGGCGAAGTATTCGGCTCGCCTAAAGACTTTATGGCTAAAGTTGATATGCTTGATGGCGTATTTAACGACAACCCGCAACTGGAAGAACTACGCGAAGTATTTTTTGATCTGCTGATGATCAACTTTTTTAGCGCGGACGTAAAAAAACTGGAGGAAGATTACCTGGAGACACCGGAGTGGGAAGATATAGAAGAACAAACTTTAGACCGCGGCACCGAATTATTAAACCTGTTGCTTTATTTGAACGAGTGCGAGGACGAAGAAATAGAACCTGAACTGGATGATTATTTAAAAGAATTTTTATTGGTTGACGAGGACGAGTTCCAGGATGAGTACCGCATTTATGAGCCGGTTATTTCCAACCAAATATTAATGGAAAGCCCGGTTGAGGAGATAAACAAGGTAGCCTTTAACTTACCCGAAGATTCGGAACTGAAGGAACTCTTTTACCCGATGATGTGCTTCTTTCAAAACCCAAACGCTCCAGAAGACGTAAAAAATAATATAGCCGTCAAAGCAATAAATAAACCATTTGATATGGCGGTATTTAGTATATTAGAGGCATTCAATTAACCCTAAAACAATTTAATATGGAAACAACAACTACTACTTCTGTGCAAAATTCGACAAAGGTAGCCACTAAGTGGGCTTTAATACTGGTAGTAACAGCTATAGTGCTTACCTATGCTATCCAATTTGCAAATCTTGATCCCAACTCGCCGATCAAGTATCTTACCTATATACCTTTTATCGCTTTTTTATTACTGGCGCAAAAAGAATATAAAGATCAGCTTGGCGGCTACATCAGTTTTGGCGATGCTTTTTCGGCCGGTTTTAGGTATGCGGTATTTTCCGGTTTGATGATGGCTGTTTTTATTTATTTGTATTTATCCATATTAAGCCCGGGAATATTAGATAAAGCGATGGAAACCCAACGTGCGGCTATGGCAGATAAAGGCATGGCTTCCGACCAGGTGGACAAAGCAATGGATATAGCCAAAAAATGGGGGCCTCTAATTGGTGCGTTTGGCGCTGCTATAGCGTATGCTATTTTTGGTGCAATAATTGGCCTGATTGGCGCCGCAATATTTAAAAAAGAACGTTCGCCCTATGATGTTGCAAACGATGCGATTGACCCAACCCAAACTACGGTTTAGCTTAGAAATTTCTTAAACAAAACAGGCAGTTTCATTGCCAAAAATAGTTGCCAGGATTATTGTGAGTGATCGTATTACAATAAAAAAAAGCAAATTGATAATTATTTCAATTTGCTTTTTTTGTTTAATTCTGCCAGCTACTTTTGGCGTTATTACCTTATCACTTTTTAGCCGGCGGAATAGGTACACCCAACTGGGTTAAAAATGTCGTTCCGGACTGGATATTCCTATGCGAAGTTATTTTCGCTTCTTTATTAAAAGTGTAAATATCCGCATCCCAAATATCAAACGATTTATTGGTTGGCTTTATCTTCATATATTCCTTTTTAAAGGTGCCTGTCCAATGGCCAATAATAACTACTGTGCTGTCTGCCGCTGTAGCATGTAAATTATCGCCTTTAAAATCGGGGAAAGCATCCAGGAAAGTTGTCATGCCGGTTTTAATGCTGTCCTTATTTGTCACCGGTTTCGAACTGCTGCCGTATTCGGCATAGTTTGCCGCTAAATCCTTCATCGAACCTGCAACGTCTTTTTTGATCATCGCCGAATCTGAACTCATAGCTACCTGTGTGATCTTTTTTAAATAAGTTGCAGTGCTATCGGTAGTACCAACTGTAACACTTGTTTTGCCTGTACAGGCGGCCAGGAAGCAGGCTGCTATGGCCATGCCGGGAATAAGTTTTTTCATGATTTTTTTGAGTTTAATTTTTAGTTTGTAATAAAAGTAGGTAAAAAACAGAATAATGCAATAGGTTGATTAATAATAGTTTATGATGATAAATTTATTTAATCCGTGCTTTGCCGTTATTTTACAAAAGTTAATTTTTTATATTATAAGTAGTATATTGTTGCACAATTGACCGTCACATGAATTAAACGATGCCCCCAACCGAAAAAAAATTAGGCTTATGGACAACCACCTCGCTGGTGGTAGGCAACATGATAGGCGCGGGTGTGTTTTTAATGCCCGCCGCGCTGGCTTCTTATGGTAGCGTTAGTTTGCTGGGGTGGATATTTTCGGGCATCGGCGCGTTTTTGGTGGCAAAGGTATTTGCCAATTTAAGTAAAATGCTACCGGCCGCTACGGGTGGCCCTTATGCCTATACCCACCATTCCTTAGGCGACTTTGCAGGCTTTTTAATCGCATGGGGATATTATATTGCAACGGCTTGCGCAAATGCGGTTATCAGCATATCATTTGTGGGGGCTATGAGCACGTTCGTCCCGTTGCTGGGGCATAATGCCGTTGCCGCTGTTGCAACCGGTTTAGGGGCAACATGGCTGTTGAGCTGGATAAATACATTGGGTGTGACCACATCGGGCAAAGTGCAATTGATGACCACCGTTTTAAAAATAACACCGCTTTTTTTGGTTGCAGTTGGCGGTTTGTTTTTTATACGCTTAGAGAATTTCCATCCTTTTAATAATACCGGCACATCCACATTCGCGGCTATTACGGCTTCCGCAAGTTTTACTTTATATGCTTTTGTTGGTGTGGAGAGCGCCACTATTCCGGCAGGCAGCGTTGCCGATCCGGGTAAAACCATCGCCCGCGCTACTATGCTGGGTTTAATGGTTGCAACTATCGTTTATTTGCTGGGAAGCATTAGCGTAATGGGTATCATCCCGTCCAAACAACTGCAAACATCCATTACGCCGTACGCCGATGCAGCGGTAATTATGTGGGGCAGCAACGCGCGTTATTGGGTAAGCGCGGGCGTTGCTATAGCCGCTTTTGGTGCGTTAAACGGGTGGACATTAATGCAGGGCCAAATCCCTTTCGCCGCAGCTAAGGACAAGCTGCTACCTGCCATATTTGCAAAACAAAACAAAGCAGGCGTACCATACATGGGCATACTGGTAAACGCCATCATGGTTTCGCTGTTTATCGGTATGAATTATACAAAGGGTTTGGTAGAGCAATTTAAATTTTTGGTGCTGCTTTCCACCCTAACAACCCTGGTGCCTTATGCATTTTGTACGGCAGCCTATATGATAGCCCGTATAGAAAAAGTGAGTTTTAAAGCCACGGGTTGGGTAGGGGCCATAATATTATTTGTGCTTGCCTTTAGTTTCTCGTTATGGGCCATTTGGGGCATAGGGCAGCAAGCCGTTGCGCTGGGCTTTTTATTGCTGCTGGGCGGAATACCGTTTTATGCATGGATCATTTATTCGAATAAGAACCAGGAAGCGAGAATCAAGAATCAAGAAAAATTTAAAATATAACAATGCCAACTTACCAAAACTTTAATCAGTCTCCGCAGGGATTTTTAAAAACGGTCACTATTATACATGCCGCGTTAACCTTTGGGCAGGTCATGTTTGGGGTTTTGGCTTTTGCCGAGAGCGGAAAAACAGGTATTGACGTTAAAAACACCAACAATCCGTTTTTATACGTGGTACCACTGCTGGCATTAATCGGTTTTATAGCAAGCAATTTCCTGTTTAAACAATTGCTGAATAATGTGGGTCTGAAAAACACGCTAAGAGAGAAGCTAATGGTATATCAAACCGCGCTAATTGTGCGATACGCGCTTTTAGAGGGTGCATCCCTGTTCGCGATTGTATGCTACCTGTTAACCGGCAACCTGTTGTTTTTACTCATCTCGGGCGCTATCGTATTGTATTTTATCATTATCAGGCCAACAAAACAAGGCACCCAAAATGATTTGAACCTGAGTTACGAAGATCAAATGGAATTTAATCGTACCGACGTATAAAAAATCTTGATTCTTGTCTCTTGGTTCTTGACTCTCTCTTCTAAACAGCAAACAACTGCCCCATATCTTTAAAAGCCTTAAACTCCAGCGCGTTGCCCGATGGGTCGAGGAAGAACATGGTAGCCTGTTCGCCCACTTTACCGGCAAAACGGATGCCCGGCTCGATGATGAACTGGACACTGTGGGCTTTTAGTTTTTCTACCAGTTCGTACCAATGGTCCCATTCTAAAACTACGCCGTAGTGGGGAATAGGTACATCGTGGCCGTCGACCGGGTTAAAATGGTGTTCTGTTCCCCCGGCAGGGCGTGGTTTAAGGTGGATAACGAACTGGTGGCCAAACAGGTTGAAGTCGGCCCACTGGTCGCTCGTGCGGCCCTCGGTGCAGCCTAAAACTTCGCAGTAAAAGGTACGCGCCTCGTCCAGGTCATAAACCGGCACAGCTACGTGAAAGGGGGTTAAAGTACTCATTACAGGTATATAAAGCTTTTGAAGCGATAAATATAATGATCGCTATTTATAAGCCGAAATATGGCTGGTTTTTATACTCAGCAAAAAAGATTTACCAACACTTATCTTCACGCTTTTATCCTGCAGCATGGATTTGATGGAATCGTCGGACTTTAAAGCCTCATACAAGTCGCGTGCTACTGCCGAGCCGCCGATGTTGTTGGTTACTTTGCCGTTTTCCATCGTAATGCTAAAGGTATAGCCCGATTTGCCGCGGTCGCCGGCCGATTCAAAATCTTGTATGTTCAACTTAAAGCCCTGCTCTTCGGTAAGGCTTCTCTTTAAATGCAAACGGATAACGGGAAGGTATTTCTTCCACGTAGCTAAATAGGTTCTTTCTTCCATGTGTAGGTGGTAAAGGTATGGTTTAATGATGAGGAATTTATGGATGGGATATTTTTAGTTTATATTTATAGCGACATCGCAAAAAAAATCAAACAATGGACAGAAAACTTCAGCTGTTAAAAAGTGGTTATCCCCTGGCAGAGTTAACATTTAAGTATGAAACACAAACGTCGGGAAGTGTAAAAATTGAATTAAACCGCATAATAGATCTAAAAGGTGATATAAAAAGCGTTGTGCCTCTTTATTTATGCAATGAAAGTTTTGAACACGAGACGCTGATGACCATTACGGAAATTGAAACGTTTGACCAGTTGTTTATAAAACAATTTATCAAACAAATAGACAATCTCGACTTTCAGCTGGAAGACCCGATTGAATTTATGTATCCTCCCGAAAGCTTCAGGTATTTGATCAGCGGGGAAGGCGTAATCGGGATAGCCAATATACAGGCGAATTTCCCCGAAAATAAAAAGGAAATGCAATTTATTTCGGCCTCGAGAATGAATGAAGATAATTTAAAATCATCATTCAGCGTGGAATCTAACGTCAACTTAATGAGGCAATTATTTGCAGAAGATGATACCGGTTTGCAGTTTAATTTGGCGGACAGGGCAGAACGGTTCTGAAATTATAAAAACCACATTATTTATGAATAGTTATACCGAAAACCTGCAAGAAGCCATTAGTACCACCTTACAGGTGCAGTATCTTAATCACAAGGACCTGGGGTCGCAAGCTGAAGCCGCAAGTTTTACCCTGAAATATGCCAGGGAAGCCACTTTATCTACAGATGAAAAATTAAAATCTGCCACAGCCGTGATGGAATTTAAGCGCTCTGTTAAAGAACAGGCCGGCAGGAATAAGGATAGGGCTGCAAACTTATTAACCCTGGCAACGCAGGCAGATCAATATGTTAAACAATCGGTAACAAACACGGCTGTATCCGCTTCAAATGTTCAGATTGCTGCCAATGCTATTATAAGGTTAGCTTCCGATGTGGGCAACATTTTCAGCATAATAAAAGCCGCTGATTTTGACAGCGACATTTATAAAAAGGCGGTTGAAGCCAGGGAATTAATTAATGATACCGCATACGCTGCTGAACAGGCGTCGCAGATGGCCATGGAGGCATCCGCCCTAATAGCAGAAGTTTCATCATCAACAGTGTCCGGTCAAACAAAATTAATTAATGCACCATCGGCTAACCTATTTAATATTCTCTCCGCAGATTTTGATACTTCGGCACAAATCGTTGCAAGAGGCACAGCTACGCTCACCGCGGCCAGCGAAAAAGAAATACTTGCTGCACGTAATTTTGAAGCAACTAATGCCTATTATAAGGCTGCACAACATGCTTACGATATGTTGAATAACGAACTCAACTTAGGATTGATAGTTTCAAACATTACAGCTACGGCGTTTACAATTGGATTTAATATTATTAAAACAGTGTTTGATGTTACAAGATCGCCGGTTAAGAATTATTATATGGTATTGGTTAAGGCCAGTAGTAAAACAATATTTTCTATTAATAGCGCCGAAGAATTGTTTTATAAAAAAGATAAAAGTTTTGTAAATATACCAGTCGCGTCCGGAGAGAAAGACCGGGTAAATAAGCAGGTCGAGATTAAGAATATACAAGATGCTGACGGAGACGTGATCAAACCCGGCCAGCAATATGTGTGCTTTCTTTTCGCTGTTTATGCCGATGAGCACAAGAAAAGACTCAATAATTTTGACGACTTTTTATCAGCTCCTTCACAATCATTCCAAATAGATATCGCATGAGTATATTACCACAACAAAAAGCAGTGTTGGATACGTTGACCCAACAGGTAGCAGATGCACAGAATGAGGTTGATGAATGCCAGGCTATTGTAGACCTATTAAGGGAAAAAGCAGTCAATTCACAAAGCCTGTTGGCAGAAGCAGAAAACAATAAGACACAAGCGCTTAGTAATCAAAACTTAACAGACCGACTGGTGCAAAACGTACTTGATCTGCAAAATAATTCAAAAATTGCAGATGACGAGATGACTGCTGCAGATGATAAAACCAAAGAGCTTGCCAAAGCCATTAGAGTTTTAATGTACAAAATGATCCGTTCGGCTGAAGTGATCAATAAATTAGCTATTGAAATCATCAAAAAAAAGGCGCTTAACCCATTGGTATCTGACGAGTTAGTAAGCCTGGTTACCGCTGCCGGTACAGATGCCAACAATGCGGTAACGTTAACTTTATTAGCTCTAAAAACTACCTTCATGGCCACGGCCTTAAATATCGAATCGGGGTCGGCGGTTAAGCTGGAGAATAGCCAGGCAACAGAACTAAACCAGGCATTAACCGGGGACATACCCGGTGAAAAATCCGCGCCATCACTTAAAGCATTAATTTACAAAGCTTGCGATGATGCAAAAGCATATTATAAAAAAATAGAAAAGGCTCATGAGTTGATTACCCGAGAATTAGCCGCAGCCATGTCGGATTTAATAGCAGCTCAGGTAAAGCTTAAATCATTGCAGGCTGGCCTCGTTGCGGCTAACGCGGCGGCTCTGGCGTCGTGATTTGGGTTTGAACCACCGACTAATAAACAAGAAAAGCTGCTGAGTAGTAGCTTTTTAAACGTGCAGGCTACTATACAAATCACAAACTATTTTCTTGCTGATTTACGTTTAATCGCGGATTTGAGCTTGTAATTTTTTTGACTCAATCTTAGAGTCTTGTTGCCGACTGACATGCGTGACGAGACAGATATCAGGACATTTTATTAACGGACTTACAAGTTATTGTTGGTTTAGATCCATCAAATATTCTATGATGGTTATCAGGGTATTTAATGACAGTCGTCACTATCTGGCTTGCATGGATGCTTTACTTTTACCTTATAAATAAAGCAAATGAAAAAGAAACAAACCTTACAGCCCGGTGGCGTGTTGCCTATTGTTTGTTTTTGCACACGATATTTTTCCGGATATACAAAACAATGAAGCCGCAGCTGAGTTGTTTAACGGATTTCTTCAAACAGGCTTGCGTCCTCTTGCTGCTGTTTGGCTTTGCCATAAATTGTAGCGGGCAGGTAACCGACTACAAGGTACACGCCAACATTATTTACCGTTTTACCAAATATATTGAATGGCCCGGAAATAAACAGGCCGGAGATTTTGTGATCGGTATTGTAGGCGATTCACCATTATACGAGGAACTTAGGAGCTTAACTGTGGGCAAATCAGTAGGCGATCAAAGGATCATTATCAAAAAATTCGCGGCTGGTGCGGCGGCTTACAATTGCAGCATCCTTTTTATCGGCCAGGACGAAAGTAAGAACCTCAAAAGGATCGCGCTCCTTACCGCCGACCAGTCCGTTTTACTGATCACCGAAGAAAACGGGCTGGCCAAAAAAGGTTCCTGTATCAATTTTATTATTGTTGATGACCGCCTGAAGCTGGAGATCAATAAAAATAACATCCTATCCAGGAATATGAATGTCGCTTCCGAGTTGCTGAAACTGGCAACGCTGATAACTAATGATAACGTAATCGCTAATACCCAGAAACCATGAGAATTTACCGGACCCTTTGTTGCGCGGTTATGATGATTATGTCCTACTACAATGGCTATGGCCAGCAGGATAGCACGAAACTGGAAGACCTGAGCCTGAAGGAGCTGCTGGATGTCAAGGTCGTCACCGCCAGCAAAACCTCCCAAAATTCCGATATGGCCCCCGCCGCAGTAACCGTGGTCAGCAAAGAACAGATCCGTATGCGCGGCTACCAGTCCCTGCTGGACCTGATCATGGACATGCCGGATATGAAAGTGGACGATAAAATAACCCCCGCTTTCCGGAACAGCGTTACGGTACGCGGAATCCAGGGACAGCAAAATTTCGTGATACTGCTGGATGGCGTGAAGGTATCCTCCCCGACCAATGAAGCCATGCCGATCATGGAAAATTACCCGGTGAACCTGGCCGAGCAGGTGGAAATCGTATATGGCGCGGCATCGGCCTTATACGGGGCGGACGCGGTTTCCGGCGTGATCAATATCATCACCCAAAAACTGCCGGTAAATAAAGATATCCTGATAGATGCTACTGCAATGGCGGGAACATATGGCTATATCAATCATACTTTATTCCTGGCCAAAAGATTAGGGCCAACTTCCAGTTTTACCGTTTCCGGGCAATACAACTACGACAGCCAGCCGGATTACACCAAAATATATCCCAATGACCCGCAATTAAGCAGCGCACCTTTAAAAACCGGCATTTTTAATACGATATACGGAACGTTTAAACCCGTTGCCTTTACGCCGGCGTACCAGGCTCCCACGATGGCCTATAATATTTATGCGGCGCTGAACCAGGACGATTTTACTTTTTCCGTGTTTTCCAATTATGCCCGGACACCCAGCGCCTATGGCCTGAATACCAACAATGCCCTGTATAATAAAAATTTATATATGGGCCAGCGCGTCACCGCTGCCAGCGCCGGTTATAAAAAACAGCTGGGTAATTTTGTTTCCACCACCCTGCTCACCGCCAGCAGCTATATTATGGACCCGCAATCCAGTTCCAGGGATGTGTTCGGTTCACTGGTGCCGGATTATAATTATTCGGCCTCTTCTGCGATAAAAGCAGAAGAACAACTGGATTATAAGGCAAACAGTAAATTAAACCTAACGGCAGGCGGCAGCTACGAAAGCTTTAATTCCATACCGCAAAGCGCCGACCTCGATGACCCCGTTAATCCCAATGGCAATATCCAGGGGAGCTATTCCGGAACGGACAGTTATTACCGTCCTGATGGCCTGGAGGCGCAGTTTTATCATATCAACTATTTTAATGCCGGCGGGTTTTTCCAGGCGCAATATGCCCCCGTAAAGCAACTGAGTTTTACACTGGCCGCCCGGTATGACGATAACTCGCGGTATGGCAGCAGCTTTACGCCGCGTTTCGGCATGGTTTATAAACCTTTGCCAACAACGACTATTAAGGCATTGTATGGCAGCGCTTACCTGGCCCCGTCACCCTCGGAGAGCTATGCGCAGTCCGGTTCATTCACCACCTCGGATTCCGGGCGCACCTATCATGCTTCCTTTTTGCATCTCCCCAATCCGGGCCTGCAGCCTATCCGCTCACATAATTTTGAACTGAACATCCGCCAGTATATAACCGATAACTTTACGTTTACTGCGGACGGCTATTATACCCTGTCGAATGGCCTGCATACCACGGCGGATGATAACCTCTCCACCCATCTGTATAATAACTCCTTTGACGGTGTACCCGTTACCTATGTAGAAGTATTAATCAACCAAGGCAGGCAGGAAAATTACGGGGGCAGCCTGCAACTGAATTTAAAACACAGCATCGGGGACGCTTTTTTTAATACTTATGCTTCCCTAAGCTATGTGACCGGGGAGGTGGACGATCCCGCCACCGTGGGTAAAGTGGGCCATTATAATGCGCAGCTGCCGTTTATTTCTCCGTGGATGTTTCGCATCGGTACCGATATGCAGGCCGGGAAATTTACCTTTTCGCCAAGATTGCTTATCATGGGCCGGCAAAACCTGCCCGGCGTAAGGGATACCCTGGGTACGGACATCCGACTACAAACAATTCCGGGTTATGCCTTGTTGACCTTATCTGCACGTTACCAGTTCAGTAAAAAACTCTCGGTGTTTATCAATGTAACCAACGCCCTGGACCAGCAATACCGCAGCGTAGGGTATAACATGGACCTGAGCAAAAAGAATACTGAACTCTTTTATGGCCAGCCGGAAGACCCGATCCGGGTTATGGGCGGCCTGAATTTTCATTTCTAAAAACAAAAAAACTGATGAGTATAAGCATCCGTAACCGGATATACTGGAGCTTCCTGCTGCTGGTCCTGCTGTTTGTAATCAACGGCCTGGTCACCATTTTGACGCTCAATAAAAGTAAAAAACTATCGGAACATATTTCTACGGTCATCGACCCTGCGCAACAGGCGCTTGGCGACTTGGAAAGTATGATGATCGAATCCAAAATGTACACCACCAATTGGGTCTTCCTGCGCTCGAACGAGGACGACAAGCGGGCGCTCGGGCTATTGCACACCAGTAAATACCCTGACTTAAAACGGCGGCTGAACAGCCTGTTCATTCAATTGGATAACCCCAAAATGACCGACAGCCTGCACCAGGTATTTAGAGGCTTTGAAAGCCTGATGGTGGTTGAAAAGCAGCTCATGTCTTCACTTGGGAAATTCACGGACTATGATGACCCCGTCATCAAACTGACAGCTGAACAAACTTTAGAGGATGAGGTTATACCCAGGACCGCCGGGTTGATGAAATTACTGGATCAGGTTGATATCGGTGAGCGGAAAATTAAGATCAAGGAATACCAGAACCTGGAATCCTATTCAACGTGGTTAAGATCTTTGATACTGGCACTGGCCATCGTCATTCTTTTAACGGGCATCTTTTTATCCTCCTATCTTACGGCTATTATTACCCGCCCTATCAGCCTGATCATTCAAATGGTCAATGACCTGGGCAAAGGAAAACTGGATACGGCCAACCTGCCGGTAAATAAGGATGAGATTGGCAACATGGGGCGGGCGGTGAATGAGCTATCCAACAAACTGCGAGAAACGGCCCTCTTTGCCGACGAGATCGGCAAGCGGGATTTTACGGGGAAATTTAAACCTTTAAGTGAGGAAGATGTATTAGGGAAAGCGCTGCTGACGATGAAGGACAACCTGAAGGTAAGCGGGGATGAACTGGTGCAGACCGCCGAGAACCTCATCCAGCGGAATAAGGAGCTGGAGCAGTTCACCTATATTATCTCCCATAACCTGCGCGCGCCGGTGGCCAATATTATTGGTCTGCATCAATTGTTGACCTTAGGGGCAGATGATGAACAGGAGTTCGTGACGCTGATCTCCCGCCTGGGCACCTCTGTAAAAAACCTGGATGATGTCATCAGGGATCTCAATTTGATCCTGGATGTCAAACAGCAGGTACACGAGCAAATGGAAGAAGTTTCCTTTACGCAGATCACCGAAAATATCAAAATGACCTTTGACAACTACATACAGCAAGGTTTGATCGAGATCAAATGCGATTTCAAAAATGCGGATACCGTTCATAGCCTGAAAAACTATATCTATAGTATTTTTTATAACCTGATCTCCAACAGCATCAAATTCAAGCGGCCGGAAGAAAAGTTGCTGCTCCAAATAACAAGCCATAAAAAAAAGAGTAAGGTCAGCATTCAGTTTGCGGACAACGGTAAAGGTATTGACCTGAAGTTGAACGGCGAAAAACTTTTTGGCTTATATCGTCGTTTTGATACCGCTGTTGACGGAAAGGGGATGGGTTTGTATATGGTTAAAACGCAGATAGAGACACTGGGCGGGCAGATAAAAGTCCAAAGTAAACTCCATACCGGATCGACCTTTATAGTTGAGCTACCGAAATAATCCTCCCGGTTAAGCGCTATGCTCAATAGATCCTATTTAAAAGTATACATTAAAGTACGTATACAATAAAAAGCCCCTCTAATTCATTAGAAAGGCCACTTTTGTGCTCCCGACGAGATTCGAACTCATATCGATGGTACCGGAAACCATAATTCTATCCATTGAACTACGGGAGCAATATTGAGCGCAAATATAACTTATTTCTGCATGATGGATAAAATAATGTAACGGCGGATTGATATTTCCTACTGAATGATACCCGAAAAGCATTTACTTTGAATAACCAATTTATGCCTGTTATTTTATTGTTATGAAAAGATATTGTTTAGCGCTTGACCTAAAGGATGACCCCCAACTTATAGCAGAGTATGAAAACTGGCATAAACCGGAAAATTGCCCGCCTGCCATAATCAAAAGCAGTAAAGATGCCGGTATCGTTGACATGCAGATCTACCGT
>Ga0206840_1094_pt1 | contig 16751 bp, 15 predicted proteins | sample Alteio_BWOrgCont_24_FD_152633 | JGI IMG/M metagenome (GOLD analysis project Ga0206840, IMG submission 152633) | Enriched cells from forest soil in Barre Woods Harvard Forest LTER site, Petersham, Massachusetts, United States -... | ecosystem: Environmental > Terrestrial > Soil > Temperate forest >... | reverse complement strand
AAATGCCGCGCTGGACAAAGAGAAAGATGATTTAAATGCCCAGTACGATGCCAGAAAAGCAGAGCTTAAATAAAAAATTGTACCCCGGTACAATTGATTTATTTAAGGTCCGTGCCTAAAATGCAATCATGAAGGGCAGAATCAATGAGAAGGGATGAAATATGGTTATTTATTTTGAGATCGGACTGCTGGTCGTGGTCCTTGCAGAAGTGGTTATGCAGATGACAGGTTGAAAAAATGGCCACTATCATGCCAGGGTAAGTGATAGGGGCCGAAAGGCAAGAGCAGGTATAAAATTTTAAAAGGAGAAAATATGTACAAGAAAACCTTAAGATTCAGACCAGTTTTGGCCCTCATTTTGGGACTATCATTATTAAGTTTTGGCACATCCTCACGGGCGGATGACGAGAGGGGAGAAAAAGAACGGCACGGACATTACCAGCACCGCCACCACGATGGGAGATGGTATACGCACGATGAAGTTATCGTTCAGCGTGCCCCAAGTATCCAGGTAAACCTTCGATAGAACACCGGGTTCGAATCCCAGGAGCATAAGACAAGGAGGGTTGATGAGAATTAAAATGGCCCTGTTTTTAATCCTTGGAATGGCTGTCTCAGGTATTTGTTTTGCACAATCTGTAAACCCTGGCGCCACTGACGAGTCTTCTTCTACGGGTGTCTGGCCGTCGGTTGGACAGGAGCATTCGGATTCAGTGGGCTATGATTCCGGAAACCACGGGAATGTGTCATAGTTCAAAATAGTTTCCTGTAATCGTTTTCTTCCAGATCACCTGCTTGGCACACCCCCAAAACTGCCTCAATTGGCAAATTCTAAATCCATGTAGTATACTTTGACCATACCCAAGGATTTAAAATTTGGAGACGTTCCATTCATCATGTCTCTTTATTTTGGTTAAAAAAATCTTTTTAATTGAGAAAGCGGGATGGCTATGAAGAAAATCATTGTAGTGCTGGTTTTAATCACATGCGCTGCCAGCGTGTGTTTTGCCCGTGGCAGCGGCAAGGGCGTGGTGACGGTAAGCAGCGGGCGAGGCTATGACACCATAGGCTCTGGAGCCGGTTATAACACCATCGGCACTGGGAGCGGTTACAACACCGTGGGTGGCGGAAGCAGCTACAACACCATCGGCGCTGGGAGTGACTATAGCAGCAGCACCATCGGCGGCGGGGGCAATGGGTATGATACGGTGGGCAGCAAAAGCATTTATGGCAGCACGGTAGGTCATGGAGGTGCCGGCTACGAGACTGCAGGCAGCGGCAAGGATTATGAGACTATAGGTACCGGCAAGGGCTTTGATTCCATCGTCAATGGAAGGGATTCCGGAACTATAGGCAGTGGGGCAGGCTTTCGCACTTTAAGCAATGGGAGCAGCTATGAGACCATCGGCGTCGGGAAAGATTCTGAGACTATCGGTAGTGGAGCTGCTTTTGATACGGTAGGCAATATGAAAAACTCCGGCACTATAGGTATCGGGAGAGGGTTCGATACGATAAGCAGTGCGGCGGGCTATAGCAGCATTCCAGGCTGATACGGGAATTAAATAGATTAGAAAAATCAAAAAGGACACCTTAACAGGTGTCCTTTTTGATTTTTATGGAAAGAAGAACGCCTTTAATCTTATCTTAATCTTTTATTAATATGCGATCCTTTAAATTAGTCATTAGAAATTTTGAGAATAATAACTACGGGTAAATGCGAGGAGAAGGCGATGAGATATACGGGGACAATTATCTTAGCTATTGGCGTTTTTTTCAGCACCCTGGTATTGGCCCAGGATGAAAAAATCAGCCCTGCAGAAAAAATCACTCCTGTTTTGCCGCAGGCCATGGGGACATCTTCTAAAGGACCGACGGAAACAACACCGCCCGTCGTGTCCGTCGACCCTGGATGGGCCTCGCCCAATGCGGGGTACGAAGAGGGGCCTTTAGGGGTCAATGCTTATCAGATAGGTGTTGGAGACGTTTTAGACATCAATGTCGTTAAACCGATCCCTATCACCAGCCGCATGACCGTGACTTCTGATGGCACTATAACGTTTCCCTATATAGGAAGCGTGCAGGCCCGTGGCCACACGCTTTCTCAGGTCCAATCAGAAATTCAAAACCGGATTGGCAACTACATGGATTACCCCATAGTTTCCGTCTCGCTTTGGGAGGCCCGAAGCAAGAAATTCACCATCTATGGGCAGGTCATCCGTCCGGGGGCTTATCCTGCGGAAGCGGACATGTCGCTGCTGCGCGCCATCAGCCTGGCCGGAGGCTTAAGCGTTCCGGATGCAACCGGTGTTATCAAAGTTTTACGCCAAAACAAAAAGACAAAAAGTAAATCCGTGATTTTTGACTCTGATCTAACGACCGTTCTCAACGGTAAGCAGGATGTCCTCATAGAGGCCGGTGACACCGTTGTCGTGACCATCGACCGGTTTTTTATCTATGGTGAAGTTTACCATCCGGGAAGTTATCCTCTCGAAGCCGGTATGTCCCTGCCCAATGCCATCACCATTGCCGGAGGGTTTGCGGTCAATAACGCCGCGGGATTTATTCAATCGGGGTCCATGGGCCGTGTCAGGCTTTTTCGGGCAAACCCAGAGGCTGATGCAGTCCCGGTCTTTGAATCGGACATCAATTCAATTTTAGGCTCCGGGCGCAAGATAAGCGTACATGCAGGGGACACCATTGTGGTTTCGGTGGATAAATTCTTTGTGACCGGCCAGGTCAACCGTCCCGGCGCCTATCCCGTTGAGGAACATATGTCGCTGCTCGATGCGATAAGCACGGCGGGAGGCCTGACGGCGGATGCTTCAACCGGCATGATAAAGCTCTTGCGCCCTAAAATGGACAGCGCCTCCGGGCCGCCGCTGGAAGTGGATGTGGCCTCGGTGTTGAATGGCACAGCGCCGGTTGTTCCCATCCATGCCTCGGACAATATCGTGGTGACCGCCAATAATTTTTATGTTTATGGGGAGGTGAGCAAGCCGGGGATGTATTCTCTTGAGTCTAAAACAACGGCCCTGACCGCCATTTCTATTGCCGGCGGTTTCAGTAGATTTGGTTCTGCCAGCCGGGTCAAGGTGGTGAGGATCAATGAGAAGACAGGGGGTTATGAAACCCTTAAGGTCAACATCAATGAGGCGGTGGCCGGTAATTCGAAGGCAGACGTCATGCTCATGCCAGGGGACATTGTGGTCGTTTCTGAAGGGATATTTTGACAGTATGTCATCCCCGAATGCTTCTGTCGGCGATCTTTCAATATCATTGACAAAATGCCTTCTTTTGATAATATTAATTTAATCCCGCCGACCCCCTCGGCGGGTAAGTAAAATCTTCCAAGAAGTTAAATCCTAAAATCCAATTCCCCCGGCCAAAACGAAAGGGCATCGCTATGAATTTGAACAATGTCAGCATCATGGGCAATTTGACCAGGGACCCGGAGATAAAATACATCTCTTCGGGCAAGGCTGTATGCAGCCTTTCGATTGCCAACAACCGCGTCTTCACCAAAAACGGGGAGAAGATGACCGAGGTGTCCTTTTTTGACGTGGATGTCTGGGGCATTGCCGCGGAAAACTGTTCCAAATATTTGATCAAAGGCAGCGGCGTGATCGTGGAGGGCCGTTTAAGGCAGGACCGCTGGGAAAAAGACGGCAAGACCCAAAGCCGTGTGCGGATCACGGCCAGTGCCGTTCATTTCATGCCCAAGAAGAAACACAATGCCTTGCAGCCTGCGGGTGTTTCGGCAGAGGATGGGCCGGCAGAGGCCCAAGAGGCCGCTGTCGTTTCCCCTGAAGATATTCATTGGGAAGAATAGTAAGGATGGTGCGAAGCCCTCTAAAAAGGGAGCGCTTGGGGCGCTCCCTTTTTAGAGGGTGATTCCGAATGCCAGAAATAATTTAGTAGAAAATTTTAGTAATATTTTTTATATATTCATAACCATATAATGCTATTATATTTATGATCATTTTTATTAAGTCTTCCGCGTTTGACAAGCGCCAAATCTGTGGTATCCTTTCCCTATATTATTCTATAAAACCTCCCGCCTTTGATTTTTAGGATTTACTGATATTTATTTTTTCTAAGGAGAATTGATCCATGTTTAAAAGATCCATGAGCGCCATTGTCATTATTTGTTTCTTTCTGACCAGCCTGGGGCCAAACCCCCGCGCTCATGCGGATGAGCCTTTGAATCTACCGGCCCCCGGCGCCATGATCAATTTAAGCCCTGCGTATCAGCCTGTCATCATCAAGGGCCTGATGGTGCACAAGGACAATCCGTTCCTGTTTGATTTTATTGTGGACGCCGGCCAGGACAGGATGTCTGGTGAGCCGCTCAAAGAAGAGGGTACCAAGCTCATCAAGTATTTCCTGGCTTCTCTGGCCATTCCTGATAAAGACCTGTGGGTCAATCTCTCGCCGTATGAAAAGAACCGCATGGTCCCGCAAGCTTTAGGCCAGACCGACATGGGCCGGGACCTCTTGGAACAGGATTACGTTTTAAAACAAATCACTGCTTCTTTAATTTACCCTGAGAAGAATTTAGGTAAAAAGTTTTGGGACAGGGTGTATGCCAAAGCCCAGGCCGAGTACGGCACGACCCAGATACCGGTCAATACCTTTAATAAGGTCTGGATCATGGCGGACAAGGCCGAGGTCTTCGAGCATAATCAAACGGCCTTTGTGGTAGGCGCGCACTTGAAGGTGATGCTGGAAGAGGATTACCTGGCCCTAAAGAAACATGAAAGAATTGGGGACAGTCCCCAATTTCGGAAATTGGGGACTGTCCCCAATTCTTTTCAAGGGACGCACAGCATTGCCTCCAACATTGTCCGTCAAATCATCCTTCCTGAACTCGAACGTGAAGTCAACGAAGGGCAGAATTTTGCCAATCTCCGTCAGATTTTCAACTCCATTATTTTAGCCAGTTGGTATAAACGTAATTTGAAACAAGCCCTGCTGAATCAAGTCTATGCCAATCAATCCAAGATCAGGGGCATTGAACGCTCTGTCATTCCCGCGAAAGCGGGAATCCAGTATCAAGACTTATCCCCAGAACAAATTTACGAACGGTACCTGAAAGCCTACAAGAAGGGCGTGTTCAACTATATAAAAGAAGATGTGAATGCCGCAGGCCGCGCCATGCCCAGGAAATATTTCTCCGGCGGGTTCGCTATTGAGGGCACACCAGCAGCTAATCCTGCCATGACAACCGATCCTGTGGTCTTGGCTTCATCCTTGCCCGATAGGGCCATGATTGATTTTAAAACAGGCATCAACACCGGTATCGGCAATGTGGCTCTGCAATCAACGAACGCGGCGATGGCTAGCAAGAGCTCAAAGCCAATCACCTATGAAATGGTTGGAAACCCTGCCATCCCGGCTTTCAGGGATCCTAACAGAGCTTTAATGATCAATGATCTTGTTCCCAACAGCCGATTTGGAATTTGGACTCATAGATTAATGTACCCGCGAGTAGAGGATATTTTTTTAAAATATGCAAAAGGTAAGATATCTTTATCTCAAGCCTTTGGAATTTTGGAGACTACCCGTATTTTCAAAAACGTTCTTAAAGGTAATAGTCAGTCAGGTTACCTTGATGGCGGACACATGAAAAATCCATTTGGATATACGCAGGATGTTTTTAAAGAATTACTAGTGACTTTTAGGTTGGCATTAAAGTATAAATTGATTTATAGGGAGGATGAACAGGGACGCGCAATGCCATTTGTAGGATCTGTCGAATTTTTTGAGATGGCCATAAGCGACGCGTATCATCACAGAAAAGTTTTTCAAGAAAAAGATTTTTTAGGCATGTCCATGGAAGAATATGCCCAAAAAATAGAGAAAGAATACCAGGCTTTGATGGGCCAAGATGTTTTTTGGGGGAGAGAACTGAGCATCCCATATGTCAATTGGCTTTATAATCATGGCAAGTTGAAGACAGGCATGAAGATGAATATCCGCTTGACTCGATCGGCACAAAAGGTCTTCATAACAGGCGCTAATAGTAAGGGTATCATAGCCAATGCAAGTTTTGTGGGTATCTCAGAAGGTCGCATATTTTATTATCCTTCTAAAATTCACCATGGCCGCCCCCTTGATCTGATTTTTTATCCAGCCAATATTCATTCAGTTACTTTAATAGGCCCATCCGATAAGGCAATGGCAGTCAGGGAATATCCAGATTTTCAGAAGTTGTGGGAAGGCCGTGAGAATCTCCAGAATGGGACGCTTAGCATTACAACTAAAGAAAATGGGAACATTATCTTGACCTCAGGATTGAATGTTTCAGATGAATGGATATCAGGGATGAATAATCGTGGAAGGTCGTCTTCTATTTATAAAGACGATTTCGACAGCGCCACCTTTACGCCCAACGCAGCGATGGCGGCTTTGTCCTGGGATTTGAACACACCTGACGGCTTTAAAGAGATGATGGAAGATTGGGGCCGAAAAGTGGCTGTTTTAAATGGGGGGCAACAAGATGAGCAGCATTATTTTCACGCGCAGGTTTTCCCTGGAAACGAAATAGCCTATGAATACAACCGCCCTACGCTGATCCCAGGAGGCATTTCTAAAGAAAACATTTCCTTGCAGAATATTGATGGTTCAATCGAGTTGCATATGGAGGCAATTTATCCTAGATTTTTTGAGGGCAATGGGGACAGAATACATTTTAATAAAGATGGCACGATCGAAAGGGTCAGCATGCACCTTAAAAAAGAAAGCCATGAGAGTCTCGTCTTTTCTGGCCAGATACCTACGGTCCAATTTGATCCCCTCACCAAACAAATTAGTCTGATTTTTTCAGCTCAAGATAGCGAAGTGGCTAAACACCTAAATGAAAAAACCATTCAAGGCGTCCGGTTCGCGGCCAAAAGCAATGCGGCGATGGCTATCAAAGAGAAGGTGGCCATACCGCCCACCATGCCGCCGGATTACGAGGAACACAGCCCTAGCTCATTAAGCCATGTGGTTGCTTCGTTGTATTTGAAGAAGGAAGTTCAAGGGAAGTACGCAGTTATTTCTTTACTTGCGCTAAATGGGAACGATGCAAAATATATTACCCAGTTGGAAATCAATGGGATTAATTTAGGCGCATCAATTTTTGATTACCTAACCAGCCCGGAAAATAGCCCTGCGTTAGGGAAGGAACTTGGAGCCATTGAAGGCGGCTGGTCCAGTCCCGAATATAGAAATGAAGTGGAAAAGGAATTAATAGCTTTTATATATCAGGCCATGGATAAAGGCAAAATAACAGCTCTGTCGAATAACGCCATGGCTGCTGAGCAAATCAAGCCAGCGGCCAATGCGGCGATGGCTTTTACGGGCAAAACCGATAGTTTTCCGGTAATGTGGAACAAGTTCTCCGTGTGGAATGACATTAACAGCTGGGGGCATAAAAATCCTTTGGTATGGGATAAAATTTATGGGAATGCTGATTATTTCCGCGAATACAAGGATGCTACACCGGAAGAATTAGTAAAGGAGATTAAGGTTTTCCGCGATAGGGGAGTGATTTTACCTTCTATTTTATCAAAACTCCTGGCCTCACCCAAGGATGGACTTACGGCTTTTATTGAAGAGATGCAGTCCAGGGCAGCATTTGATGAGGCTGTTAGATGGCCGGCAACACTCGCAGATGTAGATCAGTCAGGTAAGAACGAAGTAACGGCCATTTTATGGCGCTTTTTTACATTGTGGTATGAGAAGGATGCAGCGATGAATGCTGAAGAGACGCAGATTAAGAGGGACATGGCCCAAGCGGTTGATATTAACGGTGGTATTGACTTAAACACCTCCAGCGGCATGCAATGGAAGGTCACCAAGGACGGACAGGGCGTTGAGATGAATATTAATCCTGCCATGGTTGCAGCCATGCGCCGCCAGGGCATCCAATGGGCCCGCCCCGTGGTCCTTAAAATGACCCCTGTCACCAGCGTCTGGTCTCTGATGGGCCTTACGGCACCTGTCACAGGCCAATTGGCACAGTAAAAATCCCTCCAGTTCTGGGCTGCTAAGAGAATTAAATCAAATTGCTTTTTGGCTGTTTTTTAAGTAAAATGCCCAAAATTAAACGGAGGCCAAACGCGTGGATAAACGAGCGACCTGCCTTAATTGCATGGATGGACGGGTGCAGTTACCGGTCCTGCACTGGATCAAAGAGAAATACAGCGTTGATTTCGTGGATGTGATCACGGAAGCCGGCATGGACAATGTGCTGGCCAATCAGCAGGACATCAGCGAAGTGGTGCGCAGCATTAACATTTCTGTCAATATTAATAAGTCCACCAAGCTTTTTGTGGTGGGTCATTATGACTGCCGCGGCAACCCGGTGGAAGAGCCGGTGCACCGCCAGGAGATCGCCCAGGCGGTCCAACGCCTGAAAGGACAATGGCCCCATCTGGAAATTGTCGGCCTTTGGGTCAATAAAAACTGGATGGTAGAGACGGTTGCCTAAAATTTTATATCTGATATAATTTGGAAATAAGTGGATTTTATAGTTTTAAAAAGGAGATTCGAAATGAGAAAAATTTTCTATGCGTTGACCATGATCGTATTTGTAGCGGCCATTTCAGGCTGCAATCCTTATAATAATGAAGGCGAAGGGGCAGCCACCGGAGGCGCGCTGGGGGCCCTGGCCGGCGGTATTATCGGCCATCAAAGCCATGACACTGGTGCCGGTATGTTGATCGGCGGCGCATTAGGTGCCGTCACTGGTGCTGCGGTCGGTTCCCAGATCCAAAAACCGGTGGTTGAGGAGCCTGCGCCTGTGGTGATGACCGAGCCGTCGGCCCCGGTCACGACCACCACCTATTCCGGGGACACAGTCACCGTGAATGTGCCTAACAGCAACGGAAGCTATACGGCGGTGGTGCTTAAACGCTCAGGGAATGGTTATGTAGGCCCGCAAGGCGAGTACTATGATCAGGTACCTTCAACCGAACAATTGCAGGCCATGTACGGGAAATAATCACCATTTCTTAAACACAAAAAACACCGCAACAATCATAAACATAAAACCGACAATCACGTTCCATTTCAAATCCTGCTTCAAATAAGTAATAGAAAAAATGCTAAAGACAATCAGGGTGATCACCTCCTGGATTGTCTTTAGCTGTGCAGCATTAAATTCGCCATAGCCGATGCGGTTGGCCGGCACTTGAAAGCAGTATTCAAAAAAGGCGATGAGCCAGCTGACAAGAATGGCCAGCCATAAGGGAGAGCTTCTGAATTTTAGGTGCCCGTACCAGGCAAAGGTCATGAAAATGTTGGAACAACATAATAGTAAAATAGTTTTCATAGTGGCTCCTTTAATTAAATTGGGGACTGTCCCCAATTAATCGGTGACTGTCACCGATTTTTTATAAGGGCAAGCTTTGCTGGTACTGTTGGTATTCCTGCTGGATTTTGTTGGAGGCAATGGCATAGCTTTTATTGTCCTGGTCATTGCGTTTGGCCATGATCAATCCCAACAATTGCCCCTGGTCGTCTAAGATGGGGCCGCCGCTGTCGCCTTCGATCAGGTCCAGGTTAAGCTCCAGAAGCTCGACATTGTTTGAATCAACGCCGTTGATCATGTTGGTGATCTGCCCGCCTAAGATGTGACGTTGGTCATCCGCACCGTTAGTAAGCGCGATAATATTGGCCCCGGCCTGGACCTGGGAAGAGTCGGCAAAGGTGATGGGGGTAAGCGGGCTGCTGGGCTCGATTTTGATAAAACTGAAGTCCGCGTCACTGGAATAGACTTTTTTGGCCTCCATGATGGTCCCGTCGGAGAGGCCCACAAAAATATGCGGGGCGTTGGTGATGATGTGGGTATTGGTGACAATCAGGCCGTTGGAATCGATGATGACCCCGTAGCCCTGTGTGTGGTAGGTGCCGACAACTGTTTGGCCATTGGCCTCATTAAATGTTTTGGAATCAGTGGTCCTGACTTCCACCAGCGAGTCCTTTACCCGTTCTAAGAGCTGTTCCGGCGTCTCATATTGGGCCTGGGCCTGCGGGGCAGCCATCCATAGGGACAAAAAAATAGTAAAGAAACACAGCATGATGATATTTTATATTCTAAAATCCATAAATCAATATAATCAATGCAAGGTTTTTATTGAGCCTTGTATTGGTCGACATTCTGGGATGGAAATTGGGGACTGTCCCCGATTCTTTTTGGGATAGGGAAATTGGGGACTGTCCCCGATTTTTTTTGAGTCTTGTAATGCCTGAGGATATAGGCTAAAATAGACAGGTTTTTTAACGTGTAAGCCCCGGCCATTGGCGGTCGGGGACCTTAAGTCAAGGAGAGAATTAATATGAATTCGAGAAATAAGTTACCGGTGGCCGGCGGCCTATTTATTTTTTTATTACTGATGGGCGCTTACCATTGCGCTTACGCCCAGGTGACCAATCCGGAAGCCATGCCCACTGAAATGACGCTTTGGCAGACGCTGAAAGCCGGCGGCGGGGTCATGGTTGTTATCGGTCTTTTATCGGTCGTCGCGGTGGCCATCATTGTTTACGATATCATGATGTTGAACCCTAATAAGCTGGCGCCCCGTCAGCTTTTTGATGAAGTCATGCAAAAGTTGGAATTGAGGGATTTTGGCGCGGCCCAGACCCTATGCCGCCGGGCCGACAACACCATCATTGCCAAAATTGTGCTGGCCGGCCTTGAACGCCGCAATCCCATGGATGATTCGGCCCGCGAGGCCATGGAAAGCACGGCCCGTATTGAATTGACCAATCTTTGGCAAAATATTAATTACCTCTCTGATATCGTCGCCGTGGCGCCGCTTTTAGGTCTGCTAGGGACGGTATTGGGGATGATCCAGGCTTTTCACGCGGTGCCCCTGCAATCTGCCAGTATCAAGACAACCATGCTTGCCGCCGGTATTTCCAAGGCCATGGTCACGACCGCCTCAGGTCTTATTGTGGCCATTCCGGTATTGATGGCCTATTCGTATTTTCGCGGCCAGGTGCAGCAGGTCACCAACAGGATCGAGATCTACAGCACGGACATTATCAAGGCGATCCAAAATCGATAGGAGATATGTATGGCAAAGTTCGACATCTCAGAATATCAGCGTCAGCGGCCGATGATCCAACTGGCACCTTTGGTGGACATCGCTTTTTGGGCCTTGATGTTTTTTATGATCATCGCGGTGTTTAATCAGATGGAGGTCCAGGTGAATTTGACCCTCCCACAATCAAAGACCGCCATCCAGTCCGCCCAGAGCGCCGGCAAGATCGTCATCAATATCACCAAGGACGGGCGATTCATTGTCAACCAGAAGGAATACACCGCCAACGGGCTGGCGGTGATGCTCAAGGATGTCTCCAAACTTTTTCCTAATCAGCAGGTCATTATCCGGGCCGATGAGATGACCTACCATAAATACGTCATCCAGGCGCTCGATGCCTGCGGCCGCTCGAACCTTTCCGATATTTCGTTTTCAACGCTCAGGGATGAAAGCAAGTAATGGGTCGCAAGTCTTTTTTTATTGCTGGTATTTTTCTAGCGTGCCTGACCGCATCCATGCCTCTTTACGCCCAGGACGTCAAGGAATCCGAGCAGCTGGATTTTGCCCAGGGGCTTTTGTCCCGGGGCATGTATGGCATGGCCATCTCCGAGTATCAAAAATTCATCACTGATTATCCCCACAGTCCGTCGCTGCCGGAGGCGTATTTGTCCCTGGGCGAAGGGTATTTCCTGTCCCAGGATTTCAACAAGGCCGTTGATGTTTTCAACCAATTCAAACAGCTTTTCCCCCATTCAGACCAATTACCGGTGAGCGTGCTGCGCCTGGGGCAGATCGATATCCAGCAAGGCAAATATGACGAGGCCTTAAAAGAATTGACCGCGGTCGAGGCGCAGGACCAATTGAAAGGCCCCATGCTCCAGACCTATGATTTTTATGAGGCCCAGGCTTATGCCGGCCAAGGGGACATGGCCTCCGCCCTTAATTTTTTTCAAAAGGCCGTCGCTGTCAGCGGGGCCTCTGATTATACGGCCTATGCTTACGAGGAGATAGGTAAGATTGAGGCGGCTGACGGGCATTACAGCGATGCCCTGGATGCTTTCGCCAAATCGATGGCCCAGGCCACCGACGCATCCCTTAAAGGGGAATTGGCCTACAGGACAGCAGAGGTGCAGTTTTTATCGGCCCACTACGATGAGGCCATCAAGGGATTTGCGGATGTCATTGAACAATACCCAGGCCTTGGATTTATCCAGGACGCCCTGGCCAATATGCTTTTGGCGTATTTTAATTTAGGGGAATATGACCCGCTCTTGAAGGCTTATGAGCATTATGCCCCGCAGATCAAAAATGATGACAGTTATTTTGCCACCCACGACGCGGCGGTGATGGCCTATATTGAGTTAAAGGAATTTGACCAGGCCAACAAGCTGCTTGACCGTATGCTGGCTTTCCCTAATTTAAAACCCCAGGAAAGGGCCAAAATTTTTATCAAAAAATCGGACATCCTGATCAGGCAGGAAAGGTATAAAGACGCCCTGGCATTGCTCGACGCGTATTCTTCACAGGATGCTGACGGTGCTGACGAAACATTTTTTCTCAAGGCCCAGTGCTATTACGGCCTGGCTGATTATGACCGTGCTTTTAATTTTTTTGAGAATGTTTATCTTAACTATCCAGGCTCGCGTTTTTATAAGGCCGCGTTGTTGGGCCAGGCCCATGCCCGTAAGGAGGCCGGCCGCTTTAAGGAGGCGGAAGTTTTATTTTTGAAATATAACGACCTGGAAGCTGACCCTGCTTTAAAAAGCGATGCCTTGTATGATGCCCTGATCATGGCGGTCAAAGCAGGGGACCAGGCGCCGACGGTGGTCCTGGCGCGGCAGTATTTAAAAACATTTCCCCATTCCGAGAAATATGCCGATGTGCTGCTGCTGTTGGCGGACAGTGATGGTAAAAATAACCAGCCGCAGGAAGCGGTGGATCTATTAAAAGGATACCTGGCTGCCAATCCCGTGGTGGAGCAACCCAATGCCGTTAATTTTTTGTTGGGCTATAACGAGGGAATGCTGGGTCATAACGATGCGGCCATGGCGGCCTATGCCAAGGTTGACCCCAAAATTCAGGATGGGAAGTTTTATGCGCAGGCCCTTAAGAATATGGCCATCATTGCCCTTTCAGCCAAGGATTTTAACCAGGCCCGCACTTATTTTGACCGTCTGATAGGCCTCTCAGGACCGAATGACCTGCAGCTTAAGACCTATATCTGGGTCTGCAATGAATATTTAAAAGAAAAGCAATACGACGAGGTTTTGAATGTCGTGGCCCAGGCCCGTAAACATTTTCAGGACAAGGACCTTTTGGACATCGGTTATTTTCAGGCCGAAGCCCTGCGTGGTCTGGGCCGTTGCGAGGAGGCTGTAAAATATTATGGGCCGCTGGAGGACTCGACCCCTAAAGATGTGTACACCGGCAGCGCGCATATCGGCCATGGCATGTGCATGGAAGTGGACCAGAAATTTGAAGAGGCCAAGGGAGAATTCCAAAAAGCCCTGGATGAAAACCCCGATGATTATACCATCACGGCCCATGCCAGGTTTGAAATGGCCAATACAGAAGCCTCTGAAGGCCATTTTGACGAGGCGTTGAAATTTTATCTGCTTGTCGCCACCATCTATGATGACGGGTATTTTTGCTCACAGGCGCTCCTTAAGGCCGCCCAAATTTCCGAGCGGCTGCAGCGCAAGGCCGACGCCTTAAAGATGTATGACGAGATCCTGGAAAAATATAAAAACAGCGACGCGGCCCAGTACGCCACCGAAAGGGTGGGTCTTTTAAAGTGAACCCCATTGTCAGAAGAAGAATAGTCACCGCCCTTTTGGTTTCCATTTTGGTCCACATCGGGTTTTTGGTATGGAGTTATTTTATCAAGCTCATTCCCGCCATTCCTTTTCCCGAGAGGCCTGAGGCCGTCTTTCATGTGAGGATCGACAAACAGGAGCTGGTGGGCCAGGAAAAATTACAGTATGACACGCAGTCTTCCTTGAAGTCGCCCAAACCGGACAATCCTTTTACCGAAAAAGCAGTGGCCAATCCGTCGGTCGAGTCGGAGGAGTTGATTAAAAACGACATCGTTTCATCCATCCGTAAAAATGCGCAGTCCTTGATCCCCGCCACCTTCCAGCAACACCCGGTGTTGCGGCGGGCGGATTTCAACGATGTCATCGTCACCCGGAAGGTGCGCCGTTCGATCAGGGAAAACCTGGTGGAATTGGGGGAAGTGCCGACGGAGAATTTTTCTTCCGGCTCGCCGGTGCTTATTTCGGGGGAAGACATCTCACGGTATTTTCTTGATAAGAGCGCCATGCCGGCCAATACTTCCATCGCCTCACCCCTGCGCAGCGCCAACACCCAAAATGAATTCCAGATGATGAAAAAGAATTATTCGGGCATTGCCCACACATCCAAATCCATGGACCTGGGGGCGGCGTTGACCTATCAGCTTTTTAAGTACCGCGACCCTGTTTCAGGGCAGAAATATTTTAAGCTGGCGGTGAAGGTCAAGGACGCCACCATAGATTTCCCTGTCATCCCCAAGGAGATCATCTACCTGGTGGATGCCTCGGGCAGTATCGGGATGGGGCGCTTGAACCAGTTTGAGGCAGGGCTGATCTATAGTTTAAGGCACCTTAATCCCGACGATCGTTTTAACATCATGGTGTTTAAGGACAAGACCGAGCCTTTAAGCCCCGTGTCCCTGGCCAATTCTCCGGCAAACATCCAGAAGGCTGAGGAATTTCTTCAGAACCAAAAGTCCTGGTCTACGACGGACATTTATAATGCCCTGCGTACCAGCATTGATTTGCCCAATGCCTTTGTGCCTTCTTATAGGGTGTTTATGAGTGATGGTTTCCCGACCACCGGCATCGTCGATGCCCTGCATGTGATCGATGATATCTCCAATCTCAATGATAACAGGGTAAGCATCTTTACCTTTGGCGGCGGGGCGGATGTGGACCCGTATATGCTGGAATTTATCGCTTTTAAAAACCGCGGCTGGTCGACCGTGGTGGACCGTGAGCATTTCATGGCCCGTGAATTCGACAGGTTTTATGACGAGATCAAGGACCCGCTGTTGTTGAATGTGCGTTACTATATCAGCGGCCTTGATACCAGTGAAATTTTCCCCCGAACCATGCCTGATTTTTTTAAAGGGTCCCAATTTGTCATTTATGGAAAATACACGGATGAAGATAAATTCGCCATCCAAATCCGGGGGGACATGGCCCATGACAAAAAGGAATTTTTTGTGAGCCCGTCTCTCAATGAGGCGCCCCGGGGGGACAAGCAAATCGCCCATGACTGGGCCTTCCATAAAATTTATTATTTGATCAGTCAATTAAGATATGACGAAAATAATGCGGCGCTGATCAATGAGATCAGGGCCTTGTGCTCCCAGTTCCATATCATTACCCCATATTCTGCAGAATTTCACAACAGGCCTGTCAGGCATAAGGGGGCCGGTGCCGTTTCAAAATAAGATGAAAATTCTTTTTGGTCTTTTGCTGTTTTTTTTATCTTCCAGCGTTCACGCCGATGACAGCGGCATGATCAAGGCAGACCGTCAGGCTGTGGCTGACGCTGAGGCCACCGGAGATTCTTCCAAGGTCCTTGCGGCCAAGGAGCAGTTGAGCGACGATCTTTCCCTTGAAGAAGACCAGAGGCGCCGCGACCTCGAGGGGGTGACCATTCCCTTGGTCCCTGACGGCCAGGGCCATTTTTTGGCGGATGTGCTGATCAATAATAGGGTCCATGCATCCTTGATTGTGGATACAGGTTCACCGGTGATCATGTTGAGCTCTTCATTTATCCAGAAATTGGGCCTGGACTTAAGCCAGTCCCAGCAGGGTTTTGTGGAAGTGCTCAACGGAAAATATAAGGCCGCTGCAGTCACCTTGGACCAAGTCAAGCTGGGGGATGCAGAAGCCCAGGATGTGGGTGCTGCTGTTTTGCTGGAAGACAGCAAGGAGATCAACGATGGGCTTCTGGGGCTGTCTTTTTTAAGCAAATTCCACTACACCCTGGACCAAAGCGGCCAAAAACTAGTTTTAAGAAAATCGGAATAAAAGGGAACTTTTTAAGGGTAGTGATTGTCTAATAGGCAGAAAGAGGAAATTGGGGACTGTCCCCAATTTCTCTGGGTTGACTTCTGCTTTTAAAGGGATTAGAATTAATTGGGGACTGTCCCCAATTAATCGGGGACTGTCACCGATTTCTAGGAGGGAATATGCGATTCACACTTAAAATACTTTTGGCTTTATTGTTTGTCAGTGGCCTGGCCTTTCGTCCGACACCTTCCTACGCATGGGGGCATGACCATGTCTATGTGGGCGTCCATTTAGGCTGGCCGGGTTATTATGGTTATGGCTACGGTTACCCCTATTATCCTTATTACGCTGATCCTTATTATTATCCAGCCTATACGGTTGCGTCCACCAGCTATCAACCGGTGGTCATTAATGGCGTCACCTACTATGTCAATAACGGCACGTATTATGTTTATACCCAATATGGTTACCAGGCCGTGGCCATGCCTGCGGGCGCACCCGTCGCCACCGTGCAAGCTGCGCCAGCATCGGTAGCTCCGGTCGTAGGAGACACGGATGATTCTTTTACCATCAACATCCCTAACAGCAAGGGCGGCTATACAGCTGTTGTCCTAAAGAAATCTGGAAATGGATTTGTGGGGCCTCAAGGTGAATT
>Ga0206840_1092_pt1 | contig 16762 bp, 19 predicted proteins | sample Alteio_BWOrgCont_24_FD_152633 | JGI IMG/M metagenome (GOLD analysis project Ga0206840, IMG submission 152633) | Enriched cells from forest soil in Barre Woods Harvard Forest LTER site, Petersham, Massachusetts, United States -... | ecosystem: Environmental > Terrestrial > Soil > Temperate forest >... | reverse complement strand
TTGAGCCAATTGATAAGCTTGTCTCTAATTTTATTTCTTTACTACCTCGAAAAGCAAGTCACACCGAAACCAACGGACACACAGATCTATGTGGTCTGATAACGCCGTGACTTGCGGTCATTTAAAATTTAACATTCAGCGATAGCAAAAAATTAGCCGGCGCCTGCGGAAAAAAGTAGTTGTAATTAACCACTTTGCCGCTTTCAATGTCCGGGTAAGTAGCGCCGTTAGATTCGTACTTCTCGCCAAAAATATTATTGATCAATAGGGTAATACCTACATTTTTTACTGATTCGAACCTGAAATTGTAGTTCAGCCTTAGGGAGTTTACAAAGTAGCTGTTCAGATAACGGTTTGATGTCGGGTCGGAGGGCCCATATCCTGCCGGATCAATATTTGATGTATTATCCAAATATTGCCTGCTTACATACTTGCTGATAAAAGCAATTTCCCCTCCTTTGACGGGCCGGAAACTGATCTCACTCGATCCTACAAAATCCGGCGAAAAAGATATATCCGCACTTTTAATAGTATTTTCAACCGTGGTATTGTTGTCATAATCAACAAACTGCGACTGGAAGTTTTTGATCTTGTTGCTGCTCAATGATGCTGTTGCCGCCCAACTCAATTGCTCATTGATCTTTAACTTTCCGTCAAACTCCAGCCCTTCGCGGTAACTGTCGGGCACATTAGCCCGTAGCTGATCGCCCACATCATTCAAAGCGCCCGTCAATACCAATTGATTATAGTAAAGCATGTAATAGGCATTAATACCACCAGTAAAAATACCCTGTTGGGTACGATAGCCCAGTTCAAAATCCTTCAGATTTTCGGGTTTCGGCCGCGTTGTAGGGGTCGACGCTACATAATCGTCCCGATCCGGCTCATGGTTACCCACACCAAATGAAAAATACACATTGTTGCGGGGGTCAAAATTGTAGGTAACACCGGCTTTCGGATTAAAAAAATTCATGATGGCCAATTGTGTTACGTTGTCCAGGTTATCATCATCACCAACTATCGAATAATAAACATGGCGGTATTGCATGTCAGCATAAAGGGTCAGTTTATCAATTTTATAATCGGCCCTGGCAAAAATGTTAAAGTCCTTTTTGTCGGCCTCGCTTCGCACATATTCGTAATCCGGGGGAATATTGGTGCTTTCCTGTGTCCACTCAATATTATCATAATGCGCGCCTTTATATTCATTAGCGGCACCGCCAAGTATCATATTCAGATTTTTTTGAGGCTGGTATTTTAAGTTGTAGGTAACGCCATAAAATTTATTGTTCAACCATAAGCGGCGTGTCAGATCTGTGGTACTGATCGTATCACTCCCCACAATTACCGGCGTAATGCCGTAACTGGCTAAATTTTGCGCGGGCTGGTATTCTTCATAATACCCATAGCCATGCGTGAAATGCAGCGCCCCGCTGAACGATAGTTTATCCGTTATTTGCTGATCAACGAGCAACTGGTAATGATCCTGGGTATAGTTGTCCGTCTGGTTTTTATAATACGTGCCGTTGGGTTCGAGGCCGAGGCCGTTGTAGGTGCGGTCACCTGCACGCAAAGTATCTTCGGGGATGCCATCCCAGGCCTGGTAAGTATGCTCAGTGCCTGAAAAGGTAACAAAGCGGACAATGGTACTTTTCCCATAATATGCACCGGTAAGGAAATAAGATTTCAGATCGGCAAAACCGCGGTCGATATATCCGTTTGAATAAATTCGCGATAAGCGGCCATCAAAAGTAAATTTACCACCAAGCAGGCCCGTTCCCAGGTCGATAGAATTCTTTACCGTTCCGTATGAGCCTACCGAATTAGCCAGTTCAACATAACCGGTATCGTTCCTTTTGGTGGTTTGGATGTTAACACTCGCACCAAAAGCACCCGCTCCATTGGTTGATGTGCCTACACCGCGCTGAATTTGAATGTTATCAACGGATGAAGCAAAATCGGGAATATCGACAAAGAACGTAGCCTCTTCTTCCGAATCGTTATACGGTATACCATTGATCGTTACATTGATACGCGTCCCATCCGATCCGCGGATATGCATATAAGTATAACCGATGCCGGTGCCTGCATCGGATGTTGTGACTACCGACGGTGTTTGATCCAGCAGGTAAGGCAGGTCCTGTCCCAGGTTGTTTTTTTGGATGTCCTTTTTACTTAGATTGGTGAAGGCGATAGGCGAATTTTGAGATGCACGTGTGCCGCTTACTGTAACCTCGTCGGTAAGGATGACACCCTTCTCTAATTGAAAATTGATAATCGTATCGGAGTGCAAAACAATATGTTTTATAACCATCTGATAGCCAATGTATCCGACATATAAGGTACACGGACCTTTTGACCCATTAAGTTGATAATTTCCATTATTATCAGCAGCCATACCATCAGTAACGCTAATAAAAACAGTTGCACCCGGCAACGCGGCGCCGGTTTGCACATCAGTGACCTTCCCGGAAACGGAAAGTTGCGCCGCAGCCAAAAATGGCAGCAGCAAGGCGATAAACGCCGTGAATAAATTTTTCAAAATGAATAAATAAATTTAGTTAAACCATCTCCGTGTCAGGGTAAACACGCAGTACACTTAACTCTTTTTACCTCTCCCTACGCCGGCATTACCCGGATCAGGTGTATGTTTTGAGTCAATGGTCAGTAGTCAATGGTCAATAGTTTTTTAAACTATCAATTCACCACTCACTATTCACAACTCACAACAATGGGTTTGATCTCAGCCTGTCTTTCAGTTTGATTGCTCAAAGCAAGGCACCCCTTGAGAATTATGCAGCAAATATATGTTTTTAGTCCGAAAGTCGGCATAAGTCCAAAAGACAGGAAGATTTTGATTGGAAAGGAGTTTAATTCGCTTGGGCCTGGAAGGCATCGTTTTGTTTCAATAAGCGTATCACCTGCACAAAGCGGCGTTTGTAGGTATCTTCCATCGAGCTGATGGTGACGCCATATTCTTTACCGGAAGTTGAATGGATAAATTTAAGTCCGCCGGCATCATTGCAATATACGATGCCCACATGCCCTATGCGGTGCGGATGATGACTTTTTGTGCCGGTGAAAAGTATGATATCGCCTGTACGGGCGTCTTCAAGCCTGATCTTTCTGCCTACGTTTATAAAGTCTTCGGAAGAACGCGGTACGTCGGCATTGAAGCTTTTAAACACATAACTTACAAACCCCGAGCAATCAAAGCCATATGAAGGATCGGATGAAGCCTCACGATAACGCGTGCCTATTAACGATTGGGCAAAATATATCAGGTTATAGGACGATATGGTATCGGTAGCTGAGTCTGAAAATATGAAAGGAGTATGAACTTTATGAACCCGGCTTCTTTTTTTCGCGTGCGAAGCATTCGCTATCGTAGCGCACAAAAATAAAAGGCTAATTAGGGTCAAAAGTCGTTTCATTCGGTGTGCCTAAGATATACTTTTTGTTTTTTAAATCAATTAATTATTACGAAATAAATTGAGATGGGTTGTGATTTCGGAATTATAATATTATCCGTAAATTTGATAAAAGCAATATTATGAGCACGGCGGAATTAAAGAAAAAAGTGATAGCGCAAATTAATAACACGGACAATGATGAATTATTGAGTGAAATATTAACTATGCTCCATGTTGAATCAAAATCTATAAACGGCGTTTATCAAATGAGTGAAGCTGAGCAAGAAGCGGTTGAGGATGGGATCAGACAAATTGAAAATGGGCAATGGATATCTCATGAAGAAGTTAAAAGGCAGATGAGTGAATGGCTGAAAAAATAGAGTGGTCTGAAAGAGCGCGAAAAGAACTGCTCGAAATTTTAGAATATTGGTCAAACAGGAATAAATCTAAGACATACAGCATAAAGCTAAATGAACTGGTTCTGGATGGTGTCGAACTTACGGCCCAAATGCCAGAATCGGGTATACCAACTAAATTTTCCAAGGTGCGAATAAAGGTTATACGCGATTATTTTATCTACTATAGAATTCACACATCGTCCATCGAAGTTCTTACCATTTGGGATACCCGAAGAAATCCTAAAAAATTCAAATTGTAAGTTATACCTCTAATATCCTTCTTTACTTTCCGACTTTCGGACTAAAACCCTACTTTTGCAAACTTTTACAATTACATTGTTATGCTACGGACACACACTTGCGGCGAATTAAATATCAGCCATTTAGGGCAACAGGTTACTTTATGCGGATGGGTACAAAAATCGCGCGATTTGGGCGGGATGACCTTTATTGATGTACGCGACCGCTACGGTTTAACCCAATTGGTATTTAATCCCGATAGTGACAGCGCTTTGCGCGAAAAAACGCGCGAACTGGGTCGTGAGTTTGTTATAAAAGCAAGCGGTAAGGTAATTGAGCGTACCAGCAAAAATCCCAAAATGCCTACCGGGGATATTGAAATTGCCGTGGATGAATTAGAGATATTAAACTCGGCTAAAACACCGCCGTTCCAGATAGAGGATGAAACCGATGGCGGCGAAGAGTTGCGTGCCAAATACCGTTACCTTGACCTGCGCCGAAACCCTATCCGCAACAACATGATGCTGCGCCACAAAATGGCGCAGGAAACACGCAAATATTTGGATGGATTGGGCTTTATCGAAGTGGAAACACCGGTACTGATCAAATCAACCCCCGAAGGCGCCCGCGATTTCGTGGTGCCAAGCCGTATGAACCCGGGCGAGTTTTATGCGCTGCCGCAATCGCCTCAAACGTTTAAGCAATTGCTGATGGTAAGCGGTTTCGACCGTTATTTCCAGATCGTGAAGTGCTTCAGGGATGAAGATCTGCGTGCCGACCGGCAGCCCGAGTTTACCCAGATCGACTGCGAGATGGCCTTCATCACACAGGAAGATGTCCTGCACATTTTCGAAGGTTTGACGAAGCATTTGTTCAAATCGGTTAAAGGCATCCAGTTTGAGAAATTTCCCCGGATGCAATATGCCGATGCTATGCGCCTGTACGGTTCCGACAAACCGGATATCCGTTTCGGGATGGAGTTTGTGGAACTGAACGATGTGGTACAAGGCAAAGGTTTTGGACTATTTGATAATGCCGAACTGGTAGTGGGTATCAACGCCAAAGGTTGCGCCGATTATACCCGTAAACAAATTGACGAACTAACCGACTGGTTAAAACGCCCGCAAATTGGCGCTGGTGGCATGATCTATTGCCGCTACAATACCGATGGTACTTTAAAATCATCCGTAGATAAATTTTATAGCGAAGATGAACTGACCAACTGGGCGGCAGCTTTTGAAGCTGAACGCGGTGACCTGATGCTGGTACTGGCCGGACCTGCCGAAAAAGTGCGTAAACAATTGAACGAGCTTCGCCTTGAAATGGGCGGCCGTTTAGGTTTGCGGAATAAAGATGAATTCGCACCATTGTGGGTACTCGATTTTCCTTTGCTGGAGTGGGACGAAGAAACAGGGCGCTACCATGCCATGCACCACCCGTTCACTTCGCCAAAGCCGGAGGATATTGCGATGCTGGATACCGACCCTAAAAATGTTCGCGCTAACGCTTATGACCTCGTGATCAATGGTACTGAAATTGGCGGCGGTTCTATCCGTATCCACGACCGTGATTTACAAGCCCTGATGTTTAAACACCTGGGCTTTAGCAAGGAAGAAGCGCAAAAGCAATTCGGCTTTTTGATGGATGCTTTTGAATATGGCGCACCTCCACATGGTGGTATCGCTTTTGGTTTCGACAGGCTGTGCTCCATCTTCGCCGGGCTGGATTCGATTCGTGATGTTATCGCATTTCCAAAAAATAATGCCGGCCGTGATGTAATGATAGATACGCCATCTACAATCGCTGATACACAGATGAATGAGTTGAAAATTAAGACTACGATATAAACTAAATTCTTTGTAAAGTCAAAAGCTATGGTTTCCATTTTATTATATTTGCAATATGGAATCTGCGATTATATCTGGCAAATCAAAAAAAGATATTCAGCTTTTAGTTACTCTCGCCGAAAAGATGGGAATAAAAGCCAAATTTATTTCCAAAGATGATCTGGAAGATTTTGGTATGGCCAAAGCGATAAAAGAGGGTGAAACTGGTGAGTTAATTGATACCCATGAATTTTTGAAATCATTAAAATGATCGTTAGGATCGATAAAAGCTTTCAAAAAGATGTAAGTAAAATCAATGATGCAAAAATCAAACTTGCAATAATTGAAATTGTAAGCCTCATCGAAGAAACAGAAAGTCTTTCATCAATAAACAATCTAAAAAAATTAGTCGGGCATAAAGATCTATATCGGGTCAGATTAGGCAATTACCGGATTGGATTAAGGTTTACGGAGGATCAGGAATTGATTTTAATAAGATTTCTGCATAGGAAAGATATTTATCAGAAGTGGCCATGATCTTAGCATATTATTGAATTGAAAATTAAGACAACAATATAATTTTGCATTGAAAAAAGAGTTATCAAAGATAAAGTACCCCACATGAAAAAATATTTACTGCTCTTCACTATTTGTGCAATCTCATTTTCATCCTGTAAAAAGGGCGATAGTTTCAACGCAGCAGCACAAGCGGCTGCCGACGACGCCTCTATTCAGGCCTACATAAAGGCCAACAACATTACAGCTACAAAAGACCCATCGGGATTATATTACGAAGTAGTAACCCCGGGTACAGGCGATTACCCAAATGCTAACTCCACCATTACCGTAAATTCCAGCGGCAAGCTGCTCAACGGAACCGTCTTTGATACGGAGTCGGGCCTGACTATAGCTTTAACCAATGTTATAAAAGGCTGGCAGATCGGCGTTCCGCATATCAATACCGGTGGCCGGATAGTATTATTTATACCATCAGCATTAGGATACGGCAACGAAGTTACAGGCGGCATCCCAAAAAACTCTGTATTGATATTTACGATCGACCTGCTTGGGTTCACTAATTAGTGAATCAAACGACATAAATTATTCAAAAGGGCGGTTTAATTAAATCGCCCTTTATTTTTTATATTAGGTGAAAAATACCGTCATGAAAAAGTTATATCCCGTTATACTTTTACTGATCTCCGCACAAGCCTTTGCCCAGTCCACCGACCTGAAGGCTATAGCGGCAAAAAAAGCCGATTCTATGTTTACGCAAACTGTAGCATGGCGGCGCGATTTCCATCAGAACCCCGAACTTGGTAACCGCGAGGTTCGTACAGCGGGTATTGTAGCTGCTTATTTAAAGTCGCTGGGTATGGAGGTAAAAACAGGTATAGCTACAACGGGAGTGGTGGGCGTATTAAAGGGTGCATACCCGGGCCCGGTTGTAGCATTACGTTCTGAACTGGACGCATTGCCGGTAACTGAACGCACCCCGGTTCCTTTCGCATCCAAAGTTACTACAACTTATAATGGCCAAACGGTGGGCGTAATGCATGCCTGCGGGCACGACAGCCACATGGCTATGCTGATGACTGTAGCCGAGATATTATCATCCATGAAAAGCCAGTTGCATGGCACAGTAAAGTTTATTTTTCAGCCTGCTGAAGAGGGCGTGCCTGTAGGGGAAAAAGGCGGGGCCGAGGAAATGATCAAAGAAGGTGTACTCGAAAATCCGAAGGTGGATGTCATCTTCGCACAGCATATTTTCTCCTATTTACCCGCCGGCACTATTTCTTACAGACCAGGAGGTGCACTTGCCTCGGTGAATGACATGAAGATCATCATCAAAGGTAAGTCATCACATGGTGCCGAACCCTGGTTTTCGGTCGACCCCATCGTTATCTCAGCCGAGATCATCACTAACCTGCAAACTATTGTAAGCCGCAACATTAACCTGAAGGAAAACCCTGCGGTGGTTACTGTTGCCGCTATAAACGGCGGTACCCGGCATAATATCATTCCCGAAAAGGTAGAGATGCTGGGCACCCTGCGCGCCATGACCGACGCGGACGAGCAAACGCTAAAAACCAGGGTTACGGAGATCGTTACTAAAATTGCGGAAGCTAACGGCGCAACTGCCGAGGTATACATCCCTTACAGCGTTCATTATCCGGCAACTTATAACGACCCTGCTTTGACGGCCCAAATGCTGCCTTCATTACGCCAGGCGGCCGGCGCCGACAATGTGCTGCTGGCGACGCCTATGACCGTATCGGAAGACATGAGCTATTTCCAGCAAAAAGTACCAGGGCTTGATGTATTTTTAGGCGGTATGCCGAAAGGCGGTGACCCGAAAACTACGCCTTCAAACCATTCGGCTGATTTTTTTATCGACGAAAGCGTTTTTCCGTTGGGCGTTAAAACCCTGTGCAACCTTACTTTGGATTATATGGCTGAGAAAACCAAATAATGATTATTTTTACGGTTCGACAAGTATGGGTAAACATTCATTTATAGTTTTTCTGGCGGTATTTTTTCTGGCGGTAACAGGCATGCAACCCGGCTATGCCAAAGGGTTGGTGGTTAATGATACGAGCACTACAAGCCATTTAGAAGATTCGGTACAGACAAGAAAAACACTGATAGGCATTATTAACATGGTGGTGAAGGCCTCCGGAAGCTTTGATATCAGCCCGCTTGCCGACTTATATACACCAAATGCGCTGGTTGCCGATGAACAACCCCCATTCTCGTGGAACGGCCCTACAGCGGGCGCACAATGGATCAACAGTATTGAAAAGGCCTGCCAGGATCTCAGGATCAAAAAACTGGAAGGAAAAGTTGGACGTATAACTGTTTACCTGCAAAATGACGAAAGCGTTTACGTGGTAGCACCCGTTAATTACACTGGCCTGATCAAAGGCGACCCGTTTAATGAAGATGGCGTTTTCACCTTTGTTTTCAGGATGGAAGGCGGTAAATGGCTCATCAAAAGCCAGGTGTGGACGTCCAGGAGGGGGATGTAGGGATTAAAGACTATAATCCACTAATATTTTATATTTTAGTAGCATGTCAATCACTCAGGTCGAGTATGATTTTCTTATAAGTCAGGAAAAAGTCTTTGATGATATAATTCAACCTATATCACTTGGACCAGCGCCTATTCAATGGACTCGTCAGATCAATTCGATTACAAATAAGGAAACATTTTTATTGGATTTTTACAGGGGCAGTTTTGAGTTAACAAGATATACTTATAACAAAAGATATAGACAATCGATAATTTTAATGAGGTACGATTCAAAAGGAAGACATACTAATCCAGATGGAGAAACTTTTGATGGGCCTCATATTCACTTTTACAAAGAAGGATTTAATGATAAGTTTGCATATCCTATATCCGAAATAGGTGGCACAGAAACTGATTCAATGGAGGAAGTGTTAAAAAAATTCTTAAATTACTGTAAGGTCATAAAATATCCATCCATCGAAATCTCAATGTTTTAGAAATGAATTGTGAGCAAGTAATTAGCGATTATCTAAAATGGATTAAAAATAACACGGTAGCCAACACTATCGAGGATGGGAAAATTTGTTCAATTTCAACACCCTTTCTGGATAGGCATAATGATAATATAGAGATTTATTATGTTAAGAATAATGGTGCTTTAAAGCTTACCGATAACGGTTATACCATTGCCGATTTAAAAATGTCCGGGTTTGAAATCAATACTCCAAAAAGAGAATCGATCTTAAAGACAGTTCTAAATGGTTTTGGAATAAAAATGAATGATAAAAGCGAGCTATTCGTAGATGCGACATCGCAAAATGTGGGGCAAAAAAAACACTATTTACTACAAGCAATATTGTCAGTGAATGACATGTTTAATTTGTCACAAGAGACTGTTTTGTCTCTTTTCAAGGAAGATGTTGAATTGTATTTTAGAAGTAATGAGCTTGTTTTTTCAAAAGACATTAAGCTAACTGGCAAAAGCGGATTTGATCATAATATTGACTTTTTGATACCTGAAACTAAAAATAAACCCGAGAGGCTCATTAAAACCATTAATACTCCAAAAAAGGATTCTATACTATCTTCTATAATGGCTTTTACCGACATTAAGCAAATGCGCGAATCAGACACGAAAAACTATGTTGTTTATAATGATATAGAAAAAGAAGTTTCTTTAGATGTGATTGGCGCATTAGATAATTATGGAATAAAGTATATACCGTGGAGCAAAAAAGAACTCTGCCTTATCGATTTTTCTCTTAATTAATTCCCTTGCCCAATCTCATCTACAGCAAAAACTGCCTTCTAACATCACAGTAATTTCCCGTAGTTTTGAACAATGAGCGTAAGCGAGATCAAGTGCCCGCATTGCGGGGAGTGGACCATGTGGCAGGATAATGTGGATGATCGTTGTATCAATTGCGGCGGTTTCCTGGATTCGCGGCGTTTTTCGCGTGAGGTTGAGAAAAAGATCAACAAAGACCTGAAACAGGAGGATGATTATTTTGCCATCAAACCTACCGACGGCTCTTTTATACGAATCTTTAAGACCTTCTTCAACTCGCTGCGCTGGACAGCCTATTATGTTCAGCTGGTGTTTTTCGGGATCATCACCTTGTTAATGTTTTTACTAAGTGTATTTGCCGCTTAAATAAGTTGGCAGTATTCCGTTGGCAGTTGGCATAATTGGTCGCTACCTGCCAGGGAATATTGTAATCCATTCAGCAAAGTCATTTAAATATTTCTCAAACCACTTGACTTTTTAACGTTTTTTTTATCTTAAATTTGATTTACACCTAATCATTTTAATATGAGTGGAGTAAGCGAAGTAAAATGCCCGCATTGCGGAGAGTGGACGACCCGGCATGGCCGCGTTGACGACAAATGCCATAACTGCAACGGGTATATTGAGCCGCATCGTTTCTCGGCAGATGCCGAAAAGAAGGCCCACAAAGCTAAAAATCCCAAACAAGCTGATTTTTTTCCTGTAAAAAAAGGCGATGGCCCGGTTACACAGGAAGTAAAGGGTTTTATAAACGCATTCGGCTGGATCGTATTCTACTCTGAAGTAGCTTTTTATATCAGCGTTGTAGCTGTAATAGCCATACTGGGCTTTATAGCCGGGTAAATGAGGACATTGCTTAACCCCTGGTTCCTGGCAGGTTGCATTATATGGTGCATTGTGATGGTCACCCGCAAATTACACCACCCCATTCCTATATTCAACGGCTATATTGACGATGCATTTGCTATACCCGTAATAGCCAGTATTGCGCTGTGTTTCCAGCGGGTATTTATCATCAGGAGCAACTATTATGTGCTATCGGCGGGCAAAGTTGCCTTTACCGTGGTTTACCTGGCCCTTGTGTTCGAGATATTTTTGCCGATGATCTCCAAAAAGTACACCGGCGACTGGATAGACGCCGGGCTATATGTTGTTGGCGGTTTTTTCTTTTATTTTGTTATGAATAAACCTATTGTAAGCAAAAAGTCGAAAGCTTAAAGCGAAAAGCTCTTTAATTTGTTTCTGCCTTGAATTTTTAGCTTTCAGCTAAGGTACCTTCGTAAAATCGTAAGGATCGTACTCTACAAAATCGGCAACCTTTACCCGCACGCCGGTTACCTTGCCATTTTCGACCGTAAAAGGAAATACAGCCTTGCCCAATACAGGGTCCGAGAAGGTAACGTAGAAACGGTTGCCGCCTAAGGGCTGCAAATGTGCATACATTTTGTTATGATGCTCAAACCGCATTTCCAGGTCATTGTTCAGGCCTTGCGTTACGGTCATACTGCCGTACAGGTCGTTCACATACTTGCCGGTATAGGCGGCGGGTGGTAAAGCCAGGGGATGGTTCATGGCCACGGTATCCCGCAGTTTTTTGTCCTTTTGGGCCTCAGCATTTATCTCTGCTTTAAAGAAACCCAGGTATTTGTCACTATAGTCGCTGAACGGAAGTTTGAAGTAAGCGTCAAGGATGTCCCATTTCAAAGCTTCATAAAATGAATTTACATCTGTATTGGTGAGTATGATTATTCCTAAATGATCTTTAGGTACCATCGTAACCGATGAAACGTAACCATTTACGCCCCCGGTATGCATTACAATGCGGTGCCCCGCGTAGTCTTCCAGTTCAAAACCCAGGCCATACAGCACATAGTCCGTTTCGCCATTTGGGTGAGTGGTGCTTCCTACTATATCCTGTGCCTGTTTTGTGGCCTGCACAGCTGATAGCGGTATCACCTGCCGCTGGCCCACCTTGCCATCATTGAGCAGCGCCATTACCCATTTGCTCATATCGTTTACGGATGAGCTGATAGCACCTGCCGGGGCAAGCCCGTCGATATCGCAATAGGGTATCGGGCTTAGTTGCCCATTGATAAAAGTATGCGGCACCGTACGGTTGAGTGATTTGTGTACGTCGGCGCTGATAGCCAATGTATTGCCCATGCCCAGCGGTGCAAATATATTTTCTTTGATGAACACCTCCCAGGGTTTGCCGGTAACCACCGGGATGATCTGCCCGGCTGTAAGGAACGCCGAATTGGTATAGCCCCATTTGGTGCGAAAAGGATAAGCCGCTTTTACATGGCTCATTTTCTCCATCACCTGGTCGCGGGTCAAATCGGTGTTATAAAAGGTAAAATCGCCCTGGAAAGTACGGAAACCTATGCGGTGGCACAGCAGGTCGCGTATGATGGCCTCCTGGCTGGCAAACTGATCGTTCAGCTTCCATTGCGGCAGATACTTGTTCACTTTATCATCCAGCGAAAGTTTACCCTGGTCCTGCAGCATGGCAAGCGCCGTAGCCGTAAAAGCTTTGGTATTGCTGCCGATCATAAACAGGGTATTCTCGTCAACCTTGTTGTTCAGGCCAAGTTCCTTGATACCATAGCCTTTCATCATTACCACTTTGCCGTCCTTCACAATACATACGGCTGCGCCCGGTATGCGCCATTTGGTTAAAGCGCGGTTGATGTAATTATCAAGACTGTCACTGATGAATTTACTCCGGTCGGTATGCTGCGCGTTGGCAGCAGATGTAAAGATTATAATACCTGCCAGTAAGAGATATAATTTTTTCATAAAGGATGTTTAATTTGCGGAGCGGTAAATTACTAATTTAACGCGAAATTTATCCGTACATTACAAATTCTCAAATTACTGAACCATTAAACTCAATCAATGAAAATGAAATTTTATCAAACAGGAATTGCATTCCTGGCACTTATCCTGCTGCTTTCTATCACAGCGAAAGCGCAGCGGGGAGGCATCAATTGGGCCAAAGACGGCTACCAATATTACAGCTCAAGCCGCGATGGGGGTATCATGGAATACGACACCCGCGATTCGGCCAAAAAAACGGCCGTTGTAACCAAAGAAATGTTAACGCCGCAGGGCAAAGCAGCCCTTACTGTAAACGGCTTTGCTTTTTCAGAAGACGGCAGCAAAGTGATGATCTTCACCAATACCAAACGCGTTTGGCGGTATAACACCAGGGGCGATTATTGGGTGTACGATATCAATGCCAAAACGCTTAAACAATTGGGAGCAGGTAAACCTGAATCATCGCTGATGTTTGCGAAATTCTCGCCCGATGGCACCAAGGCAGCTTACGTAAGCGGCCATAATGTTTACGTGGAGGACCTGGCGAGCGGTAATATCAGCCCGATGACTACTGATGGAGCAAGCCGTATCATTAACGGAACCTTCGACTGGGCTTATGAAGAAGAATTTGATTGCCGCGACGGTTTCCGCTGGTCGCCCGACAGCAAACTGATCGCTTACTGGCAGATAGACGCACGCAAGATCAAAAACTACCTGATGTTGAATACCACGGACTCTATCTACCCATTCACCGTACCTGTAGAATATCCCGTTGCCGGCGAGGACCCAAGCTCGTGCAAAATAGGCGTGGTAGATATCAGCACCGCCAAAACCACCTGGATAGATGTACCTGGTGATAACATACAGCATTATATCCCGCGCATGGAATGGACAACCAACTCAAACGAGATCATCCTTGAGCAATTGAACCGTGCACAAAACGACAGCAGGATATTTGTGGGCAATGTATCTAACGGCACCACCCACATTATCCATGAAGAAAAATCTGATACCTGGATAGACGGCAAATCCCGCTGGAACGGCGGTAACCCTGTTGGCTGGGATTGGCTGAAAGATGGCAAGTCTTTCATCTGGGTGAGTGAGAAAGATGGATGGAAGCATATCTACACCATCAATACTGAAGGGAAGGAAAAACTGATCACCAAAGGCAATTACGATATTATTGCCCTTGATCGCGTGGACGAGGCCAATGGTTTCGTTTATTTTACTGCATCGCCTGATAATGCTACACAGGCATACCTCTTTCGGGTGAAACTGAACGGTTCGAGCAAAATGCCCGAACGGCTGACCCCAAAAGACCTCCCGGGCACGCATAGCTATACCATATCGCCGAACGGAAAGATAGCCATGCACATGTTCTCCAACAGTTATACACCGTATGAAAGTGAAGTGGTAAGCTTGCCGGATAACAAGCATATCAGCGGCGCACACATGGCTGTAAAGAAAGATGCCAAAAACAAGCCCGAATTTTTTAAGATCAAAACTGTCGACGGCATAGAAATGGACGGCTGGATGGTAAAGCCAACCAACTTTGATTCGACCAAAAAATACCCCGTTGTATTCTCGGTATATGCCGAGCCAGCTGGTTTAACCGTAGCCGACAGGTACGGCGTAGGCCGTAATGGCTTGTACGTAGGCAACATGGCCGACGATGGTTACATTTACATGGCTATTGAGGGCCGTGGCGCGCCTGCGCCAAAAGGAGCTGCGTGGCGCCATTCCATTTATAAAAATATTGGCATCATCAATATCCGCGACCAGGCAATGGGCTGTGCAGTAATAAGGAAATGGCCATTTGTTGATTCGACCCGCATAGCCGTACATGGCTGGAGCGGCGGTGGCTCAACCACATTGAACTTGCTGTTCCAATACCCAAGCCTTTACCAAACAGGGATAGCCGTAGCTGCTGTAGGCTGGCAATTATCGTACGATAATATTTACCAGGAACGTTATATGGGCGTACCGACTGATGATGCCGGCCGCGAACCTTTTATTAAAGGCTCCCCGGTAACCTATGCCAAAAACTTGCGCGGCAACCTGCTGTATATGCATGGTACGGGCGATGATAATGTGCATTACCGCAATGCCGAATTGCTGATAAACGAGCTGATCAAATATAACAGACAGTTCCAATTGATGTCGTACCCCAACCGCTCGCACGGCATATTTGAAGGCGAGGGCACCAGTTTGTTTCTGCATACCATGTTTACTAATTATTTGAAGGAACATTGTCCCGGAGGAGGGAAATAGAGGTCGGAAGTCAGATGTCGGAGGTCAGAACTTGAATAACCATTTCTGACATCTGACTTCTGATATCTGACTTCACAATAATGCGAAAGCCCCTTAAACGGGGCTTTTCTTTTGGATAAGGGTTAGGTTTTAAAAAGGCAAGTCGTCTTCAGTAGGATTGCCATTGAAAGTATCGTTATTTGGACCCTTTGCAAATTGGCGTGGAACACCTTCTCCTTCAAAGTCACTCTTTCGGCCAAGCATGGTAAAGTTGTCGGCAACTACTTCGGTGGTATATTTCTTTATCCCACCTTTGTCTTCGAAGGAGCGGGTCCTTAATTTACCTTCGATGTAAACCAGTTTTCCTTTTTGAAGGAACTTGGCGGCCAGGTCGGCCAGGCCCCTCCACATGACGATGTTATGCCATTCGGTTTGTTCAACCTTTTGGCCATCTTTATTAAAAGTTTCTGATGTTGCGAGAGGGAAACTGGTTACTGATACTCCTCCCTCCAAAGAACGTAATTCGGGGTCTTTCCCCAGGTGACCGATAAGGATCACCTTATTTATTCCAGACATAGTTAAATTAGGCTATAATTATTTAGAAATTAAATAAATTAGCTATAAAGATATTAATTATTTTTGGTACTGCTAAACTTTTTAATTTTTCTACTTCTATGAAAAACCATTTTTGTTCTAATTTAATTGGTTGATTTTCGATCCGGATAAATTGGGCATTGATGCGCTGGTGCGTCAGGATATGCTTTTTTGCCCTGAATGAATTGGTTATCTTAATGTCAACCCCAAAGAATTCTTTTGTTTGTAACAATTCCGTTACTTCAGATGGAGGCATGTATGCCTGGGTTTCAATCAAAGGCAGATCATACATATTGGCCCATATATCTTTTTCATCACGTTTATTCATCAGCACTTTATCGCCATCGGTTACCAGGATATAATTAAAAAAACGCTCCCGCACTTTCACCGTTTTCAGTTTTTGAGGCAATACGGGTATCTTATCATTATTAAAGGCATAACAATCCTGCCTTACCGGGCATGCCCTGCAATCAGGCGATTTCGGTTTGCACAACATCGCACCAAACTCCATCATGGCCTGGTTGTGCAGTCCGGGGTGCTCATGGCTAAGCAACTCGTCCGCCAATCCCTGGAAAAGCTTTTTCCCTTTCGGAGAATTGATAGGCTCCTCAATACCAAAATAACGCGCCAGCACGCGGTAAACATTACCATCTACAACAGCTTTAGCCTCATTGGCTGAAAATGAGGAAATGGCGGCAGCAGTATATTCCCCTATGCCTTTCAGTTTGATAAGCTGGTTATATCCTTCCGGGAATTTTCCATCGTACAACTCAACCACCTGCCTGGCCGTTTTAAGCATGTTCCGCCCCCGCGAATAATAGCCGAGACCCTGCCACAGCTTTAATATCTCATCCTCATCAGCGGCAGCAAAGGCCCGCACATCAGGATACTTTTCGAGGAAACGATAAAAATAAGGCATT